>Ga0307277_10000004_pt1 | contig 77818 bp, 75 predicted proteins | sample ER_DNA_116_FD_194473 | JGI IMG/M metagenome (GOLD analysis project Ga0307277, IMG submission 194473) | Bulk soil microbial communities from the East River watershed near Crested Butte, Colorado, United States - ER_DNA_116 | ecosystem: Environmental > Terrestrial > Soil > Floodplain | place...
TGGGCTTGGGATGCTGCCGCTCCACCGGCTGCCGCTCCGTGTCGGGCGGCTTCGCCGGGCCCGCTTCGGTTTGCTGTTCCGGCAGCGCGTTCGCTGGCGCGGCAGGTGAAGCTTTCTCCCGGATGGCCTGGCGATCGTTGTTTCCGATCATCATGACAACCAAGTCGGGCTTCTCGGCCGCGATAATCTCGCGCGCCATCTGCGGCCATTCGCTATCGCGGCGCGGATCGTAGCGGACAAGACCGGAGTCGGTGCGATGTTTGCGCACCACGCCGATCTCGGGATCATCGGAAAAGGCCTCTTCAAGGCCGGAGGCAAGCCAGTCAGCGTTCGCATCGCCCATCACCACGATCTTGACCGTGGCATCCCTGCGCTGCGTGCCAGAGGGAGCGTGGGAGTAATCCTTTTCGATTTCTCTGGCTCGTTCCCTCAGGCGGGGAGACGAAGTCCTTTCACGCTGGCGATATCCCCCGTAGCCCCATTGGCGATCCCGCCCAAAACCGCCGTAGGAATTGTACGGCTGCTGCTGGCGCGAGCCCCATGAGTTTCCCCCCCAGGAATTTCCCCCCCAGGAATTTCCCCCCCAGGAATTTCCCCACTGCGCATTCGCAGGAAGCAAGAGCGCAAAAATGACCAGAGCCACCGGCGCCGCTCGGACAAGGATGCAGGCAGCTGCCCACCTGCAACGTCCGAGCACTACTCTTGGTCCGAGACTCACCTTTGGACTCTCCGGGGCTTCCAAGTCCAAGACTTCACAATACAAAAGGGCCGCGCGTTTCCCCTGACCGCCCCTCGTTGCCGGGCCCATCCGATAACGGTGGAAATAAGCCCCAGACCCGGCAGGTTCGTAATCCTAAACCGCAATCGCGCAAAGCACCATGGCATCACCGTACCGAGCACTAATTTTTTTGAACAGCTAAATCCGCGATACGCCAAAATCCCTCAGTGGGCAGATTCTCTTTTCCGGCGACCAGGTGCCATCTACTCCGGCCCCGCGCGTCCGCCAGACACGACAGATCGCAGCAAGGCTGTGTCAGCGCACGACGCTAATTCTGTTCCATGAAGCTTCATGTTGGCGCCGACCAAAACGTGATGGCCATCACAGCGTCGCCGGCGGCGATATGCAATGGTCCTAGACAGCGGACGCCCCCAACCTCAGCCCTTGGAGGGCGCCCGCTGATGAAGCCCCGCCACCCGCGGGGCTTCTCTTTGGGACCACCGCGGCGGGCCGGTCTGCGCGCCGCCGCTATTTGGCCACGGCATGGCCGTGTTCGCTGCGGGAGACGGACGTACCGGCGCCACGATGGGAGAGCAGGAGTCCGGCTCAGTGTTGGGGGAAACAAACAATGATCGTCTGTAGACTTATCGCTGGTGTTATCGGCTTGGCGTTCGTGGCAGTAGCTGCCATGGCTGTACTTGGCATGGGCGCCGAGGTGAGGGCGGAACTCGCCCCGACCGTCGCCAAAGAGAACCCTCCCGGGCTGTTTTCCTCGGATGGTTGGGCTTGCGCGCGCGAACCGTGGCCCTATGGATGCCAATGGCAGGCGCCCCCCGTGAAACGGGTTTTCGTCCGCCCGTCGCAGCAATTCTAGTCCTAATTTTATTCCCGTCATCAACTCCTGGCGAATGCCGACATCGCTACCTCTCGCGTAGCGGCATGGTCGCGCGTGGGCATGCGATCTTCACGATGGCCGCAAAGCTATGCGGCCATCGCGAGCTACGCCGGGCAGTGACACGCCAGTGACCAGATGCTTCTTCCCTCCCATGCATCCTTCGTAATGCGAATATCGCCAGAGCTTGGTCCGTCTTTCCGAAGGCGGACATAAATTTGTGCTATGCCCACGGGAACGGCGAGCAAAAATGCGTCCGGCGAAGTCGGGCCATCTCACGGGCCGGCCACTCTTACCCTGGAACCTTTTAAGACGCGCACCCATTACCGAAAAAACGGAGTAGTATGGACAATGGCGCGGCGCTCGAGGAAATCTTCGGCCAATACTTCGCCGCGATCAGGCGAAGCATCGATAAGCTCGATCCGCAGTAAAAAAAGGAGACGACCCATGCAGGACAATTTCACCGAGTCCCGCAATCTCAATTCGACGGTTCCCGGACTTTCCGATGAGGCGCGCGAGGCAGTGAACGCCGCCTTTGACGCAATGTCCACTTGGCGCGTTGAGACGGCCAAAAAAAACGAGAAACACAGCCAGGAAGTTATTGAGAAGATGGCCGCGGCTGCTCGGGCATTGGGATGGCCGGAGCAAATCGTGGATGCGACCCGCGCTCAGCTTCAGAGCATCACGAAATTGCAGATTCAAGTTCTAGATAACCTGATGGACGTTTGGGAGGAGCAGATCAAATCGCCAAACCCGATGACGGCGTCATCGGCGATGCTGTCCAAGCTGAAATCCTGGCCCGACGCCAAGCCGGCCGGTGCTTGGCCTGCCGGTGCCTGGCCTAATGCAGACTCTTTCGCAGGTCCCGCGATGAACCCGATGCAGTTTTGGATGCAATTGGCCGAGCAATGGCAGAAAGCCTGGGTCGACGCCATGGGAGCTGGCTCCAGCGGGGGACAGCGCCGCCTCTGATTACCCGCGCGCAGCGGCGGCGCGAGTCGAGCGGACCCAAGCGAAAACCCGCCACGAGGCCTCGACTTTCCGCCGCAGTTCATCGGCAAGCGGCCGGCCTGGATGCGGATCGCGCCCCGGCAGCATTTCGCCTGTTCGGAAACAGCGCCGGTAAGTGCGTTTGAACGCGTGCCGTTGACCCTGATTCTTGAGCCGGACCACGACCTTAGCCCCGACACACCCCCGGGCCGGGTTGTACCGGCGCAAGCTCCTGTATACCTTTACGGGACTGTCCAACCGGCGATTAAAGAGAGTTAGCACGATGGGTATGTTCCGAAGAAAGGTGCCGCTCCACTACATCCCGGTCCATCCAGACAACATCGCAAAAAAGGACTGGATCATTCTCCTGGAGGCCGGAACCATCGTCGGCCCGTCAGCTGAAAAGCTCCGGGTTGCCTTGGCCACCAAGGAGAAGAAGGTCGTCACCAAGTACAATATTTTCCTTAGGCCTGAGCATTTCCTCGTGCTCGACGGATACGATCCGCGCATCCATGCCCTGTACTATTGTCCTCAGCTTTACAAGTATGACGGCGAAAAAACGCTGGTTCCTTTGGAGGGTGAGGAGATTGGAAAATTGGTTGCACAAGCGGTGCAGAACGGCGTCGTCGAGAAGCAGCCGTGGTACGCGCCTTCAGAGATGCTGACACGGCAGCCTGTCGTCGGCGGAAACATGAATATCGATTTCGACCGCGTCATCGTTGATGCGCCCACTGGAAGCTCGACTCACGCAAGCCCATAGAGGATCCGAACACCACTTCACCCAGGCGTGCCGGGCAAGGATTTTATCGTCGTCGATCAGAGTTTGCGCACCCCATGGCACGCCTTCCGCGGCAGTATGCCCCGTTCGTCTACGGCATTATTCAGGCGGCGATCACGACAGCCGTCGCGACGGCGATCGCAACTCCCCACCTGACCGACTTCAGCATGCGATTCGTCCAGGAATGGTCGCTCGCTTGGGCGCTGGCCTTTTTGACCATGTTGCCGGTCGTGGTGTTCGTTTCGCCGTTCATTCAGCGCTGTGTCCTGGCGTTGACGGTGCCTGCTGGCGACAGCGTGCACTAACGCAATCTCGCGAGAGCAACTTTGCGCCGCGGTTGCTTTTTAAAAGCTGGATATGAGCGGGTGCGTGAATATTTTGATAGAAGCAGATGACGGGTCCGGGCCGCCAGCGTGCGAGAAGGAACGCGACGTTATAGAATAGCGCCAGTTCTCCAGCACAACGGCCAAGAATTCGGAGACAGCCATGGCACGGAAACCTTCGGCCCAGCGAAAAAGTAAGGCCGCCCCTGCCGCGGCGTCGGACGAAAAGGCCGCCGCTCCCGGGACAGCCGCCGACCACACGATTGTCGTCGGCAAGAGCCACAAGTACGAAGTGCTCGATCTCAAATTCGGCAATCGTCATGGCCTAATCACCGGCGCCACCGGGACCGGCAAGACGGTGACGTTGCAGGTTCTGGCGGAGGGCTTCTCGCGTGCCGGCGTGCCGGTTTTCGCCGCCGACATCAAGGGCGACTTGTCGGGAATTGCCGCTCCGGGCGAGGCCAAGGAAGCGTTCGTGAAGCGCGCAAGCGACATGGGATTGGCATACCAGCCCGACCAATTTCCCGTGATGTTCTGGGACGTGTTCGGACAGGAGGGCCATCCGGTTCGCGCCACGGTTTCTGAGATGGGACCAATCCTGCTGTCGCGGATCATGGACCTCAACGACACGCAGGAAGGCGTCCTCAACGTCGCGTTTCGCGTCGCCGACGAACAGGGACTGCCTGTGCTCGATCTCAAGGATCTGCGCGCCATCCTGCAAACAGTCGCGGAAAATGCCGGCGCCTTGCAGATTCAGTACGGAAACGTGTCGCCGGCGACCGTCGGGACTATCCAGCGCCAGCTGCTGGTGCTGGAAAACCAGGGTGCCGCATCGTTCTTCGGCGAGCCGGCGCTCAGTATCGCGGACTTCATGCGGACCGACCGCGAGGGGCGCGGGTATGTCAACATTCTCGCGGCCGACAAGCTGATCGCCAATCCGCGGCTCTACGCCATGTTCCTGTTGTGGATGCTCTCGGAACTGTTCGAGAAGCTTCCCGAGATCGGAGACCCCGACAAACCGAAGCTCGTGTTCTTTTTCGACGAGGCGCACCTGTTGTTCAATGATGCCCCCAAGGCGCTGTTGGAAAAGATCGAGCAGGTCGTGCGCTTGATCCGTTCCAAGGGGGTCGGCGTCTATTTCGCCACGCAAAACCCGCTCGACGTGCCGGATACCGTGCTCGCGCAGCTCGGCAACCGCGTGCAGCACGCGTTGCGCGCATTTACTCCGCGCGACCAGCGCGCGGTGAAAGCCGCCGCCGAAACCTTCCGGCCGAACAAGAACCTTGATACGGCTCAGGTCATCACCGAGCTCGGCAAAGGCGAGGCGCTGGTGTCGTTCCTCGAAGGCAACGGCGTTCCCTCCGTGGTCGAGCGCACGATGATCCGTCCGCCTTCCGCGCGCCTAGGACTCGTGAGTGCGGAGGAGCGCCGCGCGGTGATCGCGCAAAGCCCGGTCAAAGGCAAATACGATACCGCGGTTGATTCGGAATCGGCTTACGAAATCCTAAAAAAACGCGTCGAGGCGACCGCCGCGAATCACTCCGCTGACGAAGCGCAATCAGGAGGATGGGTCGGCAAGATTGGGAGCGTCTTGGGTGCGATCTTCGGGACGACACGCAGGCGCAGCGAGCGTTTGAGCACAGGCCAGTTGGTCACCCGCGAGGTCACGCGCAGCGTCACCAACCGCGTGGCCGGACAAATCGCGGCCGACATCGGCAAATCGGTCGCCGGATCGATGGGCGGCTCGGTTGGCCGGGCAATCGTTCGCGGCGCGCTCGGGGGCATCCTGCGGCGGCGATAAAGGGCCGCAGATCGGGCACAGCGTCTGCTCGAGCGCTTGCGCGGGCGACCTGGCCGTTGCGCCGCGTCCAATGCGCTGCACCACGCAGCTCGCGCGATCACTCAATCCGATGCCCAATATCCGCCTCATCCGGCGGCGATGAATGCTGCTTCATTGCAGGGGACTTGGGGGCACGGGGAATGAAGAGGGTCTTGCTGGGCGCGGTCGTGGCGATCACGTCGACGCTGGCGCATGCGCAAGACATGGCGGAGATGATCTCGCAGTATCGGCACGCGCACGGCCTATCGACCGTCAAGACCGATCCGCAACTCACCGCGATCGCCGAACGGCAGGCAAAAGCGATGGCCGCTTCCGGCATCATGGATCACAGCGTGGCCGGATCATTCACCGCGCGGATCTCCGGCGTGCGGACGTCCATGGCGGCCGAAAACATAGCGGCTGGCACCAAGACATGGGCGCAGACGTTCCACATGTGGCAGAACTCGCCGGGCCACAACGCGAACCTGCTGCTATCCAAGGCCGACTTTGTCGGGGTCGCCGTCGCCCGCAACGAGCAGACCCGTTACAAGACGTACTGGGCCATGGTGATTGCGGAACAGCCGTCGAAAAAGAAAGAGCCCAAGGTCGCGGCAGAACGGAAAACCGCGGAACGCCAGGCGAGCGCCGGCAGCTCGGAAAATCCAATTGGCACGATCAAGAATTTTGTCTGCAAGTACCTGTGTTGAAGGCAGCAGTTCGCGAGCGGCCCGTCCGGCTGACCCCGCTAACGCGGCGTGACAGCGTTTCTGGCATTTCGCGAGGCTACTTCAAAAGCTGGGCTAGACCGACGGCCGGAATGCGCCGATATCCTCGGAACCGCTAACATTTCCGCCTCCGGATTGCGCGAACAATGCCCCATTTGCGCCAATGCGGCGCCATTGTGGCGGTGCGGTATACGTCCATCCGCCTCTAGGGGGACAGGAGGATGCAATGCTTACTCTACGCACTTTGGCAATCGTGATAACTGGGGCTGGGGTACTCGCGGGTGTGCCATTCACGGGCGCACAGGCATGCGATGACGATCGCTATCCCTGCCCCATAAGAGTGCCACAGGAGATCGCCGATGCGCCGGCTCAGGCCGCGCCGTCAGCGCCACCACAAAGGAATGTGAGCCACCCAGCGCGCCAAAATGACAAGGCACAAGCAAAGCGCGACCGAGAGGCGCCACGCGCCGTTGCCCGCGCGAAGCCAAGCAAGCCTGCCGCGCAGGAGCAGGCGGCCGAGCCCGTATCGCAGAAAGGGGCAGGAGCCGCTGCCGCGATGGTACCGCCGCCACGCGCGGATCAATCTCTCGGTGCCGCAAGCCGGGGCGAAAGTCCGGTTGCAGCCGCGGGGACGGCTTGGCCAGCTCTCCCAATGACCGAGGGCGCCGGCGCGGCGGCCGCGAGCGCAAACGCCACGGAAGCCGCCACGACGAATGCAGTGACAGCTGCAGCAACAGATGCGGTGACCAATGCGGTGCAAGTGGTCGACCAGAACGAGGTCAACGATCTCGATCGCGCCGCTGCCGCCAGCGTTCCGGCCGAGTCGTCCTGGCTTACCTATCTGCTGTTGATCCTGGGCATCGCGCTCGCCGCGGCATCGGCATTCTGGTTTGTTTTCAGAACGGCATCCCGGTTCCCGCGCCGAGCGGCGCATCCGCGCATGCACATGAGCAACTCGTGAGGTGAGGCCCGGCGCTCGGCCTCGAGCGCCCAAGGCGTTGCGACTACTCGCCGGCGAAGCGATCCAATGACGGGCCGGCCATGCCGGCCGGGCGGCGACGTGGGCGTTCGTGGAGCAAGACTTTAATTGCGGAGCACCGTGCAGCTCGCGCCGGCGGCGCGCAGCTCGGTGCACAATTTCTCGGCACCGGCACGGGTTTCCGTCCCGACGTGGACTCGCGCCCAACCCATGCTGCCGCGCGCGAGCCCGTGGTGCAGGACGCGTGGCTCCCGCCCGCCCAGGATGGACCCGTACTTCCCCTGAAGTTGATGATACGCGGCGAGCGCCGTCGCGTCTGACGAGCTTCCGACCAATTGCACGCCCCAAGGATCCAGCGGCTTCATGACGGGTGCCGGCGAGCGAGCGACAAGGATAGCGATTTGCGGACAGGGCACGGGGTGCGCGAAGTGCATCTCGGCATGGCCCGCCTGAACCCGAGCCCATTGCTCGGGGGATTGCCCCGTTACGATCCTCACATACGCGTCGGTCTCCCGCGGTAAACCACGCCGGCCAGCGAGCCAGTCGCGAACCCGCCGCGGTCCCGCATTGTAGGCCGCCGCCGCGAGCCCGAGATTTCCGAGTTCGCGCCGCAGGTCGCGCAAAAGCTTTGCGGAGTGGGCAATTGCTTCGATCGGATCAAAGGGGTTGGCAAGGCCGCGCGCGTTCGCGGTCGCGGGCATGAACTGCGCCACGCCTTGCGCGCCTGCGCGGCTGACCGCCGTCGGATCGAAGCGGCTCTCCTGCCAGATCAGCCGGGCGAAGAAATCGACCGGCAGATCGTTTTCTGCCGCTGCCGCCGCGAGCGCATCACAGATGCTCGCGACGGAGGCCGCACGGTTTGATGGGGTCGCGGAGGGTGATTGGGTTCCTTCAACCGGAGCGACTTGATCGCCTTCAGCGGCGCTCGCTTGCCCGATGAGTTGGCTCGGCAGCCCCAGCATGAACGTAGCGACAAGCAACGTGACCGAGAAGAGAGCGGATGCGACAAGGCCATGCATGCGCGTCTCCGGGGAGTGCGCGGCGCCGCCGAGCAAGCTGCGGATGCCCAAGCTGGCGACGCGCCTTAGGGGTATCTCGGGCCCTTAAGTCCGTCAGGCCCTCAAATCCGGTCAGGCCCCTAATCCGTTTCTTCTCCGAGCCGATGAACTTATCGAATGACAGGCTGTTTTGCCACGGCGCAGAGCTCGCAAGTGGCGCTCAGCGACGTACCCCGCAACAATATGGCGGACGGTCGGATCATGCTTAGCTAAGCTGATCGAGAGGATGCACGCTCATGCCGACCTCGCCATCGATCATGGACACTCGACGGGACCAGATGTTCCCGGTGCTCGAGCCGTTCGAGATTGAGCGCGTCCGTCGATTCGGCAAGGTGCGGTCGTATGATGACGGGGCGACGTTGGCGAAAGTCGGCGAAGTCGGTCCGGGACTAACTATTATCCTGGCCGGGCAGGTCGAGATCGTCAGACGCGACGAGTTGGGCCACCGCACGCCGATTGTGACGTACGGCCCGGGGTCGTTCATGGGGGAGCTTGCTCAACTCGCCGGCCGGCCAGCTCTCATTGATGCCCACGCGCGGGGACCGGTGGAGGCCCTGATCATCTCCCCGGATCGATTGCGCGCGTTACTGACCGCCGAGGCGGAGTTGGGCGAGCGGATCATGCGGGCCTTGATACTGCGTCGCATGGGGCTGCTCGAGACGGGAGCTGGCGGACCGGTGATCGTCGGCCGTCCTGGAAACGGCGATGTGCTTCGGCTCGAAGGTTTTCTCCGTCGCAACGGCCATCCGCGGCAAACGCTCGACCCCGACACCGACGCGGAAGCGCAGGCATTGATTGAACGCTTTCACATCGATCCCGGTCAATTACCGATAGTCTTGTGTCCGGGGGGACAGTTGCTACGCAATCCCAGCGAAGGTGAGCTTGCCCGCTGCATCGGACTGGTGCGGCCGATCGATCCTACCCGTATCTATGACGTCGCTATTGTCGGTGCCGGCCCGGCGGGACTCGCGGCTGCGGTTTATGCGGGGTCCGAGGGGCTTTCGGTCCTCGTGCTCGACTGCCGCGCATTCGGCGGTCAGGCGGGCGCGTCGGCGCGGATCGAGAACTATCTGGGGTTCCCGACCGGCATCACAGGAATGGCGCTGATGGCCCGCGCCTACAACCAAGCGCAGAAGTTCGGCGTTGAGATGGCGGTCCCAGATGAGGTGGCCGGCCTCGAGGCTGAGGACGACATCGCTCCGCGACGCGTCGTCCTAAGACTGTCCAACAACGAACGTGTGCGCGCACGTTCCTTGGTTATCGCAAGCGGGGCTCGTTACCGGCGGCTGTCAATTCCCAACTTGGAGGGATTCGAGGGCGCGAGCGTGCACTATTGGGCCTCACCCCTTGAAGCAAAGCTGTGCGCCGGGCAAGAGGTGGCGCTCGTGGGCGGCGGGAATTCGGCGGGGCAGGCAGCCGTCTATTTGGCGAACCAGGCAGCCCGAGTTTTGCTGTTGGTGCGCGGTGACGATCTTGCCGCGAGCATGTCGCGCTACCTCGTGGACCGCATCCGCGGGCTTACCAACGTCGAAGTGCTGGCGCGGACCAGCGTCACCGGCCTCGAAGGCCGCGACGGAATGCTTGAAGCGATTCGCTGGCGTCGCGGAGCGTCGGGGGAAGAGGTTCGGCGGCCGATCCAACATCTATTCCTCTTCATCGGTGCCGAGCCGAACACGGATTGGCTTGCGGAATCAGGCGTTGCTGTGGATGCAAAAGGGTTCGTCTTCACCGGCGCGGACACGAGCAAAAAGCTGCGGCCGCTGGAGACCAGCCGAGAAGGCGTGGTGACGTGCGCTCAGGTTCGATCAAGCGGGTCGCGGCCGCGGTGGGTGAAGGCGCGCAAGTGGTTGCGGCCCTGCATGCGTATTTGGCCACGGCCGGGCGCGATCCGGCCGTTCTCACGAGTCCCGCTGTTCATGAGAAGCTATCGCGATAAGGGTGTTGCCACCGCCTGGGTTTACCCGCATTTTAATCCACAAGGAGAGTGCCGATGAAGCATCCCGATGCATCTTGCGACTGTGCCGGCGCGGCTTCCCCGTTGGCGGTACGGTGGCACTGTCCTGTCTGTGGCAAGAGTGCAACCATGAAGATCTCGACCCTCGCCGCGGTTTGCAGCGGTGACACGATGAGAAGGGCTGAGGCCGAGGTCGCTTCACATCAGAGCACCCCGGGACGATAGGCAGTCCACGCGATCTATACGGGGCGATCACCAACGCTAATTTTTGCTTCGGCGCGTTGAGACGCGATTGGCACATCGCGTACGGTGACGGTTCGGCTCGACCACCCTCACGCGGAGTGCGGCGTCGTCAGGAGGGTTTGCTGAGATGGATCGGCTCCTTCCGGACGGTGGGTGGCGCGTTAGCGGCTCCAGGTGCGCCGAACGAAGCCATTGCCTGGACGATCTGTGCTGTAGAGCCGACCGCAACGCCTGAGTTGCCCATCAACCCGGTCGGGGACGCGGCCGCGATCGCCTCGGCCACCCATGGCGCGCCGACTGCATCCATCGCGCTGCCCACGAAGGCATTCAAGCTCGCATTGTATTGATAGACCTCGAAATCCCCTGACGCATCCTGCATCAGCATCTCGTCCTGGCCCGCGGTGCCGAGCGGGCCAAAGCCGACAACGTGGAAATTACTGCCGACCGCCCCGACCAATTGGCCGCTGAGACTGTTCGTGCCCGCACTGTAGGTGTACAGCCAGAAATTCCCGTTGTTCTGCTGCATCACCATTTGCGTTTCGCCGTTGCCGAGAAGATCGGCGCAGCCGACAACGCTCAAATTGCTGCCGACTGTTCCGACATTGATGCCGGCGAGCGAGGCGGTGCTGGCCTGGTAAGTATAGAGTTCGAGCTGACCGTTGCTGGCATCCCCCGAGGTATTCTGCATCAACATCTGGGTCGCGCTGGTCTGGGAAAAGAAGCCGAAGCCTTTGACCTGAAAACTTTTGCCGACCGAGCCCACCGAATTGCCCGACAGCACGCCAGCGTCGACGACTTGGTAGAGCTCGAACGAGCCGGAGCCGCCGTTGCGCAGCATCAAATCGCTCAGGCTGCTGGTGCCGTGGAAGTTGCCGATGCCGGCAAAGTTCCACTCGGTTCCGACAGTGCCTAACTGGGTTGCCCCAACAATGTTGTTGCCGCTGACATAAGAGGCCTGGAACGGCCGGTCGACGTGTTGCGCAACAGCATGTCGGCCGTGTCGCCCGCATGGAAGGTGCCGAGCGCGACGAACGCCCACGGCGATACCGCCTGGCCGAGGGAATAAGACGCGAGGATCGCATTGTGGCCGACCTTGAAGATCTCGTAATCCCCAGTGCTGGAGTTACTCATGATCATGTCGGCCGTGGCCCCCACAGGCGGCGGCGGATTGTTGGCGGAAGGGTCCGTTCCATCCGCAAACTTGAAAAGCTGGACATTGGTGACCTCATCGGTTCCATCCGGTGAACCGGGCCGCAAATCGACGATCTGGAACGAGGCGTCGATCCTCTTCGTGACTTGATATTGCGAGCGCGCGCCGCTGAACACGACGGTGTTCGTGCCACCTCGACCGTCAATCGTGTCGTCGTAAGAGTTCACAACGAACGTGTCGTTGCCACCGCCGCCGATCGCGGTCTGGATAATGGTGCCCTCGGCAATGCCGATATTGTTCACCTCGCCGTTCGCGCTGCTGAACGTCCCCGGATTGAGATTGATGGTCGCGGGCGTCGACCATCCGGAGAGGCCGAGCGTGTTGTTGGAACCTCCATCCCAGATCGTAATGACCGGATGCGAGTTCACCGTGAAATCGAAATAGCCCGAGATCAACCGCCGATGTTGCTGTTGAAGCCGAAGATCTGGCCGCCGCCGGCAAGCGGCCCCGATGTCGCCGCGCCGCAGAGCTGCTGCGCCGCGAGTATGTCGAGGATCATCGGTGTGGTGGGTTCGTAGGCATAGCCGTCCGGGCTCGTTCCCCAACTGGTCCCCGTCACCGGATAGCTGCTGTAGTAGTTGGCGCTCTTGTCCCACGGATTGATGTAGGACATCAGCGACCACAGCCGACTATCGTAGGCGCTGAATTGTTGGGTGGCCGGATTGACGCTGCCGTTATAGGGTCCGCCGTGCCCTAGCCCGATCAGATGCCCTTCTTCATGCACCAGCGTTTGATACGGATAGCCGCCATAGGCGCTGAACGAACCCCCGATCGGGCCGAAGCCCGCCACGCGGGTGTCGATCGAGATTACGGTGCCAGAGCTGAGAAAACTTCCTGTCGATCCGCTGCCTACGGTCGTCGTCGTAGAGTTGCTGTCTTCGTAAGCCGAGCCGCCACCGCCGCCAGGCTCATGTGGCTCGCGATAGAAGATGAAATTGGCGCCTGCCGCACTGGCCGCGAGCGAAAATGTGATGTTCGCCTCGGCCGACCACAACGCGAGGCCTGAAACCAGGGCATTCTTTTCCGTGGGCGTCCAGGCTGAGGCCGCATCGAACCAGTAGGTGACAGTCCCGCCCGAAGTTCCGGGCGTCGGACTCCCCCACTTCACGGCGCTCGATGTGGTGGCGCTGTAGGTGGCTGATTTTTGTTGCCGTTCCAAGTCCAAAAACTCGTTGCCGCCACCTGGTTCGACGACGTGACACCGGAGATGAACGCGACTTCCGCGGCGGCCCCTGGGGGCGGCGTAGCGGCAACCGACATCCCGCTCCCGTCAATGAGGAGAGTGAGCGTTACGCTGGACTGAGATGCGCTGCTATCGGGATCCCAAGTCATGGACCAAACCGGGATTTGTCAGGACAAATCCTTCTCCGCCGCCTCTTAAGGGACCTCACGGCTGAGGCAAAGGATCGAGAAACGGGCGGCGGGGATCGGTTGCACTGAACCGAATCCGTTTGCCTATCAAAGAAGTCGGATGCGTCGAGCGCGTTAGAAACATGTGAGCGCAACTTGGTCACGGCGTTTGGTCAGACGGCTGGTGTCGAGGTTCTTTCTTTTTCCGTTTCCACCGTGGCCAGTGCGCTATTCGGCACTGCCCGCCCAGCCCATGAGTCTTTATACTACGCGCGCCGCGCCGCAAAGCCTAAATAAGATTGAGCCTGCGCTTGCATCACGTCAGAGCGAGGACGCGATCAGCACAAGGCGGACCTGCCGGGATGGTCGCTCATTTTCCGTTTTTCGGTAGGAAGCGGAGATCCGCAAAGGCTTGTACGCAACTGGGGACCTTGTCGTTTTATCGGCTGCGGCTTTTTTCTTTGTCGCAATTCTTGGCGACGTACTTATCGATGATAGCGCGACCCTGCTTGTCTGTTTGCTTGCGGGCCTCGCGCGCCGCTTGGCAACAGATCGGCGTCGGTTCATCGGCCGTACCGCAGAACAGGATCGTCGCCAGATCGGTGACCGGCGAGGCAGTCGCTGCGAGCATGAACAGCACCATTGCGCCCCAGTAATTCATGCGTCACGCCTATTGCACGCTTAGCACGATCGGAGAGCCGCAGCCGTGACGGCGGCGACAAGATTTTGATCTTCGCTGGCTTGCGCGTCAAAGGTTATAATGTCGCTCGGCGGTTAACCCGCACTGTTAACCGGCACTCACGGGGTTCCAACTTTGACAGACCAGCAAAAGCCAAGCGTCCCGTATTGGCATCTCTACACTGATGAGAACGGCATCAGCCGGCAGCGGCGTTGCCTAATGACGCGGTTCGAGTTGAAGTCGATGCAACCACCTGCCGATCCGCAATGGCAGGGAGAAAGGTATCACGACCGCATGACGACGATGGTGACGGTGCAGCCTGTAGGCTGGGTTGGAACTTGGCACGAAAACCCGGCACCACAGTGGATCATTCCGCTGTCGGGCCGTTGGTGGGTAGAGTCCATGGACGGCGAGCGCGTTGAAATGGGACCCGGCCATATTTCGTTCGGGGAAGATCAGGGCTGCATCCCTCATAACGGTCGCATCGGTCATCGTTCGGGAACAATTGGCACTGAGCCCGCCGTGCTGATGATTGTGCAATTCGACACACGGCGGACCCATACCTCCCCGTGTCGGTTCGAGTAGCTGCCGTGGATGGCTTCGAAGTTATCGATCGGCGGTTTGCTCGTTACATCCTTGATAACGCGCCACTCGAGGAGCTAGCCACGGGCTTCCGCTGGGTAGAAGGTCTGGTATGGATGGGAGATTGGAATTGCCTCCTGTTCGAAGACCTGCCGCGCAATCGCATTATGCGTTGGTCCGAAGCCGAAGGCGTTTCGATTTATCGCGAGCCATCCAACTACACCAACGGTCAGACACGCGACCGGAACGGCCGCCTGATCTCCTGCTCGCATCAAAAGCGCTGCATCTTTCGCACCGAGTATGATGGGACCATCACCACTCTTGTCGACTCGCATGCGGGCCGCCGTCTGAATTCGCCAAATGATGTTGCAGTCAAATCCGACGGAACGATTTGGTTCACTGATCCGCTTTACGGTATTTCGACCGATTATGAGGGCGGTCGACAGCAGTCGGAACAACCGCCGGCGCTTTATCGCTTCGATCCTTCGACCGGCGACATCAGGATTGCAGCGTCAGACTTCGACGGTCCAAACGGACTAGCCTTCTCGCCCGACGAATCGACGCTCTATGTTGCCGAAACCGGGAATCAAGCCGAGGACAATCCGAAGCAATTTATCCGCGTTTTTGCTGTCGGTGACGCAGGAGCGCTGTCCGGGGGTCGGATATTCGCCAAAATCGAACCAGGTTATTGCGACGGCATGACTGTCGACGAAGACGGCAATATCTGGTCTAGCGCGGCCGATGGTGTGCACTGCCTATCGCCCCAGGGCGACCTGCTCGGAAAGATTTTGGTGCCACATCGAGTCGCCAACCTCAAGTTTGGGGAATTGCATCGCAATCGCCTCTTTATCGGCGGATCGCAAACGCTGTACGCAATCTTTCTAAATCGCCGCGGATTGCCGTTTCCATGACGTTCCCGCGGATTGCATCTCACGAACAACGGCTGGATTGAGTTCGGACGAAGATACGAAGTAATCCTTCCCGACGGCAAGCGACCTGCCGAGGTTGCCGAGACCTCGCTAAATCGCTGCGATGCAGTCAATCCCGAACTCGAAGTGGCCGAACATTCACAGGGATCCGGGCAGGCGGAGCAATTTCTGTCTAACCGCCGCAAGATCGGCAAAGCTTGGGTTCGACGCGCGATGGAAAGTGAGACGGGCTCCTCTGGGTCACACCAGGGGTGTGGGGACGTTGGCGCGCCGACGATCATCGGCTACTCCAGGAGAAGCAAACATGGTCTCTGCGGCATTAGAAGCGAACAAGATCTCTGCGGCATTTCCGTATCGAAAGCAGCGGCGGCAGCTCCTCGGCAGCGAGATGGCGTACATAGAGGTGGGACAGGGCGACCCCATTGTGCTGCTACACGGCAACCCCACCTCGTCGTATCTCTGGCGCAACGTGTTGCCGCACCTGCAGCCATTAGGCCGCTGCATCGCCCCCGACCTGATCGGCATGGGCGACTCCGACAAGTTGCCCAACAGCGGCCCGGGCTCCTATCGCTTCGTCGAGCACCGCCGTTACCTCGACGCCCTGCTCGAGGCCCTGGATGTGAACGAGCGGGTCACGTTCGTCATCCATGACTGGGGTTCGGCCCTCGGCTTCGACTGGGCCAACCGCCATCGCAAGGCGGTAAAGGGAATCGCGTTCATGGAGGCAATCGTGGCGCCGCAGGGCCGGGACCACTGGGACAAGATGGGAATGCGTCAAGCCTTGGAGGCGCTGCGTTCGGAGGCCGGCGAGGCGATGGTCCTGCAGAACAACTATTTCATTGAAGAGATCCTACCGAACGCCATCCTGCGAAAGCTTTCCGACGAAGAGATGACGCAGTATCGACGGCCGTTCGCCAAGCCTGGCGAGGGGCGACGGCCGACGCTGACGTGGCCCCGGCAAATACCCATCGCGGGCGAGCCCGCCGATGTGCATGCGATCGCGACTGAATACGCGAACTGGCTGGGGACGAGCAATGTGCCCAAGCTGTTCCTGAAGGCCGAGCCAGGAGCGATCCTCGCCAATGATACCCTGGTCAACCTCGTCCGCGGGTGGCCGGCGCTGACCGAGAAGACGGTGGCGGGGATCCATTTCGTTCAGGAAGATTCGCCGGAGGAGATCGGGCGGGCCGTCGCCAGCTGGATGAGGACGTTGGGATGACGGGGCGATGCAAAGCCACGATGGCGTGGCGGCGCAACTCGGGCTCGCCCGATTTCCGCATCAATAAGTCGGGTAAAACCCGTGCATCAATAAAGTGGCGCAAGTCGGATAAACCCGACTTGCATCAAAAAAGTCCCGCAAGTCGGGTAAACCCGACTTGCGGTGACCCTGCCAGGACACATTAAGGGTTGAGACAATTCAAACCTGCTCTAATCCGCAGGCCGAGGGCCTGAACCCTGCTCCTCCATGAGCGGTGCGAGCTTGTCATAGTTCTTTAGCACCAGCGCAATGTTTTCCTTGAACTGAATGGGCTTTGCATTCTTAAGCGCCGCGTCGAGCTGCGCCAGGTCCTCTTTCTTTTCAGCCTCGGGAACGGATTTGTCGGCCTTGAGGTCCGCGATCTGCTTCTTGAGTTGTTCGGGCGGCTCCGCGAACTTTTTAGTCTGCGGGTCGATACCCGCCATGATCATCGAGATATTCATCGACGCGTTGTCGTATTCGTCGAGGCTGGCAAAGCCGTTCTTCTTGGCAACAGCCGCGGCCTGCGCCTCGACCTTGGGATTCGGCTGGTCCGGATTCGCGCCGGCGTAGAGCCGCGCCATATCCTTAGCGGCCCCCACAAAGCCTTGAATATGCTTCTCGGTGAGCTTGATCTGCTTCACCTCCTGCGCGGCCGTGGGGCCAGGATGAAGCAGAGCGGCAGCCAGAAAGATCGAGAACGCCAGGGCCAAAAACCCCCGAGACGGGGACACTGCGTTTGGAATGAACGACATGGACCATCCTCCATCGCGACACGTCAGCTTGAACCCGACAATTTTGGCCGTCGCATGACAGTTGCACCTACGCCGACGCGGAATAGGCAATGTTTACGCCAATGTTATGCCAAGGTCAGGCCGCCAACGCCACGCATTCGATCTCGCAACCGTTGCCGAACCTAAGTTCCATCGACCAAGCCATTCGCGCGGGCGGGTCGATGGGAAAGAATTCGCGATACACCCGCTCCATTTCCGGCAGGTACGCAAGATCGGCGAGCACCACGTGCACGCGCACGACGCGCTCGAGCGACGAGCCCGCGGACTCCAGCATGTGCTGCATATTGCGGAGCGTTGTTCGGATCTGTTCGGCAATCGGTCCATGCTCGCGCTCGCCGGTCTCGGGATCGATCGGACCCATTCCCGATAGGAATATGTAGGGCCCGACACGGATACCGGGAACGTGCGGCAGGTTGGCGCTGCGCGAGACGTTGAGACGCGGATTCTTTGGTTCGATCACCGAGCGCGGCAGCTTCTCGGTCATTGGATCACACCAACGCCGTGCATTCGATGACCACTTTCGCGTCGTCGGGAAGGCGCGCGCCACAGACGGTGCGAGCGGGCGGCGGGTCGGGAAAGAAACGAGCATAGATCTCGTTCATATTCGGCGCTTCCAGCATGCTATGCAGGAGCACGTTGATTTTTACGACTCTGTCGAGTGACGAGCCGGCTGCCTCCAGCAACTGCTTGAGGTTGGCGAGGATCTGTCGGGTTTCGCTCGCGGTCGTACCGCGCACGCGTTCCCCGGAGTGCGGGTCGACCGCCGTGAGGCCGGACACGAAGAGAAAGTCGCCGCCCCTGACCAGCGCCGATACTGCCCGCTCGAAGCTGCTTCCGGCATCGCGGGTGCGCGGCGAGGCGACAATGACTTCCCGTCTGGGGGACATCGGCCGGTCCTTCATTGCGCTCAGGCAGCTGCGATAACGTCGAGCTGGACCTTGAAGCCCGCCTCGATTTGTGCCGTCCACACCGTGCGCGTGGGCGGCCCCTTCGCCACGTATTGTCGATAGACGCGGTTGAGCACGTCATACTCGATGCTGTCGTAGATCAGGGCATGAACTTGCACGAGCCGCTCGAGCGAGGAGCCTGCCGACTCCAGCAGCAATTTCAGATTGCCAAAAATGACGTGTGCCTCGCTGGTGAGCGTCCCGTGCCGCCGTTCGCCCGTTTCCGGGTCGATCGGCAGCATGCCGGAGCAGAAGATGAGCCCGCCCGCGCGGATTGCCGGCGACTGGTGGTGCCCATAGTGCTGCCGCAGGTCGAGGCCCGGAAGCGGCGCTGCGATGACTTCACGCATGGGAGGCCCAGGCTCTGCGGGTCACAGACGCGCCGAATCAATCCGAGAGCTGCGCGACCCCGGGGAGCAGGAAGCGCTCGATGTTGCCGCGCGCCGGCAGGTCGCCCAGGCCGACCAATGCGTCGAGCAAGGCATTGATCTGGCGCCGAGAGATCTTTCCGGTGCGGTCGAAGAAATTGTTCTTGCGAAAGAAGTCGTAGGACTTCTCGACGTCTTCGGCTTTCTGGCCGCTGACGGCGACGAGAATTCGAACGAGATCGGCGCGATTGCGGTCGTCGTAAAAGTATTCGATGCTTTTCGCCTGGACAGCCAATACGCGCTTGAGCACGTCCTGGTTTCGGCTGGCCCACGCCTTGCTCACCGCCGTGCCTGAAAACGGCAGCTCCGGCGCATATTCGACGGTCAACCCGAGATCGTTAAAGCCAGCGGCCTGGAGCTGGAAATTGGACGGCGGCAAGACGATCGCCGCATCGACCGCGCCGCTGAGCAGCGCTTGCGCGCGCGCGGTCGTCGCGCCGGCGTATACGAAGTCGTAGTCGCCGAGCTTGAGGCCATTCGGCGCCAGCATCCGTTCGGCATAGGTCCGGGTGATGTCCTTGGCGCCCCCGACCGAGATGATCTTGCCTTTGAGTTCCTTGAGGCTCTTGATGTTCGGCTTGGCCATGATGACGTAGGGCGGCGCCTGGATCTCGAAGCGGGCGAGCGCGAGCGCAGCGCCCTGATCGACGGCGCGGATCGGATCCACCAGTCCGGTGGACATCGTCACGTCGAGCGATCCGGCTGCGAGCTGTTGGATGACCGCGGCGCTTGCCGGGACATAGACTAGATCGGGCTTGATGTTCTCGGCGGCAAAGAAGCCTTTATCGATGCCGATGAAGACCGGCCACAGATTGGCCGACGGCGAGCCCACCGTGCCCATCGTGACGGTATCCACGGCGCGCGCGGGTGCGACGAATATCCACGCGCTCACGACGAAAGCTAGCCCCGTACGTGCGGATATCCTCATGACTGGCATGATGGCCCCTCCTCTATCGATTTGCGCTCTAATTGCGGCACGCCGCGACGCTCTGCCGGTTGGCCGGCTGGTCATCATCGTGCCGGTTTATGCAAGCTCGCAAGAATTATCTACCCGAACGGCTTCTCGGCCGCGAGCCGTTGTACGGCCTCTTTTGCGATGCTCGTATCGACCACGCGGTCCTGCAGGACTTTACGTTCGACCATCTTGAAGGTATCCGCCCAAAAATCCTGCTGCGCCATGATCGAGACGATATTCGGGGTTCCGTCCTCTGCAATCCACTCCCAGTGCGGAGCGACTGCTTTGAGAAGAGCCTCGTCGCGAGGCACTATGGATTTGACGATTAGCTTGAGCGTGTCCCCATGCTTGTCTGGCGCGCCGGCGACCTGATTGGACAGGCGCCCCGCCTGAATGCAAGCCATGGCGTATCGGACAACCGTCTCCCGCCGCCGCTCCAGCATATCATCGCGAACCGTATGCATCGCGACCTGCGAGTCCGGAAGAATTTCGTCGCGCGAAAACAAGATCCGGCAAAACCCCTGATTTTGGCCGAGATAGGCGAGGTGGTAGGTGATATCGGCGACATCCACCTGCTTCTGCCCGAACTGCTTGATGATGTCGGGCTGGGGCACCGAGGTTTGCCATTGAACATCCTTTACAGGGTCGAGACCGGCCAGCTTCAGCGCGGAAGCCAGCCCATACTGATTGATGCTGCCTGCCGCGCCCACGGCAGCGACCTTGCCCCGCATCCGCGCAAGGTCGGGCAGAGTCTTGATGCCAGCATCGTAGTGATCGCTGCGAGCGACGACGGTGGTCACTGCGCGGCCGCGGCGGCCTTGGCCATTGCATAGGAACGCGCGGAACGGCCCGCCTCGATAGATCGAATTGAAGAAGCCGGCGTTCGGCGTCATCACGCCCAACTCGACTTCGCCTGACAGCATCGGTGCGACGACCAAGGCACCGTCCATGAAGACCTTCATTCGAATATCCAGACCCACCTTGGAAAAATACCCGAGGTCGTTGGCCAGGAAGATCGTTGCCTGATTGATGAAGGGGGATAGGCCGATATTCAGTGTGTCCTGTGCTTGAGCCCTCACGCTGCGGGCACCGGCGAACGCGGCCAGTCCCGCCGCGCCGGACGTGGCCAGCAACCTTCTGCGAGATACTTTCTTCATGTCTCGGTCGCCGAAGCGGTCGGCTTGAGCCAAGCGGATTTCGCGCGGTCAAACAGTCCCGCCTTTGTTACGATCTCTTGAGCCCTGGCGCGCGCGCGGGCGAACAAGCCCTTCACATCGTTGAACCTTACGAGTTTGTGATTCCGAACGACCTCGCAACCGTTCACGAATACGGTATGCGCGTCGGGTCCACGAGCGGAGAAGACAAGGCTGGCAATCGGATTGTTCGCCGGGCTGGAATGCGGCGTATCGAGATCGAATAGAGCGATATCGGCGAGCTTGCCAGGTTCGAGCGATCCGATCTCGCCATCCAGCCCCAGTGCCTTTGCTGCGTTAATAGTGACCATTTCAATGCAGCGCTCAGTCGGCATGATGGTTGGATCGAGATGTTTCACTCCTTGCAGGAACGAGCAAGCCTTCATCTGTTCGATCATGTCGACCGAGTCATCGACCATCGGGCCGTCAGAACCGAGCGCGACGTTGACGCCAGCCGCCATCGCGGCGGCTGCGGGGCCGATGCCGCCGCCCCGCACCGCTTCGCTGGTCGGACAATAAACGAGACTGGCGCCGCTGTCGGCAATCAGCCGAAGGTCGGTCGACGTGCAGTTGATGCCGTGCACCAGAATCCACGACGAATCGAGAAGGCCCATTTGCATCAGCATCTGCGCGTCGGTCTGCCCGGTCTTGCGCAAGATTTGCAGGTAGCTCTTGTCGAAAGATAGCGTCCCTCCGGAGATGTGCGCGGCAAGCTTGAGGCCGTGCCGATCGGCGAGTTTTTTGCTCTCGATCAAAAGTTCTGCCGATGTGAGCTTCTGCTCGACGAACACCGAGGCGCATTCGGCCACGAGGCATATTCGCGTGAGACCTTCATGGAGGCTCTTCCAGCGAGGGATAAGCTCTTCAATATAGGCGATCTCTTCGGCGATGTTGCGCGGATGGCGCGGATTGCCCGGCAGCCGGCACTGGACTTCCTTTCCGATGACCTGCCGAATACCGATCTCGGCGGTCGGCTCTGCAATGCGCCGCAGCAACGCCTCGCTCGTGGTGGTACGCAAATGGTTGAGGCAGCAGGTCGTTCCGGTGCTCAGCATATCGATCGCCGCGAGATAGGAGGTGAGCTCCATGTCGTCGTCGGTGAGGTGCGGCAGCACTGGGAACACAAGGTTGGGAAACCAATCTTCCAGCAAAAGCCCGTGGCCCATGCCCTTGAACAGATGGTAATAGAAGTGCTGGTGCGCATTGATGAGGCCGGGAATGACCGCCATCCCGCGTGCGTCTATGGTGCGCTCGACGGCTTCCGTCGGGAGTTCCGCTGAACCGCCGACGCGTTCGATCTTGCTGCCATCGATAAGAACAAATCCGCCCGGATGTACGCTTCGGCAATGATCGACGGTTATCACGTAACCGTCCTTGATCAAGACTCTGGTCATGTCCCAAGTCTTCCCCTAGAAGCCGCAACCGTACCACGCGCCACAGCGTTGCGGGCGAGCAGTTCACCGGCAGCGTTGAGGTCGTGACGGTCATACCTGCCCCACACTTCCCAGCGCCATGGCGTCTTCCTCCACAGCGTGGAGCTACACCGCCATCGAGAGTGCGGAAAGCCGCTACGCGTTGCTTGCATTGATACACGCTGCAGCCCATTCGTGGTCGGTAAGCTCATCGCACATGATTCGAAGCTCCCCCGAGATAGTCCGCAAAGGCCTGAGTAGCGAGGGACTTGCTGAGATCGGTGCTAATTTGCTGCGTCTCGCAATCACGCGCTCGGAATGATTGGCAACATGAGCCACGGCCAGCGATTTTCGGCAAAGTGCAATGTGTTTATGCCGCCGAAGATTTCGGCCGGCCGATTGCGCGGCTCGTTATGAGTGAACGGACCAACGCCGCGCAGCGGATACGGTACATGCGGCGCGACCACGGGCGTGCCGCCAAATTCATAATCATGGCCGCGGATCGTCAGCGCGACCCGATAGCCGGGCGGCACCACGATGCAGGTTGGCGACAATTCGATGTCGAGTTCGACCGGTTAGCCTGGCGTCAGCGGCTGAACTTCATCATGCGCGTGGAAGGGACGGTACGGCAGGCTGCGCTCACTGTCGAGCTTGCGATGCGAGGCACGTAGCCAGCCCTGCGAAATCGGCGTGTGAGGGTCCTGCGCACCCTGGAACGTCACTTCGCTCCCATCCGGCGCGAACACGCGCAGCACGAGGAATAGGTCGGCGTTCGCGGTCGATGACGAGATGAAAAGCTTCGCCGCCACCGGGCCGGTGATTTCCATAGGCTCCTTGAGCGGCTCCGTGCTGAAAGTAACTCCCTCGCTCAGCGCCTCGTATTCGATGTGCGGCGCGGTCCCGGCCGGCTCAAGCACCAGGCTGCGTCGGTGCGGGTTGAGATAGAATTTATTCCATTGCGTGCGGGCAAGCGGCCATTCATGTTCGTGACGCTCGACGAACTTCTCTTCCGGGTGACGGATGAGCAGTTGCACCCGCGGTTGTTTGCTCCAGCCGGTATCCTCGCCTTTCAAGAAATGGCCGAAGAAGCGCTTCTGCAATCGGACACCATAGTCCGTATAGAACTCCAGCCAGTGGGTATCGCCATGCGCCTCCAGCCATTTCTGCTTTGACGGCGCCCGCATGAAGGCCTCGAAATTACCGCGCGTATGGAGGCCCTGCCCGCCCCAGTTCGCCGCCGATAGGAACGGTACGTTGATCTTCTCTAGATCGGGCGTGCGCTCGCGGTGATACTCGTCATCGAGAGGGTGCGCGAGTGCGGTGGCGATGATGTCGCGCCGATTCTTTTCCAACTGTTCCGGCGTCAGGGTCTCGGGCCCGGCAACCGGCGCGCCGGTGACGCGGCTGCGCGGCCCGCGCTCCCCGACGCCATGCTGCACTGGAATGACCGCGCGCGGGTACCAGTTGGAGATGAACTCGGAATAGATACCGCCATGATAACAGGTTTCGCGGTAATGATCCGTCGCGCCCTCCCAAGCACAGACGGCGGCCAAGTGCGGTGGCCACAGCGCAGCAACCTGCCATGCGTTCATCGCAAAATAGGAAATACCGTTGAGGCCGACCTTGCCGCTACACCATTCCTGCGACGCGGCCCATTCGATGCAGTCGTAAAGATCTCTGGTTTCGCGCGGCGACCACGGATCGACATAACCCGGTGAGCGGCCGGTGCCGCGCGCATCGACACGCACGATTGCATAGCCGTCAGGCACCCACTTCTCCGGGTCAACGACTTCCCAGTTCTGATATTTGCTACTCGTTCCTTTGGCGACTTCCGGCTTCTGCTTGATCATCCGCTCCCAGGCGAATTTCCGGCTATCCTGGAAAGCGTGGCCCTTGGCATAGGGCCCGTAACTGAGGATCACCGGAAATTCGCCCTTGCTGGCGGGGCGGAATACGTCGGCGCGCAGGACGATGCCATCATCCATGGGAATAGGGGCATCCCATTCGATCTGCATGCCGTCGCGGATTTCGGACCGCGCCTCGCTCATCGGTTGCGGCCCGCCGTGTTACGCGCAGGCCAAAACGCCGTTAACTCATCGATCGAGGCAATCTCGCCGAAGAAGCGATCTATGTTCGTCAGAGTCATGTCGTGATCAGCCTGTACATACGCGGCGGTGCCATCGCTCGCCACCACGACGTAGTAGTCGCGCACGAAAGCCTCGCGCGCGCTGGTCTCCACACAGACATTGGTGACGACACCCGTGAATACCACCGTGCGAATGCCGTTGGCGCGCAGAATAGTGTCGAGATCCGTGTTGTAGAATGCGCTGTAGCGATGCTTGGTGACGATCGGATCGTTCGGCTCCGGCCGGACATCGCCATAAAAATCGCCGCCCCAAGAACCCGCAGCACAGACCGGAATACGGGTATAGCCGCCTGCCCGCTTGCGCGCGGCCTGCTCCAGCCAGACATCCGACAGGTAGAAGTTCTGCTCGCTGGTGTAGACATTGCGTACGAAGACCACGAAGACGCCTGCAGCCCGCGCGGTCTTGATCAATTTTGGCAAATGCTCGGCCATTTCCTTGGCCCCAGAGACATCGCGGCCTTCGCGCGCAATCAGGCCTTCGTCGGCGATGAAGTCGTTCTGCATATCGATAACGACCAGCGCCGTGTGGCGCGGATCGACCTTTTCCCGCAACCCCTTGACCGGCTGAACATGGGCGATGCGCGATGCGACATCGAAGTCGGCCTCGAACGATGACGAACTCATGATAAGCACTCCATTTTGGCGGGTTATATCTTGTCGTCCGGCTTCAGATGCCGGTTGAAAAACTGGAGCGTGAGCGCGAGCGCCCGGTCGGCTTCCGGCTTGCTATAGGTGCGGCCCCCGTGTCGCGCGAAGGCATGATCGGCGTTCGGATACTTGTGGATCTCGACGAGAGGGTTGGGCGACAGCCGCCGCTCAAGCAGGTCGTTGACCTCGGCCTGCACCCAGCGATCCTTCATCGCCATGTGCAGCACGAATGGCCGGTGCAAATTCTTCACCTCGCGAATGTGGTGCTCGATATAGGTGCCGTAATAAGCAACCGCGCAATCGATGTCGCTGCGACAGCACAGCAAGTAGCAAAGCTTGCCGCCGAGGCAGTAGCCGACCGCACCGACCTTGCCGTTGCACTCCTTGAGGCCGGCAAGATAGTGCCAGGTGTCCTCCATGTCGCGCACGGCGAGGTCGTAGTCGAAGTCGTAGTAGAGATCGAAGGCCTTATTTACGTGCTCGGGGTTCTTGTCGGAGAGTTCGACCCCCGGCTCCTGCCGCCAGAACAGATCGGGCACCAGGCAGATGAATCCGGCCTCGGCGAATTCATGTGCATGATGGCGCATGGTGTCGTTGACACCCCATATCTCCATGATCGCAATGATCGCACCGGCTGGCGTCTTGTCGGGAATAGCGACATAGGCGCCCATCTCTCCGTCACGCAATTTCACCGTGGTATTGAACGTCTTCATTAGGCAGCACCTACTTCGATTTTTGCCGCACCCGGCAATTTGAGGAGCGCGCGGGCATTGCTCGAGAAAATCATCTCACGTTCGCCCGCATCGATGTCGAGCGCCGCGACCGCCTCGATCGTGTTACGGATGAGGCCGCGGCCTTCCTCGGGATCAAACGGCGCATCGGTAGCGAACAGGCAGAAAGCGGTGCCGAAGAAATCATGTCCGCAGCGTGTGGCCGCCTTGCCGCCATTAAGCGCCGTATCGGCATAGAGCATCTTGAAATAGTCGATCGGCGGCCGCTTAAGGCCGCGCTCCTCGGCAAGCGGATTGCGCGCAGTTGTACCCTCGAAGATCTGGCGGAAGCCGAGCGTGATCTTGCCGGAGAAATAAGGGATCATCCCACCCATGTGATGGGTGATGATCTTCAGACGCGGCAGCTCATCGAACAGCCCAGAATAGATGAGCCTTGTCAGGCAGGCTGTGGTCTCATACGGCCAGCCGAAGCTGAACCAGATTTCGTCTTCGGAAGCCTGTTCGCTTGCATAGTCAGCAAATTGCGGCCCGCGCATGGGATGAATCCAGACCGGCAGGTCATGCCCGGCCATACGACTGAATATCGGCCTGAATTCCGGCCGGCTCAGCGGCTTGCCAGCCACATTTGTGAAAATCTGGACGCCGCGTGCCCCCAGGTGTGCGACGACCCGATCGATCTCGGCAAGCGTCGCATCGATATGGTTCATCGGCAGCGCCGCGATGAAGGCAGGGAAATGATCCGGATATTTCCCGCAGAGGTCAGCCAGCGCGTCGTTGGCAATGCGCGCCAACTCTGGTGTCAACTCCGGCGGGCCGACGAGTTCAAGCGGTGGATTGGCAAGCGACAGCACGTGCTGCATACCGTCGAATTCGTCGATCAGGCGCAGCCGCGCGTCGACATCGACCAACGTCTTGATCTTCGGGAACGCGGATACAACGGCATGGCCGGGGATAAGCGCTGCCAAACGGTCGAAGTAAACCTTCGGCATGAAGTGATTGAAAATATCGATCTTCATCCGGGCATCCTTTCAGCACGGATTTGGCTGGATTGCCGCCGCCGCTTTGTAGAGCATAGGCGATAGGCCGATCAAGAAACGGGGGCTTGCGCATGGGCGCGCTGAACGGGAAGAACGTTACAATTCACGCCATGGGTACCGGCCCGCCGTTGGTGCTCCTGCATTGCCTCGGCGTCGATCACAGGTTCTGGGATTTCGCGGCGCCCCTTGCCGACCACTTTACCTTGCTGCGTTACGACCTGCCTGGTCACGGCGAGACCCCGGTGCCGAACGAGCCCTATGGGGTTGTCGACCTTTCCGAGCAACTCGCCGATATTCTTCGGAGCAGGGGCATTGCCCGTGCGCGCATAGCCGGGATCTCGCTTGGGGGACTTATCGCGCAGCATTTCGCCGCCAACCATCCGACCTTGGCCGAAAAACTGGTGCTCATCGACACCACGCCGCGCTACACGGACGAACTGCGCGCAATGTGGATCGAGCGCGCGGCCACCGCGCGCACCGCCGGCGTGGGCGCGATGGTGCCGGGCTTGCTGAAGATTTGGTTTTCCGACGCCTGCCTCGCCGAAGATCCGCCCGGCGTGCGCTACGTGCGCGATACCCTTGAGAAGGCGTCAGGTGAAGGCTACGCCCTTGCCTGCGAGGCCCTCGGCGCCGCCGATCTTCGCGCGGAGGCACTCAAGATCAAGCCACCGACGTTGGTCATGTGCGGGGAGAATGACATCCCGAGCTTCCTCGATTCCGCGCGTTGGCTCGCCGCAAATATAGCGGGCGCGAAGCTCGCGTGGTTACCGCGCGCACGGCATGCCTCGGTGATCGAGTGTCCAGAACTGGCGGTCACCTTGCTGCGCGAATTCTTGAGATAGCGGAGATGTCATCGGCGCCCGGCAAGGAGGCGCCGAAATTCTTCACGGATAGGCAGTTAAGTGACCGCCGGCTTGGCCTCGGTAATCTCCTCGAGAACGCGCCCTTTCGTTTCGATCCCGATCGCAATCAGCGCAAACGACGCAATCAGGAAGCTCACCGCGAACGTGTAGAGCGTGTACTGGCCGAGTCCGTAAGCAATCATGATACCGACCACGGACGGCACCAGGAACGATCCGATCCGCCCTATGCCGAAGAACCAGCCGACCGCGGTTGCGCGGATGTGCGTCGGATGAAGTTCGCCAACATAGACGCCTGTCGAGCCGTAGACGCCGGGATTGACCCAGCCGACCAGGAAGGCGGCGACGAACGTCGTGAACCCGCTCGACATCGCAAACCACAGGTGGAAAAACGCGCCGACGAAATAATAGAGGAACAGCACGGGCCTGCGGCCGTAGCGATCGATCCAGAAGCTGCAGGCGGTATAGCCAAAAACGCCGCCGATCGCCTGCACAAGCTGATAGGCAATCGCCTGCGATAGCGGAATGCCCTGCTGCGTGAGAATTGTCGGCAGCATGAAGAGGATGCCGTTGGAGGACCAGAAGAAACCGAAGGACACAATCCAGATGAGGATCGTTCGCCGAGCGCGGCCTCGCGTGAACAATTCGACCACCGTCACGCCGGTTTTCACCGCGACCTCCGGGCGGACCTTGGGCAGGGCCTTGAGCTCGTCGGGGGTGCGTTCGCGGCCGAGCGCCTGACGCTCGATCTCGGCAACCGTCTGCTCGGCTTCGGCGATGCGACCCTTGCTCAGCAGGTAACGCACCGATTCCGGCATGTAGCGCCGCACGAAAAAGAGCAGCACCGCCGGCACGATGCCGACCGCGAACAGGCCGCGCCAGCCGAAGGTCGGCAAAATGGTCAGGCTGAGCGCTGCCGCGACGATCAATCCCACTGGGAAGGCGGTCAACAGATTTCCGGCCATGGCGCCGCGGATGCGACTGGGGCTGAATTCCGCGCCGAGCGTCGCGGTGACCGGCACCTCGCCGCCAAGGCCGAAATTCGAGAGGAAACGGAAGACCGCGAGCGAAGCGACGTTCCAGGACGTCGCAACAAGGCCGGTAAACAGTGCGAAAATGCCGATTGTCGCCGAGAACGAGGTACGCCGTCCGATATAATCGGACACCGTTCCCCAAAACAGTGCGCCGACGAAGGCGCCGACAAGCCCGACCGTGGCCATTAGTCCGGCCTGCGCCGGGCCTAGTCCAAACTCGCGGGCAATCGGCGGCAACGCCGCGCCGAACAGTGCAAAATCGGCCGCGTCGAACATCACCCCAAGAAAGCCGAGGATAAAAAAATTCCGGTGCCACTTGGAAAACGGCAGCGTCTCCAGCCTTGCAACCAGTTCAGCAGATTTTGCCTCGTTGATTTGCATCCATTCCTCCCCGAACGGCTCGGCTTCCCATGCGGGGCCGAGCCTTTGTCATTTCAAACCATCAGTGGCTATCGAAACAATCTAGCAGGTGTCAGCGCACCCACGATCGCATGGTCGCCATTTCGTTCATGTGGGCGCACGCCGTCTTGACACCGGTCGACCACCTCGTGGAATTCGGTGCCTCATCGGCTGCTCCGATGCGTGGCAATTCGGTCGTATCCGGCTGAAGCGGATATTGGCTGGATTTTATGAGTACACCGCCTAATGCTGGGCAGCGAAGCTCTGCATGTGCGCCCTATCGGCTTCAGGCAGCGCAGCCGCCCAGCGCGTCTCGTCGCCTGCTTCCGGGAGGACATGACCGAACTCGACCATCTGCCGCGGCACGAGATCGGTGATGTAGACCCAGACGTTCCTCTTCGACAGATTCGAGGCTTCAGCAACTGCCGTCGTTATCTGCGCGATGAGCGAGTCCTTGCTCTCGGCGGAGCGGCCCGCGCGGATCTGGCCGTTGACAAAGACCTGATGGCCTTTCAGCGGACTGCCGCCGACGAAGTAGCAATCGGGCGCGATCTCGGTGAAAATGACCTGTGCAAAGTAGGTCGGAGCGCCCGTTGTCTTGCTGTGGATGCGGGTGATTTCCGAGGCGATCTTTGCCCGCTTGGTGGCGTCCAGGCAGCCTTCGACGGAAATGACGGTGTAGGTCGGCATGGGGTTTCCTCATTATCTGCGGGATTGTTGATCGCGTGCCTATAACCACGCGGCGGTCCAAGCTCGGGACGCCAGCCGCCGGCGCGAGCCCGCCGTACAATAGAGAAGTTTGCGACGTTCGGCAGCTTAGAGACCACGGCAAGCCGGGCCCCCTGCATGACTCAGGCGACCTTGGGCATCGCCTTCATGTCCGAGTGCCGCGCCAAAACGGCGGAGCCATGCTCGCGCACCGTGCCCGCCTCGATGATCAACCCATGCTTTTCCAGCATGGCGCGCAGCTTTCGGTTAGCCGCAGGCTCCTGCGGATCGACCCAGACGGCCAGACCGCCCGCGGGAGTCAAAAAATCCAAAAGCCAACCGAGCGTCGTGTCGAGCGCCTTGATCGAGCGTTCGCGCCAATCGACCAGCGCCACATCGTACTGCCCGGCCGGCAGCCCGCAATTTGCCGTCGTCGCCACGCGCACGTAGCCGCGGCGGTGTAACTCGAACATGAGCACGGCGCTGTTCGCGCCCGCCACGATGATGCGATTGAGGTTCGAGCAGCGGGCGAGATCGAGCATCTGTTCGATGATACGATCGCCGGCGAGTGCGCGACGCGACTGGGCCATGATTGCACCATTGGGTGTCGACATGTGTGATGACCTGCTGACCGAACGAGGGGCCGTTCAGGCGGCGCGCGCGACGGGGATTTGTGTGGCGGAGGCGGAGGCGCCGGCGGCGCGCGGCTGTCGGCTCAGGTCGAGCTCGAGAATGCCGGGCACCATGATCACGGCCTGCGGCCGATTCCCGTTCTCGAACATCGCGAATTTTACCGCTTCGGCGCGATTCACGAACATTCCGCCGCACAGGCCGGTTTGGTCCTGGACGACCCAGTTGCCGCGGCTGTTCTTGCCGACTCGGAACAGGGATTTCGCACGACTGCTAGAGGGAGGTTCAGCGTTGTCCATGGCACTTCTCCTTTCGACGCATTCGAATTGCGTCGGTGCCGCAAATGTGCAAAGCGACGCATATGAATTCGAGAGGGAAGGCCGGCCTATCCGCATAAGTGCGATATAAGGACTGCCCGCGCCGCCGAAACACGAAGCACGAGCCGCACGAGCGAGGTGGCCGGTCAGATGCCGCCAAACCAGTAGAGGACGTCGTAGGACAGCGCAGCGAGAACGCAAACCGCCAGCGAACTCCAGAATATCCCCAGCAGCAGCACGGTGCTCGTGCGCTCGACGACTCGGCTGTCAAGATGCGAGACGACGGGTCGAATGGTCATGTCAGCTCTCCTTTTTTTATTGTTTCTTGGGGGTCCTCTCCGCGGCTCCCGCGTGTTTTGCGGCCGAGGCGTTAATATATTGTCACCAGGCCGCGTCGGATCGTTCGATCCACATCCTCGATGTGTTCATGAGCGCATATGGAGTCGAGGGGGAATCCTGAGCTTTTGTATAAGAACGATATAAAGATCGCAGACCGGCCATCTGCTTGAGGAATTGCGCCGGCCGCAGAATGTTTGCTCGAATGATTCGGATAACTCGGTTGCGCGGCTAGTCATCCTTCTGTTCTCGAGGATGAACCCTGATCGGCGCGTTGGCCCCTTTGGCCGGATGTCGTGATTCTCCGAGCTTGAGCTCTTCCAAACAGTCCTGCCGCGCGGCCTGCGCTTTCAGGCCGCACCGATCCGAGATCGCGTCGACTTGCCAATCACGGACGAGCGCCGTCCAGAGCGGAACGGCAACCAGGCCCGCGCATACCAGCGCGGTGACGGCGAGGATTACGACTGCCGCGGAGATGGCGATCGGCGGTCCGCCGTCGTTCCGCGGCGATCGAAAATCGAAGGAGCTGAGCATTGTCACTGCGCCCCGTGTTTCCCGGCTCAAGCGAAATTGTCGCAGCAAAGCGTATACCCTTCCGCGAGCCGAACCGGCGGCACCGACTGGCGCTGGTCGCTCGCGGTGCGACTGTGACGCCCTGCTTCGGGAATGCGCCCAGGATCGCCAACGGCAGGCTTTGGTGCTGCGCCTCGGCCATGTCGTCGAGCTCGGTGGGAAGCCCGAGCTGTTTCGACATCGAGCAATGCCACTCCCCGTCCTCGCAAACGAGGCGGCGCAGCTTCCATTGCGGCAGTTCCAACTCGAGCAGCGCCAGCATGGCGTCGGCAAAGGCGCCGGATTCAATCAAGCGCATGATCCTTGCCTTCGCGGTTGGATGCCGGGCCTGCAAGCGCGGACAGGCGCGCGCGATCACCTCGCCCGCGAGCGCGGGCGTGAAGGTCTGCGCGCGTCGAATGCGCTCTTGCAGCTCGCTCAACTGCGCCTCACGGGCCGGATCGAATGGCATGACAGTTGCCGGCGGTGAATCGTTTGCTGGGCGACACGCGCCCTCGGCCAACAACTGGGCTGTTCGTCATAAAAAATCGAGACGAGGACAGCGCCGGCGTCATAGGAAAGTCATAAGGAAACGGCTCACCCGCATAAGGGTCGGGTTCGGCGCGGCGGCCGAATCTTGCGTTCCGCCGGCTCGGCTGCCGCTAGCCGTCCGACGCATCCAAGCCTGGACTGCGCATTGAATTTGTCGGCCAGTATGCGAAAGTAAGCGAGGCAAATGTGAAGGGCTGTCCTTAAGGGGGCCTCGATGCCGAGCGATGTGGCGGGAAATACATTCCGCGCGATCGAGCTTGAGCCCCAAGCCACCGCCGAGCTGGCTTTCCCCGAATTCGTCGAGGCACTCCTCCATAAACTCCGGCTGCTGAAAGAGGAACGGTTTCTCTATTACGAGCGTCTGCGCGCGAAAAATAGCAAATGGGCGAACGGCTCTCGATGGGTCCTGACTCTGCTCGGATCGATCGCGTTCCTGTTGACCGGCCTGGCAGCCGCGCTGCGGTTTGCGCCCGAGGCATTCCTGCAAAAGTGGAGTTTGGATGGATTTGACAAAGGCGTGCTGCTCGCCGTTCTCGCGATCTATGCGGTGATGGGGGCAATAAGTTTTTACGAGAGGGGGACCGACAAAACGACGGCCTATTTCCGTCACCTCGGCATCATTTTGGCTATTCGAGATCTCTGGACCAGGGTTCAATTCGAGTTTCTCAAGGAACTGATCGTGCTGAAAAGCGCGGCAGACCCGAAGGCCGGGGAAGCTGTGGCGCGTGAGCGCATCCGCGCCCTCGCCCAGGCGTTCTGCAGCGATCTGGACAAAGTCGCAACCGGTGAGCTCACTGACTGGCGAACGGAGTTTCTCGCCTCACTGTCCGAGCTCGAGGCTGCGGCAAAGAAAGGAAGCGAGGACGTTACGGCGCAAGTTCAGGAGGCTCTCAAAGCCGCTGAGCAGGCCGCGTCGGACGCAAGGGCCACCGCCGAGAAAGCGGCAGCCGATGCGAGAGAAGCCGCCAAGGCCGCAGAGGAAGCGGGCAAGCCAGGCTCCCTCAATCTCGCGGTCTCGGGCGACTTCGACGACCAAGTGCTCATCTCGGTCGACAGCGTCGAAGTGGCTCGCAGCAGCGGGAAGGCGATCGCCATCGACCGGGTCGTGCCCGGATTGAGGAAAATTTCTGCGCGGGCGAAACGGGGCAGTAAGGATGTAGAAACCGCCCGCATGGTCGACGTCAGACCTGGGTTGCAGGAGCTCGAGCTAATACTGAGCTAAGCCAAACAGCTTTGCTGCAAGATGGCTTCGGGAAGGTATCATAGAGTGCGACACAAGCTCCCATATGTCGCTTCGCGGAGGTCCATGAATGCGCGTGACGGCGGTCCCGGCACGAGGTTTTGAGGCAAAATCCTACAGCGGCACTCACACCGTATTGGTCGCGCTGAACTGCAGCGAAGAGCGCCGCAAGGGGCTCATGGGATTCGCGTTCGAACGCGAGATGATCGGTGCGGGCGGCACGGGGCCGAAATGGCTGCGCTCGCAAAAAGTGTTCAAGTCGGTCGTTCCCGACCCGAAGAGCGCAGTCGATCCGAACGATCCGCGCAAGTCACAGCGCTTCTATACCAACGATTTTCCGATCCAAAGCTTCCTATGGGGTGACTACGCCGCCGCGCCGGGCACGGCTTATCGATTTCGCATCTTGCCGATGTACGGCAAGCCCGGCGCCCTCACCAGCGACCCGCAGGACGAGCTCAAGCTCGAGATTCACACCGAGAAGGAATGGGAGGATGGCGCACGCCACGGCGTATGGTTCAACCGCGGCGCCATCGCCAGCCAAAAGTTCGCCGAGGAGTTCGGGAACGCTCCGCCTAAGAACCTCGACGATCCGACGGACCCGGAGGTTATTTGGCTCTCACGCGGCCTGCTCGAAGCCTGCCTCAACTACATCAAGGAGACGCCTGCCAGTGACGCGCTTCGCGTCGCCGCCTACGAATTCACCTATGCGCCCATCCTCAACGAGCTCAAGCGGGCCATCGACCGTGGCGTCGACGTCCAGATCGTCTATCACGACACGAGCGACGCAACAGGACAGCCCAACGAAACGGCCATGCAGACGGCCGGTCTTCCGATCAATGACCAGAAGACCACCTTTCACCGTTCGCGGACGAAGATCCCGCACAACAAGTTCATCGTCCGTCTCAAGGGCGGGAGCGATCCGATCGAGGTGTGGACCGGCTCGACCAATTTCACCGCCTCCGGCTTTCTCGGCCAGACTAACGTCGGCCATCGGGTCGCCGATCCGGCAACCGCAAGGCAGTATTTCCAATACTGGAACTTGGTGAAGACCGACCCGGAGCGTGCCGCTGCAAGGGCTGGAGCAATGGCGCTCACGCCAAATCCCGCGGAAGTCATTTCGGAGAGATCAATCGTCCAACTGTTCTCACCTCGCAATACGGCTCAGTTGCTCGGGTGGTATGGCCGGCGGATGCACGATTGCGCGAACTCGCTGTGGTTCACCGCGGCATTCGGAGTGACCGCGGAGTTGGTCGACCCGATTGCGCAGCGGCGCGACCAGATGCGCTTCGTGTTGATGGAGAAGCCAGCGGCGGCCGCCGTAAAGACGAAGCTGACGGAGGATTTCACTCACGTCATCCTCTCTTACGGCGTCCCCCTCGGGGAGCTGTACACGATGAAGGACGGCAAGCCGACCGCGCGCAAACGAATTCAGGAGTTTGCGCTCGACAAGTGGTTCTTCAAAGAGGAACTTTACCGCTCGAAGAATGACGGATTCGTGTTCTTCGTCCACACCAAGTTCCTGCTCATCGATCCGCTGTCGGACGACCCGTTGGTGTGCAGCGGCTCCGCTAACTTCTCACCCGACTCGCTGTTGCAGAACGACGAGAACATGCTCCTCGTCCGCGGCGACACCCGCGTCGCCGACATCTATATGACCGAGTTCGATCGCGTCTTCCGCCATTTCTATTTCCGTGACATTGCCAACGAGTTGGCCGCCAAGGGCGACGACGCGGCCGCGATCTTTCTTGACGAGACCGATGGGTGGACCGCCAGCTATTTCCAACCCAATAGCGTGAAGGCTAACCGGCGGCTCATGTTCTTTCGCGCGCCGACAACGACATGGTTCGGTAACGCCGCCAAGACATGACCGTGGCGTCGGGCCGTAGTGTCTCTAAAACGTCACGACAGTGTCGTGAAAGAAGTCCTTACCCTTGAGCAGTTGCGTCGTGAACAGGTCCGATTCGTGTTGAAGTTCGCGCACAAGTTTGATCCGCGGCACTTCGGTCTCGCTGTACACACTGCCGTGCTTGCCTTCCATGGTCGACATTAAGGACAGCAGGCGATTTGCCGTCTTCTCTTCCGACTTATTCTTGAACAGCTTCCACAAGGATTTGGGTGTCGCATTGAGGCTGCCGTGATGGCCAACCTTATAAAGATTCACGCTCGTCAGAAGCGTTTGATACCGCTTCTGGCCGAGCGCGTATTGCCAGTTCTCGATTTGCGCATCGCCCGGGAAGAGAAGCTTCTTCTTGCCGATCTGGAACAGCAAAATGACGCTGGTATTGTTCATTTCCTGGTCGAGCGAGCGCACAATTTGGAGCAACTGCTCACCCCGTACCGTGCGTGCATGATGGATCAGCCAGCGCGCGTTGATGCGGTATGAGAGGCCGCGGCTTTCCACGTACCGGGGGAACAAGGTCGTCCGCTCCTTCTCCGCGCGCGCGGCCAATGCCGTGGCGCCAACCTGAAAATGCCAGAACTCGTCGGGATCGCGCGAGCGCTTTTTCTTGATCGCGTCGGTTTGCTTGAGGGTTGGTGGCCCAAGAACCTCGACCTTGACTCCCGGGAGGACCTTTTCCAGCCCCGATTTGCTGCCGCAGTAGACGTAAGCGTTCCTCGCCATCTTCATGAGGTTCTTGACGGCACTCGGATTGGCGATGTTGCTTTCGCCGAGAAATCCAATTTCAGGGCGCAAATCTTTCGGCAAGTTACCGGCTGCCAGCGACTGGTGGGCGACCTCATGCATCAGCGACAGCGCGGCAACCTGCTTGCTCGTTCCCGCGCCGAATTTTTTGTTGTTTGCGTTGCTGCCGCTCGGACCCGTCGCCTCTGGTCCCAGCTTCGGATCTTCGGTCCAAGGTTGCACTATGAGATCGGGCTTAAGCGATTTGATGACATCGCCTGTTGCTTGGCCAACTTTGCCCGTCGCAAATCCGGAAATGTGGTCACGGTGCCTGTGAGTCGCGACGACGGCATGAAGCTTGCCACCCGTCCTTTGTTTGATGTCCGCGGCGATATCCATCATGCGCGACTTTGGCACTCCTTTGGGAACACCAGTCGAGCCAAAATCGATCAAGACGTGCCGCTCAGATTTTTGGCGGTACTCAAAACTGATGAGAAAGCAGTCACCGAATCCGACGTGGTAGGTGCGGATCGTCGCGCTGGTGGGCGCCGTCGCCATCGCAACCTCCTATCCCATCTGGCGCATGCGGTGCAGTTCAGCGAATTGCGACTGCGGGCCGGTGGGCGGTCTCGGCACAGCTGGTTCGTCGAAGAAACCCGATTCCCCTAAATAGTCGAGCCGCGCCTGCTGCCCTTTAACATTTTCGATACGGTTCGCGATCTGGTATTTCAGCTGCCCGTACTCGTCAAAGATGAGAGCCCCTCCGCCGAAGATCCTGATGCGGCGCTTCGGGTCGATGCCCTTCGGCGGAACGATGCCGAGCCGCTTCTTCAACTCGTCGGCCTGGAGCGTCAGGATTTGAACGTATTCAGCCACGGTTTCATGCAGCACGAAACCGTCCGGTCCGATGCGGACTGAGGGACGAACCGACTCGACTTCGATATAGGTGTCCGCGTCGATCTTGAGCGTGTCGCGATTTTCCCAAATGAAGCGAAACACCTCTTGCGGCTCGTGCAGCATCGAGGAGTAGTGGCTTCGGCTGTAGATCAGTTCCTCGTCGCAACGCTTCCACGTGCCGTCGACGTCGGTGTCGCCGGCTTGCTGAATGCCATAGTCGTTGAAATTTTTCAGCAGCCATTTGCGATAACCGTATTTGTCATCGTCTGGAACGACTTCGCGATCGATGGTTAGCAGCGCAGACAAGTAATCGGCGAAGGTCAAATCGGTCGGTGGACAATAATCGAGGGCGCGAATCGCCATCGTCAGCAGATGCCCGGCGACTCGAGCGCCCTCGTCCCGCACGATGCTTCGGTCCTTTTTGCCGGGTGCAACCGGACCGATCTTTGCGAGGCGTGCCAGCCAAATGTCGAGAGCGGCGTTCAAGACGGCCGCCACCAGCAGTTCGCCTCTTCGATGCGGCTCGGCGAACTCCGGATACGACAGCGTGGACATGTACGGTTTACCCGGCGGCAATGAGACGGAGTGACGGAGCGCGTCGCCGCGGACGACGGAAAGCTCCCTGCCCATCTGCTCGGCCAATCCGAACAGGACTGACTGCTTCAGGACGTCTCGCTCGAGCAATTTGGATGAGATCAAGTTGCTTCGCCCGCCCGACGCCAGGTCCAATCCGGCATCTACCACGTCCGGCAGCGAAAACACCGAGAGCACCGCCACCACATCTGCGAACCCTTCGTGGAAAGCAGCCTGGTCGGGCTGAGAGCGCTCCATGTATCGTCTGCGCAGGCCATCAACAAGCGCGTGGGTGGTTTCGTGTGCCACGATGTCATGCGAAAGGCAGGTGAAGACGGGCTTGCCGCTACCTCCCATGAAATATCCGAAAAAAATGGCACGATCGTCCCGGGAATAAAACGCATTCGCGTCGGCAAAGGCATGTGGGACAAGATACATCTGATGTCCATCGAAGCCCCAAGCGCAGCGGCGTCCAAGCGCAAATTCAAATTGCGCCAGCGTGCGCATCGCAATCGCGTACACATTTTGCGCGTGAAAGCGAGGATCTTGCAAAAGTTTTTGATCGTGAAGCCTGCTCGCCCGTAAAGAGCTGCGTCCGCGTTCTTTGAACTCGAATGGATCTTCGTACTTTCCGTCCGAGGGCCGCCCATAAACCATCGGCTTGTAGAGTGTGTTCGTCGCCGCGTCGTAATCGACGACGTTGATACGGTACCCGCACGGGCCGGGCAGAAGCTCTTCCGCGGGCACCGTCAATTCTGTGGTCAGCATCTTGCCTCGGGACGTTACGGACGGATCCTGGGCAATGACGGTAAGAGTGCACGTATTGGGGAGACTGTGACGTGTCCCTCGAACGTTTCGCATCCTTCCCTCCGATGAATTGCCGACCTGCCGCCGTCGCCAGCGAGATTTCAGGTGGAATCACATCCCGCCCAAGAAATTAACTGATGTGCCCCCTATCCGTCCCGAACCTGAACGGCCCGTATCGAACGGATTGAGGGCACGCCATCCCTATGCCAACACCGAAGACGGCGAGGCCCGCAAGCGCGCTAACGGTCAAAAACCTCGAGTCGATAGAGGTGAGGCCAATATCTAAGCAGGCCGCAGCGATGGCGGCGACAACAAGAAGCCCTCTTGGGACAATCATCTCCCCTGCGCGTGCTTCGCGCGCGCTTGCGTCAGGCAGGCGGACGTTTGCGCGATCACCTTTGCGCAGAGCGAGCTAGACCATCCGCTCCGCTTCGTCCTCCGTTGGCACCCGGCCGTCCGGCGTGAGCTGATCGACGAAGTGCGGCAGATATTGGCGCAGTCCGGAAAGCAAGTCGCCCTGATCCATCCCGCTTTGTCTTGACAGTTCGTTGAGGGTGTTGCCGCCGAGGGCGTCGGCAAGATCGCCTTCGGAGATTTGCTTGTTGGGGCCTTTGCCGACCCACGACTTCGCAACGTCGCCCTGCCCGCTCTCCTGCAGCTGCTTGAGCAGACCGCCGAGCCCGCCGTTGAGCACCGTTCCGGTGGCGGCACCGCCGAGGAGTCCGCCCAAGGCGCCGCGGAGCAGGTCGCCCAAGTCGCCACCGGGCACTCCGCCTGCTCCCGTCGATGGCCCGGCGCTTGTCCCGCCGCCGGCGGGCCGGGGCGGTTGAGCCGGCTGGGTCGGCGGCGCGTCGGCCCGACGCAGGTTCTTCGCCGCGTAGACCGCGAGGAGAGCCAGCAACGCCTTGGCCATCGGCGACATGCCTTGGCCTGCCTGCGCGGATGGGGCGCGCGGATCGTTGGAGACACCGCCGCCCTGAATGCTATTGAGAATATCGAGCAAGCCCATATCACTCTCCTGACTTGCCCCCGATCCTCGGCACAGCATCGCGCACGCGTATGACGGTGGCAAGGCGGGATGCGCATCAAATCGCGATGATCGCAAGCCCGGTGCCGCAAACAATCAAAGCGGTGACCAGCCCCGGCGAGCCCTGTCGAAGTGAAGACGCCGTTTGCCGAATTCCTGCTCACCCTCTTCGTTCGTGCACGCTGGCAAATCGACTTGCGGAGGCGGTCGAAATGGACGGAAAATGATTGCTTCGACGAGATCTAGGGAGGCGACCAACCGTAAGAGGCCAAGACGCCGACGCTATTCCAATGACGGGAGGTGACACATGAAACGGGTTCTTGTGGCGGCATTGCTGCTGTCGTTGAATTTCGCTTCTGCATCCGCGCAGGGGACCTGCGAGAGCAGAGCCGTGAGCAGGGAGGGCAAGCCGCTCGCGGGCGCCGCGAAAGCAAGCTTCCTGAAGAAGTGCAAGCGCGATAGCTGTCAAACGAAAGCTGTCGGCAGGGACGGCAGGCCGCTTGCCGGTGCCGCAAAGAGAAGCTTCATGCAAAAATGCCAGAGGGAGGCATAGCAATGGCGGCGCAAGAGCGCGGCTAGAGGGTGAACGCTCGGCCTCTGATCAGGCGTCCCCGTCTCAAAGCGCTGCAGCGTTGAACGTATCGCAGCTCTCGAGCTTGCCCGATCTCAGACCGGTCATGAACCACCGGGTGCGCTGTTGCGAGGAACCGTGGGTAAAGGCGTCGGGCACAACATAGCCCTGGGCCTGCCGCTGCATCCGGTCATCGCCAATGGCGGATGCGGTCTGCATCGCAGCCTCCACGTCGCCCGGCTCGATGAATGACCAGCTTTCCTGCGAGTGATGGGCCCATACGCCCGCGAGGCAATCGGCCTGCAGCTCAACCCGCACCTGCAGTTGATTGCTGTCGGCCTTGTCCATGCCCTGCTGCAATTGCTGCACCTTAGGCAGGATACCGAGCAGGTTCTGCACGTGATGCCCGATCTCATGGGAAATCACGTAGGCTTCCGAGAACTGGCAGGACTTGCTGCCGGCGTCACAGGCGCGAAAGCGCCGTTCCAGGTCTTGAAAGAAGGACGTATCGAGATAAACCTTGCGATCGTTCGGGCAGTAGAATGGCCCCATGGCGGATTGTGCGAACCCGCAGGCCGACCGTGTTACGCCGGAAAACATGACGAGAGTCGGCGGCTCATAGGTCCTGCCTGACTGCGCGAAGATCTTCTGCCACTGCGCTTCGGTGCCGCCGAGCACGGCGGATACGAACTGCGCCATCTGGTCCGAGGGGGCTCCCGTGCGGGTCTCTTGCGACTCCTGCTGCTGTTGCTGCTGCGAACGGCCTCCGCCGGTGAGAATGTCCGCTCCGCCGATCAGAATGCTTGGATCTATGCCGAGCCACCAGCCGAGGAGACCGAGTATGACGATGGTGCCGATCCCCATCCCGCCTCGCCCCCCGGGGATGCGAAAGCCGCCGCCCTCGCCCCGCCGATCTTCGACGTTGTCGCTACGCGGCAATTGATCGAGACGCATTTTCAACTCTCCTCACGCTCGCTGCCCTCCACTACGTGCGGAGGCCTCGGACCCGCGGCCCGTCGACCGCGTCCATCGAAGACTTTATACCTCTCGGTCAGCGCCGTCGCGTCGTTACCCGCCCGCGAACACCATTATCGCGCCTGCTGCGAGGCCATCATGCTCTTCACCAGCCCAGCCGATGACCGTGAGGATGGCGCCGCCGACGCCCCCGCCGACAACTTGACCTAAGATGGACCCGATATCGACACCCCCGCCGGCAGCCGCGCTGGCGATCGCCGGGATGATCGCTTGCAGAAGCTGCCCGCCGCCGACGCCTCCGATGGCGCCCGCGATCGTGTTGCCGAGGTTGCCGAGATTATAGTCCTTCAGCGCTGCCCCCGCGGCGTTTCCGCCGACAACTCCGGAGATCAGCTGAATGATCAGATTGACGATTGTGTCCATGCGCGTCCCTTTCCTTGCTGCGAGGTGGCCCCTGTCCTCCGCCGCCGGGACACTTCAGGCTTATGTCGGCCGCGATGATCAGAGCGAGCTCAGCGCGGCGCGTGCTATAAGCGTCATCGATGACGCGCCGCCATGTGCGCAGGAGGGATCACAACTCCGTGAAGCCCAGATGTATTTGAGACAGTTCCTCTTACCAATTCTCCAACGATTCTTCGCAACAGGGCAGTGACGTTTCAATTCAGTCGGGGCTGAATTAAAGTCCACACAGCAGAGCGGCTCGAGCAACACGTGCTTGCTCGTCGTCCGACTGACACAAATAATAGCCAGAACAAACTGCAACGTTTGTCGCGTGATTTGGTTGTTGGAGGGCGAGGTGCAGGTAGAAAAGAACGTAACACAGTAGGAGGCGACAATGAGCATCTTCGGCAGCATCGTATCAGCTATTTTCGGCTCCAAGCATGCTTCAGATGTAACTCCGGCAGGCGGGAAGGCGGCGGCACCGCCTTCGTCCGCGGGCACATCAACGTCCGCGGGGACATCAACGTCCACGGGGACATCGGCCGGCTCAGCAAGCGCAAAACCAATCTCAAGAGCGGACGTCGAAGGCATCCTCCAGAAGCTCGCCGCGGAACAGCGGGAAGACCTCGATTGGAGGCGATCGATCGTAGACTTGATGAAGCTGCTGAAGCTCGACAGCGGGCTTGGTCCCCGCAAGCAATTGGCGCAGGAGCTGGGCTACACCGGCGCGCTCGATGGCTCCGGCGAAATGAATGTGTGGCTGCACAGGCAAGTCATGACGAAGCTTGCCGAGAGCGGCGGCAAGGTGCCGGACAGTCTCAGGGCGTGAGTTTCGCCCGCGCGGCGCGCGTCTAAGCCGCGCTTCGGGCGCCGGGCTGGGCCATCACCACAGATCCGCGCAGATCGCGATCAGGTCGCGCATCGCGAGCGCGCCGGTTCGCCCGACATTGACGGCACGCAGCAGGGCGACGTCTGGCTCCATGCCGTCGGCGCCCGGCTTATCTGGAACCTGTCATGCAGTCCCATGTCCCGGCCGGAGACAGCCGCGCCGTCGTGTTCGCGACCACCGCCGATGGCCTCAAATTGCCGGTGATCGACGTCACGCATCCGGCATTCGCGATTCCGGACGATCCCGCGAGCCTCGCGGCGAGGCGCGATGCGTTCCTGGCCTGGGACCGTCGCAACCGCCGCATGCCCACAATGGTCACGCGGGCGCTCATGCGGCTGGCGGCGCGGCGCTCGCGGCTGCTCCGGAAGATCCTGGCGTCGGGCAACGAATATCTCGACAGCATCACGACCTACATGGTGAAGCTCGGCGCGGACCACCTGCCGCCCGGCTTCGGCAGTTCCGTCGACCGCAAGGTCGCGACGGCTCCGCACATGGCGCTGGTCCGGCTGCGCATGCAGCAGATCGCCCGACTGCTGGCGGAGGCGCTCCTCGCACCGCTCGCCGAGGCGCCGGACGCGCCGCTGCATCTCGTCAACATCGCGGGCGGGCCGGCGCTCGACAGCATCAACGCGCTGATCATGCTCGCGCGCGCGCACGCGACGCTGATCCAGCGTCCGATCGCGATCCACGTCTTCGATGCGCAGCAGGACGGGCCGACCTTCGGCGCGCGCGCCCTGCTTGCGCTTACCGCGCCCCATGGGCCGCTCAATGGGCTCGAGGTCCAATTCGAGCACCACGTCTATGATTGGAACGACACCGCGCCGCTCGCGCGCCAGCTTGCCGGCATTGCGGCGCGTGGCGCCGTCATTGCGGCCTCGTCGGAGGGCGGCCTGTTCGAGTACGGCACCGACGGCGCGGTCGTCGCCAACCTTACCGCGCTCGCGCGGGCCAGCGTGCCGATCGTCGCCGGCTCGATCACGAGCTCGAGCGAGCTGCGCAAGCGGATGATCGCGCAGGCGAGATTCCGGTTGTTTCCGCGCGGCCTGGAAGGCTTCGCGCCGCTCGCCGAGCGGAGCGGCTATGTGATCGCCGAGAGCCGCACCGCCGTCGTGAGCGAGCAGGTGCTGCTGCGGCCGCGGGCCGCCGTGCTAGCCTCGCAATGACAAGCCTCGCGTTGCTCAGTTACGCGCGCAGCCGGCTATTCGCGCTGCGCGGGTCGAGTTAACGCGCGGCTGCAGCAACAATATGCTCGGTCTGCACCGTTGCATGGTGGGGATCGGCGAGTAGCGCCTGCAGGCGCGCGATCTCGTCCTTCACCAGCAGCTTGCGGCGCTTCAACGCCACGATTTGGAGATCGTCTGTCGACGGGTGTGCGCACGCTTCGACTATTTCTGCCTGCAGTGCCTGATGGCGCCTTTCCAGTTCCGCAAGATGCGCTGCTCTGGACATATCGCGAGGTCTCCTCTGTCAGATTGTGGGCGATTCTTTAGGCGAGCGCTCAGGTACCGTCCGGCCATGCCGAGCACCCGACTCGCAATTTGCCACGTTATCCGGGAGCCACTGATGTGCATGGCTACCGGTGAAGCGGTGGCGGAAAACTTGTCCGAAGCGTTGCATTTTCAACACAGTCTAGTTCGATTGCTGGAAGGTCGAGCCTGAGCGCCTTGGGCCCTCTTCAGATTGATCACCAGCTCGGGGCATAGCGACCCCACGCAGCAGCATCATACCGGGCATGGTTGCGCTGTTTCGGGCTGGTCACCGCTTTTTGCGACTCGTTGGAAGCAGCCGCAGGCCACTGGGGTAGCCCCGTCGTCTCTTCCCTAGTCGATGCTGTCACCGCTGGGGGAGTTGCATTCAACGGTGCGATTTGCGGCGAATTGGAAGCCACAGGCTGCTGGGGAAGCCCTCTCGTCGCTTCCCTAGTCGACCCTGTCATCGCTATGGGACTTGCATTGAGCGGTGCGGTTTGCCGCGAATTGGAAGCAGCCACAGGTTGCTGCGGCAGTTCCGTCGGCGCTTCCCTAGTCGACGCTGTCACCGTCGTGGGACTTGCATTGAGCGGTGCGGTTTGCCGTGAATTAGCCGGCGATGCGGTACCTTGTCGACTATCCGGCGCGCTCGCAGCGGGCGAAGCCGGCGAGACGATCGTTGAGAGTAAAGTGCCGGAGGAGGCCGCCGCGATGATTGATCTGCCATCGATGTTGGCGTCGTGGCCAGCCATTTGCAGAACCAGGCCGCTGGCGCTTGCGATCAATCCGCATACGATGAAGGCGACTACACGGCCGTCCTTCCGATGCAAATTGGACCACAGACCAGATTCGGGATGTGCGTTGTGCGCCGAGCCCATGGCAACCCCCCCTATCCTCAGCGTGCGACACCTCAGCGGGTCACAACCACCGTCGTTCCCCAGCTGACGCGGTTATAGAGATCGAGCACGTCCGCGTTGTACATGCGAATGCAACCGTAGGAGACAAAGCCGCCGATTGAGCGTGGGTCGTTGGTGCCGTGGATGGCGTATTCCCCGCCGCCGCTCAGCGTCATGGCGGCCGCTCCCATCGGATTGCCGGGGCTTCCCCCTGGAATGACGCTCGGCAGTGAGGGCTTGTCGCGTTTGACTTCCTCGGGCGGCGACCACGCCGGGCTCAGGTGCTTACCGCTGATCACGGCCGTACCGGTCCATTGCTTGCCTGCCCGGCCGACGCCGACCGGATAGCGCACGGCCTTGCCGTTGCCGAGCACGTAGTAGAGCGCTCGCTCGCCCGTTTTCACCACGACCGTGCCGTTCGAGTAAGCGTCCGAAAATCCAACGAGTTCGCGCGCTTGCGCCAACTGCGGCATAGTCGCAGACATCAGAAAAAGCGCGGCTGAGCAGGCCGCGAGTGGGTGCGACGGATGCATGAAGCCCCCCAGTCGAACACCGGCCGATCCCGGCAGAAACCCTCATCTCATTGGTCGCGCCGGCGATGGAAAGGTTCAATGCGTCTGATTCTACGAGGGTACACGGGCGGCGGTTTGCCCCGCACCGCCCCCGGGGCCGGTGGAGGGTGATCGTCTCTCAGTCCCTGGCAAGGGAATTGAATGGCGGAGTTGATAACGCCGACGCCGGCCAGCACGGCTATGTCTGGCCATTGCTCATGCGGCGTTTTCGCGTGGGAACGGTGAGCTCGCCGGCCAAGGCTTCGACGGCCGCTGAGGCTCATTTCTTCGGCTATAATGTCTCGATGGGCTCAGGAGGACGGAACATGTGGCTAGAGGACCACTTTGGAAACGGTTCGATGTTGCAGCGCAATGAGCGGGTCAAATTGGCGGCCTCATTCTGGAACAACATCGGGGCAGCTATGGTCATTGGCGGCATCGCGGCGGCATTCTTCTTAGACAAGCCGCAAGGGGCATGGACGAAAATCGGCATTGCGATCTCGGGACTTCTGCCTTGGCTGGCTTTGCTATTCAATTGCGAGCAACATTTTGACTTATATGCATACAGCGCCCGACGAGCGCCATTAGGGCGACGCGACCGCTCTGATCTTTGTGTCAGACGGCCGCGTGTCAGCCCGACACCTCAAGCACCGCATGATACCCTCCATTAGCTTGCGATCGCCAAGAAGGCCGCGCGGCGCGCTGACGCCCTGCGGGTTTTTTTGTGGGTTCATGCGAGAAAAGCTTCGACGCGAGCCGCTCCACCATCGTTTCATGTTTAATTCCGCAGTGGGGACATTGAAACCGCACCGCTTTGGACCAGATCCGGGACAAGGTCGCGTCGTCAACGTAAAGGTGCAGATCGATCGATTGTCGGGTCTCAGGGCACCAACCAATGAGATGACGCATCGAGTCCCCCCAATCTAAAAAAGAGCTAGTTGCTCGCAGTTCTCGTGCTGCTTGTTGGTCCGGTGCGCGAGGTCGAGCCAGTCGGCGCGCCCTAGCGATAGTTCTCACAAGGCCCATGTCCTTGTGCGTCCACATGCAAGCAAGCAATTCGCCCCGCATTGTGGCGCCATGTTAAAATGCTGAGGGTGTTGCAATCGCACCACAGTTGCGCGTCGCTGTTGATCGCGTGGCATGACTTGGAGCGTGTTCGCGGTTGGAACGAAAGCGCTTATTTCGCAAACTGTTCGGCTTGGGCGGGCCTCCCGACCCGGTGAGTTCATTTGCCCAAGTGGCGCAGCGAGCGCGCGCTCCGGGCGATCAACTCCCCTGCTCGTCTTGCATACTCTGTCGGGTAGGCCGCGGGCCTCTCCTGCAGCGGAGGCAAAGTCACCGTTAGATTGCGCTCGTGACCCAGTACGCCACCCGTCTCGTGTGCCTGCTTTGCAAGCTTCAGCCAGCGAAATTCCAAATTTCGACAGTAGGTTACTATCTCTGGTGAACTCGCCAATCCCGCTCGCCGTGCGCAGGCGGTAGCTTGATCCTGACAATACTTTGCATAAGCCGACATGACCCAGCTCCCCTCTTCACAAAGCGCACAGGCCGCGTAAAGACCAATTCACTCTGCGTGGACTAGGTCCATCTAACGATGAAGTAGTAGTGAGCTGTTGCATGGGAGTCACACTGGGTTCGCTGCCGCATTGAGGAGGTAACGGCGTCGGGGAGCGGATCTCCCCGGAGCGTGATCTCGTGACGCCCCGCCAAGGACGGATCAACGATCCTGATCACAGTTGATGCACTGACGCGTAACACATCCAGCATCCCTCAACAGCCGCCGAAGGCGTACGCCACCGATGGATCTCTCTGTTGAAGATACTGATCAGCGAGACCGGCCGCTGCCTGTCGTCGGCTTCAAAGGCACGCCCGAAGAGATCGAGCGACACTGGTACGAAGAGGTCTATCGCGGCCGGGGAGACAGCATGGCGCAACTTACCTGGCGCGCGGTGCTGATGGGCTCATGTCTGGGAGGCGTGTTGTCGCTGACCAATCTCTACATCGGTCTCAAGGCCGGGTGGGGCTTCGGCGTCGCCATCACGGCCAGCATCTTGTCTTATGCAATCTGGACGAGCTTGCTCAAAGTCGGCCTCGCGCGCACGCCAATGACCATCCTTGAGAACAACTGCATGCAATCGACGGCCAGTTCAGCTGGCTACTCCACCGGCGGCACCCTGGTCTCGGCCTTTGCCGCCTACATCATTGTCAATCACCAGTCGATGTCTGTGCCGCTCATGCTGGCGTGGGTGTTCTTTATCGCCGTGCTCGGGGTCACGATGGCCATCCCCATGAAGCGGCAGATGATCAATATCGAGCAGCTGCGGTTCCCATCCGGCGTCGCGGCGGCTGAAACCCTGCGTGCGCTGCATGCCAAAAGCTCCGAGGGTCTGCGCGCGGCCAAGGCACTGGGTCTCGCCGGGCTCATTGCCGCGATCGACAAGGTTTGGGCCGAAGGGCTATCGACGATCAGCGCGGGCCTCGAACGCTTTTCGAGCGGGGCCGTTCTGACCGACCTGCAGAAGGGGCTCCTCGGCAGTCACTACGAAGCCTGGTGGGGCCGCACCGTAGTCTTCTCCTGGGATTTCATATTTCTCGCTGCCGGCGCCATTACAGGCATGCGGGTCTGCGCGACCATGTTCGTCGCGGGCACGTTGTGTTGGGCTGTGGTCGTGCCCGTCCTCCAGGCGAGAGGCGTCATCGAGGTTGCGGGCTTCGCCGCCATCGTGCAGTGGACGCTCTGGTTCGGCGCGTCCTGCATGGTGGCCGCAGGGCTATTGAGTTTTGCGCTGAGCTGGCGCACGGCATTGAGCGCGTTCCGTGATCTCGGACAAATGCTCTCCTTCCGCTCGGCGGCTGCGAGCGAACCCTGGCGCATCGAGGCGCCAATGAGCTGGTTTGCCGTCGGCCAGATCGTGTCGCTCGTTGCGCTTGCCTGGCTTGGGCACGCGAGCTTCGGCATGCCGGTTTGGGAAACTGCTATCGCGGTGGTGTTGTCCTTCTGGCTAGCGCTCGTCGCCTGTCGCGTGACGGGCGAGACCGATACGACACCTGTCGGCGCAATGGGTAAAGTCACCCAGCTTATCTTCGGTGGGCTGAGCCCGGGCAACGTTAATGTCAACTTGATGAGCGCCAACATCACGGCCGGTGCGGCGACTTCAGCGGCCGACCTGCTCACCGACTTGAAGAGCGGTTACCTGCTTGGCGCAAACCCCCGTCAGCAGTTTCTCGCCCAGTTCTCCGGCATCTTCGTCGGCACGGTCGTCAGCGTGCTCACATTTGCAGTCCTGGTGCCCGACGCGCAGGTGCTTGGCACCGACCAGTTTCCGGCGCCCGCAGCCCAGACTTGGGCCGCTGTTGCTATCGCGCTTGGTCGGAGTCTGTCCTCACTTGAGTCGGTCAAGCTGTGGCTGATATTTGCCGGCAGCGTTGTCGGAGTGCTGCTCACTCTCGCGCCGGTGTTACTCCCGAAATACCGGGAGTATCTTCCCTCAGCGTCAGCGTTCGGTCTCGCCTGGGTGTTCCCCTGGTACTATGCGCTTTTGTTCTTCCTCGGCGCGCTCATTGCGCTCCTGCTCGAGAGACGAAAACCAAAGCTCGCCGCACAGTTCACGTTGCCGGTGGCGTCGGGTGTGGTGGCCGGAGGCTCGCTGATGGGTGTGGTGCTGGTGTTCTGGGCCAATGGCGGCGCCATTCTCGCCAAGGTCTTCGGCGGCTGACGGCTCCGCTAATCATGCGGTCGAGAAGGCAGGCCCCGCGTCACTGACCGCGAGCCGTTGACTTCGCTCCTATAAGCGCAATCGCTGCACTCGGCGAAGCGATTGGGCGAAGTCAGTATTTGCTGCCGAGGCCCAAGCGAGGGGCGCGGGCGCTGGTTGGAGGCGATAGCGACGCCGGGCCGCTTTTCCAAGGCGCAATGGTTTCGACGATGATCTTGATTCCGGCCAACGCGCTCTCGATTTCACTCTGCACGCGCTGAACCTCGGAGTTCAGAAATCTTTGCAGGTCCTGAAGTTCGGAGGTCAGCCCTTCGAGTCCGTCAATCGAGCTAGACGTGAGCCGCGTGATGGAGGACCGAATTCGTTCGACCTCCGATTCCATCGGAGGAGAGCGTTTGGGAATGCTTTCCTCCGCCAATTTGCTGATTTCGGCCTCCACATCCAAATCTACGGGAGGTGCTTTCTCTGTCGCTGCCGAAGATGTTGGAGCGTTCATCGCGGTCTCCGGTCTGTGGATTCGTTTGTCTCAGCCATGAGCGACGATATCTGCGGTCGGGTTAACAACCTTTTTAGATTCGTCTTTAACGAGCGGCCGTTTTGTTGCTTGCGCGGTGCTCCATTACTGTCGAAGCTCGCAATGCTGCCGATCGTCGGCCCTTTGCACCTTTGGGAGAGATGACCATGACCCAAGACCATGTGCGGACGTTCGAGAAAGCGCGGGATCAGTTGCTCGCCCAGCGGCGGTCTTTGGCTGAAGCACTGGCGGGCGATTACAAGAAAGGACGGACGGAAAATCAGATCGAGCGAATAGTGAAGGTTCAGGCGGCCATCGATGTGATCGCGTCCGCGATCGATCAAGATCGCCTAGCCTCACCGCGCGCCGGTGCATCCGAGCCGGCGCCGGACGACCGCTGGCGATAGGCGATGGCCGAAGGGGCACGCATAGGGGGCGGCGACCGCCACACGGCGGGCAACAAGCCGATGTCGACGTCGCGTGCCGAGTCATGTAAATACCATTCACATGAGCTGGTCCAGGCAAGGCGGTCGTTCGGGTCCCCGCGGCTATCACCACGGTAATCTGAAAGAGGCCCTGATCCGTGCGGCGCTCGAGTTGATTGCCCAGAAAGGGCCCGCCGGTTTTACCTTCGCGGAAGCTGCGCGATGGGCGGGAGTTAGTCCGGCCGCGCCTTACCGGCATTTTCGCGACCGCGACGAACTATTGATCGACGTGGCGCGGCGCGGGTTCGATCAATTCGAAGCCGTGCTTGCACGCGCCTGGGACGCAGGCCGTCCCGACGCCTTCACGGCCTTGGACCGCATAGGCAAGGCTTATCTCCAATTTGCTCGGAGTGAGCCTGCCTACTATTCCGCGATGTTCGAAGCGGGCATCCCACCCGAGGCAAGCCCGGAATTGCGGGATGGCGCAGAGCGGGCCTTTGCCGTGTTGCGAACGGCGATCGAACAGCTGATCGCGACCATGCCGGTGCGTAATCGCCCGCCGGTCCTGATGATGACACTGCACATCTGGGCGCTGTCACACGGTATCGCGTCATTGTTCGGGCGGGGTGACGCCGCACGGCGGTCGCTCCCGATGTCGCCGGAGGATTTGTTGGAAGCAGCCGTGTTGGTCTATCTGAACGGTCTAGGCTTCACCGTGCCTCCGAGCCGTGGGCGTTCTGCATAGTCGGGAAGTTCGCTATCACAGGACCTCACGATGAGAGAGGGTGCTGCGTCTCCCATGGTCCGCCGCGCCCGTCCTCACGGCGTCTTGCACTTGCTTGACAACGGCCTCGGTGGCCGCTAACAATGTAAATGTAATTAACATTAACGGCGAGGCCTTCATGCCTATTGTTGCAAAGCTCGACGAGTTGGGAAAACCGGCCTGGATCGCGCTCATGATCCTCGGCTTCATGGTGTGGTGGCCGGTTGGCCTCGCCACCCTGGCGTTCATCATTGGGAGCGGACGAATGAGTTTGAAAGGCGGCGGCGTCAGTCGTTGGCACGAAGCGACGGGCCAAATGCGTTCGGCTGGGACCTGGTGGCAGCCGTCACGGTCGAGCGGCAATCGCGCCTTCGACGAATATCGTGAGGAAACCCTGCACCGCCTCGAAGCGGAGCAGCGGGAATTTCAAGACTTTCTCGTTCGCTTGCGGGCGGCGAAGGACAAAGCCGAGTTCGATCAGTTCATGGCGGAGCGGAGCGCGCGTACCGAGCCAGCGTCCTGACCTGGACGCTATCGCGAAGCTCCGACAGTCGCTCTTCAATGCGGAGCTGGGTTTCGGCAATATAGTCGCGGCAGACTCCTCGTCTGCCGCGACTGCGTTTATGAGCTGCGCCATCTTCTCGACCGCGCTTGTGCTCTTTCGGCAACGGTCAAAGATAATCGGATTTGCCGGCTGCTCCCGGCGGACGCGTGTCGCGATTCCGATGGTAGATTGAGTCGTCCCTGACGCGTCACTTCGAGCTGCCGGTCTCATTGGCCAGCGGGTCCCGAAGCGGGAGACACCGATGATGCGGCGGCGTCTTTGTCGCATCGACTTGCATCAGCGTCTTTGCGCGCGCGCTTGCGCGGCACGCCGTCCGTGTGGACGCTTGCCGCGGCCGCGGGGGCGGCCGACCCTGCGCGCGCCGCCTGCACGCCGACGACGACGACGCCGACCACGGGACAAACCGTCACCTGCGACAGCTCTCAGCCGAGTCCGGTGACGACCGCGATCGTCGCACAGCCCGGCAGCACCAACGTCACCGTTAACATGCTCTCCGGCACGCAACTCAATGTCGGCGGCGGCGTCGCGCTCATCGGCAAGTTCGACGGCGAATTCGCCTCCCACTCCTCGACCTACGCCGGCACCGGCACCGTGCGATACGCTTGGTAGCTAGCTAGTCCCGATCGCTGCCCGCATCCGCGGAGGGGGGAATCGCTCTAACCCAACGAGCGCAGGTCGAGAGCCAACGCGACCCACGCGACGCCGGCAAAGATCAGCTCGATTCCGACGAATAGGCCGATCACCCACAGGCCCGAGACCGGCCATTGCGCCAGCACCAGGATACCGAGCAGCAACGTGATCAGGCCATTGAGCGCGTGCCAGCCCCAGTCCGGCAGCGAAACCACGAACGGCGTGATCAGTGCGAACAAGCCGGCTACCAGGAAGAACGCTCCCATCAACAAGGTCAAAACCTCGGCGCTCGCCACCGGCCGCCATACGATCAGCGCTCCGACCACGCCGAACAGCACCGCCGCAAGCCAATGGTGATAGAGGCCGGCCCATTTGCCGACCATGATGGCTTGAACGACTTCGATGCCGGCCGCGATCACCAGCAGCCACCCGAAAAACAGCATCGAGACGACCGTGGCGGCAACAGCGCGCACAACGGCGAGAATCCCAAGGAGCAGCAGGCCGATGCCGAAGGCCAGGAACCAGCCCCAATTGTGGATGATCTCCGCAGGAATCCGGACGTCCAGCGCCGCGATTTCCGTCATGGCGTGCTCCCTCCCTCTCGTCTGGCGACGTCGGCGGGTCTTTCGGCCGAACCAGAATCATTCTCGCTGCGCTAGCAAGAAAGCCGGCGCGCCCGCTTGCAATTGCAATATCTGCCGCTCGGCAAACTAGAACCAGGAGCGAGAACCGGATGGACGGGATGATGAGCCAAAGCCCCAGAACGGATTTTGTTGCTGTTGAACGGGGCGCGCCTGCCGAGGCGCTGTCCGTTTCTCCGGCTTCTTGACCTCTTTCTTCGGCTCCTCGGTCACGCTCGCCTTTGCGACCAGGGGCCGCGGTTCGTCGGAGGCACGTCGGTAGGGCAGGGCTTCCGATGGATCAGGAGGCACCCACGGTGCGTCTGCATATTTAACGACGGTCTTGGGCGGCGGCCGATATCCGGCCAGTCCGGCATTCGCGCTAACGGCGGGCTGCATCAACCAATAGAGGACGAGGAAAAAGCCGGCATAGGCTGCAATGACACTTCCGACCGTCACGCCCAAGCGGTAATCCCCGTGCGAGCTGCTCGTCGCAAATCGATTCTGATGTGAATGCATGTCCGCCCCCTTCAGCCGATTCATTAGTCGCGCCGACCAGCAGAGGGGTTCAATTGCCGCGCGCAACCGCGGCCAGATCGAAGGAGAGGCGACGTCCCGGCGCGGGCAAACCGTTCGCGCCGTTCGGCTATGCGGCGTCAGCGGCGGCGGTAGCTAAATACGCGCGGGCGGAGCCCCGTAGGGAAAGTGGCGGCGTGGGACGGCGATCGCCGCCGCGCCCGCCGGCGCAAGATGCATTCGTTAATTCGCGGTCCGCCCGACCTTCCGATTTTCCCCCATCGCATTTGAACCAATCGACCGGTCAAAGCGACGAACAGTCGGGAGCCATCCCCGGCGACAGCGCCGGACCACGGGATGGTAAAATTTGGGGGCGCCTTGCACCACAGCGGGCTGTAACTGCGGTTTGGCGGCGACGGCGGTTCTCCGTTGCCGCGCTCGCGTTCAGCGATTTTGCGGCCCGCGCGGCAGGACCTTCCACGACCAGTCAGTTGGGGAGAATGGCCGTGAGTGGATGGGGATACGACCGCAGGGCGTCGGCAACCGGGGCCCGCCTCGTGCCGGCGCGGAGATGGGTCGCGGCAAAGGGTTACTCGGCGTTCCACTGGTGTCGAGTTGCCGGGCTGCTGATCATCCTGATGATTGCCGGCGCCGCGTGGAATGAGACGCAGGCCCGTTCTCCACGCAAAGAGGCGCCCAAACGCGTCATCCACGGACCCAACTATCGGCCGCCGTACGCGGCCATCGTGGTCGACGACAAATCAGGCTTCGTGCTGCACGAGGTCAGCGTTGATGAGCCGCGCCATCCCGCGTCGCTGACGAAAATCATGACGCTTTACCTGCTGTTCGAGCAACTCGAGGACGGCAGGCTCAACCTCGACACGCCGCTGCCGGTCTCGAGCCGGGCGGCGATGCAGAACCCGACAAAGCTCGGCCTCAAGGCCAATCAGACCATCAAGGCGGAGGACGCGATCAAGGGGCTCGTGACCAGATCGGCGAACGACGCAGCCGTCGTCATCGCCGAAGCGATCGGCGGCAGCGAGGAGGAATTCGCCAAGCTCATGACCTTGAAAGCAAGGGCGCTGGGCATGACGAGCACGACTTATATCAATGCCTCGGGTCTGCCCGCCGACGAGCAAATAACGACCGCCCGCGACCAGGCCGTTCTCGGCCGCGCCATTCAACATCGGTTTCCCGGCTACTATCAATATTTTGCAGCCCCGAGCTTCCACTACAAGGGGGCGGAGATCCACAACCACAACGCCCTGCTTGGGCAGGTGAAGGGTGTCGATGGAATCAAGACCGGTTATACGGAGGCTTCCGGATACAACCTGGTGACCTCGGTCCGCCGCGATGAAAGACACATCGTCGCGGTGGTCCTCGGCGGGACCTCAAACGCGGCGCGCGATGCTCGCATGCGCCAATTGATCGAAGAGTACATTTCGTTCGCCTCGAGCCAGCGCACGGTCCCGGTCATCGTGGACAGCCACGGCGAGCGCATGGCGGATGGGGGATGGTCGCTCTATCTCGCCGCGCAGAAGCTCGAGGATGCCCGCTGGCGCTACCAGTCGCCCTCGCGCATTGCCCGCTTCTACGGCCGGCTGGGCTGGAAGAGCACCGATGTGGAAATTCGTCTGGTCGGCGACGTCAGCAGCCAACACTTCACCAGCTGGTCCGTGGCGGGCCGCGCCAGCGAGCGGTTCTGAACAGCCTCAAGGCGCCAATCTGCGCGTTATCGTCGCGTTTGCTAGTTCTGCGGCGCGCCACAAAGCTCGACGAGATAATTGACAAGGCCACCTTGCACCGGCCCTTTTTGCAAATCCGGACGGCTAGCGACGAATGCGCGGACGTTTCTGGCAAGTTGCTCGCTCGACAGCCGGTTGCTTGCAAGACACCTTGAATAGTGCCGAGCCGCCGAGGCGGTATTCGGGCTAGCGATGCTGACCAGCGAATCGTAAGCGCCTGCGATGTAGACGGCTTGGTCGGATTCGCTCAGCCGGTCCCATTGCGGATAACTGTAGTAGACCTGGGCATGAGCTTGCCCAAGCAACAAAGCTGACAAAAACGCGGCAGTCAGGACGGATTTCATCGGCGCTCTCCCGAGACGAAGCCTATCACAAACGGCGGCACCGCGCGGGGCGCCTGTATTGGCGTGACCAGCCGGCCTGAGGTGGATTCCGGTCGTAACCGGACCTGATGAGGTCATGGGAAGGATCCTTCTCCGCACACAACTTTCGGACGCGGAACTGATCAAGCGACGGAACAGCCGCTCGCGCGTTGCGTTGCCTCAGGCGCGGGTCCGGCAAATTAAGCTCTGGCGGGGGAACAACAGCCCGAGGAGTTCGCGATGAGAAAGGTTTTAGGCATCGCTGTGGTCGCCATATCGCTGATCGGCGGCGCGACCGTTGTGCTGGCCCAATCCAGTCGGAATTTGATGGACGTTACCGGCACGGAGGCGAACCGCCTCCAGACCCAGTACGGCCGTTATACTCCTGGGTCTCGCTCCTATGCGTATGCGCCGCGCCTGCACCGACGATGGCACTGGTCCCACCGGCACCGGTAATCGACCTGCCGCATACAGGCCGGCCCGGAGCTAGCGCCCAATCGTGAGATCCGATCTCGCTATTGGCAGAAGTCCCAGTAGCCGCGCGTGCGGGCGGAACTCGACCAGTACCAGCACAGGTCCAGCGACGGCGACGTCGGTACAGTGTTGGCGGCCACGACGGTGCCGAGGACGACGCCGTCGAAGCGGCTCCCATAGTAGGGCTGCTGAACCCACGGCCTGACCGGCCTCACGACTTCGCTGGACTTCACGGCCACGGCTCGCTTGGCGGTTGCGACCTGGCTCTTTCGGGCCGCAACGGCGACATGGGTCTTTCGGGCCGCGACAGCTCGGGATCGAACCGCAACGTGACGGGTCCTGACCGCGACGCGACGATGCGCGCTTGCGATGCGGTGGCTTCTGATACCTCGATGGCGAACCACGACGCGACGCGTCGCAGTGCGATCTCTGCGTAGGGCGACCGTGTCGGCAATGGCCGGCGTGGCCACGGATGGCTGGACGCCGGATGCCGGAACCGCCAATGCGCTGGTGTCTTGCTGGAGGAGGGAAACGACTCCCAATCCCAGCAGTGCGGCTACAATCAGAGCTTTGGACACGCTCGATCCTCCTCTGTTGACGATTGATTGGAGCAAGGCCGCACCCGCCGTCGGTTTAATGACGCGGCCCAGCAATCGACTCGATCAAGGTTGTCCCAAGCCTTCAATGTTGAACACTTGAATGCCCCATCGTCATAGCGCTGGGGTCATTTGTAAGAATAGCACATGACAGGCAGGCAAAGGACCGCCGCGCTGCAAGATTTTGCGCATGGGGGGCCTACCAGCCGATGTTCCGCCGGGGCGTAGCGGGCACGCTGAGCCGGGACGGACGCGCGTCACCACGATTCACTCATAATCGTGACTTGCGCCATCCTTGACTAAAGATGCTCTTATCTAGGCGCATACACGCTTTTATTAAGCGGGCGCAGCCGCCGCTCGACGGAAAGCGCCGGAGAACGGCTAGGCAAGTCGGCAGCGAGTCGAGGAGATCCATGGGCAAGCTCGAGGGAAAGATTGCGCTCGTCACCGGCGGCAACAGCGGCATCGGACTGGCGAGCGCGAAACGCTTCGTGAACGAAGGCGCCTACGTCTTCATCACCGGGCGCCGCGATCGCGAGTTGGCCGCGGCGGTCAAGGAGATCGGGCGCAATGTCACCGCAGTGCAGGGAGATGTGTCGAACCTCGGCGATCTCGATCGCCTGTTCGCACAGATCAAGCGCGAGAAGGGAAGGCTCGATATCGTATTCGCCAATGCCGGCACTGCGCAGTTGGTTCCCTTCGGCAAGGTAACCGAGGAGCACTACGACGCAATTTTCGACGTCAATGTGAAAGCCCTCCTGTTCACGGTACAGAAGGCGCTTGCGCTGATGCCCGATGGCGGCGCGGTCATTCTCAATGCGTCGATCGTCGGCAGCAAAGGCCTCGCAGGATGGAGTGTTTATAGCGCCACCAAAGCTGCCGTGCGCTCCTTCGCGCGAAGTTGGACCGCGGACTTGAAGGACAGGCGCATTCGCGTGAACGCGGTGAGCGCGGGTTATACCGATACGCCCGGATTGGGCGGCCTGCTGGAGGCTTCAGGCGCAGGCGGCGAGCTCCGCAAGGCGATTTCGAGCACCGTTCCGCTCGGCAGATTCGGCACGCCCGACGAGATTGCGAAGGCCGTGGTGTTTCTCGCTTCCGATGACAGCGGCTATGTCACGGGCGCGGAATTGTTCGTCGATGGCGGCGTCGCGCAAGTTTAGGCCGGCACTTTGAGAAACAGCGGTGCGCGCACATTGCGTAGCCGCTCGATTCAACGTTGACAACGAAAGGAGACCGCAATGCCTGTCGCCAAAATCCACGTCCTCGAAGGGCGCTACAACGAGGCTCGACTGCGCAAGGTATCGAGCGCGGTGCAAAATGGGCTCATCAGCGCATTAGGTATTCCGCCGGAAGACTTCTTCCAGATCATCCATGTTCTGCCGCGCGGCCGATTCCTCCATACACCGTCGTTCCTGGGACTCGACTACTCGGATGACCTGATCATCCTTGAAATCACCTTCATTTCCGGCCGTCCCAAGGAGAAGCGACTAAGCTCTGCTGAAAGCCCTAAACGATGGGGTCGTCGCGGCCGCGGAAATCTCGCCTGATGATCTCTTGATCACGCTCTACGAGACGCCTGGCGAGAACATCTCGTTCGGCCGTGGCTTGGCGCAACGTGCCCACATCTCGGACACGCCGGCAAAGGCTACCCCGGCTGCCCATCTTGCATGACGACAGCGGGCACCGACCAACGCCACGACACGGCGGGTCGCGACTTGGCATGACGGCCTGGCGCCCCGACGCTCGCAGCGGGTCACCGCTGCCGCGTGAGCCTCGCGCACACGGAGCGCGGAGAAGCGCCGGTCTCGCTGTAGCAATAGTCGAGCGTATTCTGATCGACGAGATTGAAGATGTACGTCCCTTCCTCGTCCGATCCCATGATCAACTTGCCGTCCGGCGTGAAAGCCCCCCACAGCGACTCTTCCTCGTCGCCGCTCGCATTGGAGCGCTTCAACCGGCCGACAAAGGTATTTCCCTGTTGTTCGGTTACGACCAGCGTCGCGAGCCCGCCGCGTCGTCCTTCAACCTTGGCGATTCGCTCCCTCTGGCCGGCCCACGTGCCGACCAGGGACACTGCGTCCGCGCCGAAGACCGGCGTCGAAGCGAGGATGGCGAACGCCGCTGCATAGAAAAGACCCTTCATGTCGAACCTCCGTGCCTCTCGACTCTTTAAAGAGTCGCGCGACAGATGCAAGCAGGACGTCACCTGGTCTGCCCGCACGCGAAGCGGAGACGATGGATAGATCGAGTGTCCGCTTACCTTCGATCGAGGGCAGCGCGAGGAGTCCCTACCCCCGCAGGCGCACACCAGCCTCTCGCGGACATTGCCGGTCCTCACATATCCGCATGCTCAGAGGGTCAGCGCGGCCGCGATGAACAGGCCGGCGCCGATCAGCAATGCCAGAGCGAGCCCGGCGAGCATCGAGAAAGCGCGGCGCCGGCGATCGGCATGCTTGCTGTCGGCCGCGTCGGTCTGCGCCGCCAAGAACGCCATCCAGAAATTATTCATGGATCGGGCTAACTCATGTCGTCGCGGTGTGGGCGTGTTTGGCGCGCCACTTCGGACCGGGCCCGCGCATATAATGCGCTTCGGGCCGGTACCTGCCCGCTGACGTTGTCATTGTAGTCCGCCAAGCACTGGCCACAGCCGCACTTGCCTTGATAATGGCGAAGACGAGAGCGTGTCCTACGTGCGAGAGGTGTTGACGCATCGCAACTCTTCCGAGGGCAAATCTTCCATGTGCTCCCGCCAATGTGCTTCCCCCCGCATATGAATTCGAGCGGGATGCTCGCGCATCGTTATAATGAAGGTATAAAGAAACGTCGCCGATCCTGGTCGAACTGCCAGCCAACGCCGCGCGGTTTATTGGGCGGGCGTCCCTTACAACGACACGGGGCGTAGGCCCTCTCCTGCCCCTCGGGCAATCACCATCGCATAGCTCACAATCACGCGGCGCCAATCTCGGCGTTGTGCTTACAGCCCCTCGAGCGGTGAAGTCCGCCAAAGACGGCGGTTTCCAGCCCTGACTTTTATGGGATTCCTATACCTTTACCCCTGCGTCTCCTCTCGAATTCCTATGCGATAGGCGACAGGTAATCGGGCCTGAGCGCAGGCGGGTCCTCGTGTCTTTGACTTGCCTCAAGCCGCGCCCGCCAAGACCCGCTCGTACACGCAACGGCGCTTCGCCGGGAGCATCCAATGTTCGACATCGCCATGCTGACCATCGGCCTAGCCTTCTTTGTCCTGTCCGTCGGCTACGTCGTCGCCTGCGACCGTCTCTGAGGAGGCTTGCATGATCTTCGACTATTCGCTCGCCGGGCTCGTGACCGTGGGCCTGATGATCTACCTCGTCTACGCGCTGCTCAAGCCCGAGCAGCTGTGAAAGGGTGGCGACCATGACCGTCATCGGTTGGATTCAAATCTTCCTCTACTGCGCCATCGTCGCCGCGCTGGTGGTGCCGCTTGGCGCCTACATGACGCGCGTGTTCAACGGCGAGCGCACCTTCCTTTCGCCGGTGCTGCGGCCAGTCGAAGCTGCGCTTTATTGGGCTGGCGGCATCGACGAGCGGCGCGAGCAGCACTGGCTCATCTACACGATCTCCATGCTGTTCTTCCACGTCGGCGGATTCCTGATCCTCTATTTCCTGATGCGCCTGCAGGGGGGGCTTCCGTTCAACCCGGCAGAGCAATCCGCCGTGGCGCCGGATCTGTCGTTCAACACCGCCGTGAGCTTCATCACCAACACCAACTGGCAGAACTACGGCGGCGAAAGCACGATGTCCTATCTCGTGCAAATGCTGGGCCTGACCCACCAGAACTTCCTCTCGGCGGCGACCGGCATCGTGCTGGCGGTGGCGCTGATCCGCGGCTTCGCGCGCGCCTCCATGCGCACCATCGGCAATTTCTGGGTCGATATCACCCGCTGCACGCTCTACATCCTCATCCCGATCTGCATCATCTACGCGCTGTTTTTGGTCTGGCAGGGCATGCCGCAGACGCTCGGCCCGTATGTCGAGGCGACGACACTGGAAGGCGCCAAGCAGACCATCGCGGTCGGCCCGGTCGCCTCGCAGATCGCCATCAAGATGCTCGGCACCAACGGCGGCGGCTTCTTCAACGCCAATGCCGCGCATCCGCTCGAGAACCCCACTGCGCTGTCGAACTTCGTGCAGATGATCTCGATCTTCGCAATCGGCGCAGCGCTCACCAATGTGTTCGGCCGCATGGTCGGCGACCAGCGCCAGGGCTGGGCGATCCTGGCGGTGATGGCCGTGCTGTTCATCGCCGGCGTCACCGTCTGCTATTGGGCGGAAGCGCACGGCAACGATGCCTTCACCGCCATGGGCCTGACCGGCGGCAATATGGAAGGCAAGGAGGTCCGCTTCGGCATCCCGGCGTCCTCACTGTTCGCCGTCATCACCACCGCCGCGTCCTGCGGCGCGGTCAGCGCCATGCATGATTCCTTCACCGCGCTCGGCGGCATGATCCCGCTGATCAACATCCAGCTCGGCGAGATCATCGTCGGCGGCGTCGGCGCCGGCATGTACGGCATGCTGCTTTTCGTCATCATTTCGATCTTCGTCGCCGGCCTCATGGTCGGCCGCACGCCGGAATACGTTGGCAAGAAGATCGAGGCCAAGGAGGTGAAGATGGCGATGCTTGCCATCCTGGTCCTGCCGCTGATGTATCTCGGTTGGACTGCGGTCGCAGTGGTAATCCCCTCGGCGGTCGCCTCGATGGCTAATCCGGGGCCGCACGGCTTCACCGAGGTGCTTTACGCTTACACCTCGCAGACCGGCAACAACGGCTCGGCCTTCGCCGGCCTCACCGGAAACACCATGTTCTACAATCTCACCGGCGCCGTGGCGATGCTGGTCGGCCGCTTCTGGATGATCATCCCGGCGATGGCGATCGCCGGCTCGCTTGCGGAAAAGAAGTCGGTTCCGCCATCGGCCGGCACGTTCCCAACGACCGGCGGCCTCTTCGTCGGCCTGGTCGTGGGCGTCATCGTCATCATCGGCGGCCTGACGTTCTTCCCGGCGCTCGCGCTCGGACCCATCGTCGAGCAGCTCGCGATGGCCTCAGGCACCCTGTTCGCAGCGAATTGATCCGGAGCACACTCCATGGAACCCATCCGCAAAATGTCGGCCTCGACATTGTTCGATCCCAAGATCGTGGTGCCGGCGATCGGCTCGGCTTTCGTCAAGCTCAATCCACGTACCCTGATCAAGAATCCGGTGATGTTCGTGCTCGAGGTCGTCACGGCGCTCACCACCGTGATTCTCGTGCGTGACCTCGTCACCGGCGGCGAGAGTATCGGCTTCGAATTCCAGATCGTGGTGTGGCTATGGTTCACGGTGCTGTTCGCCAACTTCGCCGAAGCGATCGCCGAGGGCCGCGGCAAGGCGCAGGCAGCGGCGCTGCGGCGCCAGCGCACGGAGACGCAGGCCAAGCTGCTGAGTGGACCCGGCGGCAGCGGCCACAAATTGATTCCCAGCACCAGCCTCAGGGTGGGCGACGTGGTCCTGGTGGAGGCCGGCGACATCATTCCCTCCGACGGCGAGGTAATCCAGGGCATTGCCTCGGTGAACGAGGCGGCGATCACCGGCGAATCAGCGCCGGTCATCCGCGAGTCCGGCGGCGACCGCTCGGCGGTGACCGGCGGCACGCAGGTGCTGTCCGACTGGATCAAGGTGCGCATTACCGCGGCCCCCGGCTCGACCTTCCTCGACCGCATGATCAAACTGGTCGAGGGCGCCGAGCGGCAGAAGACGCCGAACGAGATCGCGCTCGACATTTTGCTGGTCGGGCTGACCATCATCTTCGTGTTCGCGACCGTGACGATCCCGAGCTACGCGACCTATGCCGGCGGCGCCATTTCGGTGGTGATCCTGGTGGCGCTGTTCGTAACGCTGATCCCGACCACCATCGGGGCGCTGTTGTCGGCGATCGGCATCGCCGGCATGGACCGGCTGGTGCGCTTCAACGTGCTGGCGATGTCGGGCCGCGCGGTCGAGGCGGCGGGCGACGTCGATACGCTCCTGCTCGACAAGACCGGGACGATCACCCTCGGCAACCGCCAAGCCACCGAGTTCAAGCCGCTGCGCGGCGTCTCCGAGCAGGAGCTGGCCGACGCCGCGCAGCTCGCATCGCTCGCCGACGAAACCCCTGAGGGGCGCTCCATCGTCGTTCTCGCCAAGGAGAAGTACGGCATCCGCGGCCGCGACCTCGCCGAGTTGCGCGCGAACTTCATTCCGTTCACCGCGCAGAGCCGCATGAGCGGCGTTGAGGTCGGTGGCTCATGGGTCCGCAAGGGCGCCGTGGACGCGATCCTGACCTATCTCAACGCACCGACAGCCGCCGTTACCCCATCCGGCACGGTCCGATCGCTGCAGCCGGTCATCAGCGCCGATGCCGTGCGCGAAGTGCAAGCCATCGCCGACGCCATCGCCAAGTCCGGCGGCACCCCGTTCGCCGTTGCCAAAGACGGCCAGCTTCTGGGCATCGTCCACCTCAAGGATATCGTCAAAGGCGGCATCCGCGAGCGTTTCGCCGAGCTGCGCCGCATGGGCATCCGCACCGTCATGATCACCGGCGACAACCCGATGACCGCAGCGGCGATCGCGGCGGAGGCCGGGGTCGACGATTTTCTTGCGCAGGCCAAACCCGAGGACAAGCTCAAGCTCATCCGCGATGAGCAGGCCAAGGGCAAGCTCGTCGCCATGTGCGGCGACGGCACCAACGATGCGCCGGCGCTCGCCCAGGCCGACGTCGGCGTCGCCATGAACACCGGCACCCAGGCCGCGCGCGAGGCGGGCAACATGGTCGATCTCGACTCCAACCCCACCAAGCTGATCGAGGTGGTCGAGATCGGCAAGCAGCTGCTGATGACGCGCGGCTCGCTAACCACCTTCTCCATCGCCAACGACGTGGCGAAGTATTTCGCCATCATTCCGGCGATGTTCGTCGTGTTCTATCCGCAGCTGCAGGCGCTCAACATCATGAACCTGGCGACGCCGCAGAGCGCGATCCTCTCTGCCATCATCTTCAACGCGCTGATCATCATCGCGTTGATCCCGCTCGCGCTCAAAGGCGTACGCTACCGGCCAATCGGCGCCGCCGCGCTGCTGCGGCGCAACCTGCTCATCTACGGCGTCGGCGGCGTCATCATTCCGTTCATCGGCATCAAGGCGATCGACCTCATAGTCACCGCCTTGCATCTCGCCTGAGGAGACAAGCCATGGTGAAAGAACTCCGCCCGGCGATCGTGTTGGTGGTCGCGCTCACGATCATCACCGGCCTGGTCTATCCGTTGGTGATGACGGGCATTGCCGGCGTGATTTTTCCCTATCAATCGCAAGGGAGCATGATCGAGCAGGACGGCAAGGTAGTCGGCTCCGCGCTGATCGGCCAAGAATTCACGAGCGACAAATATTTCCACGGCCGACCCTCGGCGACGGTGGCGCCCGACCCGAACGATGCGACGAAGACCGTGCCTGCGCCCTACAATGCGGCAAATTCCGGCGGCGCGAATCTGGGCCCGACCAACAAGGCTCTCATCGAGCGCGTGCAGGGCGACGTCGACAAGCTCAAGCAGGAGAACCCTTCGGCCGCAGTGCCCATCGATCTGGTCACGACCTCGGGTGGCGGCCTCGACCCGCACATTTCTCCGCAAGCGGCGTATTTCCAAGTGCCGCGTGTTGCGAAGGCACGCAATATGCCCGAAGATCGCGTGCGCCAGCTGGTCGAGGAGCACGTCGAGGGACGCACCTTCGGTTTGCTCGGCGAGCCGCGGGTGAACGTGTTGGCGCTCAACCTGGCGCTCGATAGCGCGGCCGCCCGCTAAGCCACCATGGCAGGCCTCGCCTGGCGAGACTACTTGAGTCCTGATGGCGGAGCAGCGCAGCCACTCTGACCAACGCCCCTCGCCGGACGCCCTACTTGAGGCCGCCCGGCGGGAAGAACGCCGATCCGGCCGGCTCAAGATTTTCGTGGGCGCTGCTCCAGGCGTGGGCAAAACCTACGAGATGCTGCAGCAGGCCCGCGCCAGGAAGCAGGACGGCTACGACGTGGTTGTCGGCGTCGTCGAGACGCACGGGCGCAAGGAGACGCAGGCGCTCCTCGACGGGCTCGAGATCCTTCCGCGCAAGCAACTGGAGTACAAGGGCCAGCCGCTCGAGGAGATGGACCTCGACGCCATGATCACCCGGCATCCACAGATCGCGCTCGTCGACGAGCTCGCCCACACCAACGCGCCCGGCAGCCGTCATCCCAAGCGCTACCTCGACGTCGAGGAGTTGCTCAATCACGGCATCGACGTCTACACCACGGTCAATATCCAGCACATCGAAAGCCTCAACGACGTGGTCGCGCAGATCACGCATGTGCGCGTGCGCGAGACCGTCCCGGACTCGGTCTTTGACCGCGCCGACGCCATCGAGCTGGTCGACCTCACTCCGGACGATCTCATCGAGCGTCTCAAGGAGGGGAAAGTCTATATCCCCCAGCAGGCCGAACGCGCGCTCGAGCACTATTTCTCCCCCGGCAATCTGACCGCGCTGCGCGAGCTCGCGCTGCGCCGGACGGCGGAGCGCGTCGACGAGCAGCTGCTCACCCACATGCAAGCGCACGCAATTCCCGGGCCGTGGGCGGCGGGCGAGCGCGTTCTGGTCTGCATCAGCGAGGATCCACGCGCCGCCGGTCTCGTGCGCTACGCCAAGCGGCTCGCTGACCGGCTGCATGCCCCGTTCACGGCGTTGTGCGTCGAGACGCGGCGCAGCTTGCAGTGGAGCGAAGTCGAGCGCGATCGCGTCGCCGACACGATGCGGCTGGCCGAGGCGCTGGGCGGCGAGGCGATCACCGTTCCCGGCGGCGACCGCTCCATCGCTGACGACGTGATCGGCTTCGCTCAGGCCAACAACGTCACCCACATCGTCACGGGAAAGTCGACGCGCTCGCGCTGGTTCGAGATCCTGCACGGCTCCGTGGTGCACGAGTTGGTGCGGCGATCGGGCAACATCAGCGTTCACGTCATCGCCGGCGAAGAGCTCGCGCGCGATCCGATCCGGAAGAAGACGATACGTCCGGCGCAAGAGCGGGCTCCATTCGATCCTCGGCCCTATGTTGCCGCGACGTTGGCAGTCGCCGCCGCGCTCGGCATCGGCGAGTTGATCCAGCCTTTGCTCGGCATCGAAAACGTCGACCTCGTCTTTCTCACGGTGGTGGTCGGCATTGCGGTGCGTTATGGGCTTTGGCCCTCGCTGTTCGCGACCGTCGTCTCCTCGCTGTGTTACAATTTTTTCTTTCTTCCGCCGATCTATACCTTCACCATCACCGATCCTACCAACATCGGCGCGTTCGTGTTCTTCACCATCGTCGCGGTCGTCGTGTCGCATTTTGCCGCGCGCGGACGCACGCGGACGGTGGCGGCGCACGAGCGCATCCGCGCGGTGGAGTTGCTGTACGCGTTCAGCCGCAAGCTCGCCGGCGTCGGCACGCTCGACGACGTGCTTTGGGCCACCGCGTATCAGACCGCCTTGATGCTCAAGGTGCACGTTGTGCTGCTGTTGCCGGAGGATGGCTCGATCGTCGTGAAGGCCGGCTATCCGCCGGAGGATATTCTCGATGAAGCCGACGTCGCAGCCGCGAAATGGGCCTGGCAGAACGACCGCTCGGCGGGGCGCGGCTCGGACACGCTGCCGGGCGCCAAGCGCCTGTTCCTGCCCATGCGAACGGGCCGCGGGGCCATCGGCGTCATTGGCATCGACAGCGACAAGCCCGGACCGCTGCTCACGCCCGATCAGCGGCGCCTGCTCGATGCATTGATCGATCAGAGCGCGCTGGCGATCGAACGCGTGCGTCTGGTGGAAGATTTGGAGCGGGCGAAACGCGCGGCCGAGGCCGATCGCTTGCGCTCCGCCCTGTTGACCTCGATCTCGCACGATCTCAAGACGCCGCTCGCCGCCGTTCTCGGGGCGGCCGGCACACTGCGGGATCTGTCGGGCGCGCTCAGCGACGGCGAGAAGGCGGATCTGCTGGCGACCATCGTCGACGAGGCCGAGCGGCTCAACCGATTCATCGCCAACCTGCTCGACATGACCAAGCTAGAGTCCGGCGCGGTCGTGCCGAACGCCGCTCCGTACGATCTCGGCGAGATCGTCGGCAGCGCGTTGCGCCGCGCCGGCAAGATTTTGGCGCACCACCGCGTCGAGCTGGAGCTCGCCGCCGACCTGCCGATGCTCCGCCTCGATGCGGTGCTGTTCGAGCAGGCCTTGTTCAACTTGCTGGACAACGCCGCCAAATATTCCCCCAGTCACACGACGATCCGCATCCAGAGCTGGCGCGACCGTGATTCCGTCTGCCTGCAGATCTTGGATGAAGGCAACGGCATCCCACCCGCAGAGCTCGAGCACATCTTCGACAAGCTCTATCGGGCGGAAAAAGGCGATCAGGTCCGCGCCGGCACCGGTCTCGGACTGGCGATCTCCCGCGGCTTCATCGAAGCCATGCACGGGACCATCACCGCGGCGAACCGCGTCGATCGCAGCGGCGCGGTATTCGCAATCAGATTTCCAATCTCGCCTGCCACCGAGCAGCTGGACACCGCGGCATGAGTGCTGCCCCACTCAAAATTCTCGTGGTCGACGACGAGCCGCCCATCCGCAAGCTCTTGCGCATGGGACTGAGTACGCAAGGCTACGAAATCCTGGAAGCGCCAACCGGCAAGGCCTCGCTCGATCTGCTGGCGCGCAATCCGGATTTGATCATTCTCGATCTCGGGCTTCCCGACATCGAGGGACTCGAGTTGCTGCGCATGATCCGCGCGCGCAACGAGGGTGTCCCGATCGTGGTGCTGTCGAGCCGCGGCGACGAGGTCGGCAAGGTGCAGGCGCTCGACCTCGGGGCCGACGACTACATCACCAAGCCGTTCGGCATGGACGAGCTGCTCGCCCGCATGCGCACCGCGCTACGTCACCAGCTGCAGGTGCACGGCGAGCGGCCGATTTTCCGCACCGGCGATCTCGCCGTCGACCTGGTGCGACGCATCGTCAAGGTTGGCGACAAAGAGGTGAAACTGTCTCCCAAGGAGTACGACCTCCTGCGTGTGCTGGTGCAGCACGCCGGCAAGGTGCTGACGCACAGGTTCCTGCTCGGTGAGCTATGGGACGGCCTCACGGACGCGCAGTACCTACGGGTCTATGTGCGGCAGCTGCGGCAGAAGATTGAGGCCGATCCCGAGCGGCCGCAATACGTACTGACGGAAACCGGGATCGGCTACCGGCTGCGGGCGCCCGAGCAAGAGCTGCATTGAGCGCGCTTGGCGTTAGCTACGACCGGAGCGGCCATGGACATCAGCGCATTTCTCTCGCCGAGCGATACTCTCATCAACATACGCGCGTCCGACAAGACTCGATTGTTGCAGGAGTTGTCCCGCCGCGCAGCCGCCAGCCTCGACTTGCCTGCCGAGCGAATTGCCGCGGAGATTCTCAAACGCGAGGAGTTGGGATCGACCGGCACGGGCGGCGGCGTGGCGATTCCGCACGCGCGCATTCAAGGGCTGAACAAATCGTTCGGCATCTTGGCGCGCCTCACTCGAGCGATCGATTTCTCCGCGATCGACGGCCGGCCGGTCGATCTCGTATTCCTGCTCCTCCTCCCAGCCAATCCGGTTGGGGAACAGCTCAAGGCCCTCGCCTCGGTTGCGCGCAAGTTCAGAGATCCCGCATGCTTGCGCGACCTGCGCGCCGCCCGCACCAGCGGCAGTCTTTATGACGCAATGATCGCGTAGCAAGGAGGCTCCAAACCTGTGAGCGACTTGAGGTGAATCGCTACATACCGCCCCGCATTTGATCGCTCGCCGGCGACCAGGATGATCGCCTGGCCTTGTCGATCTTGGTCACTGTGATCTGTCCGTTGATCCGATAAGCCGCCCTGCAGCCCATGCAGCTTCCAGGTATTGAGTATCTCTTCCACTTCGTCGAGCGTGAGTCCTTCGTGCCGGAGGGCTTTGGCACATCTCGACATAGCGTGTACCGCGAGCCCTGATTTTCGAGACGAAAAAACAGCCTCGATGTCAGGTAAGGGCGGCAGGCGCAAGACTCTCACGTTGCTCGCCCTTGCCGATACGTGAGCGAATGCAAGCTCCAAATGACAGGGAAGGCAGCAACGCACAGTAGAGCCATCGCCCAAAATCCGGCCGCGCCAAAACGGGCATAAAGCCATCCCGAAACGATCATCAAAACAGCTGTGGCACCGCCAACGCCGACCAGACCGTAGACTGCCTGTGCGGTTCCCGCCAAAGCGGAAGGCACGGTGTCGGTGATGAGCCGCATGGACGCGAGGTGCAGCAACGCGAAGGTGAAACCGTGCAGCGGCTGGATCAATGCAAGGGCGGCGACTTCAGTTGTTTCGGCCATGGTCGCCCAGCGCAGGAGACCGCAAGCTGCCGCGCATGCCAACGCGCCGGTCGGCTTCAGCACCCTCAAGATAGTCATGCCGATCGATAGAAAGACCAATACCTCGGCAGCAACCGACTCCGACCAAAGCAGCCCAATGGTCGCGGGGCTAATGCCGGCTTCCCTCCAACGGATCACGGCGAAGGAGTCGTACATCGCATGACTGCCGAGAACGAGCGCGCCGATGAGAGTGATCCGGGCAAATGCTCGCTGGCGAAATAACGTCAGCCAGGGATGATCCAGGCGCGCGTGGGGAGCGGGCGCACCCCCTGCTGTTCCGGGGAAGGCCGGGACGACTGCCGCGGCAAACGGAAGCGCCAGCAGCGCCGTCGCGCTCAACCACATGATGGATGAGAGGCCATACCCTTCCACCGCGTGCCCGGCCAGGAGCGTGCCGACGACGAACGCAGCCGAACCCATGCCCCGCACCCATCCATATTCAAATCCTGTGCTTTGTCGGGGTCGAGCATGCGCGAGGCAAAGGGCGTCGGCGAGCGGAACGAGCGGGCCGAGCGCCGCCGCCTGCAGCAGGGAAATGGCCAGCACCGCCCAAAACCCATCCAGTGCGAGGTAAAGGAGCGCGGCGCCTGCGGCCACAATGGCGAAAACAGCAAGTTCTGCTCGAAAGGCCTGGAGACGATCCGCTACACGCCCGGCAACGGGGCCGCATATCAGTCGCACTACGGTTCCCGCACCGAGCACGAGCCCGAGTTCCTCGGACCCGAGCCCGCGTCCCGCAAGAAAGGCGGGGAAGAACGGCGAGGCAAACCCGAACGCGCTGAAAAGCGCGCAGTAGAGCAGTACAAATTGAAGCAGCGCACGGTGCTCGACGGCCACAGGATTGCTCGCGTTTGTGAGTCCCGGCTGGAGGTTTGCGCTCAGATCAAAGAAGCACCTCGGGGGGTGAACGCCGCAACGGCCGCATTCCCGCGGGCGGAACTCATTCCGGGCAAACCGGTTGGCTGAAATTATGCTGGCCTCATTCGAAGCCCGCAGTGTTCAATATCGGACAGACGCAGCCGCGACGACCATGTCCGAACGGCAGTTGCCGTCCAAATCTCGACGGGTCCTTAGTCCTCGGAAACTCATCGATTCGGCGGAGGCCGTTAAGTTGGGCGTGCCCTATTCGACTTTTATTCCGGCGCGCTTGACCACCTCGGCCCATTTGGCGATCTCTGCTTTCACAAACGGGTCGATCTCCGCAAGCGCCATGTGGGCCGGCTCGCCTGCGGTGTCGGCGATGCGCTGCTGGACGGTCGGATCGGCGAGCGCCTTCTGCACTTCGGCGTGCAGTTTTTCGACGATCGGCTGCGGCGTGCCCTTGGGCGCCCACAATCCAAACCACGTGTAGTATTCGTAGCCGGGCACGCCGGCTTCGTCGACGGTCGGCAATTCGGGCATCAGTGCCGAGCGCTTCTTGGAGGTGACGGCAAGGGCGCGCACCTTGCCGCCCTGCGCAAGGCTCATCGCTGTCGACATGTTGTCAAAGAATACCGGCACGCGGCCTGAGATCACGTCCTGATACGCGGGCTGCGCACCCCGGTAGGGAACGTGCCCCATCTCGGTGCCGGTCATCATCTTGAACAGTTCGGGGGCCAGGTGCTGTCCAGTGCCATTCCCGGCCGAGGCGTAGTCGATCTTGCCGGGCTGCGATTTCAGCAGAGCGATTAGCTCCTTAATCGACTTCGCCGGCAGATCGTTATTCACGACGACAAGGAACGGATAGTCGGCGAGCATCGCAACCGGCGTGAAGTCCACGAGCGGATCGTACGGCAGATTCGCGAACAAGCTGGGATTGACCGACATGTTGCCGGTGAGCCCGACCACCAGCGTGTAGCCGTCCGGCGCGGCCTTGGCCGCGGCCGCAGTGCCGACCAGCATGCCGCCCCCGGTCCGATTTTCGACCACGAATCCCTGGCCGAGCTGCTTGGTAAGCTGATCCCCGATCAGGCGCGCAATGGTATCGGTCCCGCCGCCGGCAGCGGACGGGACGATGAGTGTCACTGGCCGGGCCGGATAGCCTTGGGCATGCAGCGCGTCAGCCCCGGCAAAGCCGATAGTGGCCGCAATGGCAATGAGCGCAGCGCGCAATCCCATGATCTTCATGGAGCTCCTCCCGAGGCTTTTTCGTAGGATAGCATTCGCGCAAGCTTTTCGCCCGTTGCCGCGCGCAGCGAAAGCGGGAAAGCCTCGCGATGCCGCCACGGATTTCGCTACGGACGACACGGCGCCAATCCGCACTGTCGCTCTGCGGCTTGCAGCCCCGAGTGTTGAGTTTCTGCAACAGGCGAGCGGAATCGCGAATCTGGCCCAATTGTGGGCAATGTTACAGTGTTACTTTTCTCGCGGGCGACGGCGGAATGGTTCTGCCGGCGCGAGACCGCTAAGTGATGGCAATGGGCTGGTTCCGGTCGCGTTCGAGGTTGGGGGCGTATCTGGCGCTGTTCGCGCTCGCGTTCCAGCTCGCGGTCTCGTTCGCCCACGTGCATCTCGAGCACGCTAGTCCCATTGCAGCGGGCGCGCGCGCGCCGCTAGCCGGCGAGGAGGCCAGCGCGCCTTCCAGTCGTTCCGATCATGAAGACCTTGCGGACGATCTCTGCCCGATCTGCACCCTGATCCACCTCGCCGGCACAATCATGCCGGCCGAGACGCCGCCGTTGCCGCTGCCGCAGGTTTTCGGCAGCTTGCGACTCAAGGCTGCCGTCGCCATCGACGTGACGGCATCGCACCGCGTCGTCTTCCAAGCACGCGCGCCTCCCATCGTCTGACATCGATCCGGCGATCGGCCTCGCGCCAGCGAGGTGCCGCCGATGTTGTGCGCGGCGATGTTTTCGCCGCGATGGTCGAAGTTGGGGATAGGGGGCGTTCTGATGTGTATCCGTAAACGGCGCTTGCTGCTGCTGAGCAGCTCGGCGCTCATGCTCGTCTGCTTCACTGGCGTCGCCTCGTCGCAGACGCCCGCGCCGGAGGCGCCGCCGGCAACGACGGCGCCGGAAACCCAGCCGTCAACGCCGACACCGCAGGCGCCGCCGGCAACCACAACACCGCAGACTCCCCCGGGGGAGGCGCCGGCCGCGCAACCGCAGCAAGGCGCGCCGGAAACACCGCAGAGCGGCGCCGCTCCAACCGTCACCGTTCCGCAAGTCACGGTGGAAGCGCCGAAGCCGCGCCCGGCGCGGCCCGCCCCGCCCGCTGCTCCAGCGCAGACGGCGACACGGCCGCCGCCGGCACCGGCACGCGCGCCCGCACCAATCACCCCGCCCACGGCGCCGACGGCGCCGAGCACGAGCACCGCGGGCGAGCCGGCCGCGGCTTCACCATTCCAACCGCCGCCGTCGCTGAGCACCATCACCGGCAACCAGATTCAAGCGAGCCAAGCGCAAAGCTTCGGCAACTTGTTCTTCACCATGCCCGGCGCGACCTCGGCCGGCCTCGCGCCCGGCGCGTCGCGGCCGGTGCTGCGCGGGCTCGACGATTTTCGCGTGCGCGTGCAGGAGAACGGCCTCGGCTCGATGGACGTTTCCGACTACGGGCAGGACCACGGCGTGCCGCTCGATCCGCTGGCGATCCAGAAGGTCGAGATCTATCGCGGCCCGGAGGCGCTGCGCTACGGCTCGCAGGCGGTCGGCGGCACGGTGGAAGCGACCAACAACCGCATTCCCTTCGCCGCCCCGCCCGGCGGCTGGCAAACGCAGTTCCTCGGCGCGACGACCACGGGCGACCGCGGCGTCGAAGGCGGCGCGCTGTTCGACGCGGGCTCGCGCGACTTCGCTTTCCATGCCGACGTATACGGGCGGCACGGCAGCGATTATTTCATCCCGAGCTATCCTTATCTGTTCCCCTCCGATCCGGCGCCGCCCTTCAACGGCAAGCAGCCGAACTCCTCGTTCCACTCGGAGGGAGAGGCGGTCGGCGGCTCATACCTGTTCGACGGCGGCTATGTCGGCGCCTCGATCTCCCGCTTCAGCTCGCTCTATCATGTTCCGACCATGGACGGCGCGGCGTCGAACACGCGCATTGCGCTGGAGCAGGTCAGGTACAGCAGCAAAGGCGAGTTCCGGCCGCAAAGCTCGGCGATCGACGTCATCCGCTTCTGGGCCGGCGCGGTCGAGTATCACCATGACGAGCTCGGCATCGGCGATAGTGGCATCGACGGCGTGCAGGCGACGTTCAACAACCACGCCCAGGAGTTCAGGAACGAAATCCAGTTCATGCCGATGGCGACCCCAGTCGGGGCGCTGATCAGCACGTGGGGGGCGCAGTTCGATCACCAGCAGCTCGACACGTCGGGCGATGCCGGCAGCCTGCTTGGGCAGGCGCGGACCAACCGTGCCGCCGCCTATACCCTCAACGAGCTGTGGTTCACCGATACATTGCGCGCGGTGTGGGCGGCGCGCGTCGAGAACGTTCGTCTCGACGGAGCGGCCGGCATATTCCCGACGGCGCTGGTGCCGCCGCCGGACAATCCGACGTTGTCGCTGCAAGCGCTGGGTTTCACGCCCTCCAGCATCAGCTTCAAGCTGCTCAAGGACCTGCCGTCCTGGATGCAGGCAAGCGCGACGGTGCAAAGGATTCAACGCGCGCCCAGCGCGCTCGAGCTCTTCGCCCATGGCGCGCACGACGCACCCGGCACCTTCGACATCGGCGATCCGACGCTGAAAATCGAGAGCGGCAATAGCGCCGAGCTCGGTCTCAAGCGGTCGTACGGCGACTTTCGCTTCGACGGCAAGGTCTATTACACCTACTACAACAACTTCATCTACCGGCAGGCGACGGGCATCGTCTGCGACGCGTCGTTTGCGACCTGCGGCACGGGTACCGAGTTCATTCAAACCATCTATGCCCAGCGCGACGCGATCTTCCGCGGCGGCGAAGTCGCTTGGCAGTGGGACCTCGTGCCGGTGGCGACCGGCATTTTCGGCGTGGACGGCCAGTATGACTTCGTGCGCGCGACCTTCGCCGCGGACGGCGGCAACGTTCCGCGCATGCCGCCGATGCGCCTGGGCGGCGGCGCCTATTGGCGCAACGACAACTGGTTCGTGCGCATGTTCCTCTTGCACGCCTTCGGCCAGAGCGACCTCGGCGTGAACGACACGCCGACCTCGGGCTACAACCTGCTAAAGCTGCAAATCGAAAACAGGCGATACTGGCGGTATTCGCCGTGGGGACCGACCGAGATCACGACCGGCCTCGTCGGCGACAATCTGCTCGACGTCGACGTGCGCAATTCGGTGCAATTCCACAAGGACGAAATCCTGCAGCCCGGGCGCAGCATCAAGGTTTTCATGAACGCGAAGTTCGGCGCCGAGCCGCCGGCCGACAAAGCGCCGGGAGGCTACTCCAAAGGCCCGAACGGCTATGGCGCGCCGATGTTCTACAAGGCGCCGATCGCGACCGCATGGAGCTGGGCCGGCCCCTATCTCGGCCTCAACCTCGGCTACAGCGCCGGCAAATCCAAGACAGACGCGGTGTTCAGCGACGCCACGCTCGGCACTCCCCTCTTCGCCGCCGGCTCGTCGGAGAAACTCAGCGGCCTCATCGGCGGCGTTCAAGCCGGCTACAACTGGCAGGCGGGCAACTGGGTCGCCGGCATCGAAGCCGACATCCAGATGTCGGGCCAAGGCGCGATCCCGACCTATGTGTGCCCCGGCGCGATCTGCAATCCCACCATCGTCGGCTTCGATGCGCCGGTGACGGCAAGCTTCGTCCAAGGCAACAAGCTCGATTCCTTCGGCACGCTGCGCGCGCGCTTCGGCACCACCGTCACCCCCGACCTCATCGCCTATGCCACCGGCGGCCTTGCCGTCGGCTCGATCAGAACGACGGTCAATCTGTCGGGCACCGCGGTCGACGCCGACGGCAATGTCAACGCGGTCACGGCGCCGGTGAGCGTATTGGCGATAAAGCCGGGCTGGACCGTCGGCGCCGGTCTCGAAGCGCGGCTGTTCGGCAACGTGACCGGCAAGGTCGAGTACCTTTACATGGATTTCGGCACCGTCTCGGCGGCCGTCACCAATGGACTGAACGCGACGCCGATCGCGCTCGCCAGCAGCTCGCACGTCACCGACAACATCGTGCGCGCCGGGGTCAACTACAAGTTCGATCCCGCCGTCGGCAATTACGACACGGTTCCCGGCATCGGCATCCCGCTCATCTACAAGGCCGCGCCCTACAAGACTTCGCCTTCCGCACCGATCGCGATCGCATGGAGCTGGGCCGGCCCCTATCTCGGGATCAACGTCGGCTACAGTGCGGGGAAATCGAAGACCGATGCCGGCTTCAGCGACACGGGTTCCGCCACGCCCCTGTTCGCCACCGCCTCTTCCGACAGCCTCAACGGCGTGATTGCCGGGTTCCAAGGCGGCTACAACTGGCAATCGGGCAATTGGGTGGCCGGTGTCGAAGCCGACATCCAGCTCTCGACCCAGAACACGACGCCGACCTTCGTGTGTCCCGGTGCGCTCTGCAATCCCGCGATCGGCGACGTCGCGCCGGCGTCCGCGGCGCTCGATCGCGCGCAGACTCTGGATTGGTTCGCCACGGTGCGCGGCCGCGTCGGTGCGAGCGTCACGCCGGACACTCTTATATATGCGACCGGCGGCCTCGCCGTTGCCGAGATCAAGACCGCGGGCACCATCTCCGGGTTCAGCGCGGGCCTCGACGAGAACGGCAATGTCACCGCCACGGCCGCCGGCGTCGGCTTCTACGACCACCGGACCAAAGCGGGCTGGACGGCCGGCGCCGGGCTCGAAGCCCACCTCAGCGGCAACCTGACCGGCAAGCTCGAGTACCTCTATCTCGACTTCGGCACGGTCTCGACCAGCGCCATCAATCAGCTCAACTCGACGCCTCTGGCGGTCAGCCTCGATTCCCGTATCACCGACCACATCGTGCGCGCGGGCCTCAACTACAAATTCGATCCTGCCGGCGCGGTTTACGACCCGTCGCTGGTCACGAAAGGGCTGGCGCTCACAAAACGCCGATCGTGACGGCGTGGACTTGGGCCGGCCCCTATCTCGGCGTGAACTACGGCTACGGCTGGGGCAAATCCGATACCGCGACGGGCGTGAGCGATGCCGCGATGGGCACGCCGCTCGCCGCGGCCAGCACGTCCGCCAAGCTCCAGGGCATGACGCTGGGCGGCCAAGCCGGTTTCAACTGGCAGTCGGGTGTATGGGTCGCAGGCATCGAAGGCGACCTCCAGCAGTCGCGCCAGCGCGGGCGCGCAGGCACGCTGGGTTGCGCCGGCACGGTCTGCAATCCGGCGGTCAGCGCCTTCGGTCTCGATGCGCCGGTGAGCGTGACAATGGCGCAGAAGCTGGAGTGGTTCGGAACGCTGCGAGGCCGTCTCGGCATAACGCCGACGGCCGACTCGCTATTTTATGCCACTGGCGGCCTCGCCGTGGGCAGGATCAGGACCTCGGGCACCATTACCGGTTCGAGCCTCAACGTCGCCCAGGGCACTACGGTCGACGTCATCCAGCAGGGCACCATCACCGATGTCGACGCCGACGGTAACCCGATCGAAATTCCCATCGAGGTCCCGGTCGATGTTCCTTTCGTCACCGCCAGCACGAACGCCGTCACCACGAGCTTCGTGAGCCAGACGACAAAGACGGGCTTCGCGGTCGGCGCCGGCGCCGAGCTTCGTCTCGGCGGCAACTGGACCGGTAAGGTCGAGTACCTTTATCTCGATTTCGGGAGGGTCTCGACGGCCGCCACCAATCCGCTCAACTCGACGCCGCTCGCGGTCAATTTCGATTCCCGCGTCACGAACCAGATCGTGCGGGTGGGCCTCAACTACAAATTCGATCCGACCGGCGCGGCTTACGCGGCGAGTGCGGGCTCGCGCGCGCCCATGCTGTTCAAGGCGCCGGTGCTGGCAGCATGGAGCTGGGCCGGTCCTTATGTCGGCGCAACCGTCGGCTACAGCACCGGCACATCCACGACCGACACCGCCTTCAGCGATCCTGTGAGCGGTACGACGCTGTTCGCGGCGAGCACCTCGCGCCGGCTCGACGGCGCGATCGGCGGCGCGCAAGCCGGGTACAACTGGATTGGCGGCATTTTGCTTGCTGGCGTCGAAGGCGACCTCAATTACTCCGGCCAGCGTGCGAATCTCAACGCGGCGTGTCCCGGCGCGATCTGCAATCCCGCCCTCATCGGCGTCGTCGACGATCCCTCGGTCATCGCTAGGTTTGAGCAGGGCCAGAAGCTCGAGTGGTTCGCGACCTTGCGCGCCCGCCTCGGCGTCACCGTCACGCCCGACGCCATCGCATACGTCACCGGCGGCGCGCCGGTCGGCGAGGTGATGACCGCCGGCACCGTCTTCGGCTTCGACGGCGACGGCAACCCGGTCAACACGATCGTCAGCAGCCACAATACCAAGGCGGGCTTGGCGGTCGGCGGCGGCATCGAAGGCCGGATCGCCGACAACTGGACCGGCAAGATCGAGTACCTCTACCTCGATCTGGGAACGGTCACGACCATTCCGGCACCGGTACCGAATTCGACGACCGCGGCAGCCTTCAATTCCCGCATCACCGACAACATCCTGCGCGTCGGCGTCAACTACAAATTCGATTCGAACGACATCTGGACCTACTGAAACGGGGGATGACAATGAGCGTCCGTGCATTTGTGGCCTTGGGCGTCGAGTGGCGCAAGGCGGACGGCGTAAGCACCATCAGCACGCGCCAGCATTACCGATCGGTCGGGTCGTCCCCCGCGAGCTTGCGGGCGCGAGCGCTGCCGCGGGCAGCGCTGCTGGCAGGCGTGTCCCTTGCCGCACTCGCCACGCTGATACCCAACGCCGCCCATGCGATCGACGGCACCTGGAGCGGCCCAGGGGCCGAGTGGACGGACGGTACCAACTGGAGTTCGACCCCCGAGGTACCCGACGACACGGCGACATTCACCAACAATGGCGCCCCGACGTCGGTGACGATTTCCAACGATGCTTTGATCAATACAATTCAATTCACCGACGGAGCACCTGCCTTTGATTTCACGACGAGCGGCACGGGTATCACCTTCAACATCAACGGCAGCGGCATCGTTAATAATTCCGCATTCGCGCCAAGCTTCACCAACAACGACAATCTGAACTTCAACGGTATCAGTTCGGCCGGAAACGCCGTCATCATCAACAATAGCGTGGTTTCCTTCAACAACAATAGCACGGCCGGCAACGCGACCATCACCACGAGCAACGGCGCGCTCACCCAATTCAACGACAACAGCACCGCCGGCAGCGCCGCCATCATCAACACCGACGGCGGCACGGTCTCGTTCAACAACAACAGCACCGCCGCCTATGCGACCATCAC
>Ga0307277_10000005_pt1 | contig 72042 bp, 61 predicted proteins | sample ER_DNA_116_FD_194473 | JGI IMG/M metagenome (GOLD analysis project Ga0307277, IMG submission 194473) | Bulk soil microbial communities from the East River watershed near Crested Butte, Colorado, United States - ER_DNA_116 | ecosystem: Environmental > Terrestrial > Soil > Floodplain | place...
TGACCCTATTTCTCGAAACACTCGCTGAGCATTGCGGCGCCGATCTCCTGCGCCTGAAGGGCATCGTGAACATTGCGGAGAGCCCGGATCGGCCGGCGGTAATCCACGGGGTCCAGCATGTCTTCCACGCGCCCGCCTGGCTCAAGGGTTGGCCGTCGGATAATCGCAACAGCCGCATCGTCTTCATCACGCGTCGAGTCCCGCAGCGCTGGGTCGAAGCGCTGTTCGAAGCGATCGATGCAGAAGTCGCCGACGCATCGGTTGGACGTTAAGCGCCTCGAAACCCCGACCTCGCCATGCTGGCGCGTCGGGCGCCCGCCGCCTGTGACCCCGAGCCCGCTTGAGCCTGGCAATCTCAAGATATGAGCCGAATGGCTATTCGATCGGCCCATATTGATGGGCGAAGCGGACGATGAGATAGCGGAAGAAGCGGTCCGTGATGAGGCCAAGCGCACCGAGGCAGACGATGCCGATGAAGATCTTGTCGGTTGCCATCCAGAGGCGCGAGTTAAATATCAGATAGCCGAGGCCGGAATCCGCCGCAATCATCTCGGCGGCGACCACGGTTGCGAACGAATTGCCCATGGCAAGGCGCATGCCGGTCAGGATGAACGGCAGCGTCGCCGGCAGCGTCACAAAAATGAAAGCCTTGAGGGGGGTTGCGCCAAGGCAGGCCGCGGCGCGCAACTTGTTCGGGGCGATATGTGAGACGCCAACCATGGTGTTGATCAGCACGATGAAGATCGTCGTATAGACGATGATGAGAACTTTCGATGTCTCCCCGATGCCGAACCAGATTACCACCGGGGTCAGCCACGCCAGCGAGGGCACGAAACGAAAGAACTGCACATAGGGGTCAAAGATCGCGCGGACGATGGGAATTGAACCCATCAGTAAGCCGGCCGGAGCAGCGATCGCGCTGCCGATCAGGAATCCCGAGAGGATGCGTTGCAGGCTGATGCTGATGTGCTCCATCAGTTCGCCACTTTCGAGCATCTCTCGTCCGGTCGAGAGCACTAGGAGCGGCGGCGGAAAGAACTGCGGCTTAAAGAACGTCGTGGCGATCAAGTGCCACAGGAGAATCAATGCGATGATGGAGGCGACATAAATGAGATGATCGCGCTTGATCCCGCCGAGCGGCAGGCGCGACGCCGACGCCATTGCGTCAACGGGCTTGGCGTCTCTTGCCGGGCTGACCTCCGTCATGGTCCATTCGCCTCTTCGTTCTCGATCAGCGCGTCAATGTGTTCCCACATCTCGCCGAAGCCCGCACTACTGCGCCGGCGCGGCCGCGGCAGGTCGATCGGGATGATTGCATCGAGCCGCGACTCCGGCCCCTTGGTCATGACGCCGATGCGATCCGCCAGCAGGACTGCCTCGGTGATGTCGTGAGTAATGAACACAATCGTTTTGCCGGTCTTGTGCCAGATCTCCACAAGCTCGCTCTGCATGCGTCCCCGGGTCTGAGCATCGAGCGCGCCGAAAGGCTCGTCCATCAGCAGCACCTTGGGGTCGCTCGCAAGCACGCGGGCGATCTGCACCCGCTGCTTCATGCCCCCAGACAGTTCGCCGGGATACTTGTTCTCCTGGCCATCGAGATGCACAAGATGAAGGTACTCGCGGGCGACGGCATGCCGGCGTTCTTTGGACATGCCCTGCATCCGCAGGCCAAACGCCACGTTGTCGATGGTGCGCAGCCAGTTGAAAAGCGCGTCATCGCCCTGAAACACCACCGTGCGATCGATTCCCGGCCCCCGGATCGGCCGGCCAGCGAGGGTGAGCCTGCCACTGACCGGCTGCAGAAAGCCCGCCATCAGGTTGAGCACGGTGGTTTTCCCGCAGCCGCTTGGCCCGAGCAGACAGAAAAACTCCCCCTCCGTGAGGCTCACGGAAAAGCGCTGCACGACCGATACCGATTCCACGCCCCGCCGGACCGCGTACCGGTAGCTCACGTCGTGCGCCACGAGGAATTCTGCTGCCACTGACAGCCGCGCTCCAATGCCTCCCCCGGTCGTCGCCGGCCGCGAGAGTCCTACCAACCGACGGCCCGATCGGGCGCAACCTCCTTCATGAGCTGGGGACGCACGAAGTCGTTCCAGTCCGGCATCTTCTTGATGATGCCCTCGCCCAGCGCGACTTCGGCAGCGCCACGGAAATTGCCAAGCACCACGTCCTTGGGCATCTCGACGCGATACTTCATCCGACTCATGTAGACTTTCATGTCGGCTTCCGGAATCCGGAACGCCTTGCCAGCCACCTTGGCGGCCTCGGCCGCGTTCGTGTTGCAGAAATCCGTCGCTTCTATAAGCGCGCGCGTCGCCGCCGCGGCACGCGGGGGGTCGTCGATCAGTCCCTGAGAGTAGTAATCGTAGGACGTGAGAACGAAAACGCCGTCATCGCCCGATCGCGCCAACACGCGCGCCCCTTGCACGAGCTGCGCCGCCTTGTCGAGCCACGGTTCCCAGAGAAAGAAGGCATCGATGTCACGGCGTTCGAGCGCGGCCACCATCTCCGGCGCCTGCAGAAACTTCACTTTGATCTTGTCCACCGGCAGATTGTATTTCTTCACGTAGCGCATGAAGTAGAGATGCCCCCCGGTGGCGCGCGGATAGGCGACGGTCCTACCGATCAGGTCTTCCGGCTTCTTGATGTCATCGCGTCCAGCAAGGCCGATCTGCTGCCCGCTAGTCGACGAGTATGAGGTCACGTAAAGCTTGCCGCCCTTGTCCCAACGCGAGAGCCCCCCGAGTTCGGTGGTGGCACCGATATCCGAACTGCCGGTGAGAAGCGCGTCGAGGGCAACGTTGCCGTCGTCGAAAGGCTTGTAGCTGGTCTCCAGCCCGTACTTTTCAAAGATCTTGAGCTCGGCCGCGACCACGAATGGAACGTAGAGTGCGTCGATCCCCGTTGCGGTTGGCACTTTTTTCAGCGGGGCGCCGTTCGCGACAGCCATTCCCAGCACGTACATGCCTGGCCCCAACGACACAACGAATCCCCGCCGCGTCATTTCCCGCGCATATCTGTTTCGATCCATACGGTTCTCCTTCCATTACGCCGTGATTGACTGGATGCTCGCCATCGCCGGGACGATGCCCAGAGCGCCGACGCCACGCCGCTTAAGATCGAGCATGGGGAAACTTCCTCCTGCTATCAACGACCTTCTGCGTCGAGTCGGGCCCGTGGCCGCTTTTTGTGCGTCCTGCCGAAAAGATAGCACACATGGACCCCTTAGTAGGGGGGCCGATGCACTGCTGAGCTGTTCGAAGTGCTCCCGCTCGTACAAACGCGCAAGGGCCGCGCGATACCCATTGTGTGCGTCGACCGCGATTATTGGACGCGCACGATCAATTTCGATCTGCTGCTCGAGGCGCAGGTGATCTCGCCCGCAGATTTTCACCTGTTGCGATTTGCCGACGATGCCGAAAGCGCTTGGGAGGAACTCGCCGCGGCCGGCATCCAGACCGCGAATCCAAGGCCGATACTGCGCGCTTCCGATGAGGGCCTAGAGATGATGCCGTCGGGGTGACGATGGGCGCGGGGTATGCTCGCGCCCACGTCTGTGCCCCGCCATCCGCCGATTACCGCCCTGGCATGCAATCGGCGGCACAACCGTGGCGCGACCTTTCCGCCATTCCGCGTCGCTCTCAGCGGATCGCAGTCGGTGCCACGGTCGAACCTGTCGCTCCCTGCAGCTTCAGCGGCTGGATGACGAACGCGAACTCGTAGACGCGCGCCTTGGCGAGGTCCTCGAGCACGAGATTCTCGAGCAGATGAACCCCGTTGACGGTCAGCGCGATATTGTGGACCGGCAGGTTGATCGCCTTGTCGGGATTGGGCGCGATCTCGACCGGCCAGTTATCCGAACCCAGCAGCATCGGGTCCTGCTTGATCAACCACTGGGCCGCAGCCACGCCGATGCCGGGGCAGCCGCTGGTGTAGAGCTTGTTGTCGACGCCCCAGTGCTTGCTCCATCCCGTATAAATGAGCACAGCATCACCCGCCTCTAGCCGTATCCCTTGCTTCTGCAGCGCCTGTTCCAAATCGGCTACAGTAATCTCGTAGTTGATTGGCAGGATCTCCACACCCTTGAGACCCGCGATGTCGATCAGCACACCACGCGTCATCAACGTGCCGACCTTCTCCAAACCCATCTTGGTGAAGCCGCTGCGGCTCGCGACCTCGTCCATCTTGACGCAGTTATAGAGCAGCCGATCGATCGCCTGATGGGTGAAGCCATCGAACTGCGTCCCGACCTGACCGATCTCCGCGATAACCACCTCCTCGTTGCTGTAGCGCTGGTTCGATCCGAATGGACCCGTGCTGCGCTTGGTATGCACATCGTACTGCCGGCCGGGATTGAGCGGCATGTCCCGTCCCAGGACGTGTCCCAGTTCGAAGGTCTCGCCCGTCTTGATCAGTTGTGCCGCTCGCAGCACGTTGGCAGGCTTCATGTGATTGCCCGATCCGCGTTCATCCGCGGCGCCCCATTTCGAGGGGCAGCGCTCGTTAGGCGACGGTGGCTGCCAGCTTTGGGCGATGGCGTCCGTCGCTAAAGCACAGAGGCCCACAACCGTAACAATGGCGAGGCTCCTCATCGCATTCCTCCCTTTTGTGGTGACGGGCATCGAATTCTGTCGCGCGTGCCGCTACCCGTCTTCATAGACGCGCCTGACCAGGCGTCAAATCGGCCTTACCGCACCGCGAACGGCGCATTGTACGGCCGGCCGAACGGCACGCCGGCAGCAACCGTCTGCACCGGCTTGAGATGGACCTTGCCCTCGCGCTTGTTGTTGCGAGTGTCGACGAACGACACCGGACCCTCCACGACATCCATGATGGCAACGTCACCGGGGGCGCCGACCTGTAGGCTGCCAAGTTTGGGAGCGCGATTGATCACGACGGCTGGTTTGATGGTCGCCATGGCGACCACTTGCTCAAGCGAAAAGCCTAGCCCCATGAACTTGCTCATCACCCACGTCAGGTAGGGCATGCCCGGCGTGTTGCCGGAGAAGACGTGAATGTCGGAGGAAATGGTGTCAGGCGGGCAGCCTTGCTGGATTGCGGCTTCCGCGACCGTGTAGTCAAAGCTGCCGCCGCCGTGGCCGATGTCGAAGATTACGCCGCGCTGCTTGGCGGCGAGCGCCGCCGGCAGCAGGCGGCCGTCCTGCACGATATTGGTGAAGTCGCCGGCGAGATTGGGAAACCCGGAATAGCAATGGGTGAGAATGTCGCCGGGACGCAGCAGATCGAGGATCTGTGACATCAACGCGCGTGTTTCCACGCCGCCGATGTGGCACATCACCTTGCCGCCGGTTCCTGCGTTCTCGCAGGCGGCGATCGCACGTTTGAGCGGCTCCAGCCCGTTCTTGGCGATCACATTCTCGGACATGCGCACCTTCGCGCCCAGCACCATATCGGCGTTCTCTGCAATCGCCCGTGCCGCGACATCCGTCTGCGCGAAGTCGATATTGTAGAGCTCGGCAATCGGAAAGCCCGCGAGTCCGATGTTGGCAATGTGAACGAAGGCGTAAACTCGGGTGCGCGTTTGCGCCGCGACGTAGCGACGGAAGCCAGCAAAGTTGTTGGCACCCGCATCGCCAGCCGAGACACAGGTGGTCGTGCACTGGTACGCAACCAGCTCGTCGGCGGGAATGCCGATGGCCGAGCCATAGGGATAGACGTGCGTGTGGAGGTCGACGAGCCCCGGCGTCACCAGCTTGCCTGAGGCGTCGAGGACGCGTTGCGCGCGTTCCGCCGGAATATCTGCTTCGAGCGCCTCGATGACGCCAAAGCGGATGCCGATGTCGCGCTTTCCGCGCAGACTCTGACTGGGATCGAGCACGTCGCCGCCCTTGATCAGGAGATCGAACTTGTCATTTGGGCCCATGGCGGCGTCCGCCGGATCCTTGCTCACCGCAGTAAGGGCGAATGAACCGGCGGTGGCGAGAAATTGGCGGCGCGTGGTGGACATGCACATTCCTCCCCTACACGTCTGATTATTTTTTGATCGTGCGCCGCGCGGTTGCGCGCGTCAATTGCTAACGGCCGCAATGCTACAAGTCCGCTCTCCTCTCAAAACGGGCAACGCGGCTTGCCTCGATACGCTTTGTGCCAATAGCGACCCAATGCACTGCAGCAATCCGGGACGCCATTAGACCATTCCGTCGACGCGGCCAGCAACGGCGGCGGCGGCCAAGTGGCCATCCCGACATGTTTTTACTGGATTAGGCTCGTGACGGCTCTCGTGAACCTTTTTCCCGATCGACGCGACTAATGCCCCAGGGGATCGCACACAAAGCGCCATCGGATGATGCATCGACACTTGCATTTGCGCCGCGCGGTTGTGCTCGGGGCCATTGCGACGCTGGGTCTATTGGTAATCGGCCCGGCACGGGCGGAGCTGCGAGGAGCGGCCACAACGCTCGCAGCGCAGCCGGCACCGTCATCCGACACTCCCGCTGCCTCCCATTCGGCTGCGTGCACCGTAGCGACTGATCAAGTCCGCTTTGATTTTCCGCTTCCCCGGACGGCGCAGCTTCTGGTGAGCGGCCTGCCGATCAAGATTGTGGCGCTCGGATCATCGTCGACGTATGGCGCGGGCGCCAGCACGCGGGCCGCCTGTTATCCGAGCCGCCTCGCGGAAGAGCTAGTCCGGCGTTTCCCGGGGCACAAGTTCACTGTTTTGAATCGAGGCGTGAACGGCGAGGACGTCAGCAACATGCTCGCGCGTCTCGACACCGCAGTAATCAGGGAAAAGCCTGATCTCGTCCTATGGCAAGTTGGGACCAATTCAGTGTTGGATGGCAAAGCCGTGCAGCCGCACGCCTTGTTGCTGCACGCGGGATTGGCGCGTCTTAAAGCGATCGGCGCCGACGTTGTGTTGATTGATCCGCAATACGCGCCCAAGGTCATCGCCAAGCGAAACGCAGGTGCCATGGTGTCGCTGATTGCCGCCACCGCGAAGACGGAGCATGTTTCCCTTTTTCACCGCTTCGACCTGATGCGGCATTGGCACGAGACTGAACATTTGCCGTTCAGGGCGTTCTTGTCGCCCGATGGGCTGCACATGAATGACTGGAGCTACGCCTGCCTCGCCAAAGCGCTCGGTCTCGCGATCGCCGAGGCTGCGGAGCGGCCCACCGCGACCGCGATCGGACCAAGCATCGAGCGTTAGGCGCTCAAACGCGGCCTCCAGACGTCATCCTCGTACGGTTTGTGCAACGACGCCCCGCTAGGACGACACATCGAGCGATCGGCGACGATCGTCAGCACGCCAATCTTGTCCGGCCTGCACCACTGCGACGCGCCGGTATGATTTTGGGGAAGGCCAGATGTCGCTGACGCCCCGGCTTGTTCCCGACCACAAGATGCTCGGTGATTTCCGCAAGGATGATAACGCAGCCATTGGCAAGGCGCGCGCCCGATTCGTCATGCTTTTCTGGGCTCTGGATTTGTCTCTCCATGCGGCAAGACCGCGGGCAACGAGATAATGCATAAGGATGCCACCGACGACGATCGCGACCCCGAACGCCATCTGGTGGCTCAAAGCCTCTGAGTGCGTCTCCACGACTTCGCCCATGGCGCTGAGGACGGTGCCGGTCGCGAAAACCGGCAAACCGTAGCGGCCGATCAGGCACAGCGGCAGGAAAGCCCGGGTCCGCCGCAACAGTCCGGTGAGCCCGGAATGGTAGACGACGTAAACAAGCGCGAGGAAATGTATGAGCCGCGCGAATCCGAGATCGGTCTTGCCGCAGTCGAGCACGTCGTGGACGTTCTGCCACAGCCCCGATGCAAAGCCGAAGGCATCGGTGCGCACCACCGCGGCGATCGCGACAATAGAGAGGCAAGCAGCGAAGAGCCACGCGTCATAGGCGATACCGCCGCGCTTAAGTCGGCGTCCTGCGACAATACCGATGGCGAAGATGAGTTGCCATGCGATGGGATTGAAGAACCAGGTTCCCTCAACGGGCCAGGTTGACAAATTGAGAGAGAACGCGCGCGCCGCCAGATAGATCCCGGCCGAGGCTGCGAGCATCAGCCGATCATCACGGCGCGCCAGCGCCAGCAGCAACGGCGTCACCAGCAACAGCACGATATAGAGCGGCAAGATGTTGGCGTTCTCGAGCTGATGGAGGAGCGCCAGAATGGCGGCGGTCGTCTGAAGCGGGTTAGACACCACCGTGTCGGCATCTTCCAGGAGATCCTCTTCGTGCCACAGGGCAGCCGCCCCAACGAAGATGGCGATGATCAGCAACGAGATCAGGATCTGCACCCAGTAGATCGTGAACGCCCGGCGAAGCAGGGCGCGTACCGCCCCGACCGTCTCTCCGTCGAAGAATCGCGTGCCGTAGGCGAGCGCGACGGATACGCCGGATAGGAATACGAACAGCTCGGCCGCATCCGAGAAGCCGAAGTTTTGCTGCGTCACGTGCTGAAAGATGTTTTCCGGCACGTGGTCGATGAATATCATCAACAGCGCAAAGCCGCGCCAGAAGTCGATGCCGTCGATGCGCTTGGTCGGAGCCGCCATGTTCCCCTCGCCCCCGATTTCATCGATCGCCCCTGATCAAGTCATTCATCCCTGACCCATGGTGAAAATGCGACGGTCGTCGGGCCGTGCCATGGCCTTGTGGCGAGAGGCCCTGCGGCTTGGCGCCATCACCGCTGGAGCCGGCACACGCACGCAGCAGCACAAAAGCACTGAATTTGCTAAGCAACCCGACGGAGCGCGGGCATTCAAACTCATGCCGCGACTTCTCGCCTACGGAACCCTGACAGGAATTTTCTGTTGAGCTGTGTCCTAACGGCAACAGACTCTGGTGCCCGAATCGACCGGTCTCGACCCCGCAAGAGGGCATCCGCAGGCGTGGGTCTCAAATTCCAAGACTATAGAAATCGCAGTAGCGCTCAATGTTCATTGGCAGGGACGCGTCGTAATTCGCCCACTTCTCGTATTTGGGAAGTTTGATGTCTCGCATGGCTTCGGCGAGGCACTTGTGCTCGTCGGCCGCCTTTTTCACCGCAGCCGATAAGTCTTGCAGATAGGCGAGCGCGGCGCGCGCATCCGCCTTAGTTCCGATCTGGCGGCCGTCAGGGCCGGGATGGCCCGGGATCAATCTCTCCCAGTCCATGGCAAGCACTTTTTTGAGTCCATCCTCGATGTCGGGAAGGTAAGTGTCGGCCATGCCGCGGAACGGCACAGTTTCCAAGAGAATCCAATCAACGGTGAAGATGATCTTCTCCTTCGGCAGCCGCATCACCAGCGTGCTATCCGAGTGGTTCTTGCCGAGATAGGTCAGCTCGAGGACGGTGTCGCCGAGCATAATGGTCCTTGCGCTGTCGACCACTTCGTCCGGTATAACGACATCCGGCCGTTTCAACGCATCGATCCGCGTTTTAGCATTCTTGTACGCAACGAAGATGGCGCCCAAATCCTTGAACGGTTGTCCGCCGGCGATGTGATCGAAATGACTGTGGCTGTAGATCACGTATTTCACGGGCGCGCTCGTGATCTTCTGGATTTCCTCGATATAGGCCTTCGCCGCCGGCCGCCGCAGGCCGATGGGATCGGTAGCGATCACCCCTTCCGGGGTGCCGACGAACATCGATTGATGGCGGACGTAACGGAGATGTACACATTCTCGCAGCCGTCGACTTTGGTGGTAGCGAAACCGGGCGGCGTCTGCGCGCTCGCAACCGGCGGCCAAGCCGGCGCGCCGCCGAGAAGCCTGATGAATTCGCGCCGCTTCATCGCGCTGATCAACCACCCCATGACCGCATGCGCAGCATGAGGACCGCGAGGTTCGCCACAGTCAGAATGATTCCAATATCGTAATACCCATAGCCGACCGCAGCACCCATGATGCCGACGGTCCAAATGCTTGCCGCGGTCGCGTGACCCGTGGTGGCATCACCTTGTCTGATGATTGCGCCCGCACCGATGAAACCGATGCCGGTGACCACGCCCTGCATGATATTTGCGTTCACGGTAGCATTGGCGCCGAACACGGAAATCGCGGTCTGCACCAAGCCGCAACTCGCTATCGCAACAAGGGGGAAGGTGCGCAAACCTGCGCCTTGTTCCTCGCGCGCTCGATGCCATCCGATCGGCAGCGCAAGGACGAATGCCACCAGCAAATGGACGAGATGGTCGAGACTGTCGCCCCACAGGCCGAAAGCGCTAGGCATCAGCTTCTCATCACACGGTGAACTGGATCATCGTGCCGGAAACCTGGTGCGCCAGAATGTGACGGTGCGCCATATCCGGGGCGTTTCGGTTCGGCGGGGGGTGGCGGCGAAGCTCATTCGTTGTGCGGGAGGCCTCGATTGTATCCGATGCTACCACCTCCGGTGGCTTCCGGACTGTTCGGGTCGGAAAACGGAGCATTGCGCGGAATGCCGCGGGGAACCGAGCCGCGGCTTTGGGATGGATAGCCCTGCGGGGCATAGGTTCGCGTAGGGCCGTAGCGGCGATAGGACTGCGCGTTCGCCGTCTCCACCCCAACGGTCACAGCCAAAATACCCACGCTTGCGATACCGGTCAGAGCGCGTTTCATCATTGACCCTGGCCGAGCGCCGCTACGAATGGTTTCGGCCCCAATGCGATGCGCCGGGGAAGGTGCGCTGTGACAAATCAGCGAAAGAAATTGGGAAAGACGAAGGGCGATTGCGCATTAGGATTGGGGCGGCGCGGCCGGCGCTTGGCCGGCTTCGGCTCGGAGGCGGCGTTCGCCGCATCGGAGTCAGCGGTCGAGGTGCGCGGTCCGGAGGGCGGCTGGGCCGGTTTCGCCGCGGAGTCATCCGGCGTCGGTTCCGGCGCAGCCAAGGCCGCCGCGTCGGAATCAGGCGGCGGAGCCTTGCGCGTGCCGCGCGGCCAACTGAAATCGTCGGCCCGTCCGCTCGGCGCAGCGGCGGCCTCGCCTTTGCCCACCACGCGCGAGGCGGTTGCGTCGCCGGCGGACCCGCCCGCGCGGCCGCCGCCGATCAAATCCTCCGGCGCCGTCTGCATCGCAGTCAGCGGCACCACCGGCCCGGCCGCCGGCCGCTGCGCCGGACCGCCCGGTTTGGCATTGGGGGCCTGCGGCGCGGAGTCGCCCGGGAGCGGCAGCGCAACCGGCATGCCCCGGTTGGCGGTGCGCTGGATTTCGCGGTCGACGTAGTGGGCGAGCTTGCGAGCACCGAATTTCGTGAAATAGACGCCGTCGCCCGAGCGCAGGCGGCGGATCTGCCCCTCGTAATCCGGCCCCTGCGGCGAGTAGCGGCCCGCCTCGTCGACGAAACCGTCCCAGATGTCGACGTAAACGATTCCTGCCTTCTCCGCCCGGCTACGATAGAGCTCGTTGAGATACGAGGAATCCGCGCTGGCCTTGGTATTGCGTTGTGACGGCAGCCCAACCCAGATCACCGGAACGCCGGCGCTCTTGAGAGCAGCAATGGTCGCGTCGATGCGCCGGATATAGGCGAGCTCCCACTTCTCCGTGTGGAATTCCCACGGCCCGTAGGATGCTTGTCGCGCCTGCTCGGGCGGCATGTTCGCGTGCTCGGCCGCCGACGGCTCGGGTTGCTGCTCGGGGTCGGGCGGCGGCGCCGGGATTGGCGTCGCTGCTGGGGGCGCTGCTGGCGTCGTCGCCTGGGTATTGGGCTTGGCCGCGCCGGGGCGAGGCGCCGGCGGGGCTTTCTCGCGGATCGTCTGACGGTCGTTGTTGCCGATCATCATGACGATGAAGTTCGGTTTCTCGGCGGCGATGATCTCGCGCGCCACCTGCGGCCATTCGACATCGCGCCGCTGGTCGTAGCGGATTAGGCCGGAATCGGTGCGATGCTTGCGGACGACCCCGATCTCCGGTTTTTCCGCGAAGGTATCTTCGAGCCCGTAGGCCAGCCAGTCGGCGTTGCCGTCGCCTATCACCACGATGGAGGTCGTGGCTTCGGGCTTCTTCTGCGCTGGTGGCGGCGCGCGCGAATAGTCGACGGGCGCCTCGCGTTCCTGTTGGCGGTAGGGATCGTAATAGCGCCGGTCATTCCCCCAGCCACCGCCCCAGCCGCCCCAGTTGTTGTTATTGTATTGCTGCTGGCGCTGCGGACGATTGCCCCAATCCCAGAATTGCGCTTGCGCCGGCAGCAGCAGCGCAAGCGAGATACCCGCTGCGGCGGCGGCCACATATGCGCGGCATACATTGGGCAAACCCATGATCACCTGCCGATGGTCAGGACCACGACGAGGGCGCGAACGGCGCCATTTGGCGCGTAATATAGCCAAAAAACGTCAACTTGAAGATGCCCCCCGGGGGGCTACCGGCCGCGCAGCCGCTCCAGGACCGCCGCCGAGGCGAACCCGTCGGGCACCTCCCCGACCGAGGATTGGAAGTTGCGCAGCGCGCTACGGGTCTTGCCTCCGAGCCGGCCATCGGGCTCGCCCACGTCGTAGCCGCGCGCGGCAAGATGCTGCTGCAGCTCGTAGCGTTCCGCCCGTGTGAGCACCCGTTCGTGCCGCGGCCACGCCTGCACGAACGGTTCCCCGCCGCGCAGCCGGTCGGCGAGATAACCGATCGCGAGCGCATAGGCTTCGGCCGGATTGTATTTCATGATGACGCGGAAATTCTGCAGCATCAGAAAGCCCGGGCCCTGCACCCCCGCCGGCACCAGCAGATAGGCGCGGTCGTCGGCGCGCGGGAAGGCCTTGCCGCCGGCGCGCCGGATGCCCAGCCGCTCCCACTCCTGCACGGTGAGGACACGCGAGCGGTCGGCGAGCAGGAAATTGAAACCCTTCGGCACCTCGACCTCGTAACCCCAGGTTTGGCCGCTCACCCATCCGTCCTTCTTGAGATTGTTCGCGGTGGAAGCCACCACGTCCTGTACGGAGTCGACGACGTCGCGGCGGCCGTCACCGTCGAAATCGACGGCATAGCGCTTGAACGAGGTGGGCATGAATTGGGTCGGACCGAAGGCGCCCGCCCACGAGCCCTTGAGGTGCTGGGCCTTCACATCGCCGCGCGCGAGAATTTCCAATGCGGACAGAAATTCCTCGCGGAAATAATCCTGGCGACGGCCGATACAGGCCAGCGTCGCGGTCGCGCGGATCACCGAGCGCTCGCCGATCTGCGTCCCGTAATTGGACTCGACGCCCCAGATGGCGGCGATGAAGTGGCGGTCGACGCCATAGGCCTTCTCAACCGCATCGAAAGTGGCGCGGTGCTTCGCGAGAATTGCCCGGCCGTTCTGGACGCGATCCTCATTCACCAGGATATCGAGATAATCCCAGAACGATTTGGTGAACTCGGGCTGGGCATCGAGCAGATCCATGATCCGCAGATCTGGCTCCAGTCCCGCGACATTATCCTCGAACACTGCGCGAGGGACGCCGCGGCGCTGCGCCTGCGGCCAGAGTCCGGCAAGGCAATTGCGGAAATTGGCCGCGGCGGCTCGTATCGCCTGTGCCGTCATCAGCGGATGGTTGGAGGCGCCGGACTCGCCGCTCCATTCCTGGGTGCCGCTGCCGGTGGGCGCCGCCGCCGCGCCGCTGTTCGAGGCCGGCGCGCTGAACAGCGTGCGGATGTCGAAGCTCTGCCCAAGCGCCGGAACTGCGCAGGCGGTGGCGGCTAAAGCGACCGCCCCGAGGAACCCGATCGATGAGGTAAATGTTGCCATGGCGGTTCATCTCGGCTCGACTGCGCCTGTCCGGTTGATAGGAAATGAGATGATCGTTGCAGATTGTTTTCGGGCGGGATGTTTGTGAGCCTTGGCCTCTTGCCGGCGCAGTGGCGTTAGGACTTACTGCCACGGCACCTCACCCGCCATTGCACGCCCAAACTTCGGCAATACCGAGACCGATGGACCCCACCGGGGCTCCGATTAGAACGAAGCGATAGCATGAAACCGATCCGCAAAGCCGTCTTTCCGGTCGCAGGCCTGGGGACCAGATTCTTGCCGGCCACCAAGGCCATGCCCAAGGAGATGTTGCCGGTGGTCGACCGGCCGCTGATCCAGCACGTGGTCGACGAGGCGCGCGAGGCCGGCATCGAGCATTTCATCTTCGTCACTGGCCGCAACAAGGCGGTCATTGAGGATCATTTCGACCGGCAGTTCGAGCTCGAGCACGCGCTTACCGAGCGCCAGCGGCGCGAGGACCTCGAATTGCTCGCGCACGACCTGCCGGGTCCGGGAACGGCGAGTTTCACGCGGCAGCAACTCCCCCTCGGGCTCGGCCACGCGGTATGGTGCGCGCGCGAGCTCGTGGGCCGCGAGCCGTTCGCCTTGCTCTTGCCCGACGTGCTGGTACAGCACAACCGCAGCTGCCTCGCCCAGATGATCGATGCGGCGCACGACCTCGGTGACAACGCCAACATCATCGCAGTCGAGCAGATGCCCGCCGAACGCTTGCACATGTACGGGGTGGTCGGCATCGGCGAGCGCAGGGGTGAGCTGTTCGCGGTCAACCAAATGGTGGAGAAACCGGCGCGGGACAAAGCCCCGTCGAACCTCATCATCACCGGCCGTTACATCCTGCAGCCCGACATCTTCGACATCCTTGCGGCCCAAAAGAGCGGCACCGGGGGCGAAATTCAACTCACCGATGCGATGATCGAACTCGCCAGGAGCAAGCCTTTCTACGCCCTGGAATTCGAAGGCAGGAGCTTCGATTGCGGCTCCAAAGTCGGCTTTCTTGCAGCCAATATCGCCTACGCGCTTGACCGCAGCGATATCGAGCCCGCAATGCGGGCCGAGCTCAAGCGCCTGCTGGGCGAGGGCTAGCCGGTTCGGATGGCCGCCTGTTATGGCTTTGGTTAACGACGCCGAAGCGGATATACTGAGCCCCCTTCGGCTGGGGGCGCCCAGGTCGCCTAATAGCCTCTCTTCCCGTGTTGTCGGACCGCGATGCCCAAGGCGCTGAGAACGGAACGGCTTACGAGCGCGCGCAGCGCCGACCTAATCGCCTCGGCGGTGCGAACGCTTGAGGTCGAGGCGACCGGCATCACCACGTTGTCCGCTGCTATTCACGACGGGCTCGGCCGCGCCTTCATCGCCGCCGTTGAGTTGATCTCCGGCGCGCGCGGCCGGTTGATCGTGACCGGGATGGGTAAATCCGGGCACGTCGCGCGCAAAATCGCGGCCACGTTCGCGTCCACCGGCACGCCTGCCTTCTTCGTGCATCCGAGTGAAGCCAGTCACGGCGATCTCGGCATGATCACCCCCGATGACGTCATCATGGCGCTGTCCTGGTCGGGCGAGACGGTCGAGCTCAAGGATCTGATCGATTACTCGCGGCGCTTCCGCATCAGGCTCATTGCCGTGACCGCGGTCGGCGACAGCACGCTTGGCCGGGCGGCTGACGTCGTGCTGGCGGTGCCGCAGGCGAGGGAGGCCTGCCCGCACAATCTCGCTCCCACCACCTCCACGTTGATGCAGGCCGCGCTCTGCGACGCGCTGGCCATCGCGCTGTTGGAAAGCCGAGGGTTCACCGCCGTCGACTTCAGCAGATTGCACCCCGGCGGCCGCCTCGGCGCGATGCTCAAGTTCGTGCGCGATATCATGCACACCGGCAGCGAGATCCCGCTCGCCACGGTCGGCACCCACATGTCGGAAGCGATCGCCGAGATGACGGCGAAGACGTTCGGCTGTGTCGGCATCACCGACCGCCGCGGACTGCTCGTCGGCATCATCACGGACGGAGACCTGCGCCGGCACATGAGCGCCAACTTGCTCGATCTCAAGGTCGAGGAGGTGATGACCTCACAGCCGAAGACCGTGCGCCCCGATCAGCTTGTGACCGAGGCGCTCGAGCTGCTCAACTCGATGAAGAAGACGCAACTGATCGTGGTCGATGCCGGCAAGCCGGTAGGCGTCGTCCACTTCCACGACCTCTTGCGCGCCGGGGTTGCCTAGCGACCGGCTTAGGCGCTCGGTCGCCGCTTGCCCGTTTTCTTGGAGCGCTTGCGCGTGCGAAATCTGCGCCCGGCGGCGCTCGCCGCTTCGGCGGTGATTCCAAAATGCTGGCCGATCTCCCGCCAAGTCGCCCCGGCATCGTAAGCGTTCGCTATGGCGCGGTTGCGGGGCATGCCCTTGGCCATCGCTTTCTTCATGCCCCCGACGGCCTTGCGGCCGCGCGCGCTGCGCGCCTGCGCCCGTTTTCGCATCGCCTTGGCGAAATTCTCCCGATTTCGCTCCCAAGCGGCCATGAGCTTCAGCCGGGTGACGACTTGGTCGCGCCGCAGCCCGAGCGCCTGCGCGATCTCATCGGGGCGGCGGCCTGCGGCTTGCAATGCCAATAGACGTCGCTTTCGCTGTTCCGACCAGGGTCGAGGCATGGATACTCCCCTTACAGCGACACTACGCAGCACGTGTGGACAAAAATAGCACGGCTGCAGCAAGAATGGATGCTTGCGACCCCGTCGCGAATGACGCCGGAGGCCCTCGCGGGCGCTTAGACCCAGCCCTTGAGCTCGCGTAGCGCCATCTGCCAGATCACCAGCATGCCGGGCGCGCTGTCGTTGAGGCAGGGTATCGCCGCGAAATTCTCACCTCCGAATTTCTTGAATAGACGCGCGTTCTCGATCGCGATCTCCTCGAGCGTTTCCAGGCAATCGGCCGAGAACCCTGGCGTGACGACCGCAACGTTCTTCACCCCGTCCTTGGCGAGCTTCTTGAGGGTGCGGTTGGTTGCGGGCTCGAGCCATTTGCCGCGGCCGAACCGCGATTGAAAGGTCATGATCAATTTCGATTCATCAAGATTGAGCCGCTCGCGCAACTGCCGCGTCGTCTCCACGCAATGGGCATAATAGGGATCGCCCTGGTCCACATACGCCTGCGGCACGCCGTGGAAGGAGGCAAGCACCACCTCCGGCTTGAAGCCGAGCTGAGAGAGCTCCGCTCCCGTCGCGGATCCCAGCGCCTCGATATAAACTGCGTCGTTGTAATAGGGCGGCGCGATCCGCACCGACGGTTGACGGCGCATGCCCGTGAGCACGCGAAAGACCTCGTCGCACACCGTCGCCGTCGTCGCCGCGCAGTATTGCGGATAAAGCGGCATGACGAGGATGCGCTCGCAGCCCTGTGCGGCGAGGTCTGTAAGCTTTGAAGCGATCGAGGGACTGCCGTAGCGCATCGCCCAGTCGACTGCGAAACGGGCGCCCAGCGGCTCCAGCGCACGGCCGAGCTTTTCGGCCTGCGAGCGGGTGATGGTCTTCAGGGGCGATTCATTCTTTTCGTGATTCCAAATTTTGGCGTAATCGCGCGCCTTTCGCCGGGGGCGGATCGGCAGGATGACGCCGTTGAGAACGAGCTGCCACAGCGCCCCCTGATCCTCGATCACCCGCGGGTCGGTGAGAAATTCCTTGAGATAGCGCCGCACGGCGGGGGCGTCGGGCGCCTCGGGAGTGCCGAGATTGACCAACAGCACCCCGATCTTGCCGGCGGCCGGACGCTCGACCGTGGCGGCTGGGGCGGGCGTGGTGGGTAGGGCTTCGTTCATCGCGACGAACCATAGACGATGGCAACGCCGCGCGGCCGCGTGCGAGGCACGCCGACCCGCCACGTTGTATCGGAGCACGCCCTCCCCGCCATGTGCGTCCTTCGCCGGCTCGCCACTGGTCTCCTCATCGCGATCCTGTGCGCCGCCTCGGCCTAATGACATTTATTTGATGGCAGATCAAATGATGCCGGACGGCAAGCGCCGCGGCGGCTTCGCCCGGCGTGCCGCCGTTGTCAAGGCCGGGCGCGCGACGGGGTGGCAGCGGGAAACGGGTGGAGTCAAATATCGGCGGATCAGCTCACCAGCCGCTCGTCTGCGATGACCTTGCCGTCGTTGGGCAGGCTTCCTGCGGCAACAAGTTTGACCTCGCCGCCGAGTTTCGTCACGGCGCGCAAAGTCGCGACCACGGCCTCCTGCAACTGCGCGGCCGGAGCCGAGCATTCGGCCAGCAACGTCATCACATCCTGCTCGCCCGCGCGTGCGACTACCAGCCGCAACCGGCCGAGCTCGGGATGCTGCTTGCCGATTTGCGCGAGCTGGGCTGGATGCACGAACATGCCCTTGACCTTGGTGGCCTGGTCGGCGCGACCCATCCAACCCGCCAGGCGCACGTTGGTGCGCCCGCAAGGCGAGCGGCCCGCCATCACCGCCGAGAGATCACCGGTCGCGAGCCGGATCATCGGATAGTCCGAGTTGAAGGAAGTGACGACGACCTCGCCCACCTCGCCGATTGCAGCCAGCTCGCCGGTGCCGGGCCGCACGATTTCGACCAGCAACGTTTCGTTGAGGATCATGCCTTCACGCGCCTCGCTCTCGTAGGCGACGACGCCCAGATCGGCGGTGGCGTAGCACTGCCGCACCTCGATGCCGCGTGCGAATAATTCCTGGCGCAGCGAAGCAGGTAAGGCCGCGCCCGATACCAGTGCGCGCTTGAGCGAGGAGGCATCCCTGCCCGCTCGGGCGGCGACATCGAGCAGGATCTTCAGGAAATCCGGCGTGCCGAGATAGCCGCTCGGCTTCAAATGCGCGATCGCCTCGACCTGCTGCTCAGTATTGCCGGTGCCGGCGGGAATCACGGCGCAACCCAGCGCATGCGCGCCGGACTCCATGATAAAACCGCCGGGGGTGAGATGATAGGAAAAGCAATTCTGCACAACGTCGCCGGACCGGAAGCCGGCGGCGAAAAGCGCGCGCGCCGCGCCCCAAAAATCCTTACCCTTGCCTTCCGGCTCGAAGATCGGCCCCGGAGACATCAGCAACCGTCGCAGGCGAGCGGGCGCCGTGGCATTCAAGCCCGCGAACGGCGGCATCTCCTTCTGTCGCCTCACGAGCTCGGATTTGCGCAGCAGCGGAAGCTTGGCGAGCTCGGCGCGCGAGGTCACCGCACGGGGGTCGATGCCGGAAAGCTGGGCGGCCCATCCAGGGACACGCAACGCAAGAGCGATGAGGTCGGGCAGTCGGTCGAAGAGAGCGCGTTCGCGATCCTCGGGATCGCGGGTCTCGAGCGAATCGTAATGCTCGTAGCGCATGGCATCGCTCACGTCCTCTTTCGTCGCGCCCGGGTCGATCCCGGTCATGACCGATCGCGTGGCCAGCGCCGACCGCCCCGCCGACCGACCGCTCGGCTGGGGCAACGTCTACGCCAGCCAGCGCTTGCGTCGCCGGTAATGCTTGCCTTCGCGGAACGACTTTCGTTGGCCCTCGGCGATGCCGAGATAAAACTCCTTCACGTCCTCGTTCTCGCCCAGCGCCTTGGCGTCGCCATCGAGCACCACACGGCCGTTTTCCAGCACGTAGCCGTATCGCGCGTATTTCAACGCCATGCGGGTATTCTGCTCCGCGAGCAGGAACGAAACTCCTTCCTTGACATTGAGGTCGCCGACGATCTTGAAAATTTCCTCCACGAGTTGCGGCGCCAGCCCCATCGAGGGCTCGTCAAGCAGGATCATTTTCGGTCTGGACATCAGCGCGCGCCCGATCGCGCACATCTGCTGCTCGCCGCCGGAGATGTAGCCGGCGGTAGCGCCGCGGCGTTCCTTGAGCCGCGGAAAATAGGAGTAGACGAGCTCGAGGTCGCGGCGCACAGCCGCGCCGGCGCCGCCGCGCGTGAACGCGCCGGTCAAGAGGTTCTCCTCGACCGAGAGGTGCGCGAAGCAATGACGGCCTTCCATGACCTGGATGCAACCACGCCGCACCAACTCGTTTGGCGAGCGCGCATGCACCTCCTCACCGTCGAATACGATGGAGCCTTTGGTCACTTCGCCGCGCTCGGCGGACAGAAGATTGGAAATCGCTTTCAACGTGGTGGACTTGCCGGCGCCATTCGCGCCCAGGAGCGCGACGATCTGGCCCTTGGGAACCGCAAGCGACACGCCCTTGAGCACGAGGATGACGTGATCGTACACCACCTCAATATTGTTGACCGAGAGGATCGGCGGCGCAGGTGATGTCGCCGCAATGCGATCCGCCCCCGAGGACGTACTGGGAGCAGGAGGCGGCGTCGCCGCCCCCTGCAAGCTGCGATCGGAGCCAACCGGCATCAGTTGGTCACGAGACACCCGGGCGTGATCTTCTTTTCCGCCGCGTATTTGGCTGCGGCCTCCTTGACCATCGGTGCGATCACGCTGTCGTCGCTGGTGTACCAATCGGACGAGATCTTCCAGTCCTTGCCATCCCAGGTCTGGATGGGTCCGGTACGCGCGCCCTCATGGTCCTCGCACGACACCTTGATCGGCTTTAACTGATTCTCGAAGCCGAGCTGCTTGAGCCGCTCCTCGGTCACATTGAGGTTCTCGAGGCCCCAGCGCACCTGCTCGCCGGTCATCGGCTTCTTGCCGAACCGCTCCTGTGCGGTACGTATCGCCTCGATGCCGAGCATGGCATTGATCAATCCACGTACATAGAGGACCTCGCCGGTATCCTCCCATCGCGCGGTGCCCTGGCCCTTGTCGTAGACGTACTTCTTGAGATCGTCGTGCACCTTGAAGCGGCCGGAGGTGTGCTGCAGCGCTGCCGCATTGTATCCCTTGGCACCATCTTCGGCCGGCCGCACGTCCGGCTCGGCCCCCGACCACCACACGCCGTACATCTTCTCGCGCGGATAGCCGACGGCGACCGCCTCCTTGATGGCGGTCGAATTCATCACGCCCCAGCCCCAGAGCAGCACGTAGTCGGGACGGTTCTGCCGGATCTGCAGCCAAGTCGCTTTCTGCTCGACGCCGTGATGGGTGACCGGCAGCAACAGCGTCTCGAAGCCGTGCATCTGCGCGCGCTTTTGCAGGAGCGCAATCGGCTCCTTGCCGTAGGGCGAGTCGTGATAGACCAGCGCGATCTTCTTGCCCTTGAGCTTGTCGAAGCCGCCTTCCTTCTTGGCGATGTGCTGCAGGATGATGTCGGCGGCCGTCCAATAGGTGCCGAGCAGCGGGAAATTCCACTGGAAGACCGAGCCGTCGCGCGACTCCGAGCGGCCGTAGCCCATGGAGATGATCGGGATCTTGTCGATCGGCGCCTTCTCCGTCAGCGCAAAGGTGATGCCGGTCGAGAGCGGGACGACATAGGCGGCGCCGGTGGGACCTTTGCCCTTGAGACGCTCGTAGCATTCCACCCCGCGGTCGGTGGCGTAGCCGGTGTCGCATTCCTCCCACGCGATCTTCACCCCATTGATGCCGCCGTCGCGCTCGTTGATGAGCTTGTAATAGTCCGCGATGCCGTTGGCGAATGGAACGCCGTTCGGCGCGTAGGCGCCGGTCCGATAGACCAAGTGGGGGATGAACTGCTCGTTCTGCGCCAGCGCTGGCGCAGCCATCGCTAGCCCGCCCACCAGCGCCGCGAGCGCAATCCCGGCGTGTTTTCCAGTGATTGTCGTACCAGTCATGGGGATTCCTCCATCGACGGGCCGGTCCGGGCCGTTGCCGGCCGGCTGATTGCGGGGTTCTACCCCGCCTCTGGGCCCGAGTGTGCCCGCGAATTGTCGCGGCCTCAATACGGGAACGGCCACAGACGAAGCTTCTCCTTGGCGATCGCCCAGAGCCGCGCGAGCCCGTGCGGCTCGACGATCAGGAACAACACGATGATCGCCCCGAACAGCATGAATTCGATATGCGAGATCATGGCGGTCGATATCGCTATGCCGAGCCATGCCGGCAGCTGGTTGAGAAAGATCGGCATCAGCACGATGAAGGCGGCGCCGAGGAAGGACCCCAGGATGGTGCCGAGCCCGCCGATGATGATCATGAACAGCACCTGGAACGAGCGGTTCACGTCGAAAGCCAGCGGCTCCCACGAACCCAGCCGCAGGAACCCCCACAGCGCGCCTGCGACCCCGATATAGAATGACGACACAGCGAAGGCGGAGAGCTTGGCATGCAGCGGCCGGATACCGATGATCTCGGCCGCGATGTCCATGTCGCGCATGGCCATCCACATGCGTCCCATCCGGCCGCGCACCAGGTTCTTGGCGGCCAGCGCGAGGACCACCGTCAGCGCCAGCACGAAGATATAAGTCTTGGCCGGGGTATCGATGGCAATGCCGAACAGCTCGATCCGGCCGACCGCGACCGAGCCGGACGGCGCGTAGTTGGTGAACCATTTGACGCGCGCGAAGGCCCATTCGAGGAAGAACTGCGAAGCGAGCGTCGCGACCGCGAGGTAGAAACCCTTGATGCGCAACGAGGGGAGCCCGAACAGAATGCCGACCAGCATCGCCATGACGCCGGCGAACAGAAACACCAGAATGATGTTGGTCTGCGGCAGCCGCAGCGCCAGATTGTAGGCGGCGTAGGCGCCGACCGCCATGAAGCCGCCGGAGCCGAGCGAGAGCTGGCCGCAATAACCGGTGAGGATGTTGAGCCCGATCGCCGCGATTGAGAGGATGAGCACCGGGATCAGCACCTCGGTGTAGAGATACTGGCCTGCGAACAGCGGCACCACGAGGAACGCGAACGCGATGAGAGCGAACACGAACCAGCGGTCCTGCGCGATCGGGAAGATCGCCTGATCGGCGCCGTAAGTGGTCTTGAACTGCCCGACTTCGCGGTAAAGCACGGCTCATACCCGTTCGATGATGCGCTCGCCGAACAGACCCTGCGGCCGAATGAGCAGGAACACGAGCGCGAGCACGTAGGCGAACCAGTTCTCGATCCCGCCGCCGGCGAGATCGAAGGTGCGGACGAGGACCGGGGCGAGCAGCACCTCCGCGAGCTTTTCGCCGGCGCCAATGATCAGCCCGCCCACGATCGCGCCCGGAATGGATGTTAACCCGCCGAGGATGAGCACCGGCAGCGCCTTGAGCGCGATGAGCGAAAGCGAGAACTGCACGCCGAGTTTGACGCCCCACATCATGCCAGCGACAAGCGCGACGAGTCCCGATACCGCCCATACCATCAGCCAGATGCGATTGAGCGGGATGCCGACGGATTGCGCGGCTTGGTGATCGTCGGCGACGGCGCGCAATGCCCGGCCGACGCGCGTCACCTGAAAGAACACGGCCAGCACCAGCACCATGGCGGCACAGATAATCGCCGCAATGAGCTCGGCCGGATCGATCAATAGTCCGCCGGGAAAGATCGACTCCAAGATGAAGATGGGATTGGTCGGCAGCCCTAGCCCGATCTTGTAGATATCGCTGCCCCAAATGGTCTGCCCAAAGCCTTCGAGAAAGTATGCAATCCCGAGCGTCGCCATGAACAGGATGATTCCTTCCTGATTGACTAGGCGGCGCAGCACCAAGAACTCGATCGCATAGGCGAGAGCGATCATGATCAGAACGGACAGCGCGAACGCGAGGACGAGGGGCATGGCCTCGGATAATCGCGCAAACGACAGCGCGGCAAACAGCACCATCGCCCCTTGCGCGAAGTTGAACACCCCGGAAGCTTTGAAGATGAGCACGAAGCCGAGCGCGACCAGGGAGTAGAGCACCCCGGTCATCAACCCGCCGATGAGCGTTTCTAGAACGGGGCCGAGCATCGCGCCCTCAATGGCTCAGTCCGAGATAGGCGTCGATCACCGCCTGATCGGTCTGCACGTCGGCCGGCGCGCCGTCGGCGATCTTGAAGCCATGATCGAGCACGAGCACGCGGTCGGATAGATCCATCACCACTCCCATATCGTGCTCGATCAGCGCGATGGTGGTGCCGTAATGCGCGTTGACGTCGAGGATGAAGCGGCACATGTCCTCCTTCTCCTCGAGATTCATCCCCGCCATCGGCTCGTCGAGCAGCAGCAGGTCGGGCTCCATGGCGAGGGCGCGGCCAAGCTCGACCCGCTTCTGCAGACCGTAAGGGAGCTTGCCTACCTGAATCTTGCGGACGTGCTTAATCTTCAGAAAGTCGATGATCTCCTCGACGCGTCGGCGTTGCTCGATCTCTTCCGCAAGCGCCGGCCCGATCCACAAGAGGTGCCAGAAGAAGCCGCGGCGCATCTTCAGCATCCGGCCCGCCATGATATTGTCGAGCGCGGTCATGCCCTTGAACAGCGCCACGTTTTGAAAGGTGCGGGCGATGCCGCCGAGCGCCGCCTCATAGGGCCGCATCGCCGATCGCGGCCGGCCCTTGAAGGTGATGCGGCCCTGCTGCGGATGATAGAAGCCGTTGATGACGTTGAGCAGCGAAGTTTTGCCCGCGCCGTTCGGACCGATAATGGCGCGGATCTCGCCTTTGCGAATGTCGAACGAAACGTCGGTGATCGCCTTGATGCCGCCGAAGGCGAGCGAAACGTTCTCGACCGCGAGCAACACGTCGCCAGCCGCGATGTCGCGCCCGCTCGGCGCCCTCATGCGATGACCCTGACATTCGGGTGGGAAGAGGAAACGCGCGGCGTTCGCTGCAGCCTCACGCCGCTTTCTCCATCGCCGGCACCGGCACCGTCTGCACGTCGCGGATTTTGACGCGCGCGGAGAGCATGCCCTTGCGGCCATCCTCGAACGTCACTTCGGTCGAGATGTCGGCGTCCCGCGCGCCGCCGTAAAGCGCCGCGATCAAAGGCGCATAGCGCTGCGCGACGAAGCCGCGGCGGACCTTCTGCGTGCGCGTGATTTCGCCGTCGTCGGCATCGAGTTCTTTGTGCAAGATGAGAAAGCGCCGAATCTGTGCGCCTGCCATGCCTTCGTCCGCCAGCGACCGGTTCACCTCCTCCGCATGCTCCGCGAGCATGTCGTAGACCTGCGGGTGCCCCGCCAGCTCCTGATAGGAGCCGTAGACGATGTTGTTGCGCTCGGCCCAGTTCGCGACCGCAGTTAGGTCGATGTTCAACATGGCGCAAACGAAGTCACGCTTGTCGCCGTAGACCACGGCTTCGCGGATGTTGGGATAGAACTTGAGCTTGTTCTCGATGTACTTCGGCGCGAGCAACGCGCCGTCGTTGAGCCGCCCGACATCCTTGGCCCGATCGATGATCTTGAGATGGCCGGTCTTGGCATCGATCAGCCCGGCGTCGCCGGTATGCACCCAACCGTCGGACGTCTTGGTCTCCGCCGTCTTCTGCGGGTCCTTGTAGTAGCCCACGAACACGCCGGGTGACTTGAATAGCACCTCGCCATTGTCGTCGATCTTGATGTCGACTCCGATATTCGGCTTGCCCACGGTGTCGGCATAAATCTCGCCGTCCGGCTGGGCGGTGATGTACACCGATGCCTCGGTCTGCCCATAGAGCTGCTTGAGATTGACGCCGAGCGCGCGCCAGAAGCGGAAGATTTCCGGGCCGATCGCCTCGCCCGCGGTATAGGCGAGGCGGATCCGGGACACGCCGAGCCGATTCTTCAACGGACCGTACACCAGGCGCTCGCCGAGCCAGTACAAGAGCCGCCCATGCAGCGGCACTCTCTCCCGGTTGAGAATTTTTTCGCCCCAGCGCCGCGCCACAGCGATGAAGTAGTGGAACATGTGGCGCTTCAAGCGGCCGGCATCCTCCATGCGCACCATCGTCAGCGTGATGAGATTCTCGTAGATGCGCGGCGGGGCGAAGGCGTAGGTGGTGCCGATTTCGCGGCGGTCTTCACTGACGGTTTCCGGGCTCTCCGGACAATTGACGCAAAAACCCGCGGTGAAGGGCTGCGCATAGGAAAACACGTGATCGCCGACCCAGGCGAGCGGAAGATAGGCGACGACCTCTTCGTCGGGCCCGAGGTTGTCGAAACGATTGCCATTGATCGCCGAGACGATGAGATTGTCGAACGTAAGCATCACGCCCTTGGGTCGTCCGGTGGTGCCGGAGGTGTAGAGCATGATGGCGAGATCCTCGCCGCTGCCGGCGGCGACGGCGGCTTCCCAGCGCTGCAGGCCGCCCGCTCCGTCGCAGAGCCGGTCGCGGCCGAGCTTCTGCACATCGTCGATCCATTTGAGCCGCTGGTGGTCGTAGTCGCGCAACCCGCGCGGCTCGTCGTAGACAATGAGCGCGAGGCGCGGCAGACGTTCGACGATGGATAAGAGCTTATCGACCTGCTCCTGGTCCTCGACCACTGCGATGGTCACCTCGGCATGGTCGAGGATATAGGCCATCTCCTCGGCGACCGAGTCGGCATAGATCGGCACCGGCACGCCGCCGAACGCTTGCGCGGCGCACATTGCCCAGTAGAGGCGCGGCCGGTTCGAGCCGATGATGGCCACCTTGTCATTGCGCTTAAGCCCGAGCTCCTGCAGGCCGAGGGAAAAAGCGCGGACTTCGTCGAGCACTTGCGCCCAGGTCCACACCTGCCAAATGCCGAGATCCTTGTGTCGATAGGCGGGACGGCCCGCAAACAAGCGGGCGTTGCGCAACAAGAGCTTGGGAAACGTATCCGCGCGCACGGCCTCGGTCGCCACGGCAATCCTCCCTTCACCGCGTCCAGTCCCGCGGGCCGCCAGGGCCCTTGCCGCCGTTTGCCGGCAGATTGTTATCGCATAAGAAAATGCGGTCGAGCCCAGGTCAAGTCGGCACTTGGTATCAGCCCGGCCGACCCGCCGCGCGCCTATAGCCCCGCGGCTGGCCCGAAGAGGCGGCTATTCCGCCGCCTTGAGCAGCGGAGCGACCCCGGCGCGCAGCTGATCGAGGAGCGCAGCTTCGTCCGCCTTGGCTGCCTTGAGGTGGCGCATTTTAACGTGGCCGAAGCCGCGGATTTTCTCGGGAATAGCGGCAAGCCCTACTGCGATGTGGTGGTTCTCGCCATTGAGCCGCGCCAGCACCTCCTCGAGCATCGTCTCGTACTCGCGCACGAGGGCGCGTTCGGTTCTGCGCTCCTCGGAGTAGCCGAACGGATCGAGGACGGTGCCGCGCAGGAATTTGAACTTCGCCAGCAACGCGAACAACGGGAAGATCCACGGCCCCACCGTGATCTTCTTCGGTTCGCCGGTGGTCTTGTCGGGGCGGGCGAGAAGCGGCGGCGCAAGATGCACATAAAGACGCAAATTCTCGCCATCGACCTCGCGCCTCACTTGCTTCGCGAACGACTCGTCGGCGTAGAGACGGGCGACCTCGTACTCGTCCTTGTAGGCCATGAGTTTGAACAGATAGCGGCCCACCGCGTCGGCCAAGCCGCTCTTGCCGGGAGCGCGCGCGGCCTCGGCCGCCTTCGCCTTCTCTACCCATTGGCGGTAGCGCCCGGCGTAGGCGGCGTTCTGATAGGCCGTGAGATAGGCGACGCGACGCTCCACCATCTCCTCGAAAGATTGCGAGAGCGTGCGCGCGTCGCTCGTCGATTCCGGCGTCGGCTTGACGAGAGCCTCGACCGCGGCCGGCTCGCAGGCGGCGCGGCGGCCCCAATGGAACGCGGCCTTGTTCATCTCCACGGCCTCGCCGTTGAGCTCGATCGCCTGAATGATCGAGGCGGCCGCAAGCGGGATCGCGCCAAGCTGATAGGCATAGCCGACGAGAAAGATATTGGCGCCAATGCTGTTGCCGAACAGCACGGTTGCCGCCCGCGTCGCATCGATGAAATGCGTGTTCTCGGGCCCGGCGTCGGCGAGGATGGCGCGCTTGAGCCGCTCCGTCGGCAGCGAAAAATCGGCGTCGCGGGTGAAATCGCCGGGCAGCATTTCGGCAAGGTTGATGACCATCTCGGTCGTTCCGTGCTTCACCGCGCCGAGCACCTTTTTGTTGCCGGCCACTACGATGTCGCCGCCAAGGACGAGATCGGCGCCGCCCGCGGCGATACGGATGGCGTGGATATCCTCCGAGCGCTCGGCAAGGCGAATGTGACTGAAGACCGCGCCTCCCTTCTGCGCGAGGCCGGCCATGTCGATGATTCCGACGCCCTTGCCGTCGAGATGGGCGGCCATGCCGAGGATGCCGCCGATGGTGACGATGCCGGTGCCGCCGACCCCCGTGACGATGATGTTGTAGGTCTTTGCGATCGTCGGCAGCGTCGGCTCGGGCAGCGGCGCAAGCGCGTGCCCGGCGGCGATGCCTGTGCCGCGCTTGAGCTTGGCGCCGTGCACGCTGACGAACGACGGGCAGAAGCCCTTCACGCAGGAAAAGTCCTTGTTGCAGCTCGATTGATCGATGATGCGCTTGCGGCCCCACTCGGTCTCGAGCGGCTGCACGGACACGCAGTTCGACTTGACTCCGCAGTCTCCGCAGCCTTCGCACACGAGCTCGTTGATGATCACCCGCTTGTCGGGATCGGGGAAGCGCCCGCGCTTCCTGCGGCGACGCTTCTCCGCGGCGCAAGTCTGGTCATAGATCAGGACGGTGACGCCGGGGATCGCGGCGAGCTCCTGCTGGACCGCGATCAGCTCGTCGCGGTGGTGAATCGTGAGCCCGCGCGGCCACTCCTCGTTCTTGGCGTATTTCCAAGGCTCGTCGGTCACCACGAGCACGCGCTGAGCGCCTTCGGCCGCCACTTGGCGGGCAATTTGCGGCACCGTGAGACCGCCCTCGTTGGGCTGACCGCCGGTCATGGCGACTGCGTCGTTGAACAGGATTTTGTAAGTGATGTTCACGCCTGCGGCGATGGCGGCGCGGATGGCCAAGTAGCCGGAATGGTTGTAGGTGCCGTCACCGAGGTTCTGAAAGACATGGGGACACTTTGAGAACGGCGCCTCGCCGATCCAGTTTGCGCCCTCCCCGCCCATCTGCGTGTAACCCAGGGTCGAGCGGTCCATCCACTGCGCCATGTAATGGCAACCGATCCCGGCATAGGCGCGCATGCCCTCCGGCACCACGGTCGATGAATTGTGCGGACAGCCCGAGCAGAAATAAGGAATGCGCACCGCGACGTCCTGCGTCTCGGCCAGAATCCGTTGCGCGTCCTTCAAGGCCGCAACGCGCGCCGCGATCTCCTCGTTGCGACCCACCGTCTGCAGAATGCGGTCGCCGATGCAGATCGCGATCTCGTTGGGATCGAGCGCGCCCTTGACCGGGAATAGCCAGTTACGCTGCTCGTCCTTCTTGCCGATGCAGACAGGCTGGTTCGCGGTGCCGTAGAGCTCCTCGCGCACCTGCACCTCGATCAGTGAGCGCTTCTCCTCGACCACGATGATGAGCTCGAGACCGTCGGAGAACTGCTTGAGGTCTTGCTGGCTGATCGGCCAGGGACATCCGATTTTGTACAGTCGGATGCCGAGGTCGTTGCACCGGACTTCGTCGATGCCGAGCTCGTCGAGCGCTTGACGCACGTCGAGATAGCTCTTGCCGACGGTGATGATGCCGATTTTGGGCTGTCGCCCGCCGGAGGTGATGTATTTGTTGAGCTTGTTCGCGCGCACGAAGGCGAGCATGGCGTCGCGTTTGTAGTCGTGCAGCCGCGCCTCCTGGCCGAGGATCGTGTCGCGCAGGCGGATATTGAGGCCGCCCTCGGGCATCGCGAAGTCGTCGGGAATGACGATATTGACCCGCTCCATGCTGCCGTCGATGACCGCGGTCGATTCCACGGTCTCGTGCATCGATTTGAGCGCGACCCAGGTACCGCAGAAGCGCGACATCGCCCAGCCATAGAGCCCGTAATCGAGAATTTCCTGAACGCCGGCGGGATTCAGGATCGGGATCATGACGTCGATGAAGTGATATTCGGACTGGTGCGCGGTGGTGGAGGATTCGGCGGTGTGGTCATCGCCCATCAGCGCCAGCACGCCGCCATGCTTTGAGGTGCCGGCGAAATTGGCGTGTCGGAAGACGTCGCCGGTGCGGTCGACGCCGGGCCCCTTGCCGTACCAGAGGCCGAACACGCCGTCGAACTTGCCCTCCCCGCGCAGTTCCGCCTGCTGCGAGCCCCAGATCGCGGTCGCGGCCATGTCCTCGTTGAGGCCAGCCTGAAAGCGGATGTCGTATTTGTCGAGCGAGCGCTGCGCGCGGATGAACTGCTGATCGAGGGTACCGAGCGGGGAACCGCGATAGCCGGTGACGTAGCCTGCGGTATTGAGACCGGCGCGGCGATCGCGCTCCTTCTGCATCAGGCACAGGCGCACGATGGCCTGGAAGCCGGTCACGAAAACCCGGCTCTTGGTCAGATCGTATTTGTCGTCGAGCGTGACTTGATTGAGCGCCATCGCGCGGCCTCCGCGGGCAGTGTGCCCTCGCGACAAAGCAAGCGCTAGGGACTTTGGACTCGGTGGAGAGATATAGTCGTGGCGCCATGGCAGCAATGCCAAGTCGGCGAGCCGACTGGCAATTTCGCAATGGGCCGCGCGCCCGCAAGAAAATATCGGCGCCGCCCCCGGACGCGTATTTTGGCGCATTGCAGCACATGCATCCGGACCTGGCCTCGAGATCGGCGCCGCGCGAAGATTCGCCGGCCCCGCTGGCCCAACCACCGGAGGTGCCCTAGAACACGCCCCGAGCGTGACCGCGCCGAGGGCCGATCGCGCCAACCCGGGCCGGAACACCACTGCCGATGGATGCCTACGCCGACCGCCGTGAGGGCGAGGCCCTCACGCATCGACAGACGCTGCTGATCGTCCTCGGCGTGCTGCTGCCGACGTTCATGGGCGCGCTCGACACGACCATTCTGGCGACCGCGCTGCCCACGATCGGACGCGCCTTCGGCGATGTGCACAACCTGCCGTGGCTGATCACGGCATATCTGCTCGCATCGACGGCAACCATCCCGCTCTACGGCAAGATCGCCGATATCCATGGCCGCCGCTTCACGCTGCGCATCGCCATTATGACCTACATGGCGGGCTCGCTGGTCTGTGCGCTGGCGCCCAACATGCCGGTGCTGATTCTCGGTCGCGTGTTGCACGGGCTGGGCGGGGGCGGCCTTTCATCCATGGGCATGATCGTGCTCGGCGACCTCGTCTCACCCAAGGAGCGCGGCCGCTACTACGGCTACTTCGCGGCGACCTACACCACCGCCGGCGGCTGCGGACCGCTGCTCGGCGGCTTGATCGCCGACCATCTGCATTGGTCCGTCATTTTTTGGATCAACATTCCCATGGGGCTCACGGCATTGGTGATTACAACCACGCTGCTGCGCCGTCTGCCCCGTTACGAGCGGCCGCATCACTTGGACTTCATCGGGGCGGCGCTGATCGTCGTCGCCAGCGTCTCATTCATGCTCGTATTGAACGTCGCGGGCGTGCGCTATGCGTGGACGTCGCCACCGGTCCTTGGGCTGCTTGCGGTCGCGCTGATCATGGGCTCTTTCTTCGTGCTGCGCTTGCTTCGCGCGCCCGAACCGCTGATCCCGATATTCATCCTCAAGCATCCGATCGTGCGCTGCGCGATCGTGGCGAATGCGTTCGGCTGGGGCTCGATCATTGGTCTCAACGTTTTTCTGCCGATGTACCTTCAGGGAGTGATGGGTCTTTCGCCAAGCCGCGCCGGGCTAAGCCTCGTGGTCGTGATGGTAGCGCTCAATACCAGCGCCGGTCTCGCCGGACAGGTGCTCGGCCGCGTGCGGCACTACAAGCTCCTGCCGATGGGCGGGCTGCTGCTTGCGGTTGCGGCGATCATGAACTTGGCATGGCACGCGAACGACATGACCCCGCTGTGGTTCGAGTTCACCCTGATCCTGATCGGAGCGGGCTTCGGCCCGGTGCCGTCCCTCACCGCGGTTGCCATGCAAAACGTCGTGCCGCGCCATCAGTTCGGCATTTCCGTGGGAACGATGAACTTCAGCAGGAATCTGTTTGCGACCATGCTGATCGCGATATTCGGGGCAATCGTCCTGGTCGCTGCGCCGGGCGGCCAATCACTCGGCAGCGCGTTTGCCGCGACGGACCCGGCCGAGGCTTTCGGCCGCCTATTCTTGGTGGCGGCGGCAAGCATGGCGGTGGCGCTGATCGCGATCTTGGTGATGGAAGAGAAGCCGCTGCAGACCGGGGCAGAACTCGACGCGCGCTAGACTGCGATCGGCTCAGGCCACTAGGCGCTCGACGAGATCGATGCCAGACGGCTCCGCCTCGTCCGTGCGCACGATGAAGCGCTTGAGCACGTTCTGACCAAAGGTCGTGCTGAACGCGACATCGGCGGCGTCGCGCCCCCGGGCCATCACGATCCGGCCGATGCGCGGAACGTTGTGCCGGGCGTCGAATGCGTGCCAGCGACCGCCAAGGTAGACCTCGAACCACGCGCTGAAATCCATGGGCTCGGGCTCTGGAGGGACGTTGATGTCGCCGAGATATCCGGTGCAATAACGCGCCGGGATGTTCATACAACGGCACAGCGTGATCGCCAGGTGGGCAAAGTCGCGGCATACGCCGCGGCGCTCGACCATGACGTCGGCGGCGGTCTTGGTGGCGCGGGCGTGCTGGTAGCCGAAGCCGACATGGGAATGGACAAAATCGCAGATCGCCTGCACTCGCGGCCAACCCGGGAGCGTGTTGCCGAAGCGCGACCAGGCCTCCTCCATCAGACGCTCGGTCTCGCAGTACCGGCTGCCGAGCAGGAACGCCAGCGTATCGTGTGGCAGCTCTGCGATCTCGTGCTGGCGCGCCCCTAGCTCGACCGCGTCCGGCAGGCCTGAATCGGCAATCAGCGCATCCGTGGAAATTGTGAGCTCGCCCGCTGGCGCCACCAGCCGGGTACAGACATTGCCGAACTGATCGAGATATCGCGTGAGCGGCAGCGTCGGTGTGGTGCGAAGCTCATCGGGTTCGATGATGTCGGCCGCACGCGACGGGTGCACGTTGAGCATCAGCACCATCGGCGTGCGCGCGACGAATTCGTAGACCATCTCGAATCCGACACGAATCTGCATGGTTTATCTCGGGCTTTGCGAGCACAGCGGGCCCAAATCTTCTGCGTCGCGGAACGTTTCGGGGCTGGGTCCGATACCGAAATATGGGGATCATGGCCAGTAATTTTCAAAATTCCTTGCGACAAAACTTTGCGATTAGCTCCGCGCTAATTATTGAACCTAATGCCCGCCATTTGGGATAGATCGTTACTTCAATAGCGTATCTTTGAATATTTTCGCCAATTTGGACCTGCACAGCCATTTGGCGTGCCTGAAAAAACGCCAGCGCGGCCTGTCGACCCGTCTTTTTTGCGAGAACTGCTCAGACTCTATTCCCTGCGCTCCAGCGCCAGAAATCGCGGCCCTCCTCGCGCATGAAACGCGCGAGCACCATGTTGTGCACCTCGGAGGCGCCATCGACCAGGCGCGCTTGCCGCGCGTAGCGATAAATCCATTCCAGAATCGTGTCCTTGGAATAGCCGCGCGCACCATTGAGCTGGATCGCAACGTCAGCCGCGCGATGCAAGGTATCGGCGACGTGCAGCTTGGCCATGGAGACTTCCTTGCGCGCGTGATCGCCCTGGTCGAGCTTCCAGGCGGCATGCATCACCAACAGCCGCCCGATTTGGATCTGATGCGCGATCTCGCCGAGCTTGATCTGGACGCTCTCGCGGTCGGCGAGCCGCATTCCGAAGCCTTCGCGCTGAGCGACGTAGGCCTGCGCGATCTCCATCGAGCGCTTGGCGAGCCCGAGCCAGCGCATGCAGTGGGTGAGCCGCGCGGGGCCGAGCCTGATCTGGGTGACCCGCAATCCGTCGCCGACTTGCATCAGCACGTTTTCGTCGGGCACTTCGAGCCCCTCGAAGACCAGTTCGCAGTGCCCGCCGTGCTCCTCCGGCCCCATGATCGGAATGCGGCGCAGGATGCGCCAGCCCGGCTGGTCGCGGTGATAGAGGAAGGCGGTGAGGCCGCGCCGCGGGTCCTGCGACGTGCGCGCCATCAGGATGAAATGATCGGCGACGCCTGCTCCGGTGATGAACCACTTGTGGCCGTGAACGAGCCAGCCATCGCCTTTCTTCTCCGCGTGGGTGCGGATCATGCCGGGATCGGAGCCGCCGCCGGGCGCGGGCTCGGTCATGACAAACGAGGAGCGCACGTTGCCCTCGACGATGGGCCTGAGCCATTTGTCCTTCTGCGCCGGAGTTCCCACCCGGGCGAGCAGGTTCATGTTGCCGTCGTCGGGCGCCGCACAATTGAAGGCAAGCGGACCGAATATCGAGCGATTAGCCTCCTCGTACATCGCTGCCCAGGCCACGACCGGCAGCCCCATGCCGCCGTACTCTTTCGGTGCCTGCGGCGCCCACAGGCCTTCGGCCCTGGCTTTGGCCTGCACGGTGCGCAGCACGTCGAGGCGGATGTTCTCGTGATCGTCATAATTGCCGTGATCGGCTTCGAGCGGCAACACGTGCTCCTCTACGAAGCGGCTCGTGCGCGCACGGATGTCCTCGATCTCGGGGGGAAGCGTAAAGTCCATGCCAGCGTCCTTCGCTTCGGCGGATGATGCGTCGCTCACCCTCGCAAAGCCACCATTTGTCCGCCATCGACGACAATGGTGGTGCCCGCGATGAAGCGGCCGGCATCGGAGACGAGCAAGAGCAGCGCACCATCGAGATCCCGCTCCTCGCCGAAGCGCCCCACGGGGATTTCGCGTTTGATCGCGGCGCCCTGCTCGCTTGCGAGATAATCGCGGTTGATATCAGTGACGATCCACCCGGGGGCGATGGCGTTCACGCGCACACCCTTGAAGGCAAGCTCGAGTCCCAGCGCCTTGGTGAGCTGGATGACGCCGGCTTTCGCCACCGCGTAGGCCGCCGTGCCCTTGGCAACACCGAAGCCCAGCACCGACGCGATGTTCACGATGGCGCCACCATTGCCGGAGGAGAGCATCCGCCGCGCCGCTTCCTGCGCCCATAAGAACACCGCGTCGAGATTGGTGCCGATCACGCGCCGCCATTCCTGTTCCGGCAGCTCCATCACGCGGCCAGAATGCACGACGCCGGCATTGTTAACCAGGATGGTGACGGTGCCGAACGCCTTCTCGGCTTCATCGAACGCGCGGACCATCGCGCGGCGATCGGTGACGTCGGCCGAGATCGCCACCGCGCGGCCGCCCGCCTGTTCGATGCGGGCCTTGACCGCAGCGAGCCGATCGGCGCGACGCGCCACCAGCGCCACCGCGGCACCTTCCCCCGCCAGCAGCTCGGCAAAGCGCACCCCGAGTCCGCTCGACGCGCCGGTGACGAGCGCGACGCGGCCCTTGACGTCGAAGAGCTCCGCTGCAGTCATCGGACCTCGCGTGGCAGAACCTCGTGTCATAGGGCGCGTTGACGCGCCTACCCTCGACTTCGCGCTCGGCGGGGAGGATACTGCATCATCCACCCGAAAGAACAATGCATTCACAGGTTTCCCCATGGCCCAGCACGAGCACGATGAGCACGGCTCGGAGCTCTCCGAGACGCAGCTGCGCGTACGCGCGCTGGAGACGGTCCTGACCGAGAAGGGCTACATCGATCCTGCCGCGCTCGATCTCATCATCGAAGCCTATGAGACCAAGATCGGTCCGCACACCGGCGCGCGCGTGGTGGCGAAGGCGTGGCACGACCCAGCGTTCAAGCGCGCGCTGCTCGACGACGGCTCCAAGGCGGTGCGCACGCTCGGTCATGAGAGCCGCGTCGGCGACCATCTCGTCGCGATCGAGAATACCCCGGCGCGGCACAACATGGTCGTTTGTACGCTATGCTCTTGCTATCCGTGGGACGTGCTCGGGCTGCCGCCCGTTTGGTACAAATCCGCGCCCTATCGCTCGCGCGCGGTGAAGGATCCGCGCGGGGTGCTCGCCGACTTCGGCGTCGCGCTGCCCGCGAGCACCGAGATCCGCGTGTGGGATTCGACGGCAGAAACCCGGTTTCTCGTGCTGCCGATGCGACCGTCCGGGACGGAGGGTTGGAGCGAGGATCGCCTCACGCAACTGGTCACCCGCGATGCGATGATCGGCACGGGGCTCCCCAAGCGGCCGGACGAGGTCACCTGATGAACGGTGTTCACGACATGGGCGGGATGGACGGGTTCGGAAAGGTTGAGCCCGAGCCGAACGAGCCCGTCTTTCATGCTCCGTGGGAGGGGCGCGTGCTGGCGATGCAGCGTGCCATGGGCTATGCCGGAGCGTGGCCCATCGATGCCTCCCGCTTCGCGCAGGAGCGGCTGGCCCCGCAGGCCTATCTCGGCGCCTCCTATTACCAGCGCTGGGCGCTCGGCATGGAACGCAACCTCGTCGAGCGCGGCTACGCCGAGACCGACGAGCTTGCTTCCGGGCGTGCCTTGCGTTCGGGCAAGCCGCTCGCGCGCAAGCTCACGTCCGACGTCGTTAGCCAGGGGATGACGCGCGGCTCGTTCTATCGGCAGGCGCAGGCACCTGCCCGCTTTAAACCGGGCGACCGTGTGCGCACCAAGAACATCCATCCGCCCACGCACACGAGGCTGCCGCGCTACGCGCGCGGGCGGCTCGGCGTGATCGAGCTGGTGCACGGCTGCCACGCGTTTCCGGATACGATGGCCATCGACAAAGGCGACAACCCGCAGTGGCTCTATACCGTCATGTTCGAGGGCAAGGAGCTTTGGGGCCCGGACGCCGACCCGACCGTCAAGATCTCGATCGACGCATTCGAGCCCTATCTCGATCCGGCGTGAATGAGCGGCATCGACCCCATCCTCGCCCGCCGCGCGGCCGATGCCGTTCCGAGCATTCCGCGCGATGCCGAAGGCCCCATCTTCCGCGAGCCGTGGGAAGCGCAGGCCTTCGCCATGGCGCTGGCTTTGCATGCGCGCGGTCTGTTCACTTGGCCGGAATGGGCCGATGTCTTGGCGCAGGAGATCAAGCGCGCGCAGGCGGCCGGCGATCCCGACACCGGTGAGACTTACTACCTGCATTGGCTCAACGCGCTCGAGCGCATCGTTGCCGCGAAAGGCGCGGCAGACGCGCAGACGCTCGCGCGCTATCGCCACGCCTGGGCCCGCGCGGCGGAGCGCACCACCCACGGCACACCGATTGTGCTCGAGCCGAAAGACTTCGCGGATTAGTTCGCGTGTGTCAGCGCGCCGGGGCGCGAGAATCGGGCGTATGCACGTGCTCCGGCCGCACTCCCACGCCCACCAGCCATGCCGGGATGCCGCGCAAGGGCGGGAAGAGCGACGTCAGTCTCAAGGGCCATGGCGTCCGTAGCGTCTCGCCGGCGCTGAGCAGCCGATCGATCACGTTGTTCTGCACGACCACCTGCGCGCGTTGCGTGACGCGGGTCGGAAACTCGCGCCGCCGCTGCACGCGATCGAGATCCTCCTCGCGCAGCGTGCCGGCATTGAGCGGCGGCCACAGCAAGTTGGCTGCCGCCACCGCATCCTGCACGGCAAGATTGACGCCGACGCCGCCGATCGGGGACATCGCGTGCGCGGCGTCGCCGATGCAGAGAAGTCCGGGCCGGTGCCAGCGCCGGAGCCGGTTCACCGCGACCGTCAAGAGCTTGATCTGATCCCAATCCTTGAGTTCGTCCACGCGATCGGCGAACACGGGCGCGAGCCGCACGATGCTTTGCCGGAACGCCGGCAATCCTGCGCGTTTGGTGTCTTCGATTGCACCTTTGCGGATCAAAAACGCGCACTGCCAGTAGTCGCCGCGATCGATCATGACCACGATGCGTCCGGCGTCGAAGCGGCCCATCGTCTCGTCGGGGTCGCTCGGTTTCTTCGGCAAGCGAAACCACAACACGTCCATCGGCGCGCCGAGATCGTCGAGGGCGAGCCCGGCGCGCTCGCGCACAGTGGAGTGCCGGCCGTCGCAACCCACCGTCAGCTCGGCACGGACTTCGAGCGAGCCATCCGGCGTCGTGGCGCGCACCCCCGTGACGCGGCCGCCGTCCTCGATCAGATCGGTGGCCTCGGTGCGCATGCGCAAATGGAACGACGGATAATTACGCCCGCGATCGGCGAGGAAGTTGAGAAAATCCCACTGCGGCATGATCGCAATGAACTTGCAGCGGATCGGCAGATAGCGGAAATCCGCGAAGGCATATTGGTGCCCCATGAAGAATGCGCCAATTACGGCCGCTTTCTCGTGCGGCAACTTCAGGAACTCGTCGAGCAGGCCGAGCTCCGCCATCACGGTCAGCGTCGAAGGATGAATGGTATCGCCGCGAAAATCGCGCAGGAAATCGCCATGCTTCTCGAGCACGACGGTGTCGACGCCGGCGCGTGCGAGCAGAAACCCGAGCATGAGCCCGCACGGTCCGCCGCCGACGACGCAGCAGCGTGTGGAGAGTTGTTCGGCTGCCATTCGTCGCTCTCCGTGAATTGAACGAGGCGGGTCGCTGAAATGTTCCGGGATCGTGATTCCGATCGCGGCGGCTGCGAGCTAAATGCCGACCATTCGTTCGGTCACCACGTAACCGGTGAGCAGCAATGCACCGAATGCAATGATGACAACGGCGGCGCCCACCTCGATCCCGCGCATCGCCAGCATGCCGTAGCCGGAGCGCGTTTCGGCGACGCGCTGGGCCCAGGCCCTGGCAGCGACGGCAATCGAGGCGATCGTGGCAACGGTAATCGCAGTTCCCACCGCCATGACGAAAGTCGAGGCGACGCCCGCCCAGAACAGCCCCTGCGCCAGAGCGAAAACAAGCACCAGGATGGCGCCCGAGCACGGCCGCAGCCCCACGGCGAGGATGGCGGAAAGCCCCCGCTTCCAGCCTCCCGGGCCGGCGAGTTCCTCAGGCTCGGGCGCGTGCGCGTGCCCCCACGCCGAGGCGTCCTCTTCTCCGTGATGATGGTGATGGTGGGCGTGCCCTTCATCGTGTTGATGGTGCTCGTGGGCATGGTCGTGGTGCACATGCTCGTGGGCATGGTCGTGATGCCCGTGACCATGGTCATGCGGCGTCACGGCCGCGCCGACGGCGCGGGGACGATGGAGCGTCTGCAGAAGCGACACAAACGCGCGGCCTTTCACCCACAGCAATCTCACGCCGATGAGAATGATCAGCGAGTAGCTTACGATTTCGATTATGTTGACCGCACGGCCCATAGTGGTCGCAGTCGCGCTCAGCAGCGCGGCGGCGATCCCGACGACCATCACCGCGACCAGCGCCTGCAGCAGTGCCGACGCAAACGACAGGACCACGCCGCGCATCCAGGTTTCATCATTCGCGACGATGTAGGATGAGATCACCGCCTTGCCGTGCCCAGGGCCGGCAGCGTGAAAAATACCGTACAGGAACGACAGCCCGAACAGGCTCCAGGCGGCGCTGCCGTCGGCCTTGGCGGCGCGGATCAAGCTGGAGAACTGACGATAGAATTCGGCTTGCTTGGCGAAGATCCAACCCAACACGCCCCCGACGGGCGGAGCCGGCATCTGCGGACGAGGCGTGCCGAATGGGCCGGCCTGAGCGAATGCGCTATCGATCAGGCCCGCGGCAAACAGAAGGCCGGCTATGATGCCGACCAGCAAAGCGAGTTGGCCGACCGACAGCCGCCCTCCCACGGTTTTCACGGGCATTTCACGATAATTTTGTTCGCAAATTCGGTCCCGATGGTCAGCGAGGGATCTCGCTGATCGGCACCGAGCTGGCTGAGTTGCTGCGTCAGGGCGGTGCTCATTTCCTGCGGCCGGGCGATCGAGAGCTTGCAGTGCGCGGGCGCTCCCACCAGCTTCACCGGTTCTTTCTCAGCGAAACTGAAGTCGACGAAGAATTCACGGTCGTAGACCTCGAGCGCCAAGTCCTTCGCCTTGACCGGCGCCTTCAACGGCAACGTGAAGTGAAGCGTCAGCACCGTGTCCTTCGGGTCGAAATCGAGATAGTAGTCCGCCGGAGGATCCTCGAACTCGACCTTCTTGCCGTTCGCCTTGGCATAGGTGAAGAAGTCGTACTCCCTGAGCGAGGTGACATTGACTTCGGCGAGCGGCGCCAACTCCTCGCGCGTGAATTCGCCCTTCTTCTTCGATTCGATTCCTTGGGTTGCGAACACCGAGAACATGTCGTCGAAGGTCCAGGCGTGACGAACGCCCGTGACCGATCCGTCGGGGGCATAGACCAGCTCGCTTTTGACCGTCACCCAGACGTGTGGATGTGCGCGCGCGGCCGCGGTCGTGATCACGAGACCGGCACACGCCGCCAAGCCGCATAAACCCAAACGACCGATCATCGATTCGCTCGCCAAACCCCTCGGCGTGCCGCTGGCCGGCACGATATCACGGACTACGGCGGAATGGAGGCGTCAAACGCAGTCCGCTGGTGCTGCAAAGTGACGGGAAATCTACGCCCCCGCCGCGCCGCCGTCGGCGCGCGGATCGTGACCGGCTTCGAACGTTGCGTCCGGATGCAGCACCACCGCGCCGGCATGGCCCATCAGCTCCGAATAAGCCTGCGGCAAGATTTCGACATCGTGGCCAGCCGATAGCAAACGGTCGACCAACGCGCCGTCGAAACGAGATTCCATGCGCAGATTGACGCGGTTCGCGCCCCAGGTGCGACCCAACAGCCAGCGCGGGGCGTCGATCGCGTGCGCGAGCGGACTGCGATAGTGCACGTGCCGGGTAAAAAGCGCGGCCTGCGTCTGCGGCTGGCCGTCGCCGCCCATCGTGCCGTAAGCCATGACGCGACCGTCGGCGAGTACGGCGAGCGCCGGATTGAGCGTGTGGGGCGGCAGCCGGCCTGGCTCCAGCAGGTTCATCGCGCCGTCGTCGAGCGAGAAACTGGAGCCTCGATTCTGCATCAGCACGCCGGTCCTGGGCAGCACCACCCCGGAGCCGAACTCCCAATAAAGCGACTGATTATAGGAGACGACGAGTCCCGAGGCGTCCGCGGCACCCATCCAGACGGTACCGCCCGTGCCAGCGGGCGCCGGCCAGGCCGCGGCCTTGCGACGATCGATCGCAAGCGCCTCGGCGTCGAGAAATTTTGCATCGAGATAGCGCTCGATCCGATCCCGCAGGCGATCGGGATCGGTGATCACTCGCTCGCGCACGGCGAACGCGCGCTTGGTTGCCTCGACTACCCCATGGATGTGATCGAATCCCTCGCCTTGCACGACGCGCAACCGCTCGAACAGCGCGAGCACGATCAACGACGCAAGGCCCTGAGTCGGCGGCGGAGTGTTGAACAGCCTGCCCGCATCGAGCACGACGGAGAGCGGCTCGGCCAGCGTGGCGCGGCAGCGTTCGAGGTCAGCGCGAGCGACCGGGCCGCCGATGCGTTCGAGATCCGCGGCGATCTCGCGGCCGACGTCGCCGCGATAGAAGTCGCCGAGGCCAGCGTGGGCGAGGTGGTCGAGCGTTGCCGCGAGCGCGATTTGTCGGAGCCTGGCGCCCACGGCAGGGGGCTTGCCCTCGATCAAAAAGACATCGGCAAAGCCGGGCACATCCTTGAGCTCGGGAAGCTTCTCGGACGTGACGTGGGCCTGGCTGCGCGTGACGACTGCGCCCTCTTTCGCGTGCGCGATGGCGGGCGCGAGCAGATCGCTCAACTGCATGCGTCCGCCGTAGGCGCTGGCCACCTCGAGCGCCAGCGCCCAACCGGCGACTGCGCCGGGCACGGTCAGCGCCGCCAACGGACCGCGTGGTGAAATCGTTTCGTGGTCGCGGTAAAGCTCGCGCCGCGCGTGGGCGCCGGCGCGGCCCACCGCCATCAGGACGCGCGAATGCCTGGAGGGCTCACGCACAAGCCAGACGCCGTCGCCGCCCAGTTGTGACATGTGCGGATAGACGGCTGCGACAGTGGCCGCCATTGCGACCATGGCCTCCAGCGCGTTGCCGTCATCGGCGACTACCGCGCGTCCCGCTTCGACCGCAGCTTCGTGCGGCGCAGCGACGACGCCGCGGCGATGACCGGCGGTGTGGAGGTCCATGGGAGGTCCCGTTATTACGGCCGCACGCGAGAGCCAGATTCCAAGATCGACAATCCCGGCAAATTCGCGCCCCCGGCAGCTACGGATTCCGGCTCGCCGGCTAGAGCCCGCGCCGCGGGATCATGCTTGCGCAGACCCGTCCCCGAGGCCCCGCCGCTTGAGCAGCTTGTCGGGGGTCGGCAGTCGGCCGCGGAAGGCGGTGTAGAGCTCGGCCGGATCGCGCGAGCCGCCGGCGGCATAGACATGATCGTGGAGTTTCTTCGCGGTGCTGGGATCGAAGATGTCGCCGGTTTCCTCGAATGCCGCAAAGGCGTCGGCGTCGAGCACCTCCGACCACAGATAGCCGTAATAGGCCGCGGCATAACCGGCACCGGCGAAGACGTGCTGGAAATGGGGGGGCCGGTGCCGCATGACGATCTCGGCAGGCATGCCGATGCGCGCGAGCGCGGCCTGCTCGAAGCTGCCGATGTCGAAGGTTGCGTCGGGCGCGGGCTGAAGATGGATATCGAGATCGATCAGCGCCGAGGCGACGTATTCCACCGTCGCTTGGCCCTGGTTGAAGTTGCGCGCCGCGACAAGCCGACGCAATTGATCCTCCGGAATCGCCTCGCCGCTGCGGTAGTGACGGGCGAAGCGGCGCAAGATTTCCGGCCGCTCCAGCCAGTGCTCGTAGAGCTGCGACGGCAACTCCGACCAATCCAGGAGCACGCTGGTCCCCGAGATGAGCGGAAACGTCACATCGGAGAGAAGGCCATGCAACGCGTGCCCAAATTCGTGGAACAGCGTCTTGGCGTCGTCGAAGGAAAGCAGCGTCGGCTCGCCTGCGCCCGCCTTGGAGAAGTTCATGACGTTGACGACCAGCGGACGGATATCGCCCCTAAGCTTTTCCTGGTGGCGGAGCGTCGTCATCCAGGCGCCGCTGTGCTTCGACGCGCGGGCGAAATAATCGCCGAAGAAAAGCCCGCGATGGCGTCCGGCCTCGTCGCGTACCTCCCACACCCGCACGTCCGCATGCCAGACCGGCACGTCGTCGCGGGGTTCGAAAGTGAGGCCGAACAGACGGTTCGCGGTGTAGAACGCAGCCTCGATGATCCGCCCCAGCTCGAGATACGGCTTGATCGCCGCTTCGTCGACGTCGCAGCGCAGCTTGCGCAGCTTCTCCGCGTAGTAGCGCCAGTCCCATGGCGCGAGGGCGAAGTTCTTTCCTTCCGCCTGCAGAAGGGCCTGCAGGGCCTCGCGATCGGCCTGCGCGCGGCGAAGCGCCGGAGCCCACACCTGATCGAGCAGCGAGCGCACCGCTTCCGGCGTCTTCGCCATGGTGTCGTCCAGCCGGTAGTGTGCAAAGGTGTCATACCCGAGCAGCCGGGCGCGTTCGGTGCGGAGCGCGACCATCTCGGCGATGATCGCCTTGTTGTCGGTTGGGCCGCCGCCGTCGCCGCGGGCGATCCAGGCGCGAAAGACCTTCTCGCGAAGATCGCGGCGCGCCGAAAACTGCAGGAACGGCTCGACGCTCGAGCGCGACAGCGTGATGGCATGCTTACCCGCGTGGCCCCGCTCCTCGGCCGCCCCACGTGCCGCGGCGCGCACAAAGTCGGGAAGCCCGGCGAGGTCCTCCTCGCTCTCGAGCAGCAGCGCATAGTTCTGCTCATCCGCCAAAATGTTCTGGCTGAAGAGCGTGCCGAGCGTGGCGAGGCGGGCATTGATGTCGGCGAGCCGCGCTTTCGTCGCCGGGTCGAGTGCCGCCCCCGCACGCACGAATTTCACGTGATAGCGCTCGAGCACGCGGCGCTCCTCCGCGGACAACGCGAGGCGGTCGCGCATTCGGTACAAGCGGTCGATCCGGCCGAACAAGGCCGCGTCCATGAGAATGGCGTCCCAGTGCTTGGCCTTGAGCGGCGCGAGCTCACGCTCGATCGCCAAAATGGCATCGTCGCTATGGGCGCCGGCCAGCAAGTTGAAGGCGCTGACGGTTCGCGTGAGCGCCTTTCCACCCGCTTCGAGGGCGGCGATGGTATTGGCGAAGGACGGCGCGGCGGTATCGCCGGCGATGGCCGCCACTTCGGCGGTATGCGCAGCGAACGCGCGGGGAAAGGCTTCCCGAAAATGATCCGGCCTGATCCGGCCGAATGCGGGCACGCCGAATGGCCCGCTCGATTCCTCAAGCAAGGGGTTGTCGGCAGCTTCGGAGGCGGCGACTTCGGTCTGCTGATCCATGCGCCTCATATGGGATGCGAACGCGTGCATTGCACCTTAAGCGACGAGCAGCGCCAAAGCACGTCAGCATCGCTGCATATTTTGAATTTTTCCCATGTGAAAGAGGCGCCGCGTTGATAGACTAACTGTGGTCTCGACGCTCAGCCCTTCAACCATCGGTCAAGCCGCCCGCGCGTCCCAGCCGACCACGCTAAGGCGACGTGCAGGAAGGCGGCAAACGAGAGGAGGACACATGGTTTCGTTCACGTTGAACAACCGCCAGGTCTCGGTCGATGCCGACCCGAGGACCCCGCTGTTATGGGCTATCCGCGACCATGTCGGATTGACGGGCACCAAATACGGCTGCGGTGCCGGGCTGTGCGGTGCGTGCACCATCCACATCGACGGCACTGCACAACGTTCGTGCCAGCTCGACGTGGGCTCGGTGGCCGGAAAGTCGGTCGTGACGATCGAAGGCCTGTCACCCACCTCCTCGCATCCGTTGCAGAAGGCCTGGGTGGCGGAAGAAGTGCCGCAGTGCGGCTACTGCCAATCAGGCCAGATCATGAAGGCAGCCGAACTCCTCGCCAAGAACCCCAACCCCTCGCGCGCGGACATCATCACGCATATGGACGGCAATATCTGCCGCTGCGGAACCTATCACCGCATCATCGCAGCCATCCAGCGCGCAGCGAAGGAGGGCTGAGCCATGACAATGATCGATACGACACCGTCCCGCCGCAGCGTGCTCGCCGGACTGGGAGGAATGGCATTCTGCATCGCGGTCGGAAGTGACGGTGTGCGCCTGATGTCACAGGCGCAGGCCACTGCCCTGGCGAATGCACCTATCAACCCATGGGTCCGCATCGCCCCCGACGGCAAGATCACGATCCTTAGCGCCGGCGCGGAGATGGGCCAGGGCTCGATGACCTCGCTGCCACTCATCGTCGCCGAGGAGATGGACGCCGACTGGTCGAAGGTCGCGATTGAATGGACCCCGGCCGATGCCAGCATCTACGGCTACAAGGACCCGTTCGGCACCGAGCAATTGATGTGGATCGTCGGCAGCCGCGCGGTGCAGCTCTATTTCACCCAGCTCCGCACGGCCGGCGCCCAGGTGCGCAAGGTGCTGATCGCCAACGCCGCGCAGAAATGGGGCGTCGACGCCGCAACCCTCAAGACCGAGCCGAGCGTCGTGGTCAATCCTGCCAATGGGGCCCGGCTCACCTATGGCGAGATCGCCGCATTCGGCACAATTCCCGCGACGCTGCCGGCAGCCGATCCCAAAGAGCTCAAGGAGCGCAAGGATTTCCGCCTGATCGGCAAGTCGGTGCCGCGGCGCGACCTTCCCTCGAAGGTCAACGGCACGGCGCAGTACGCCATCGACGTGAAATTGCCGGACATGGTCTACGCCTCGACTTTGCACTCGCCCGTTCACAATGCCCAGCCCGGCATTTGGGATCCGGGCAAGCAAGACCAATCGGCGGCTGCGCCGGAAAGCTGGAACGACGCTGAGGTCAAGGCGATGAAGGGCGTGATCGCGGTGGTCAAGCTTGCCAACGGCGTCGCCGTGGTTGCCGATCATTTCGAGACCGCCAAGGCCGGCCGCGATCTCCTGAAAGTGACGTGGCGCAAGGCCAAGGCCGACGGCTTCGATTCAGGGCGGGCGCTCGAGGACTACGTCAAGATCCACGCCGATCCGACTGCGCAAGCGGTCAAGCTCGAAGAAAAGGGCGACGTGAGCGCGGCGTTCGCAAGCGCGGCCAAGACCTATCACGCCGAGTTCCGCAGCGACTACGGTTATCACGCCCAGATGGAGCCGCTCAACGCGGTGGTGCGTATCAACGACGCCGGCGACAAGGTCGAGGTTTGGGAGGGCAGTCAAGCGCCCGACGAATCCCGAAAGGCGGTGGCGAAGGCGCTCGGGCTCACGCTTGAGCAAGTGGATTTCCACCAATGCTACATGGGCGGCGGCTTCGGCCGTCGCTCGCTCGGCGACTACGCCGCCGAATGCGCGCTCATCGCCAAGGAGGTGCGTCGTCCGGTCAAGTTAATATGGACGCGCGAGGAGGACATCGCCCAGGGCATGTTCCGGCCGCAATCCTTCCAGTGCCTGGAGGCAGCGACCGATGCGTCGGGCAAAGTGACGGGCTGGAAGCACTGCGTGGTCGGCGAGGGCGAATTCCTGCTCATCACCGGCATCAAAATTCCCTACTACGGGGTGCCCAACCAGGCGATCGAGCGACGCGGCGTCTCGCACGGCATCAAGCTCAAGCACTGGCGTGCGGTCGGCCACGTGTTCAACACGTTCGCGATCGAAAGCTTCGTCGACCAGATGGCGGTCGATCAGGGCATGGACCCGATCGAGTTCCGCTTCGAGCGCATGGGCGCCACCCCCAAAGCGCGCAAGGTATTCGAGGCGCTGGCGCAAATGTCCGACTACAAGGCCAAACGGCCCGATGGACGCGCCTTCGGCATCTCGATCACGGAGCGCTCGGGCTCGCTCGGCGCCGGTGCGGTCGAGATCTCGCTCGACCAGGCGAGCGGAAAGATCCGCGTGCACAAGGTGTGGGCTGCCGTCGACGGCGGCGTAATCGTACAGCCGGCCGCGGCGCAGGCAAACGTGGAGAGTGCCATCCTCTACGGCTTGTCCAGCGTGCTGCATGAGCGCATCACGATCAAGGACGGCACCGTCGAGCAGTCGAACTTCCACGACTACAGCCTGATGCGCATGTCCGACGTGCCTGAGGAGCTCAACGTCAAGTTCGTCGACGTCGACACGCGGCCGACGGGCTTGGGCGAGATCGGCAATCCCTTCATCGCCGGCGCGATCTCCAACGCGTTCTATCGGCTGACCGGCAAGCGGCTGCGCCACCTGCCGTTCACGCCGGAGCGCGTGCTGGAAACGCTGAAGGCGTGAGTCGCCGCGGCAGCGAGGTCGTTTGGTAACGGACACGATTCAAGAAAGCGCCCGCCGGATCGGCGGGCGCTTTGCGGTCGCGCTGTATCAGCCGGGCAGATGCGCCTACCCCACAATGAATCTGTTGCGCGTCTGGAAGTCCTTGAAGGTGTTCTCTGGCACCTCGAAATTCGTTGCCAGTAGCAAGGTCGGGTTGGCGCCGATCCAATCGGCGAGCGAGATCGATTCATAGGTGCCGCTGTTGAGCGCAATCAGCAGTTCGACGTCCTCGTCGCCGATATTCTCGATGTAGTGCCCATATCCTTGCGGCACGTAGCCGACATCGCCCGCATTGAATTCGTCGATGCGAACACGGCCGTGCGACCCGAACACGCCCATGCGCGCGCGGCCGGAGATGTAGTACTGCCATTCGTCGGCGTTGGGATGCCAGTGCGGTTCGCGTAACGCGCCGGGCTTGATTTGCATGAGCGCGCCGGTGACGGTCGTCGAGATGGGGAATTGGCGTTGCGACACCAGCCGGTTGGTACCGCCGGGATAGGTGTCGGGACGCTGCGCCAGCAGGCGGTAACGATGGGTCAGCGCACCGTTGTCGAGCGAGCCGGGCGGCGGAACGGCGGGAAGCGGCGGCGGCACCGGTCCCCTTGCGATGTAGACCTCGCCTTTGGGAAAGTTTGCGAATGTCGACGCCGGTACGCCGAAATACTTTGCCAGCACCTCGGGCGGCGTATGCCCGATCCAGTCGCTGATGCTGAACGTGCCGAACTCGGAGAAATATCCGTTGTCGAACACCAGGACGAAGAGGCAGTCCTCGGTGCCGATGCCCTGGATCGAGTGGCCGAACCCGCGCGGAAAATACCAGACGTCGCCGGCGGCAAAATCCACGATCTGCGATTGGCCTTGCGGGTTGATGGTCGTCACCCGGCATTGCCCCTTGATCACGTAGGCCCATTCCGCCGCGTTGGCGTGCCAGTGCAGCTCGCGCAAACCGCCGGGGGCGAGCGACATCAGCACTCCGGCGAGCGCTTGCGAGACCGGGAATTGCGCCACCGTTGCCTCTTTTGCCCAGCCGCCGTCCCAGGATTTGGGTGTCACGGCGCCGAGCTGGAAACGGAAGGACGGCAGCTCGGCACCGGCTAGCGGCGCCGGCGTCGGCCCGAAAGAAGGCTGTCCCTGCCCGAACGTCTCCGTGCCCGTTGCGGCTGCCGCCATGCCGCCGGCCGCGGCGGCGCCCAGCATGTCGCGGCGTGAGAATTCGGCCATTCGTAACCTCCTGGATGAAACGCCCGCGCCCGATATCGCAGACGGGTGTCATAGCTTGCAATTGCAAGTCAACCAACTCGGCACGCGGTTTGCCCCGGCGTATGCTGGGAGCACTCGCACCCACGCCATGAGCTCGGAGGCCCAATGACCGCCATCACGCTTGCGCAGGCCGACCGCCTCATCGAAGCCATTCTTGCGCGCGGCGCCGAGCTCGACTGCCGCCCGCTCGCGGTCATTGTCGTCGAACCCGGTTGCAAGGTGAAAGCGTTCAAGAAGGAGGACGGCAGCTCCATGATCCGGTTCGAGATGGCCTACGGCAAAGCCTATGCCGCCCTCGCCATGGGCCGCTCCTCGAAGCTCGTGAAGCAGCGCGCGGAGGAGAAGCCGATGTTCATGCGCTATCTCATCGCCGCAAGCGACGATCAAATTTTTCCCGAAGGCGGCGGCTTGCAGATTCGCGATGCCGCGGGCGAGATCATTGGCGCCGTCGGCGTGACGGGAGACAGCGAAGAGCGCGACGAGGAGCTCGCCGCCCACGGCGTCCGCGCGATCGGGTTGAAAACCGACGAGGACTGCGCCGCCCTGGGCCGACGCAGCGGGATCCGGCTAACCGACAAGTGACAACACTTGCGCGATTGCGCTAGCCTTCGTGACGCGGGCGCGCAGTGCACGGAAAATGAGGGAGGGTAGCGTGGCGGCTCATCGCATAAGATTTGGGCTGGCAGCCGTCCTGTTCACAGCAGCAGCCTTCCCGCCGATGCTCTCACGCGCAGCGCCATCTCTGGATTACGAGTTCTTCAAGCTGCGCGTGCAGCCGATCTTCTTGCAAAAGCGCGACGGCCATACGCGCTGCTACGTCTGCCATGCCGAGAGCAACAATGCGTTCCGCCTGGAGCGGCTCGCGCCGGGCGCGAGCACCTGGAGCGAGGAGCAGTCGCGCCGCAATTTCCAGATGGCGTCGTTGCTGGTGAACCCGGGCGATCCCGCGACGAGCCGTCTGCTACAGCAACCGCTCGCGCCCGAGGCTGGCGGCAACGTGTTTCACTCCGGCGGCCGCCAGTTCGGCTCGACGGACGACCCGAGCTGGAAAATCCTGGCCGACTGGGTCAACGGGGAGAAGCTCTAGCGAACGCGGGCCGGGCAAGCCGCGCTCAGGATGGCCGTGCCGGGCGGTGGTGGGCGCGAAACACGATGCCGCTGCGAGCACGCAGATTTCCCTCGGATGCAACGAATGGATCCGGCTCCGGGCATCGCAGCAATGCCTTATGCGCTTCCCACTCGCTCGCGGCGTCGAGCGTGTCGAGAAACTGCACCTCGCCGGCGGCAAGCAACGCAATCGGCAGGCCGTCGCGGTAAAGCAAGCGGTTGCCGGTAAGCGCAGGCAACCTCGGACCGGGGGTGAGAATGCCGACGAGGTTGAGCGGGTCGGCGCCGGAGAGCGAGATGAGGGCTCTCGCCGCGGGCTGACGCCGCACCTCGCGCAGCATGCCGACCGCGTCAGGCAACGCGAATTGCTCGCCAGAAAAGCCGGCGACGAAGCGCCCGCCGCGGATCTCACCTCTGCTTTCGAGTCGGCGATAGACGCGCAGGAGGTCCCGCCATGGCGGCAGCCAAGCAGCCTCGCGTTCGATGAGGCGCCAGAACACGAGGCCGTATCGCAGCAACAAGGTGCGCGCCACGTGCTCGGTTTGCTCAAAGGGCGCTTGCGGCGGCGGGCGCGACGTGGCCGGCCGCGGACGGCGAGCAAGCGCCCAGCGCCCCGCCGCTTCCATGCCGAACTTTGCCGTGCGCCGCCGGCGCCGACCACCGGCCAAGGGCGCCCGCTCGGCGGACGGCACCAGCAGCGCCCGTAGGCCGCCGAAACTGTCGGAGCTCACCAACCCGAGCGCAACCAGTTCCGCCAACGCTTCCTCGACCTGGGTGCGCAGCAGCCCGGTGCCTTCCACAAGCTCATCGAAGAAGGAGGCCCCGTGGGCACGAATGTAATCGGCGACAGCTTGTGCGCGGATGCCGGGGGCAACGTCATCCGCAGGCGGCGACAACGACGTCCAATGCAGCGCGTGGCGACGCGCCAGCAATGTGATGGGCGTGGTGCGCACAGGCGCTACCCTGCTCTCGCTGCCGTTGCCCGATCGCCCGGAACGGGGCCGCAGACGAATCCACGCGACCTGTCCCGCCAGACAACGGTCGTCGAGCCACCTCGGCTCGTAGCCCGCGATCCGCGCCGGCAGGATCTCGCTTTCCCAGGCTGCGGCGGGCGCCTCGAATCCCTCTAACTGCGCCACGACGGTATCGATTGCATCCTGCCCCTGCATCCGCGCATCCGCGGTGACGCGCTGCCAGGACAGCAGAAAGCGCAGGAAATCACGCGCGGCGACCGGCTCAATCTCGGCGCGCAGGCGCTTGACGGTGTAACCGTGGATGCGGGCGAGCAAGCGTCGCTCGCACCATTCTTCGCTGGCACCCGCCGGCGAGAAGCGCCCGCGCATGGCGAAGCCTTCAGCTTCGAGCGCCGCCAGCGCGGCCGCGACTTCATGCTCGGCCAACCCAAGCGGAGCAGCCAGCGCTTCGCGGGTGACCGGGCCCAGGCCCTCGAGCCGCCCGCGCAGGATCTCGACCAAGGCCTCTTCGCGCCCGCAATTGGTGTCGGCAGCCGCGGCCGGAGCAGCGATCGCGGGCTCGAGCTGGGCCGCGGGCCATAGCACCCGGAACTGCGGCAGCCGCTCTGCCGCGATCCACACCGTCGCCGCGGGAGCATGAAGCCGCGCCGCGCGCTTCTCCCGCGCAAGCTCCGCCAACCACTCGCTCCAGCCGGCGGCGGCACGCGCCTCATCGATGCTGAGGAAACCCAGCCAAACCAGCGCGTCATGCAGCTCATCGGCATTGGCCGCCTCGGGCCACGCTTCGGCGCGAACTCGGGCGATCGCCTCGGCATCGAGCCGGCCCAGGTCGGCCGCGGTCTCCGGCGAAAGCCAGCGCCGGCTCATCACCGCCTGGGTCCGGCGTTCCTCCAACGGCGCATCGTCGAGATAAGCATACGGGCGCGCCGAGAGGACCTCGAGCGCCAGCGGCGAAGGCTGGGTCAGGTCGCGAGCGACGACGCGGATGCCGCCGGATTCCATACGTTTGAGCAGGCGCTCGAGACCGGCGAGATCCATCGCCTCGTTGAGGCAGTCGGAGATGGTCTGGCGCACCAGCGGATGGTCCGGGATCTCGCGCTCGCCGACGAGGTTCTCCGCACAGGCAGTCTGATCGGGAAAGACGGCGCCGATCAGATCCTCGGCGCCCATGCGCGCGAGTTGCGGCGCCACTTTTTTGCCGCCGCGGAACCGCGGTAGCGCGAGCGCCACCCCGATCACCCAGCGCCAGCGGGTGACGAACATCGGCGAATCGAGCATTGCCTGGATCAAGACCGGCCTAACGGTGGCGGAGTTGAGGTAGCGCGCGACATCCGCGAGCTCGAAGCTGTGCGCAGTGGTGAGCGAGAGGACGATGTTGTCCTCGGTCGCCGCCGCCTGTAGCTCGAAGTTAAATTTGCGGCAAAAACGCTTGCGGAGCGCCAGCCCCCAGGCGCGGTTGATGCGGCTGCCGTAGGGCGAATGGATGACGAGCTGCATCCCGCCGACCTCGTCGAAGAAGCGTTCGAACACGATCGTGTCCTGCGTCGGCAGGCAGCTCAGCGCCGCATGGGCGGACGACAGATATTCCAGCAGTTGCTCGGCCGCGGGCTGGGCGATCCCGACCTCCGCGACGAGCCAGCGCAGGATCGTCTCGGCCGGCTCGCCGCCGTTGAGGCGCGCGGCGATTTCCGCCCGCAAGCGCGACACCGCGGTCGACAATTCGTCGCTGCGGCCCGGCGCTTCTCCCAGCCAAAACGGGATCGTCGGCGCCATCCCATGGGCATCCTCGACCCGCACCACGCCGCGCTCGACGCGGATGATGCGATAGCTCTTGTTGCCAAGCTGAAAGATGTCGCCGGCCAGGCTTTCGACCGCGAAGTCTTCGTTCACGGTCCCGATGAAGTGGTTTTCGGGCTCCAGCAGCACCTGATAGTCGGCATTGTCCGGGATGGTGCCTCCGGACGTCAGCGCGGTGAGCCGCGCGCCACGCCGCCCGCGCAGCACGTGGTTGACGCCGTCGTGGTGGATCAACGCGCCGCGGCGACCGCGGCGGGTGCTGAAACCTTCCGCCAGCATTTGTACAACCGCCGCGAAATCCTCCCGCGGCAGCGTGCGATAGGGCGATGCGCGGCGCGCCAGGGCATAGAGTTCGTCCTCGCTCCATTCGCGCGTGGCCACTTCCGCAACGATCTGCTGGGCCAGCACGTCGAGCGGCTGTTCCGGAATGACAAGGCGATCGAGCTCGCCGCGGCGGACGCTGTCGAGCAGCGCCGTGCACTCCACCAGCTCGTCGCGGGACAACGGAAACAGCCTGCCCTTGGGCGTGCCGTCGATGGCGTGCCCCGACCGGCCGACGCGTTGGAGGAAGGTTGCGATCGAGCGCGGCGATCCGAGCTGGCAAACCAGGTCGACCTCGCCGATGTCGATGCCCAGTTCGAGCGAAGCGGTCGCCACGAGCGCTTTCAGTTTGCCGTGCTTGAGCCGTTGTTCGGCATCCAGGCGCTGCTCCTTGGCCAGGCTGCCGTGGTGCGCGGTCACCTGGTCAGCGCCGATGCGCTCGGAAAGTTGACGCGTCACCCGTTCGACCAGCCTGCGGGTGTTGACGAAGACGAGGGTCGTGCGATGCGCCTCGATCAGCTCGGCCAGGCGTTGATACACCTGCTCCCAGACCTCGGCCGACATCACCGCCTCGAGCGGCGAATCCGGAAGCTCGAGGGCGAGATCGCGGGCACGGCGGTGGCCGCTATCGATGATGGCGCAATCGAGGCCGGCGTTGCTCGCCGCCCCGACCAGGAAGCGCGCCATCTCCTCGATCGGCTTCTGGGTGGCCGACAAGCCGACGCGCAACAAGCGACCGCCGCAGAGCACTGAGAGCCGTTCGAGTGACAGCGCCAGGTGGGTGCCGCGCTTGTTCGCAGCCAACGCATGGATCTCGTCGACGATCACGGTCCGGGTGGTCGCCAGCATCGCGCGTCCGGACTCCGAGCCGAGCAGGATGTAGAGCGATTCCGGGGTGGTCACCACGATGTGCGGCGGGCGGCGGCGCATGCGCTCGCGCTCACCCGGTGGGGTATCGCCGGTGCGCACCCAGGTGCGGATATCCACCTCGGGCAAGCCCCGCGCCTTGAGGCTCTCGCGGATGCCCGCCAGCGGCGCCTCGAGGTTGCGCTGGATATCGTTCGAGAGCGCCTTGAGCGGCGAGACGTAGACGATCTGGGTTTCGTCTTTGAGGCCCGCGTCGAGCCCCTGCCGCACCAGGCCGTCGATGGCGGCGAGAAAGGCTGCAAGCGTCTTGCCCGATCCGGTCGGCGCCGCGATCAGCACGTGCCGGCCGGCCTGGAACGCGGGCCAAGCCTGCGCCTGCGCGGCCGTTGGCGCCGCAAAGCTGCGCTCAAACCAAGCCGCAACGGCGGGGTGAAACAAATCACCTGGTGTCATGGAACCGGAATATCGGGCGGCGGCGTGATGGGTCGCCCGTGGCGATGCCGTTCCCAACATATGGGTTTCTCGCCGGCCCAATCAATCCACCTGCACGGCGAGACCCCCGCGCCGGTTGAGTTCCACCGGAACGCAGTTACTTCGCCACCAGCGTGGTGATCCGTTTGGGCACTTCGCCCACCGGAATGACCGCCTTGACCGTCTTGTGCTCCGTATCGATGGCGGTGACGGATTTGATGGCGGCGTTGGAGATGTAGATCGTCTTGCTGTCCGGCGTGAACGTGACCCAGTTCGGGACCGAGGCAATCGGGCCGTGGCCGGCGAGCTTGAGCGCCGGCAACGCGACCTCGCCAATCGGCGTGAGCTCGGGAAGCGCGTAGACGAACACCGCATTGTTGGGGATGCTGGTGACCCAGAGCGTTCTGCCGTCGGGCGCGACCCCGATGCCGTGCGAGGGCGCTGTCGCGCGCCCGGCATCGGTTTCGAACTCGACCGACGTCTCCGTCAGCTTGATCCTGGCCACTTCCTTGCGCGCGGCGAAATCCACCACCGCAAACCCGTTGGTGTCGGAGAGTTGCACGAAAATGCGCTTGGTCGACCCGTCGGGCCCGGCTTCGATCGTCATCGGGCGTACGCCCAGGTCGAACGGCAGCTCCCAGATCGGAACCTCGCGCTCGAGATCGATGACGGTCAGAAGCTTGCCTGGAATCGAGCCGGCAATGAGGTGCTTGCCGTCGGGCGTCACGTAAATGTTGTGCAGCCGGCCCTTGACCAGGATGCTCTTGGTCCGGGTCAACGTCTTGGCGTCGATGACGTCGACGGCGCCACTCCCGCGTGCGATCGCGACCAGGATGCGATCGCCGGTCTTGGTAACCGCGATATTGTTGGGGTGGTTGCTCAGCGGCACTTTCTTGATGAGCGCGCCACTGCTGCGGTCGAACACGTCGAGTGTGCTGTCGGCCTCGTTGCTGACGTAGACCCGCGCGCCATCGGGAGAGGGCGCGATGCCATGCGCCGCCTCGATGCCCTTGATCTCCTGCACGATCTTGTTGGTCGCGGGATCGATGACGTGGATGCTGTCGCCGGCGCTGTTGGTGACATAGATGAAAGCCGCGCCCTCGGCGCCGCCCCACGCCGGCAGCGGGATGAGCGCCAGCACCAGCCACAAATGCCTCATGATGCGACGACAGGCGGCCATGGCAATCTCCTCGGGTCTTTGCACTGAGGCAGGGTATGCTCGGCCCCCGGTCAACATCAAGGTAGCCCTCCCGTCGCGATGGGACTTCGGCCCCGAGTACGTGCTATAGGGTCGCGGTCGGCGAAGGCAAAAGCCAAGGAGTGGGACATGCCCCGTCACGCCCGCTACGTACCCCACGGCGTCATTCCGGCCGTGCTGCTGCCCTTCAACGATGATCTGTCGATCGATGAAAAGAGCTTTCGCGCCCATTTGCGCGACGTCGCGGCAACCAAGGGGATCTCCGCCATCACAATCAACGCCCATTCGACCGAGGTCGGCTCGCTGACCTTCGACGAGCAGCGGCGGGTGCTCGCCATCGCGCAGGACGAGATCGGCGAGCGGGTGCCGCTGGTCAACGGGGTATGGGCCGACGGCAGCCTCGAGGCGGCCAGAATCGCCCGCATGGGCGCGGACGGCGGCGCCTCCGCGTTACTGATCTTCCCGCCGGGGCCCTTCACGCTGGGTCAATCGCCGCCCATGGCGCTGGCGCATTTCAAGCGCATCGCGGACGCCACCGACCTCCCGCTCATCGTCTTCCAATATCCGCTCGCCACCGGCCAGGGCTACCCGCGCGACACGCTGCTCAAGATGGTGGACGAGGTGGCGAGCATCCGCGCCATCAAGGACTGGGCGGGGAATGTCGCGCAGCACGAAATGCACGTTCGCACGTTGCAGAATCTGCCGCGGCCGGTGAACGTGCTCACCACCCACAGCGCGTGGCTGTTGAGCTCGCTCGTGCTGGGCTGCAACGGGCTGCTTTCCGGCAGCGGCAGCGTGATCGCGGACTTGCAGGCGCAGCTGTTCCACGCCGCCAAGGCGAACGACCTCGCCGAGGCGCGCCGCCTCAATGACCGCATCTATCCGCTGGCGCGGGTGTTCTATGCCGATCCCTGGGCGGACATGCACAACCGCATGAAGGAAGCGCTGGTGCTGCTCGGCCGCCTGCCGCGGGCGGTGGTGCGCCCGCCACTGGTCAAGCTCAACGGCGTCGAGATCGAGCGCATCCGCGCCGCGCTGGTGGAGGCGGGCCTCATGGGCGCGAAGGCGCGCGACGCGGCCTAGGCCGGATCCGCAGAGGAGCGAGAGCATGAGCCCCGGAACGAGCCCCACCGGCAATCACCAGATCGCGTGGCAGAACGTGCTGACCGTGCTGAGCGCGGCGATTCTGATCGGCGCCGAGGTGTTCGGCGCCGCGTTTGCCGGCGGCTGGGCGGTCGCCAGCTACTTGGATCTCGGGCCCTACGGCGTGCATGTGATGCAGGGCATCTTCTTTCTCTGCGGCATTGCCGTGATGGCGGCGTTCATCCGCAACGCGCGGCGCGTGGAGCCGTTCACCACCCGCGGCTGAGCCTCTCTTGCGGGCAAGCGAGAAGCTTCGCCAGCCGCGTTCGCCACCGATCTGCTCGCGCCGAGGCGCGGCACACAAAAAAATGCTTGTCAAGTGCGCTCATATTGCTTATGTGCGCGATTGCCCAATTTCGCACGTGCCTGTGGCCGTGTGTCGGTCGGTGGGCATCCGGACAAGAGGCCGGACAGCCGCCCGGAGCAAGATCGCAGCATTGAGTCTGCGGTCGCCTGAGCTCCGAATACACTTGACCGGCAGCCGGAGGCGAAACCGGCATACCCCGCGCTCAACGGGGGACGCGGCTTAAAGCAACGACGGACCGGGCTTCCTTGGTCTCTGCCGGCTTTCCACCGCCGGCGTGGCTACCGAAGAGGCTTGTTCATCATTGCCGGCCGTGCGGAGTGGGAGCTCCCCATTCCAATCCAAGGCAGCACAGCGGGTTAAGAGCCCACGTTCGCCAGCGCGTCCCCATCGCGCACTGGTGACGAGTTCACAACCCGCATCACCTGGCGGTTCGCCGCCTGCTAGCCGTGGGGAGAGCGCCAATGACCGCGCGCATCCGCCAATTCCTTCGTAAGCGGGCCGAGGACGGCCCCTGCCTCGTCGTCGATCTCGACGTGGTGCGCGAGAACTATCTGGCCTTCGCCAAGGCGCTGCCGGACACGAAGGTGTTCTATGCCGTCAAGGCTAATCCGGCGCCCGAGGTGCTCGCGCTCCTTGCCGCGCTGGGCTCGAGCTTCGACGCCGCCTCGGTCGCCGAGATCGAGATGGCGCTCGCGGCCGGCGCGACGGCAGACCGCATCTCCTTCGGCAATACCATCAAGAAGGAGCGCGACGTGGCGCGTGCTTATGCGCTCGGCGTGCGCCTTTACGCCGTCGACTGCCTCGCCGAGGTGGAGAAGATCGCCCGCGCCGCGCCCGGCTCCCGCGTCTTTTGCCGCATCCTCTCCGACTGCGTCGGGGCGGAATGGCCGCTGTCGCGCAAATTCGGCTGCGAGCCCGCCATGGCGGCCGACGTGCTGGAGCACGCCCACCGCCTCGGGCTCGAAGCCTATGGCGTCTCCTTCCATGTCGGTTCGCAGCAGCGCAATCCGCATGCCTGGGACCGGGCGCTCGCCTCGGCGGCGGCCGTGTTCCGCGAATGCAGCGAGCGCGGGCTCAGCCTCACCATGGTCAACCTCGGGGGCGGATTCCCGACCAAGTATCTCAAGAACGTGCCGACGGTGAAGACCTACGGCTCGACGATCTTCCGCGCGCTGCGCCGCCACTTCGGCAACCGCATCCCGGAGACGATCATCGAGCCGGGCCGCGGCATGGTCGGCAATGCCGGCGTGATCGAGGCCGAGGTCGTGCTCGTCTCCAAGAAGAGCGAGAACGATGACGTGCGCTGGGTCTACCTCGACATCGGCAAGTTCGGCGGCCTCGCCGAGACGATGGACGAATCGATCCGCTATCCGATCCGCACCCTGCGCGACGGCGACGAGCTCGCGCCCTGCGTGCTCGCGGGGCCGACCTGCGATTCGGCCGACGTGCTGTACGAGCGAGAGCCGTACGCGTTGCCGATCAGCCTCGAGATCGGCGACAAGGTGCTCATCGAAGGCACCGGCGCCTATACCTCGAGCTACTCGTCGGTGGCCTTCAACGGCTTCCCGCCGCTGAAGACGTACCACATCTAGCTGGACGGACGGAGGTCTGACATGGTTACCGTCCGTAAGGAACGGCCGGCCGAGGCTGCAACGCGTGACGCGCTGCTCGACCTCGCCTATGGGCCGGCCCGATTCACCAAGACGTCGCAGCGCCTGCGCGAAGGGCGTCGGTCGGAGCTGGCGCTGGTGGCCGCGGAGAGCCGTCGCATCGTCGGTACGGTGCAGCTCTGGGAGGTGTCGGTCGGTCCTGACCGGCCCGCGCTCCTGCTCGGTCCGCTCGCCGTCGCGCCCGACCGGCGCAAACGCGGCATCGGTTCGACGCTGGTGCATCACGCGCTACGCGAGGCCGCTCGTCGCCGCTACGGTGCCGTGCTGCTAGTTGGCGACGCGGCCTATTACTCGCGGTTCGGCTTCTCCAGCGAGAAGACCAACGCGCTGTGGCTGCCCGGGCCTTATGAGCGCCACCGGCTGCTTGGGTGCGAGCTCAAGCCCGGCGCGCTCGATGGCGCTCGCGGGCTGATCAGCGCCTGGGGTCCGCTCGAGCAACTGCCCGATCTCGCGACCCTCGTTGCAGGCCTGCTCGGCACAGACAATCGCCTCGTGCCGCACGCGGCATAACCCATCCCTTGCTTAGGAGTGACTGACGTGAACGCCACCGCCCCCTCGACCCAAAGCGGCCCGCTCCATGCCCGCTTCGAAGGACCGATCGTTATGATCGGCTTCGGCTCGATCGGCAAAGGCACCCTGCCGCTGATCGAGCGGCATATCGCTTTCGACCGCTCGAAATTCGTGGTTATCGCGCCCGACGACAGCGACCGGCACCTGCTCGACGAGCGGCAGATCCGGTTCGTTCATCGAGCGCTCACGAAAGAGAATTATCGCGACATCCTGACCCCGCTGCTGACCACGGGGCCGGGCCGCGGCATGGTCGTCAACCTCTCGGTCGACACCTCCTCGGTCGATCTGATGGAGTTCTGCAAGGGCCTCGACGCCTTCTATATCGACACGGTGGTCGAGCCGTGGCCGGGCCTTTACACCAACCGCACCCTCTCGATCTCGGAACGCTCCAACTACGCGCTGCGGCAGAGCATGCTCGATCTGCGCCGTCGGCGCCCCGGCGGCGTCACCGCCGTGAGCTGCTGCGGCGCCAATCCCGGCATGGTGTCCTGGATGGTGAAGCAGGCGCTGGTCGACATTGCCGGAGAGCTCAAGCTCGACTTCGTCGAGCCGCAGACGCGCGAGGACTGGGGGCGGCTGATGCAGCGCGTCGGCGTCAAGGGCATCCACATCGCCGAACGCGACACCCAGCGCGCACGCGATCCCAAGCCGCGCGGCAAGTTCGTCAACACCTGGTCGGTCGAAGGCTTCCTGTCCGAAGGCCTGCAGCCCTCGGAGCTGGGCTGGGGCACGCACGAGAAGACACTGCCGCCGGGCGCCTCACGGCACAGCTTCGGCTGCGACGCGGCGATCTATCTCGCGCGGCCGGGCGCCGGCACGCGGGTGCGCTCGTGGACGCCGACCGCACAGGCCCAGCACGGCTTCATGATCACCCACAACGAGTCGATCTCGATCGCCGATTACTTCACGCTGCGCGAGGGCGGCAAGGTCGTCTACCGGCCGACCTGCCACTACGCCTATCACCCCTGCGACGACGCGGTGTTGTCGCTCCACGAGCTCGCCGGCGCGCAGTGGAAGCCGCAGCAGACCTGGCACATCCTCTCCGAGCACGACATCGTCGACGGCATCGACGAGCTCGGCGTGCTGCTCTATGGCCATGCCAAGAACGCCTACTGGTACGGCTCGCAGCTCTCGATCGAGGAGACGCGGCGGATTGCCCCATACCAGAACGCAACCGGCTTGCAGGTGACGTCGGCGGTGCTCGCCGGCATCGTTTGGATGCTGGAGAATCCCGAGCGCGGGATTGTCGAGGCCGATGAGATGGATTTCCGCCGCTGCCTTGAGCTGCAGCGGCCTTATCTCGGGCCGGTGATCGGCTGCTATACCGACTGGACGCCGCTCGTCGGCCGCAACGAACTCTTTCCCGAGACGCTCGACACCAGCGATCCCTGGCAGTTCACCAACGTCCTGGTGAACTAGCTCGTGGGTAACCCGACTGCCGTCGTCCCCGCTTTTGCGGGGACGACACGATATGGCGTGACGTCGTGTCTTCGCCCTTCAAAATGTCGGACTTACCGCCGCATTGAATTCTCCGTGAAATGACCACACTCTCGCCCCATGGAGGCGCAAGGCCGATGGGACCATCGCCTGAGCCTGAACGGATCGTGGGTATTGTGATGCGTGCGTGGTTACAAACATCGATGATGGTGGGGGTACTCGTGTTTACTGCCGCCGCACCCCTTCGCGCCGCCGAGCCGACCGCCGCGGGTCTATGGGAACAAATCGACGACAAGACCGGCAAGCCCGAGAGCTGGTTCAAGATCACCGAGCGCAACGGAGTCTACGAAGGGGCCGTCGCCAAAATCTTTTTCAAACCCGGCGAGGACGCGAACTGGGTTTGCGACAAGTGCGAAGGCGCGGACAAAGGCCGGCCGGTGCTCGGCCTGACCCTGATCAAAGGCATGCGGCGCAATGGATTGTCCTACGAGAGCGGGACCATCATGGACCCCCGCGACGGCTCGGTCTATCGCGCGCTGATGCGTGTCAGTCCGGACGGCCAGAAGCTCGAGGTGCGGGGCTATCTCGGCATTTCGCTGTTCGGGCAAAGCCAAGTCTGGAACCGCCTGCCCGACAGCGCGCTCACCTCCCAGGGCGCACCCCCGGCGCCGCGCGGCGGCACCGCGCCGCAGAAGAAGTAGCGCCGAGCCGAGAACACGCAACGTCCGCCGACGCACGCGTGCCGCGCATTGCTCGTCAGCCCAGATCGACAACGCCCGCCTCGCCGTCCTCCGCGCCGAAGGCGAGCGCCGTGCCGCTCGCGCTCCACGCCAGCGCCGTGATGGGCGCTCCAGCGCCCTTGCGTGCCAAGACCTCGGCGCCATCCTCGATCCGCACCAAGAGCACGAGCCCGTCGGTATAGCCCGCCGCGACCACCTCCTGTTTCGGATGGCAGGCGACCACCTCGATTTGCGGCTGCGCCGGCGCCAGGATGCGCGGCGTCTTGCCCATGGGACCGTCCTTGCCTTGGAATGGCCAGAGGACGAGTTGATTTGAGCCCGAGGTCGCGAGCCACTTGCCGCCGGCGGTAAACTCGAACGAGCGCACGCGCGCGCTGTAGCCCGACATGCGCATGTCCTTACGGTCGGCGAGCCGCCAGCCGTGCAGCGCCGGCTCCTGCATGGAAGTGACGAGGAAGCGGCCGTCGGGGCTCATGCGCGCGCCGAGATGGGAGCCTTTCCATTGCAGTACGTCCGGCTCGCTCTGAGCGTTCACGAACCAGAGCGTGACGCCGTTGTAGTGGGCGACGGCAAGGCGCAGCCCCTTCGGTGCGAAGGCGAGACCGCCGGCCGTGGACGGCACCGCCAGCGTGCGCTCCGCGCCCTTGGCCGCGCGCACGAAGGCCTCTCTGCCCGCCGACCAGGCGACCGCGCCGGCCGGGCCGACCGCTACGTGGTCGATCCAGCGGTGCTTGGCATCGCTGGCAAGCGTGATGCTTTTTCCTTCCGCATCGGTCGCCACCACCTTGCCGTCGTCGCCGCCGGTGACGATGCGGCTCGCATCCGCGGCCGAGGTGAGGATGGCGCCGTCATGGACGGGGATGGTGCGCGCCTCGCCCGCACGCGACAGGAACAGAAGCGCCTCCTCGCCGAGCACGAAGATTGCGGTCTGACCGAGAAAATGCGCCGCCACGACCGGCGCCTCCGCCTTGAGCGGGCGCGTGCGCTCGGCGACGGAGGGAATGTCGGCACGGGTGTCGGTCGCGCTCATGCTGCACCCGCATCGCGAGGAGGACACCCCTTGGCATGGGGGTGGACGAGGCCCATCACCGTTGCACTAGAACAGCCATCACGCCGCGCAGGCGGCGAAGCCTTCCCTGATCCTGTCCATCGGCAAGTTGCGGCCGATGAAGACGATGCGGCTTTCGCGTTTCTCGCCTTGCTGCCACGGCCGTTGATGATCGCCGTCGAGGATCATGTGCACGCCCTGGAATACGAAGCGCGCGTCGTCGCCCTTGAGCGACAGGATGCCTTTGCAGCGCAGAATGTTCAGCCCCTCGGTTTGCACGAGCTGCTGCACCCAGGGGAAGAACTTGTCCGGGTCGAGCGGCCTCTCGGTCTTGAGCGAAACGGATTGTATCTCCTCGTCGTGATAGTGTTTCAAGCCGCCCCCATGATGGTGATGGTGGTCATGATCCTGCTCATGGGCATCATCGTGCTCGTGGTGATGGTGATCGCCGTCGCCGAGAAATTCCGGCTCGATCTCCAGGATGCGGTCGAGATCGAACGCATTGCGCCCCAGCACCTCCGGCAACGCGACCTTGCAGCGCTCGGTCCGGTGCAGCTTGGCATACGGATTGATGCCGCGGATGCGCGCCTCCACCTCGCTAAGCTCGTCGGGCGCCACCAGGTCGGTCTTGTTGAGCAGGATGACGTCGGCGAACGCGATCTGGTTTTTTGCCTCCGGCGCGTCCTTGAGCCGCTCGTTGAGCCACTTCGCGTCGGCGACCGTGACCACCGCGTCGAGCTTGGCTTTGCGGCCGACATTGTCATCCATGAAGAACGTCTGCGCCACCGGCGCGGGGTCGGCGAGCCCTGTCGTCTCCACGATGATGGCGTCGAATTTCCCCTTGCGGCGCATCAGCCCGTCGATGATGCGCACGAGATCGCCACGCACGGTGCAGCAGACGCAGCCGTTATTCATCTCGAACACCTCTTCATCGGCGCCAACGACGAGGTCGTTGTCGATGCCGATCTCGCCGAACTCGTTGACGATGACGGCGTACTTTCGCCCGTGCGGCTCGGACAGGATGCGGTTGAGCAGCGTGGTTTTGCCGGCGCCGAGATAGCCGGTCAGCACTGTGACGGGGACCTTGTCGGACATGCGCGCAACTCCGTGTGGCCACGGTAATATATGCATCGGGGCGCCGATGCCACCGCGCCGTGTCTGCTGGAGGCGCAAACCAAGGTTCGTCATTGCCGAGCATAGCGCGTCGGAACACGCGCTATGCCCGCGCGTGACCGCTTGGGCGAGTGCCGGTGCTCGGCTGCGTCCGCGGCTGACCGCTCAGCTCACCAGCGCCGCCGCGAGCTGGCGCAGGTTGTGGCGGATGAGATCGACATAGGTGGGGGCCTCGCCTTTATCGTCGGTCAGTGCGTCGGAATAGAGGGTGCCACCGACCTTGGCTCCGGTTTCGCGCGCGATCTGTTCCACCAGGCGCGGGTCGGTCACGTTTTCCAGAAACACCGCCGCGGCTTTCTGCTTCCTGATCTGGCTAATGATGGCGGCGACGTCCTTGGCCGATGCTTCGGCCTCGGTCGATACTCCCTGCGGCGCGGTGAAGCTTATGCCGTAGGCATCCTGGAAATAACCGAAGGCATTGTGGCTGGTGACGACGCGGCGGCGATCGGGGGGAATCTTGGCGACGACGTCGCGCACCTCGCGCTCGAGGGCATCGAGCTTGGCGAGATAGGCCGCGGCATTGGCATGGTAGGTGTCCTTGCCGGCGGGATCAGCGGCGATCAGCGCGTCGCGGATATTGGCGACGTAGATCCTCGCGTTGGCGACCGATTGCCAGGCGTGCGGGTCCGCGCGTCCGTGATCGTGATCGTGGTCATGGTCGCCGGCGCGCTCGCGCGGCTTGATGCCCGTTGTTGCGACCACGATCGGGGCCTTGGTGCCGGATGCCTTGACCAGCCGCTCTAGCCAGCCTTCAAAGCCGAGTCCGTTCACGAACACGACCTTGGCGTCGGCCACCTTCTTGGCATCGCCGGGGGAAGGTGCATAGACATGGGCGTTTCCGTTAGGTCCAACCAGAGTCTCGACCGCGACGCGGTCGCCGCCCACGTTTTTCACGAAATCGCCGAGAATGGAAAAGGTCGCGACCACATCGAGCCGTTGTTGTGCGCGCGCCGGAGCGGCAGCGAGGAGGGCGGCGAGAGCGCCGGCAGCGAGTGCGCGTCGGGTCAGCATGGCATCCTCCTTTATGAGTTGATCGTCACGCTTCGAGATGGCGGCCGGGGAAGAGTTGCCGCGCCAACCCGCCGACCTGGCCGAACAGCAGCGAGATGAGGTAGAGCACGCCGGCGATCAGGATGATCGCGGGTCCGGAAGCCACGCCGAAGTGAAACGACACCAGCAAGCCGGCGTAGCCGGCCAACAGGCCGCTCGCGGTCGCGATCAGCATCATCAGCGTGATATCGCGCGCCCAGAAACGACCGGTCGCCGCCGGCAGCATCATCATGCCCACCGCCAGCAAGGTGCCGAGCGCGTGGAATCCGCTCACCAGATTGAGCACCACGAGCACGAGGAATGCGAGGTGTGCCAGGCCGCCAGACCGGCTAACCGCGCGCATGAAGCCGGGATCGACGCATTCGATCACCAGCGGCCGGTAGATTAGGGCCAGCAGGATGAGGGTGATGGTGGCATTGCCGGCGATCAGCAGCAGCGTCTGATCGTCGAGCGCGAGCACGTTGCCGAACAGCACATGCAACAGGTCGATGTTGGTTCCCTTGAGCGAGATGATGGTCACGCCGATCGCGAGCGAGAGCAGATAGAAGGTGGCAAGCGCGGCGTCTTCCTTGAGCTCGGTGGTGCGCGCAACCAGGCCGGTCAGCACGGCGACCACGAAACCGGCAATCAGGCCGCCCGCGGTCATGGCAAAGAGATTGAGGCCTGAGAGCAGGAATCCCACCGCGGCACCGGGCAGGATGGCGTGCGCCATAGCGTCGCCGACGAGCGACATGCGGCGCAGCATCAGAAACACGCCGATTGGGCAGGCGCCCAGCGCCAGCGCGAGCGCACCCGCCAGCGCCCGGCGCATGAACTCGAACTCGGTGAAGGGACTGATGAAGATCTGGTAGAGCGTCGACATGGTCTGCGGCTCTTTTCGGCTAGTTTGCGCCCATGCGACCTGCAGCGACCGGCGACGATCGGCGTTCGCCTATCATCGGCGCGGCTGATGGGTGCCGGCATCCGCGGGTTCGCCGCGCGGCGGTAAAGTGGAGGCTTGCTCGTCCCCGCACGGCTCCGCCTGGTGGTCGAAGGCCTCGCACATGCGGCGCGCCGCGAGCAGATTTTCCGGCGTGAGCACGTTCGCGGTGTGCCCCCAGGCGACCGGCTCGCGCGCCAAGAGCAGGGTTTCCGGGAAATTCGCCCGCACGAAATCGATGTCGTGCATGGCGGTGAGCACCGTGCGCCGCTCGCCGTGCCAGCGCCGCACCAGATCGAACAGGTCGGCGGAAGTCTTGGCGTCGACAGCATTGAACGGTTCATCGAGGACGATCACGCGCGCATCCTGCAGCAAGAGCCGCGCGAACAGCATGCGCTGCATCTGCCCGCCCGAGAGCGTCGCAATTGCGCGGTCTTCGAACCCGGAGAGGCCGACGGCGGCGATCGCCTGCTCGATCAAGGTTCGCGCGTCGCGGTCGATGCCGCCGAAGGAACCGGCACGGCGCCACAGCCCCATCGACACCATGTCGTAGACGTTGATGGGAAAGGTGCGATCGATGTCGGCGGCCTGGGGGAGGTAGGCGATGTTTTGCGGGTTGGGATCGCCGCGCTCGATGCCGCCCGCCAGCGGCTTGATCACGCCGACGATGCCCTTGAACAGCGTCGACTTGCCTGCCCCGTTCGGGCCGACCACGGCCACCAGGGCGCCGTTCTCGACCGCGCCATCGAGGTGGTGCACCGCCGGATGCCGGTCGTAGCCAAGCGTCAGGTTGCGGAATCGCAATGCCGCGGTCATCGACTCACACCTTCATCGCCCAGACGACGGCCGCCCACAGCAACGCAATGAGCGCGGCGGCAATCGCCAGCCGCTGCACGACCGACATACGCAGGAGCGACGGCGAAACCACGGCCGGAGGATGTCCTTGGCCGGGACGATGCTGATGATGCGGGTGGGGAAGGCGCGTGGGCATGACTCGTGGCAAAAGTCGATTTCTCTGCCGATGTTACAATGTAACATCGGTGCCCGTCCAGTGCCTCATCCAGCCGGCGCAACTGAGCGTAGCGCGACGCGGGTGCCCGGCGGCGGGTGGCACGTTCAATGCGTTTCGCCGATGCTCCATACGAGATACCTTGCAGCGCCATGAGCGAGCAGAAGCCCCGCGTCGTCACCGTTGGAGAAGCGATTGTCGAGTTGGTGCGCGGCGGCGATGGCCGATTCGGCATCGGCTGCGCCGGCGACACCTTCAACGTGGCGGTTTATCTCGCCCGCGCCGGGCTCGATGTCGCCTTTGCGACCGCGCTCGGGGACGATCCCTATTCCGATGCGATTCTCGCGCTGGCCGCGGCGGAGGGGATCGCCAGCGATCTCGTGCTGCGATTGCGCGGCCGGCTGCCCGCCCTCGCGCTGGTTGACAGCGGCGCCGACGGCGCGCGCCATCGCCATGATTGGCGCGGCGAATCGCCGGCGCGCGAGCTGTTCGAGCTTCCGGACTGGGGGCGCGTGGCCGAGGGTCTCACCAAGGCAAAGCTCGTCTATTTCTCCGGCATCACGCTTTCGCTCTATTCAAATACCGGCATCGGCCGCTTCCTCGCGCTCATCGAGATGGCGCGGCAGCAGGGCGTGAAAATCGCCTTCGATGGAAATTTTCGCCCGCGCGGCTGGCGTGGAGATTTGGCGCGGACGCGCACGGTATTCATGGAGGCTTTGAAGCGCGTCGATATCGCGCTACCGGCCTATGACGACGAAGCGGTGCTGTGGGGCGATCCAAGCCCCGAAGCGACGGTGGCGCGGCTGCAAGCCTTCGGTATCGCGGAGATCGTGGTGAAGAACGGGCCCAACAGCGCACTGGTGGTGAGCGGCGCCCAGCGCGAATTCATACCCGTGCCGGAGGTGGTGGTGCCGGTCGATGCCACCGCGGCCGGCGACAGCTTCAACGCCGCCTTCATCGCCGCCCGCCTCTCCGGCAAAGGACCCGCGGATGCAGCCGCCGCTGCGCACCGGTTGGCGGCGCAGGTCATCCGCCATCGCGGCGCGCTGATGCCGCGCGCAGCGGCGGCGATGCATTGATGCGTTAGTCGATGAAGGAGCGTTATTGACGGGGCGATGCGCGGCCGTTAGCCTCGCCAGCGATGGGGGTGGAGTCCCCCGAAACCGCCTTTAGTGGCTGATGACTCCTACCGCGACGGGCGCGGTGGGAGAGCGTGTATCACCCGCCGCGAGGCGGGTTTTTTGTTGTCACGATCAGCATAGGGATGAAAGAGAACCAGCATGGGATTTTTAGTGGTGTTCCTAGGCGGAGGCATCGGAGCCGCACTCCGGCACGGCGTTAATCTTGCGGTCGCCCGTGTGCTCGGCAGCGGCTTCAACTATGCCACCATGTTCGAGAATGTGAGCGGTTCGCTGGTGATGGGCCTATTGGTCGGCTATTTCGCCTTCGAAGGCACGATCCCGCAGCACTGGCGACTGTTTCTGACCACCGGCATTCTCGGCGGCTACACCACCTTCTCGGCCTTCTCACTCGATACCATTTTGCTTTATGAGCGCGGCGAACTGGGCCTTGCGGCACTTTATGTTATCGCTTCCGTCGCACTTTCGATCGGCGGCCTTCTGGCCGGCCTTTTACTGATACGCCACTTCGCCTGACTTTCCCCCGCGGCTGCGCCTTATGGGCGCGTGAAATGGCATCGAGCACAAGCGTCTCGGCGCCCTGCACGTCGAGCCACTTTACGATCGTAACCCATTTGCCCTTTTCCAAGTCCTTATAGTGCTGAAAGAAGTGTGCGATCTGGTCGCACATCGTCGGTGGCAAATCGCGGTAGCTGCGCACGTCCTTGTAAAATGGGGCCAGCGCGTCGACCGGCACCGCGATGATCTTTTCGTCCTTGCCCGCCTCATCTTCCATTAACAGCGCGCCGACGGGCCGGCAGCGGACGATTGCGCCCGGCACCACCTGCACCTGCGTAACGACGAGCACGTCGCAGGGATCGCCATCGGCGGACAATGTCTGGGGGATGAAGCCGTAGTTCCCTGGATAAAACATCGCCGTGTGCAGGAAGCGATCGACCATGAGCGCGCCCGAGGCCTTGTCGAGTTCATATTTCACCGGCGTGCCGCCGAGTGGGATTTCAATCACGGCATAGATGTCTGTCGGTGGGTTAGGACCTGCCGAAATCGCACCAATATCCATCGGAACGGTCCGCCGTTCGTGTGGTGCCAACTCTAACCCATCTGCAGCCGACGTTCACTTCGACATAGGAACGAGGCCGAGCTTGTCCAGCAAACGTCGGTCGCGGTCGCGCGCGGGGTTGGCGGTGGTGAGCAACTTCGGGCCATAGAAGATCGAATTGGCGCCGGCAATAAAGCACAGCGCCTGCGTCTCCTCGCTCATGTCCTCGCGCCCGGCTGACAGGCGCACCACCGACTTCGGCATGGTGATGCGCGCTGCCGCGATCGTGCGCACGAAGTCGAGCGGATCGATCGCCTCCCCGCGCGCCAAGGGCGTGCCCTCGACCTTGACCAGCATGTTGATCGGCACGCTTTCGGGATGCGCGGGCAGAGTCGCCAGCGTCGCGATCATGCCGATGCGGTCTTCGGCGCTCTCGCCCATGCCGACGATGCCGCCGCAGCAGACGTGGATACCGGCGTCGCGCACGCTCACGAGCGTGTCGAGGCGCTCCTGGTAGGTGCGGGTGGTGATGATCGCGCCGTAGTATTCGGGCGAGGTGTCGAGGTTGTGGTTATAGTAGTCGAGGCCGGCCGACTTGAGCCGCCGCGCCTGGCGCGAGGTGAGCATGCCGAGCGTGGCGCAGGTCTCAAGGCCGATCGCTTTCACGCCGGCGACCATTTCGCACACCGCGTCGAGATCGCGGTCCTTCGGCTCGCGCCACGCTGCGCCCATGCAAAAGCGGCCCGCCCCGGCGCGCTTGGCCGCCCGCGCCTGCGCGATCACGGCGTCGACACGCATCAGTTTCTCCGCGTTGACGCCGGTGTCGTAATGCGCGCTCTGCGGGCAATAGGCGCAGTCTTCCGGGCAGCCGCCGGTCTTGATCGAGACGAGCGTGGACATCTGCACCTCGGTCGGGTCGAAGTGCGCGCGATGAATCTGCTGGGCGCGAAAGATCAACTCTGGAAATGGGAGCGCAACGAGCGCGCGCACCTCCTCGCGCGTCCAGTCGTGGCGGACGGCGCCGAGCTCGCGTGGCGCGTGCTCACTCGCAGCGACGGTCATGACGGCACCATGGCGAGTGACCAGCGCAAAAGCAAGCCGGTGTCCCCGAGCCTCACGCCATGACGCCGGCCAATTCGGCGAAATCAGCCACGATGAGATCAGGCTGATGCGGAGTGTGGCCGAACGGTCGCTTGCGCCGGTTTATGAACGCGGCCCGCATGCCGTATGATTTTGCCCCGATGCAGTCGAACGCATGATTGGCGACGAACAGGATATGCGCCGGCTCCTCACCGATGATCTCGGCAGCCTTGGCGTAAGTCTTCCAATGCGGCTTGAAATATCCGGCCTGCTCGACCGAGATGACGTGATCGAAGCGAAAGCCGATGTGCGGTCCGGCGGCCTCGAGCATGTCGCCATCTCCATTCGAGAGAATCGCGAGCTTGTACGTCTTGTGAAGCTTTTCCAGGGCCGGGACCACGTCGGGGAACGGTTTGAGTTTCTCGATCTCGCTCACTAGCCGGCGCGCCTCCTCCGGCGTGTAGCGGATGCCGCAGCGATCCATGACGTAAGAGACTGCGCGCTCTCCGATCTGCCGATAGGGCGTATGCCCGCGATCGCACAGCGCATCGATCATCGAGTTCTCGAAATGCGTGCGCCGCCACCAAGTGACGAAGCTATTCGCCTTGCCCTGCCAACCCTTGCGCTCGAGGAACGGCGCGACCACCTCGGTGAGGCCCCGCTGCATGTCGACGATCGTGCCGTACTGATCGAACGCCAATGCCTTGATGTCGCGTCTGAGCGTCTCGGGCGTTTGCATAGCGTTCAAACCCGGCCGATGCCGTGCAAGCAGCTCGGTCGAGAGAGGTTCTACTCCGGATGACTCCAGCGCATCACGCCGCACCCTTCGTTGCCGCCAGGACCTTGTCCGGCGTGAAGGGGACCGACCGCAGCCGCGCGCCGATCGCGTCGAAGACCGCGTTCGAGATCGCCGCAGGCACGACGGCAGCGGAGGGCTCGCCCGCGCCCCACGGACGCTCGTTGGGCCGATCGATCAGATCGTAGACGAGCTCCGGAATCTGCGGAAACTGCAGGATGGGATAGCTCGCCCAATCGAGGCTCGTCACGGCGGACCGATCGTATTTGAGCTCCTCGATCAAGGTGCGGCTCAAGGTCTGGATCACGTTGCCGTCGAGCTGATTTCTCACTCCATCCGGATTGATGATCTGGCCGCAATCGTGGGCGAGGTAAAATTTCCTCACCCGGATGTCTCCGGTCGAGCGCTTCACCTCGACCTCGGCCACGGCTGCGATATAGGTGCGCGTCAATTCGTACTTGCAATAGGCGACCCCGCGGCCCGCGGCCACATCGCCCTGCTGATCGCGCCGCGGCGACGGCCGCTTGTCCCATTTCGCCAAGGCAGCGGCGCGGTTGAGCACCTCAATGCCGCGCTTGTCGTTGGGATCGAGATATTTCAACCGAAAGTCTACGGGGTCGGCGTTCGCCGCCGCCGCGAGCTCGTCGATGAAGCACTCGTTGGCATAGGTGTTCTGCATCCGCCCGGGCGTGCGGATCCAGGAGGGACGGAACGGCGTCGAGGCGAGCCGACGGCACACGGTCTTCACGTTGGCGAATTTGTACGGGATCGCCGAGTTCTGGAAGATATTGCCGGGCGCGATGTCTTCGCCGGCCGGCATTCCTGCCAGAGTTGCGGCGACCAGCGGCACGTTGAAGCTGCCGGCGGTTTGCTGCGGAATGAAGAACTCCGATTCCCAGGCGGTGACGACGCCTCCACCATCCACGGCGGCGCGCAGGTCGATGAGCGTCGGCGGGCCCTTGGGATCCCAACCGTGTTCGTCGGCGCGCGACCATTGCACCCGCACCGGTCGCCCGACTGCTTTCGCCAGCAGCGCCGCGTCGGCCGCGGCATCCTCGTGCCCGTTGCGGCCGTAGCAGCCGGAGCCTTCGATGTAGATGCAGCGCACGCTGTCGGCAGGTATGCCGAACATGGTCGCGAGCTGCTTGCGCAGGCTGTGCGTCGCTTGCGACGCCGACCATGAGGTCAGCTTGCCATCCTTGAATTCGGAGACCGCACAGGACGGACCGATCGAGCCGTGGGTATGGATGGCAAAGTCGTACGTGGCTTTTAGCGTCTTGGCGCTCGCCTGGCCCATGACCTCGGCGGTGTTACCGACATTGCTCGTCACCTCGTCCTTGACGACCTTGCTGGCGCGCACCTCGTCCCACAATTTCGCCGCGTCCGGCAAGGTCTGCGATTTCGACCACGATGCCTTGAGCTGCTGCGCGGCCTTGATCGCGCCCCACTCGCTCTCGGCAACGACGCCGAGAAAGTTCCCTTCGCGAACGACCTTGACCACGCCGGCGACGTCTTTGATCGATGTCTCGTCGACATTCTCCAGCGTGGCGCCGATCGCCGCCGGGCGGATAACCCGCCCGTGCAGCATGCCCGGCACACGGAAGTCCTGCATGTAGGTGAAACGTCCCGTCACCTTGTCCGGGATGTCGACACGCGGCACCGCCTTGCCCACGAACTTGTAGTCCTTGGGATCCTTGGTGGCGGCGGGCTTGGCATGATCGAGGGTGAGCGCGAACCGTTTGCCTCCGATCAGTTCTCCGTAGCTGAGACGCTTGTTGCCGGCGCTGACCACGCCGTCGGCGATCTTGAGGTCTTCCTTCTTGGCGCCCAGGCGTTTGGCCGCCTCCTCGAGCAGAGCGGCCTTGGCGGTTGCCGCCGCGTTGCGCAGCTGCATGCCTCCGATCTGGACCGATAGGCTGCCCCAGGTGGGGCCCTGGTCGGGGGTGAGTGTGGTGTCGCCTTGGATGAGCTTGATCCGGCTAAGCGGCACGTCGAGCTCGTCGGCGACGATTTGCGGCAGCGCAGTTGCGACCCCGGTCCCGAGATCGACCTTGCCGCTATAGAGCGTTACCTCGCCGGCGGCATTGATCGCGAGAAAGGAATCAACCTCGGTGAGGGCCAGGGGCTTGGCTTCCTGGGCCAACATTTCACTGGCCGCGCCGGTAAAGGAGAAGCTGACGACGAGCGCGCCGCCGCCCTTGAGCACATCGCGTCGAGAAGCGTGTATCGTCATGACCGCCTCCCTCACGCACCGGCCGCGCGCATCACCGC
>Ga0307277_10000006_pt1 | contig 67905 bp, 83 predicted proteins | sample ER_DNA_116_FD_194473 | JGI IMG/M metagenome (GOLD analysis project Ga0307277, IMG submission 194473) | Bulk soil microbial communities from the East River watershed near Crested Butte, Colorado, United States - ER_DNA_116 | ecosystem: Environmental > Terrestrial > Soil > Floodplain | place...
GCGTCCCCTGGACGAGGTGCCGGACCGTCCCGAGGCGAGACGCCTCGTCCTCGAAGACGCGGATGAACTCCTCGCCGATGATCTTGCGCTTCTCCTCCGGGTCGACGACCCCGGCGAGCCGCGTCAGGAATCGCTCGCGCGCGTCCACGTGGAGGAGGGGGACGCGAAAGTGGCGGCCGAAGGTCTCGACGACCTGCGCTGCCTCGTCCTTGCGCAGGAGGCCGTGGTCGACGAAGACGCAGGTCAGCTGGTCGCCGACTGCCTTGTGGACGAGGAGGGCCGCGACCGCGGAGTCCACGCCGCCGGACAGGCCGCAGACGACTCGGGCGCTCCCCACCTGCTCGCGGATACGCGCCGTCTCCTCTTCGATCACCGCGGCCGCCGTCCAGACCGGCGGGGCGTCGGCGACGCGGTAGAGGAAGTTCTTGAGGATCTCGGTGCCGCCCGGGGTATGCCCGACTTCCGGATGAAACTGGACGCCGTACAGGCCTCGCTCCGGATCCTCGAAGGCCGCGATCGGCGTAGACGGAGAGCCCGCAACCACCCGGGCGCCGGCCGGCGGAGCGCTCACCGAGTCGCGGTGGCTCATCCACGCCACCTGCGCCGGGGGCAGGCCATGGAACAGGGCGCCCTCCTCCACCTTCACGTCCGTGCGCCCGAACTCGGAGACGCCGGTCGGTTCCACGCTGCCGCCCAGGTCCTGGGCCATCAGCTGCATGCCGTAGCAGATGCCCAGCACCGGGACGCCGAGCTCGTAGAGCTCCGGATCGACCCGCGGCGCACCCTCCGCATACACCGACGCAGGGCCTCCCGAGAGAATCAGCGCCCGCGGACGGCGTGCCCGCAGGGCCTGCGCGGGCGCGTCGTGGCGGACGAGCTCCGAGTAGACGCGGCACTCGCGCACGCGACGGGCGATCAGCTGCGAGTACTGGCCGCCGAGGTCGACGACCAGGACGGGGCGCTCCTCGGGCGCCGGCTCGGGGAGCTGAAGGACCTCGGCTTCGGCCATCAGCGCCCGGCCCGGTGACGTTGCCCGGATGACGTTGCCGGGTCGGGCACTAAGCTCCGGGCCGGTAGTTGGGGGCTTCGCGCGTGATCGAGATGTCGTGCGGGTGGCTCTCCCGCATCCCGGCGGCCGTCACGCGGACGAACCGGGCCGCCTTCAGCTCCTCGACGCTGCCGGCGCCGCAGTAGCCCATCGCCTGGCGCAGCCCGCCCACCAGCTGGTGCACGACGTTCCGAAGCGGCCCCTTGTATGCGACGCGACCCTCGATTCCCTCCGGGACGAGCTTGGCGATCTCGTCGACGTCGGCCTGGAAGTAGCGGTCGCTCGAATAGCGCTCGCGCATGGCGCCGAGCGACCCCATGCCGCGGTACTCCTTGAACTGCTCGCCCTGATGGAAGACGACCTCGCCGGGGCTCTCGTCGGTTCCTGCGAGCAGGCCCCCCAGCATGACCGTGTCCGCTCCGGAGGCGATCGCCTTGGCGATGTCACCGGAGAAGTTGATCCCACCGTCGGCGATGAGCGGAATCTCGTGACGGGCGGCGACCTGGGCGCAGTCGTAGACGGCGGTCACCTGTGGGACGCCGATCCCTGCGACGACGCGCGTCGTACAGATAGCGCCGGGCCCCATTCCGACCTTGACGGCGTCGGCGCCCGCATCGATGAGGGCCTCGGTCGCCTCCGGCGTGGCCACGTTGCCGGCGACGACGGGGATGTCGAAGCGCCCTTTCAGCTCGCGGACGGCCTCCAGCACTCCCTGGGAATGGCCGTGCGACGTGTCGACGACGAGGACGTCGACCTCCTCGGCGACGAGGGCCTCGGCGCGCTCGATTCCCTCTGCGCCCGTGCCCACGGCAGCACCGACACGCAGGCGGCCCTGCTCGTCCTTGGTCGCGTGGGGGTACTGGACGCGCTTGGAGATGTCCTTGACCGTGATCAGGCCCTTCAGGTGCCAGTCCCCGTCGACGACCGGAAGCTTCTCGACCTTGTGCTGGTGCAGAACGGCCCGGGCGTCCTCGAGGGTCGTTCCCACCGGAACGGTGACGAGGTTCTCGCTCGTCATCAGCTCGGAGACACGCCTGCCGGTGTCGTCCTCGAAGCGGAGATCGCGGTTGGTGAGGATGCCGACGAGGCGTCCTTCGTCATCCGTGATGGGCACGCCCGAGATGCGGTAGGTCTCCATCAGCGCGAGCGCGTCCGCGACGCGGTCGTGAGGGCGCAAGGTGACGGGTTCGACGATCATTCCGGCTTCCGAGCGCTTGACCTTGTCCACCTCGGCGGCCTGAGCGGCGACCGAGAGATTGCGATGGACGATGCCGATTCCGCCCTCGCGCGCGAGAGCGATCGCCATCCTTGCCTCGGTGACGGTGTCCATCGCCGCAGAGACGACCGGGAGCTCGAGCTCGATCTGTCGCGTGAGCCGCGTGCGGGTCGAGACCTCGTTCGGGAGGATGGCCGACTCCGCTGGGACGAGCAGGACGTCGTCGAAGGTCAGGCCTTCCTTCGCGAACTTGCGCTCGAGCGCGAGGAGCCGCTCGACATCGTCCGGACGCAGCTCCACGCTCATCCTCACCGATCGTATCAGCGGGTCCGGCGGCCTCCTAAGCCTTCCGGGAGGGCTTGGCGGAACGTCGCTCGTCGCCGGGACGGGACGATCGTTACGAGGCACGAACGCAGGGAGCCCTCGTATTGACTCTAAATACGGGGGCGACCGAGGACACAGCCTCGGGGCGAGCGGCGCGCCTCCGGCGACTCAGCCGATGTTTGGCCTAAGCCCTCCTACTAGGACGCGACGCGCTCGAGGTGCTCGACGGTGACGAGCGGAGTCAGGCGGCTCGCCTCGCGGGGGTCGAAGCGGCCAGGGCCGGTCTCGAGCACAGAGGCGGCCCCGGCGGCCACCGCGGTGCGGACGGCATCCTCGAAGGACTTTCCGCCCACGCGGGCGGCCAGAAAGCCCGCCAGCAAGGTGTCGCCCGCACCGATTCTCGAGACGGCTTCGAGCTCGGGCGCCCGGGCCCGCAGCCGGACCTCGTTTCGGTCTTCTCGGAGCAACGCGTAACAGCCCGTCTCGTGCGTGATCAGGACGTTGCGCGCGCCGACCTCGGCGATCTCGTCCAGCGCCGTGACGAGATCCTCCTCGTCGACGAACTCATGGCCGACGAGCTCCTCGGCCTCGCGCACGTTCGGAGCGACGAGGTAGGGCTCGGCGGCCGTGCCGGCCCGCAACGGCTCGCCGTCCGTGTCCACGACCGTGAGCTGGTGGCGCCGAGCCGAGTCGCGAACGATCTCACCGAAGAATTCCGGCTCGACTCCTCGCGGCAGCGAGCCGGCGAAGACCACGAACTCCGCGCCCTGCGTCAGGTACGCGAGCTTCTCGCGCAGGGTGTCGAGCTCGTCCTCGGCGATCTCCGGCCCCCACTCGTTGATCTCGGTGTAGGCGTTCGATGTCGGGTCGAGCACGGCCGTGGAGGTGCGCGACTCGCCTCGGATCCGCACGAAGTCGTTGAGGATCCCCTCCTGCGTCAGCTCCTCGACGAGCAGGGTTCCGTTGCGCCCGCCGGCAAGCCCGGTGCAGACCACCGGCACGCCCAGCCGCTTCAGCGCGCGGCCGACGTTGATGCCCTTCCCTCCCGCGCTCAGCGAGCCGATACTGGCCCGGTGGCGGCGGCCCACCTGGAAGTTGGGGACGAGAAGCGTCCGGTCGACTGCGGCGTTCAGCGTGACTGTGACGATCATCAGAAGGGCGAGAGGCTGGAGAGCATGTCCCTCGCCTCGTGGAGGGCCTCCCCAGCGTACCAGCGGACTTTCTTGGTCACTCGGGGCTCAGGAACCGCCCCACCTGCAATGAGCGGCCGCCGCGCGATCACGCGCGTCCCGTCGTAGATCCTCACCTCGCCGACGGCCTCGCCGAAGCCGACAGGAGGATCGATCTCGGCCGGAGCGATCACGCGTTCGACGAGTGGACGGCCGAGCCGAACCTCCGCAGAGGCAGCGCTTCCCGCGAAAAGCGGCACGCGCTCGTCCGAGTAAGGGACTGTCGCCGTCGCGTACGTGCGGCTGGGCGAGATCAGCCGCACCCGTCCGTATTGGCCGAAGCCCCAGTCGAGGAGCCTGGCGAGGTCCTTGTTGCGACGCGAACGGCTCGGCGAACCGAGCACGACCGCGTAGAGCGTCAGCCCTTCCCGCCTCGCGGCAGCCACCTCGCTCCACCCCGCGCGGTCGGTATGGCCGGTCTTGATCCCGATCGCGCCTGGATAGGTCGAAAGCAGGTCGTTCCAGACGTAGAGGCGTCTGCCCGCCACGACGCCGCCCTTCGTCTTCACGATCTGGCGGAAGAGCCGGTGGTGCATCGCCTCGCGCGCGATCTTCAGGGTGTCGAAGGCGGTCGAGTAGCCCCCGGGGGCGTCGAGCCCGTCGGGACGGGCGTAGTGCGTTTCGTCGAGGCCGAGCGCGGCGGCTCGCGTGTTCATCAGCCGCACGAACCGCTGCACCCTGCCGTGTCCGACGTAGGTCGCCAGGGCGTAGGCCGCATCGTTGGCGCTCTGCACCAGCGCGGCGGTGAGGAGCTCGCGGACCCGCAGCTTCTCGCCTTTTCTCAGGCCGAACGTGGACTCCCCCACCTCCGGAGCGGGCCCCCTCACGACCACGCGGTCGTTGGGTTTCGTCCGGGCGATCGTGACGAGCGCGGTCATGATCTTGGTGATGCTGGCGATGGCCCGCCGTTTGTCTCCGTTGAGGGAGTAGAGGACGTCTCCCGAGGAGTCGGCTACGACGACCGCCTTCGCCTTGACCGCAGGCGGGCCCTCGGCCGCGCTCGCCGCCGGCCAGGCCAGGATCGCCGCGAGGACCAAGAGGAGCACGAAGCGGCGCACGAGGGGCCAGCGTATAGAGTCGAAGTCCGTATGAGTCGCATCGAACGGCACCGGAGCCCAGCCCGCATGCGCGGCCGGGAACGCGAGCTCGAGGTGCAGCTGGGAGCGTTGGGAGGCTTCGAGGTGCGACCGACGCGGGTCTTCGTCTGGGCCGGCAACGCTCGAGGACGGCAGGAGCGGATCGTGTCGCTCGGGAGCGCGCCGCGCAGCCTCATGATCCCCCGCCGGGAGCGCGAGCTGCTCGCGGGCGGGGTGCGCGTCCGGACTCTGGGGAACCCGCTCATGACCGTCGCGCTCGCCGGGGTGCACGCCTTCCGCGCCGCCCGCCGGGCCGTCTAGGAAGTCCTAGGACACCCGGATCTTCTCGCCCGGGGAGAGCGCGAGCGGGTCGACGTCGGGATTGAGTGTCAGGAGGTCGTCCACGGTCGTGTTGAACTTGGCCGCGATCGACTCCAGCGTGTCCCCGCTCTTGACCGTGTAGATGTGCTTTTTCTTCTTCCCGGTGGTGGTTGGCGCGGTGGTCGTCGGGGCGGAGACCGTGGGCGAGGCCGTCGTCGTGGTATCGGTCGAGCCGCCGTTCAGCCCGGTTTGGATGAGGATGATGAAGATGGTCGCGGCGCCGAAAAAGGCGAGTGGAGCAACGAGCCGAGCGGCCCAGACTCGGCGAGGGTCGTGGTCTACCACCCCGAGACCGACCAGACCTCGCCCCGTAGCCTCGCGGCTTCGGCAGCTGCGGCCTTGCGCCAGTCGGCCCCGTCGACCCGGAATGCATAGATGATCGAACGCGAGACCGAGACGAGCGCGCTGGCAGGGCCGCTCGTGAACGCCCTCGCCACGTCGGCGGGAGTCGCGCCCTGCGCGCCGATGCCCGGGAGCAGGAGCACGGCCTGGGGCATCAGCTTGCGCGCCTCGGCCACAGCACGGGGATAGGTCGCTCCGACGACGGCGCCGACGCTCGAAAGGCCGCGCTCACCCACGAGCCCCGAGCCCCACGCGTCGACGAGCTGGGCCACGTGCTGCCAGAGCGGGCGGCCGTCGGACAGCGCGAGATCCTGGAGGTCCGCACTGCCCGCGTTCGTCGTCTTGACGAGGCAGAAGAGCCCCGTGCCGGAGCGCCGGCACGCGGCCACGAACGGCTCCACCGAGTCGCTGCCGAGATACGGGTTGACCGTGAGCGCGTCGACGATGGGCTCGACCCCCTCGCGCTGCTCGATGTAAGCGTCGGCGTAGGCGCGCGCGGTCGAGCCGATGTCACCGCGCTTGCCGTCCGCGACGACGAGCAATCCCGCCGTGCGCGCGTACTCGCACGACTCCTCGAAGGCGCGGAAGCCGTCCGCGCCGAGAGCTTCGAAGAACGCGAGTTGGAGCTTCACCCCCACGACGTACGGCGCGACGGCGTCGATGAGTCCGCTGCAGAACCGCGCGCACGCCTCTGCAGCCGCCTCCCGGCTCAGATGCGCCTCCCCACGAAGCTCCACCGGCAGCAGGTCTGGCCGCGGGTCGAGACCGACGAGGAGCTGGCTCCTCTTCTTCTCGACCCTGTCGGCAAGACGGTCGGGGAACGGCGTGACCGCCGTCTGCACGCCGATGCCCACGTCTTGGGCCATGCACTGAGCTTACAAGCGCAATCTGCGGGCCTACACCGGATCAGTGGATCGGCGGCGGCTCGGAAGGAGAGTCCGGCGCGTCGATGCCGTTCGGGTCGGAAGGGGACTCGGGCTCCTGCAGGCCCCCTTTCCGCTCCGGGTTCGGCGAGTCAGGCCCGCCCGGGATCCCGGGATCCTGAGGCAGGTCCTCGTCTGGCGTGTCAGGCTCCCATGGCTGCTCGGCCATCCGCGAGGTCATACCCCGCCTGGAGCTCGGCGAAGCCCACCACCCTCAGCTCCGGGGGAGGCTTGCGGAGAAAGGAGCCGACCAGCAGAAGCTCGTCTGCATCCTCCGGGGAGAGCGAGGCGCCCGCAGCGCGGGCCTCCGCCAGGCCCGAGCCGAGCTCGAGCACAGCGCCCGGGCCGGGCGGTAGCGTCCGCGCCGCGGCGACCCGCCCATGCGCGACGAAGAAGGCCTTGCGGGACCCGTCCTCCAGGGCCGGGACGAGGACGCACACTTCAGCTGCCCGCAGCCGCTCGAGCTCGGCCAGGCCGGCGACCACACGTTCGAGCGCCGAGATGCGGTCGCGCAGCCGCGCCGCGTCCTCGTAGCGCAAGGAGTCGGAGAGGTCGCGAAGCTTGGCCCGCAGACGGGGCAAGGGACCGCCCGAGGAGAGGAGCGCCAGCTCGCCCGCCGTCGCCCCCGCGAGGGCCCGCGCGGCGAGCTCGGCGCGCCGACGGCTGCGGATCGGCCCGAGCGGCGTCGGCTTCGAGGTGACGGACACGCTCTCTCCCTTCGGCTCGAGATATACGTAACGATCCGGGCGCGCTCCTCGCGCGTTCCCGGGAGGGCGAAGCTCCCGAAGGAGCCTGAGCTCTTCGAGCGCAGCCTCGAGCTCCGACCCGAGCACACGCCATTCGATTCGCTCCGCCGCACCGAGCGCGGCTTCCACCGCGGGCCGCTGCCGTTCGGTCCGAAAGTACGAGCGCAGCCTCGCCCGGAGGTCGCGCGCTCGACCGACGTACAACGGTTCGTCACCAGGGCCGCGGAAGACGTAGACGCCGGGACGGCTCGGAGCTCCGAACGCCAGCGCGCGTTTGGCGTAGACCAGGCGCGCCTTCGGAGCCGCGAGGGCCGAAAGGTCAGCGATCGTCTCCGCGCCCCGTTCCTGAGCGAGCCCGACGAGGGAGAGCAGGATCTCCGCCGTGGCCTCCGCGTCGGGCAACGCCCGGTGACACGGCTGCACGGAGGTGCCGAAGAAGTAGGAGAGGGAGGCGAGGCTCACCCGGGCGACCCGGCCGGCGAGCAAGCGGCGGGCGAGCCCGACCGTGTCGATCACGGGCGCCGCGACGCGGCGGCCGGTCAGGCGCTCCACCTCACGGTCGAGGAACGCGACGTCGAAGCGAGCGTTGTGCGCGACGAGGACCGCATCGCCCGCGAAGGCGAGGAACTGCCGCACCGCCGTCCCCGGCCCAGGCGCATCCCTCAGGTCGGCGTCGACGATCCCGGTCAGCGAGGAGACGAGCGGGGGGAGCGGCTTCCCCGGATCGACCAGCGTCTCGAAGGTCCCGGTGGGAACGAGCGCCTCGACGCGCACGGCCCCGATCTCGCAGATCCTCGCCTGCCCGGGCTGCAGGCCCGTTGTCTCGAGGTCGACGACGACAAAACGGGCGAGCTCGAGCGGCGAGTCGGCGCCCGGAGCGGATGCGAGCGCAACGGCTCCGCCACGCCAGACGAGCCGCGAGTCGCCGCCGACGACGTCCTCGAGCAGGCTCCTTGCGAGACCTTGCGGCGCCTGCCGCAGCGCAAAGAGCACCCGCGCGGCCTCCTCGGCGGACACTGCTCCGCGCCGCTCCTCGACGAGCTCGACGAGGCGATCGGCAGCGTCGAATGCGAGCTGCATCCTTCCGAGGATAGGCGAACATGTGTTCGCTTACAAGGAAGAGCCGGCTGAACGAGGAGGGCCGCCCGGAGGCGGCCCTCGAAACGCTGAGAAGGAAGGAGGGGCGGTGCTGCTAGCCGCCCTTGACCGCCTGCTTGAGCGAGCTGCCCGCTGAGAACTTCGGAACCCGTGCGGCAGCGATCGTCACCTTCTCGCCGGTGCGCGGGTTGACTCCTTGCCGCTCCTTGCGCTGCTGGGGAGAGAACTTCCCGAAACCGGTGAACGACACGGACTCCCCGGTCCTCAACGCATCGGTGATGCAGTCGAGGAACGCGTCGACAGACTTCGTCGCATCACGCTTCGAGAGTCCACTCCTGGATGCGACCCTGTCGATGAAATCGGCCTTTGTCACTTGCCTTCTCCTTCCAGTTGCTCGGTTGCCAGGGGACCGCGCGGCAGCCTAACAGCAAGTCGCAACCTCACGCAACCATGCGGGTTTGCGGGTCTTTTCAGGCCTCGATGACGTCTTGCGCGCGGAAAAGTGGAGCGAGGCGGACCGCCTCGCGCGCGAGAGCGTCGGCCCCGCCCTCCTCCCGATCGACCACGCACACCGCCGTTCGGCAGGTCAGGCCGGCCTCCCGAAGCGCCTTGATCGCGGCGACCGCGGCGCCGCCGCTCGTGACGACGTCCTCGACGAGGCAGACTTCCTCCCCCTCGTGGAACTCGCCCTCGAGACGCTGCTCCGTCCCATAGTCCTTCTGCTCCTTGCGCACGATCAGGAAGGGCAGGCCCGAGGCGAGCGACGCCGAAGCCGCGAGCGCAACCGCGCCGAGCTCGGGGCCGGCCAGGCGAGCCGCGTCCGGCGCCGCCTCGCGCGCGCGTGACCCGATCCGCTCTCCCAGCTCGCGCAGGAGATCGGGGTGCGTCTCGAAGCGGTACTTGTCCAGGTAATAGTTGGAGCGCTTGCCCGAGCGCAGGACGAAGTCTCCTTCGAGAAACGCGTGCTCCTTGAGCCGGCGGGCGAGCTCGGCGTCGGTCATCCGCGCGCGGCCGCGAGCACGCGGCGCGCGATGGGAAGAAGCTTGTCGCCCTCGGGGCTTCCGGGAACGAACAAGACCATGGAGCCGTCTGCGAAGTAGACGTCCACGTGCTCGCTCGGCGAGCCCGTGTGCCGCAGCCAGTAGGCGCTGGCCGCGACCGCGCCGGCGACCAGGCCGAGCGCGGCGACCGCCCTACGTGCTCTCATCGACTCCCTCCTTCTTCTTGGCCGGAGCCTTGCGCTGCGTCGTCGCCTTGCCGACCTGCGGTTTTGTCGCAGTCGCCTTCTCGACCTTCTCGTCCTCCTGCTTCCCCGTCGGTTGCGGGGCCTTGACGTCCTCGCGTTCGAGCATGCGCAGGCAGGTCTTCAGGTCGTAGAAGACGAGGCCCACCGTGGGCCGGGACCCCGTGATGGCGGCGACCAGCCGATCGCCGCCTTGGACGACGAAGATGGATCCACGCGGGGTCGCCGCCTGAAGCTGGACGAGCTCTTGCCCCTCGGCCCGGGACTCGCCGGCGACGGCCAGCAGGTCAACGGCCGCGCGCGCCAGCTCCTTCCCACGCTCTTCCTGGGCGAAGGTCGACGCGACCAGCGTTCCGTCGGAGCCGGCCAGAACCGCGCCGTCGATCTGCGCGGAGATCTCGGTCAGATCGGCGAGCGCCTGGGCGGCATCCATGGCCGGGGAAGCTACCACAGGGCCGACGGCCCGAAGGGGGCGCGACCGAGGCCGGCCGAGGAGGCTTCGGCGGCATGAGGCTCGTCGCCGGGACACGCTGGTCGTTCCAACGCATCCGCGTTTCAGATAGACAGGCGCCCTCGTATTGACTGTAAATACGGGGGCGACCGGCGGCTACTGCCTCGGAGCGAGTCAGCGGGCCTCCGGCGGCACAGCCTTCATGTCATCGGAGCCTCCTAGACTCAGCGCGGCGTGCGAGAGATCCTGAGCAAGTTCCTCGCCGACAGGGGCACACACCTGGCGGCGATGATCGCCTACTTCGCGCTCCTCTCCTTCGTCCCGCTCCTTTTCCTCGCCCTGTCGCTCATCGCGCTCGCGGGGCAGCAGAGCGAGTCGAGCTACTTGATCGAGGAGCTGCGCCGCTCCTTCCCCGCCAGCTCGGTGGACCGGCTCGTGAACACCGTGCACTCGATCCAGAAGCAGGCGACGTCGCTCTCCATCATCGGCGGGATCGCCCTCCTCTGGGCCTCGCTCGGCTTCTTCAGCGTGCTCGAGTCCGCCTTCAACATCGTCTACGGGCTGCCGAACCGCTCGTTCATCCGCCAGAAGGCCCTCGTGCTCTTGCTGGTGGCGGCCTCGCTCGTGGTGCTCTTCCTCGCGCTCGTGGTCGGCTCGGTGGGCGTCGACCTGACCCGGGACGCCGGTGTCGCAGGAGGAGTTCTCTCCTTCGTCTACGCCGTTGCGCTCTCGACTGCGCTGATCTTCGGGCTCCTCTGGTCGCTCTACAACCTGCTCACGAACGCGGCGTTGACCTGGCGGGAGACCTTGCCCGGCGCAGTCCTCGCCGCGCTGCTCCTCGAGGCGAGCTTTCAGGTGTTGCCGCTCTTCGTGCGCGCGACGTCGGGCGAGTTCGTGGGCCTCCAGGCATTCGGGGGTTTGGTGCTCCTCCTGGTCTGGCTCTACGTGATGGCCAACATCCTCGTACTGGGAGCCGAGGTGAACTGGTGGCTGACGCGCGGTCGGGCCGCCGAGCCCTAGTTCTCGGAAGTCGCCTGCACCCGCTCCTGCAGCGCGGCGAGCACCTTCTGCTCGAGCTCCGGCTGGTGGGCGAGCAGGCTGCGAAAGGCCTGGCGCGTGAGCACGAAGAAGCGCAGCGGCGTCTTCGCGGTCACGGTCGCCGTGCGGGGGGTGTCCTCGAGCAGCGCGATCTCGCCGAAGAAGTCGCCCGGGCCCAAGGTGCGGATCTCCTTGCCGTCCTTCGAGACGCCGACCTCCCCGTCGATGATGACGAAGAACTCGCTGCCGCTTTGTCCTTCACGTGTGAGCGCGCGCCCCTCGTCGACCTCCAGGTCCTCGGTGATCTTCGCGAGCTTCAGCAGGTCGCCGCGAGAGAGGCCCTGGAAGAAGGGGCAACGCGCGAGCGCATCGGCTTTTGTGTCCTGTGAGAAGAGCACGCGGGGAGCCTACAACTCCACGCCGCTGCCGCCTAACGCAGCGAGGAGAGCGGCCGCCGAGGCCGCCCGGTGGCTGTGCTCGCGCTTCCACGCGTCCCCCAGCTCGGCGACCGTGGCGTCCTCTCCGGCCGGAACGAAGACCGGGTCGTAGCCGAAGCCTTCGGCCCCTCGCGGCTCCGCGGAGATGCGGCCTTCCAACGTGCCCATTCCGCGCAGCTCTCGTCCCTCCGGGGAGATGAGAACGAGCTCGCTTACGTAGCGAGCCCCCCGGCTATCGTCGGTCACACCTCCGAGCTCGTCGAGGAGCTTCGCGACGTTGTCGCGGTCAGACGCCCGGGGCCCTGCGTAGCGAGCGGACCTGATCCCGGGCCGCCCGCCGAGGCCCTCGACCTCGAGGCCGGAATCCTCCGCCAGGACGAAGACGTCGGGGTCGGCTACGGCCCGGGCGAACAGGGCCTTGGCGAGCGCGTTCTCGTAGAACGTGGCTCCCGTTTCCTCGGGCAGCTCGGCTCCGAGCGGCTCGATCTCCCACTCCGGCATGAGCTCGCGCAGCTCGCGCAGCTTGTGCTCGTTGCCGGAGGCGAACCTGACGGCTATTCGTCCCACCGCACGGCCGTGACTCCGTCGAGGTGGCTGAGCTCCTCCACCACGTCACGGCCGCGCACCCCGGGCGGCATGCGCACCTGGACCTGCACCTCGCGCCCCTCCTCGTCGCCTTCCTCGAGGTGAATCCGGTGCACCCGGGCCCGTCTTCCCTCCAGGACGCTGAGCACCGGCGCAAGCGGCTGATCCGGACGCAGGTCGATCTCCAGCGAGCCGCCTTCGCGCCGGCGGCTGACGATCCAGCCCTCGGCCAGGCGCAGGGGGCCGAGGCCGACGAGGACGACGCCCGTCCCGAGCAGCGCCGCCGCCCAGTAGCCGGCGCCGGCGGCCATGCCGATCGCCGCGACGACCCACAGGCCGGCGGCCGTGGTCAGGCCCCTGATGGAGAGGCCCTGGCGGATGATCGCGCCCGCGCCCAGGAAACCGATGCCGGTCACGATCTGGGCCGCGATCCTGGTCGGATCGAAGACCGTTCCTCGCGACCGGTCGAAGACGAAGTCCCCCCAGGCGTAGGCCGAGACGATCGTGAAAAGCGCCGAGCCGACGCCGACGAGCATGTGCGTCCGCAAGCCGGCGGCGCGCTCCCGGTACTCGCGCTCGAGGCCGATGGCCCCCGTCAGGGCTGCGGCGGCCACGAGCCGGAGGGCGATCTCGCCCCAGGAGATGTCAGGAACGATCAACGGCTTCCCTCTGGAGGGCGGAGAGCTGCTCGATGCCCGCGGACGCGAGATCGATGAGGCGGTCGAGCTGCTCCCGGCTGAACGCGTTGCGCTCGGCGGTGGCCTGGACCTCGATCAAGCTGCCGTCGCCGCGCATGACAACATTCATGTCTACCTCCGCGGACGAGTCCTCCTCGTAGTCGAGGTCGAGGAGCGGTTCCCCGTCCACGATCCCGACCGAGACCGCGCCGATCTGATCCGAGGGGAGCGGAAACGCCATCCTGCGCGCCGCGCGCGCCAGGGCGATCCACGCCCCGGTGATCGCAGCGGTGCGGGTGCCTCCGTCTGCCTGGATGACGTCGCAGTCCAGCCAGACGGTTCTTTCCCCGAGTGCTTCGAGGTCATAAGCCGCGCGCAGGGAGCGTCCGACGAGACGCTGGATCTCGACCGTGCGGCCGCCCTGGCGCCCGGAGCGGGCCTCGCGCTGCGTGCGCTCGCCGGTGGAAGCCGGGAGCATCCCGTACTCGGCGGTCAGCCAGCCGCGGCCGGAGCCGACCAGCCAGCGCGGCACACCCTCTTCCATGGTCGCCGTGCAGAGGACGCGCGTCCGCCCGAAGGAGATGAGGACGGAGCCGTGCGCCTGCTCGATGAAGTCGGGCACGACCTCGATCGCCCGTAGCTCGTCGGCTCGGCGGCCTTCTCTCACCTATGCGGCTGCCAGCTCGAGATCCCGGACCGCGACGTGCTCGACCGACCCGATGGGCAGCTGCAGGAAGCGCTCGCCGAGCTCGCGGAAGTCGTCGGGAGACCCGGTCGTCAGGAAGCGGACTGAGCCTTCGCGGCTGACATCGCTCGCAATGCCTTTGCGCTCGAGCGTCCCCGCCACCTCGTGAGCCGTCTCCTCCGCGGAGAACACGAGGGTCGTCGCACGCCCGAAGACCCGCTCCAGCACGGGCCGAATGAGCGGATAGTGCGTGCAGCCCAGGATGACCGTGTCGACGCCGGCGTCCTTGAGCGGGCGCGAGTACTCCCGCACCGCCGCGTCGATCTCCTCCGTCGGTGCACCGGTCTCGATCAGCGGCACGAGCCGCGGACATGCCGTCGTGACGATGGTCACTCCGGCGTCCAGGGCGTGCACGGCATCCTCATAGCGGCCGCTGGCGACCGTCGCCTCCGTCGCCAGGACGCCCACGCGGCGGTTGCGGGTCGCCTGCACCGCCGCGTGCGCCTCGGGGGTGAGCACCCCGACGATCGGGACCGTGAGGCGCTCCTGGAGCTGTGGCAGCGCAGCGGCGGTCGCCGAGTTGCACGCCGCCACGATCAGCTTGACACCGAGCTCCTCGAGGTACGAGGCGATCTCGTGCGCGAACCGCTGGATCTCCTCCCGGCGCCGGGGGCCGTACGGGCACCGCGCCCCGTCCCCGAGGTAGAGGAAGTCCTCGTGCGGCATTGTGACGAGGCACTCGTGGAGGACGGTGAGGCCGCCCGCCCCGGAGTCGAAGATGCCGATCGGCCGCTCGTCCACGAGCCCGATTCTACGAACGCAACCGGGTAGCGTTCCTTTGGTGTTGGAGCTCTGGCAGGCCGAGGGCGCGTTCGCGCGGATCGAGGAGTACCTCCGCGGGGAAGAGTTCTTCGGCGCTCGCCGTTGCTTCGCCGACCTCTATCTGGGCTACGGGCTCTCCACGACGCTCCGGCGAACTAGCACCCCGGATCCGCCCGAGCCCTGCCCGCTTCCCCTAGCAGCCTGCAAGATCCGACGCCTCGACGACCGGACTCCGCTGTCTGGGTCGTTCAGCGTCGGGGAATGGCGACGCACCTGGGACGACGACGACTACTGCTCCGCGATTGCGGCCGCAAGGCACGCAATCGCGGAAGGAAACGTGTACCAGGTCAATCTCGTCCAGCACCTGTCGGCGCCGTTCGAGGGCGACCTGGGCGCCCTCGCCGCCAGGCTCGCCCCGCTCCGGCCGCTCCACCCGGAGCCCTTCCGGGGTGAGGGGTGGACGATCGTCTCGGCCTCGCCCGAGCTCTTCCTCGCCCGGCGCGGGCACCGGGTCTGGACCGCGCCGATCAAGGGAACACGGCCCCTGGAAGACCACGACCTCGGCGACTCCGAGAAGGACGCAGCCGAGCACGTGATGATCGTCGACCTCGAGCGCAACGACCTCTCACGGGTCTCCGAGCCGGGCAGCGTGCGGTGGCCCGGGCTGATGACCGAACAGGAGCTCGCGGGAGTGAAGCATCTCGTCACCCGGGTCGAGGGCCGCCTGCGCGACGGGGTCGGGTTGGCGAAGCTCCTCGAGGCGGTCTTCCCTGGCGGCTCCGTGACCGGCGCGCCGAAGATCTCCGCGGTCGACCACATCGCAGCGCTCGAGCCGGTCGGGCGAGGGGCATCGATGGGTGCGCTCGGCCGGATCTGGCCCAACGGCGACCTCGATCTCGCTCTGACGATCCGGACCTTCGCGGTTGCCGAAGGTCGGATCCACCTGTGGGTCGGTGGCGGGATCGTCTGGGACTCGAGCCCCGAGGCCGAGATCGAGGAATCGTGGGTCAAGGCGCGCCCGCTGCTCGCAGCGATCGGCGCGCCTGTCGACGAGCCCGCCGTCTCGTGACGTTGCTCGCGGTGGCAGTCGGGGGGCGGGGAGTCGTCGACCCGGACGAGCCCGTTCTCAACGCCGACGACGAAGCGCTGCTTCGCGGCCGCGCCGCGTTCGAGACGACGCGCGTCTACGCCGGAATCCCCTTCAAGCTCGACGAGCATCTCGCCCGCCTGGCCGGCTCTGCCGAGCGCATCGGGCTACCGCCCGTCGAGCGCGACGACTGTGAAAGGCTCGCGAGGTCCGCCCTCGAGGCCTCCGGCGAGCCCGACGCCGTCCTGCGCCTTTACTGGACCGCCGGGCGCGAAGGTAGTGGCAAGCCAACGGCGCTCGCACTGGTGAGCACGATCCCGGCGCACCTCGAGAAACTCCGCACGCGAGGGACCAAGCTCGTTTCCCTGCCACTCGGACTCCAGGCCGACCTGCGCGCCTTCGCGCCCTGGCTCCTCGGCGGCGTCAAGTCGACGAGCTACGCCGTGAACATGGCGGCCGAGGCCGAGGCGAGGCGGCGCGGAGCCGACGACGCGGTTTTCCTGGCGAGCGGCGACATCGTCCTCGAAGGGCCGGTAACGAACGTCTGGTGGAGCCTCGACCGGGTTCTCTACACGCCCGCGCTCGAGCTCGGCATCCTCGCCGGCGTCACGCGCGCGACGTTGATCGCCTCCGCCTCGGAGCTCGGCTACGAGGTGCGGGAGGGCGCGTTCCCGCTATCGCATTTGGCCTCGGCGAACGAAGCCTTCACGTCATCGTCCGTCCGCGAGGTGATGCCCGTCGTCGAGCTGGACGGAGCCCCGCTCGGGAACGGCCAGCCCGGCAGTGCCGCCCGGGAGCTCCAGGCGGCGCTGCGGACTGCGGCGGCAAGCGCCTCTAGGCGTTGACGAGCTTGCGGCGCGTGACGAGCACACCGCCGCCGGCGATGAGCACGAGCCCGAGACCAACGCCTGCACCGATTCCGGCGTCGCCCCAGTCGAACGAACTGGACGACACCACGCCGGCGGTCTTCCCCGCCGGCAGATTTAGCTGCGTGAGGTGACGGTGCATCTGAGCGATCTTGCTCTCGGCAATCGGCTTCACGATCACCACTCGGGCGCCCGTCCCCTGTGCGAGGGCGGCGTGGCGAGCATCCGTCCTGACAACCGCGCCTGCCGGTCCCGGATCGAGCCTGGCCTGTGCAACGGGAACCGCCAGGAGCGCGACGGCGACCGCGGCCCCCAGGGTCTTCGCGAGCTTTCTTGCCTCTCTGACCTGCATTCGTAACTCCCTTCCGGCACGTTCGGTTGCTCACACGACGACGTACAGGAAGGCCCTCTTCCCTAGACTCGTTACGTGCGCGTCCTGTCGCTGATGCACCAGAAGGACGCCCCGACTGGGACGTTCGCCGACGGCGTCCACGCGCGGGGAGCCGAGCTCACCGAGTGGAACATCTCGAGCGGGCCTCCGCCGGAGCCGCCGGAGTCCTACGACGCGGTCTTCCTCTTCGGCGGCGCGATGCACGTCGACCAGGAAGGCAAGCACCCGTGGCTCCGGGACGAAGACGACATCGTCAAGAGGCTTCTCGCAAACGAGGTGCCGCTCTTCGGTGTGTGTCTGGGAAGCCAGCTGATCGCCAAGGCAGCCGGCGCGCATGTCGGCCCCGCGCCGCGCGAGGAGGTGGGCTGGCACGAAGTGGAGCTGACGCGTGAGGCGGCCGAAGATCCCGTCCTCGGGGTCGCCCCGCACAAGTTCACCGCTTTCCAGTGGCACAGCTACGCGTTCGATCTCCCGCCGGGCGCAACGGCCCTAGCGCGGAACGACGTCGGCCTGCAGGCCTACCGGCTGGGCGATTTCGCCTGGGGCATCCAGTTCCACGCCGAAGTGACGCAGGAGATCGTGGACGGCTGGGCCCGCTCGGATGGCCGGCGCCCGTTCGACCCCGCGCCTATGGAGAGCTGGGGCCTGCTGGGGCGGGGGTTGGCGGAGCGCTTTCTCGAGGTCGCGGCCCGCTTCCCTCGACGTGCACGTCGGGAAGCCACTCGAGCCAGCTAGGCAGATACCAGTTCCAGCGCCCGAGCAGCTTCATGCTCGCCGGCACCAGCACCGAGCGCACGATCGTCGCGTCGATGAGCAGGGCCACGGCGATCCCGAATCCCATCTGCTGGAACATGACTAGCTCGCCGCGTGCGAAGCCCGAGAAGACGGCGATGATGATCAGCGCGGCGCCCGTTATCAGCCGAGCGGTCGAGCTGACGCCGAAGGACACCGCCAGGTCGTTGTCGCCCGTGAGCCCGTACTTCTCGCGGATGCGGCTGAGCAGGAAGACCTGGTAGTCCATCGAGAGCCCGAAGAGGACGGCGAAGAGGAAGAGGGGGACCCAGGCCTCGATTGCGTCCACCTGCTCGAAGCCGAAGAGCTCGTTCCCGACGCCCTTCACGAACACGAGTACGAGCAGCCCGTACGCGGCGCCCACCGAGAGGAGGTTCATCGCAATCGCGGTCGCCGGAACGACGATCGAGCGGAACGCGATCGTGAGGAGGACGAAGCTGAGCCCGAGGACGAAGACGAACACGATCGGGAGCCATTTGTCCATGACGTCGAAGTAGTCGATCTCCTCGGCCGTGCTTCCGCCCACGTACACCGGGATACCGCTGTCGCCGAACACAGTGGGAAGGAGGTCAGACCTCAGGTTGCGCACGGCGGCGACGGCTTCGTCAGAAAGAGGGTCGCCCGCGACCGGCACGGTCAGCACGAGGAGGTCGTGCCCCGGGCTCGTCGCCTGCGTCGGCGAGCCGAAGATCGGTCGGTGGGCCAGCTCCGAATCGAGCGCGACGACGGCAGCCTTAAGCTCGTCCGACTCCGTGTTCCCGTCCACAACGATTCGGACCGGATCGATCGTCTGGCCGGGGAACTCCTCGTTGAGGAGGACGAAGCCCTGCTTCGACTCGAACCGGTCGGGGATGGTGCTGATCCCCGCCTCGCCGGTCTCGTACGAGAGGATCGGCACCGCGCAGGCGACGAGCAGCGCGGCGGCGGCGGCGAGGCTCGCGACCGGGCGGCGCATGACGGCGCTGACGATCCGAGCCCAGAAGCGGCTTTCTGACGCCTCGCTCGCCCTGCGCCCGAAGTAGGGGATCCGGCCCGCGTTGATCCGATCCCCGAGCAGGCTGATCACGGCGGGAAGCAGGGTGAGCGCGGCCGCGACGGAGACGATCCCGACGAGGATCGCGCCGGTCGCGAGGCTGCGCATGATCGTGTTGGGCACGAGCTCGAGGCCGAACATGGCGAGGACGAAGGCCAGGCCGCTGAAGAGGACCGCACGGCTGGCCGTGGCCCCCGCGGTCGCGATCGCGTCGAGCTTGTCCCTCCCTTCCGAGCGCTCCTCGCGGAAGCGCGAGAGGATGAAGAGCGAGTAGTCGATCCCGAGCGCCAGGCCCATGCCGAAGATCATGTTCTGGACGAAGATCGAGAGGTCGAACACCTGACCGACGATGGCGGTCAGCGCCAGGGCGACGACGATCGAGAGGATCGCGAGGACGAGCGGGATCAGGCCCGCGACCACCGCGCCGAAAACGAGCAGGAGGATGATCAGCGCAGCCGGAGCGCCGAAGAAGAGCTCGCCGTTGCGAAGATCGTCCTGCGAGAGCGTCTCCTGGTCGGCGTCGTTGACGAAATCACCCGTGATCGCGGCCTCGTAGCGGGGGTCCGCATCCACCGCCTCGACGGCGCCGACGACGCCGTCGACATCGTCCTCCGCATTCGCTCCCAGCCCCACGAGCAGCGCCTCGGCGTCTCCTCCCTTCGAAACGAGACGATCGTCGTCGGCGGAGGTCGCGACGAAGGATGCGCCCGCCGCTCGCAGGTCGTCGGCGAGCTTCGCTACGCGGGCGCGGTCGACGGTGCCCGCGACGGCGCGCACGACGACCACCTCGGTCACGTCGCGGTCGAAGTCCGAGACGGTCGGGCGGAAGCGCTCTCCCTGCAGCTCGGCGGCCCGCTCGGAGTCGGTCGGGCTCGTCACCCGCCCCTCGGAGGTGAGCACGTCGCCGAGCAAGGTGGCGACGATCCCGAACGAGAGGACGAGACCGATGATCCAGGCCGCGATTGTGACCCAGGGGCGGCGACTGCTCGCGCGAGCGAGGCGCTCCGTCATTAGAAGTTAGTTATTACTAACTGCTCGCTCCGCTGTCAAGCGAGGCGAGGCTGCTGAGGAAGAGGAAGAGCTCCTCCTTGACCTGGTCGGGCTGCTCCAGAGGCGTCAGGTGGCCGGCGTCGGCGACCGTGACCAGGCGCGCCGTGGGCAGGAGCCCGGCCAGCTCCCGCGCTTCCGCCGGGGGCGTGAGCTGATCCTGCTCGCCGACGACCACGAGCGCGGGAATTTCCATCTCGGCCGCCGTCTCGTGCGAGTCGGGTCGCGCGCCGAGCGCGCGCACCGTGGCGACGAGGTTGGGGATCCGCTGCTCGGCGGCGATCGCACGGGCGCGGTCCACGACGCCCGGCGGAGCGTTCGGCGAGAAGAGCTTCGGCTGCTGGAGCCCCCAGAAGGAGTCGAACCCCTCGTCCTCGAGGACGCGGATCGTCTCGGCGCGCCCTTCGCGCACCTCGGGCGTGTCCGCCCCTGCTCTCGTATCTATGAAGACCGCCGCCGGGATCCGCGACCTGGCCCGGCGCCAGAGCTCGAAGATGAGGTAGCCGCCCATCGAGCAGCCGATCGGGATGAACGGACCAGGCAGGAGCTCGAGCAGACGCTCGGCCCAGCTGCCGAGATCGTCGTCGGGCTCGCGTCCGGGCAGGTTCGGTGAGACGGTCTCGAACTCGGCCTGGTCGAGAGCGGTGACCTGGCTGTCCCACATGCGGGCGTCCAGCGGGAAGGCGTGCAGGAAGAGAAGCGGAGGCCTCAAGCGCGGGGCAGGTCGATCGCGCCCGGCTCGGCGCCCGCGTCCTCGTAGCCGTGGCCCGCTCCCTCGACGCCGAGCACCGCGGCGATCTCGGTCACGAGCTGCGGCGCCGGGCTCAGGTCCTCCGGCCGGTCGGCCGTGCGGATCACGCTGCGAACCTGCGCCGGGTCGGCGCCCGTGAGGCGCGCTACCACCGTGGGGTTGGCCGCCAGCGAAATGACGTCGCCGGGCGGCAGCTCCCCGTGGTACTCCGGAACGGAGAGATATTCGTCCATCAGGCGGCCGCGTTCGAAGAGCACGAAGCGCACCACCTGCTCTTCCTCGACCCCGAGCAGGAGCACCACGGCGCCCATGCGGTCGGAGAGCTCGCGCGCCAGACGGCGGAGCATCTCGGGATCGCGGTCGCAGAGCTCGTCGTACACGGCGATCCACCCGTTGCGAGGAGGCGTGACCGCGCTGCCTTTGGAGCTGCCGGGGAGTCGCGGGACGAACTGGCGCACGCCGCGCACGACGGCGTCCATGTCGTCGGTCTGCACGTGCACCGACCCGAAAGAGCGCCCGCCCGCGCCCCCGAGCCTCCGTTCGAGGCCTTCCAGGGGCGCCTCCAGGATTCGGGACACCTCCGAGAACCCGGCCCGCAGCCAGCCGGACGCAGCCTCGGCCGTCACCTCGACCCGGACCGTCTCGGTTCCTGAGGATCGGGCTTCCTCGACCAGCCCGCGCAGCGCCTCGTCGCTCGGTCGCTCGTCGATCGCCATCAGCCGAACACTCGCAGACCTGTCAAGAGATAGTGGGCGGCAAGGTTCCGGTAACCCGGGAAGCGGTCGCCGGCGGCGCGCGTGTCCTTCTCGCCGTAGAAATGAAGTACGGCCTTGCGCAGGCCGAGATCGCCGTGCGGCCAGGCATCGGGGCGCGCAAGGTGGCGCGCGAGGTACCACTCGGCCGTCCACTCGCCGATCCCGGGCAGCGCGACAAGCCGAGCTCTGATCTCCTCGTCCGGCAGGAGCGCGAGGCCATCGAGATCGAGATCCGAGCGGGCGAGCCCGACGGCGTAGTCGGCCTTGCGCCGTGAGAACCCCAAGGGGAGGAGCTCCTCCGGCTCGGCCGATGCTATCCGCTCGCGCGTCGGGAACGACCAGGCGTGTTCGAAGGGCTCGCCGAAGGCCTGGATCAGCCGGTTGCGGACCGCGAACGCGGCGTGGAGAGAGATCTGCTGTGCCGTGATCGACGTGACGAGCATCTCGTACGGGTCGAGCGCGAGCGGCGGGCGCAAGCCCCGCAGCCCGTCGGCGAGCTTCGCGAGCACGGAGTCGCTCGCCGCGAAGGCCGCGAATCCGTCGAGGTCGAACGGCTCCCCCAAGTAGTGCCGGAGCGGGTCGACGAGGTCGAGGTCGCCTGGGCGCATGCGTACACCACCGGGCGCAGGGTCGATGCGCACCTCGCGTCCGGCGATGACGCGGTGCAGGCCGTCCTCGTGCCAGAGATTGGCGAGATCCTGCCCGAACGCCCGGTAGCGCTCGGTGGAGAGCTCGAAGTCGTACGGCTCAGGAAGCGAGACCGTGCGCGACGTCGTGGAAGTCGTCGAAGCGCTCATACGGGATTCCCCGTTCGTCGAGATAGCGGGCGAGGCCCTTGGTCGCGAAGACACGGTCGGACGCCTCCGCAGCGCAGCGGTCCGAGTAGCCATCGCCGACGTACACGAGCTCCCCGTCGCCCGCGAACTCCTGCACGATCGACCGCTTGCACGACTCCCCGCAGGAGTCGCACGTCTCGTCGTACCGCCACAAGACCTTCCAGCCCTCCGGGCGCGGGTCGACGCGGTTGGCGTGGAGCTCTACGTCCACTCCCTCGTGCTCGAGGATCGGCTCGATCAGCTCGTGGAAACCGGAGGAGACGATCACGAACCGCCAGCCCTCGGACTTGGCCAGCTGGACGAGCTCGCGGAACCCCGGCCGGATGCTGACGTTCTCGAGCTCCCAGGCGACGATCTCCTCCAGCGGCCGGCGGACGGGCTCGTACTCCCGTGTGATCACCTCGCGCAGCGTAAGCCGGCCTTCGTCGAGCGCCTCGTCGACCTCGCGATAGACCTCGGGATCGCCGAAGCGGCTGGCGATCGTGTCGAGCAGGTCCTCCTGTGTGACGGTGCCGTCGAAGTCGACGACGAGCGTGCGGATCAAAAGTGCGACGTCACCCCGGCGGGATCCTCGTCCGCGTCCTTCGCCTGCTTGGCCGCGTCCGACTCCTCGTACCAGGAGTACGCGTAAGCGGGATCGTCGAGGTCGCGGGCGAGCTCGGTCAGGCGGAGCGGGTGGAAGGTGTCGCACATGACGGCGAGCTCGTGCGTCTCGGTCATCCCGATCGACTTCTCCGCGAGACCGGGCTGCGGCCCGTGCGGGATCCCGGAGGGGTGCAGGGTGACGGAGCCGATCTCGATTCCCTTGCGCGAGCCGAAGTTCCCGGAGACGTAATAGATCATCTCCTCAGAGTTCAGGTTCGAGTGGTGGTACGGGATCGGAATCGCGAGCGGGTCGAAGTCGAGCTTGCGCGGACAGAAGGAGCAGATCACGAAGTTGCGGCCCTGGAAGGTCTGGTGCGAGGGCGGCGGCATGTGAATGCGGCCGGTGATCGGCTCGAAGTCGTTGATGTTGAACGTCCACGGGTAGACGTAGCCGTCCCAGCCGACGACGTCGAAGGGGTGGTAGTCGAGGACGTAGGTCTGGTAGCCGTCGTGGATCCGAAGCTTGACCATGTGCTCGTCGCGGTCCGTGTGGGTTTTCAGCTCGAGCGGCGCGTGGATGTCGCGGTGGTAGTAGGGGGCGTGCTCGAGCAGCTGGCCGTACTCGTTCCGGTAGCGGCGCGGGATCTCGATCAGTCCCGGTGAGGAGAAGACGAGGTAGCGCTGCTCTCCCTCGGGCACGAGCCGGTACGTCGTCCCGCGCGGGATGACCACGTAGTCGCCCTCGCGGTAGGGCAAGTCCCCGAAGATGGACTCCACAGTGCCCTTGCCCTCGTGGACGAAGATCACCTCGTCGCCCTCGCCGTTGCGGTAGAAGAATTCCATCCCGTCGGAGGGACGGCAGAGGTAGATCTCGACGTCCTGGTTCCACATCAGGAGCTTGCGGCCCGAGATCGCGTCGCCGCCCGGCTCGACGCCCATCGTGCGGAAGTGGCGGTGCCCATGGCCCTCGGGCGTCCACTCCTTTCGCTCGAGCGGCTCGAAGGCGGCGATCTCTTTCACGCGGCAGGGCGAGTGCAGGTGATAGAGGATCGACTCGTTCCCGACGAAGCCCTCGAGGCCCATGACCTCTTCCGTCAGGAGCGTGCCGTTGTCGCGGAACTGGATGTGCCGCTTGCGCGGAACGCGCCCGAGGCGCTGGTAGGTCGGCATACGAACAGGATATCCGCCGTTCTGTAGATCAGATCGACGGGAGGTGGAGCGTGATCGCACGCATCTGGCACGGCTGGTCGAGGGGCGAGAGGGCCGACGCGTACGAGCGGCTCGTGAGCGAGGAAGTGCTGCCGAGCATCCACAGGATCGACGGGTTCGTCGGCTACGAGCTCTTCCGGGCAGACTCGGACGACGGGGAGAGCGAGTTCGTCACCGTGACGTACTTCGAGTCGCTCGACGCGGTGCGGGCGTTCGCAGGCGAGGACTACGAGCTGGCGGTCGTTCCGGCCGAGGCGCGCGCGCTGTTGACGCGGTTCGACGAGCGCAGCCGCCACTACGAGGTGCTCGCAAAGACAAGCCGTTGATTCGCCGGGGCCGCCGCGGGCCTCCCTCCGCTTTCGAGCCTACCTTCGAAATCCGCACCCGTGGCGCGCGAAAAGCGCCGGTATCGCAACGACCCCGCTCAGGCGACCGTGTTCCGCAGCACGCCGATCCCCTCCACCTCGAGCTCGACGACGTCGCCCGAGCGCAACCAGCGCCCGTCCCCGTGCTCGAGGATGCAGCCGGTCCCCACGGTCCCCGACCCGAGCACGTCTCCGGGGACGAGCCGCGTGTCGCGGGCGGCATGCTCGACGAGCTGCTCCCACGTCCAGTGCATCTCGCCGAGGTTGCCGCGGGAACGCTCCTCCCCGTTGACGCGGGCCGCCATGTCCAGGCGGAGGTCACCCAGCTCATCGGCGGTCACCAGCACGGGGCCGAGAGACGTCCCGAAGTCCTTGCCCTTCGCGGGCCCCAGGCCCACGGCCATCTCCATCTTCTGCAGGTCCCGCGCCGACCAGTCGTTCAGCACGGTGAAGCCTGCGATGCCGCCGTCGCCCCCCACGACTGCGGCCGCTTCGAGCTCGTAGTCCCAGGCCGAGCTCTCGGTGGGAAACCGCACCTCGTCGTCGGGGCCGAGCATCGCAGCGGGGTTGGAGAAGTAGAAGACGGGGATCTGGTACCACTCAGGCGCCATCTCGAGCCCGCGCTGTGCGCGCGCCGTCGCTACATGGCGCTCGAAGGCGTAGAAGTCCCGCACCGACGGGGGCCGCGGGATCGGCGCGCAGAGGCGTATGTCCTCGAAAGGATGCTCCCCCACATCCGCGCCCCCCTCGCGAAGCCAGTCGGCCAGCGAGGGCGCGCCGAGCTCGACGACGCGGTCTCCTTCGAGCCGGCCGGGAGCCTCGCGCCCGCCGGCCTCGAACGTGCAGAGCCTCAAAGGTTGCCGCGCAGGGCCTGCTCGCGCTCGATCGCCTCGAAGAGCGCCTTGAAGTTCCCGTCGCCGAAGCCGCGCGCTCCATGGCGCTCGATCACCTCGAAGAACAGGGTGGGCCGATCCTGCGCCGTCTTCGTGAAGATCTGCAGCAGATAGCCGTCGTCGTCACGGTCGACGAGGATCTTGTGCTCGCGCAGCTCATCGAAGTCCTCGTCGATCTCCCCCACGCGCGTCGGCGCGTCCTCGTAATAGGTGTCCGGCGTCTCGAGGAAGGCGACACCGCGGCTCTTCAAGTCCGTGACGGTCTCGACGATGTTCTCGGACGCGAGCGCGATGTGCTGCGCTCCGGCCCCGTTGTAGAACTCGATGTACTCCTCGATCTGGCTCTTGCGCTTGCCCTCGGCGGGCTCGTTGATGGGGAACTTGATCTTCCCAGTGCCGTCCGACATCACCTTGGACATGAGCGCCGAGTACTCCGTCTGGATCTGGTCGTCGCCGAAGTGGAGGATGTTGGTCATGCCGAAGACCCGCTCGTAGTACTCGACCCACTGGTCCATCCGTCCAAGCTCGACGTTGCCCACTATGTGGTCGATGCTCAGGAGGCCGGCGCTCCGGGCCCGCCCGTTCGGCGAGACGGAGACGAACCCGGGCAGAAAGGAACCCACGTACCCGGAGCGGTCGACGAACGTGTGGATCGTGTCGCCGTAGGTCGCGATCGACGCCAGCTCGACCACACCGTCGTCATCCTCGAGCCTGCTCGGCTCGCGGACCCCGCGAGCGCCACGCTGTACAGCCTGACGATAGGCCTCAGTGACGTCGGGGACGGCGAGCGCGATGTCCCTCACGCCGTCGCCGTGGCGCATGTTGTGCCGGGTGATCTCGTGGTCTTCGCGCAACGCCGTCGTGAGGACGAGCCTGATGTCGCCCTGCTCGAGCACGTAGGAAGCACGGTCGCGAACGCCTGTCTCGGGCCCGGAGTAGGCGGTCCGCGTGAACCCGAACGCGTGCTCGTAGAAGTAGGCGGCCTGCTTCGCGTTGCCGACCCACAGCTCAACGTGATCCCAACCGTCGAGCGGCATGAAATCGTTCATCAAATCTCAGTTTAATCCCCCTAGTCCGGGGATGGTGCCGGGGGCTGAGCCAGGCGCGCAATGAGGATGCCGCCGCCGATCACGACCCCGCCGACGATCTGGATCGCGCCCATCTTCTCCGAGAGGACGACGACCGCGAAGAAAGCCCCGAGGAAGGGCTGCAGGTTGGCGTAGAGGGAGGCTCGCGCGGCCCCGACGCGGTCGATGGCCGTGAACCACATGATGTTCGTGAAGACCAGCGAGAAGAACAGGCTGTAGACGAAAGCTCCCCACGCCAGCGCGCTGAGCTCGGACCAGTCCTGGCTGATGAGTTGCCGGAACGCCGACGCGAGCAAGGGCACGCTCCCGACGAGCAACATGAATGCGCTGATCCGGTAAGGGGAGTAGCGCCGCATGAGCGGACCCATGGCCACCGTGTAGGCGGCCCACGTGACCGAGGCGACGAGGCCGAGGAGGATTCCGCCGAGGTCCCCGCCGATCCCGCTGGGGGCTCCGGCTGCGACCAGAGCCACACCCGAAAAGGAAATGACCGTGGCGAACCAGTGCCGAAAGTGCAACCGCTCGTGCCCCAGCGCCTGCGCGAGGAGCGCGACGAAGATCGGAAGCGTTCCGAACATGAGCGCGACTGTCGCGGCGGTCGTCAGCTTGACCGCGTAGACGAAGGAGAGCTGGTTGAGCCAGATTCCCGCTGCGGCCGCGCCGGTCATCAGCAGCACGTCGGCCCTCCGGACGACAAGGCTCCCCTCGCGCGCGTAGGTGAAACCCGAGAAGAGAAGCGCCCCGATCGCGAACCGCACCGACGAGTACGCGAGTGGGAGCCAGCCGTGGGTCAGCGCGTACTTGACGACGGTGAAGTTGAAGCTCCAGAAGACGACCGTGACGAGAAGCAGGACGTCCGCAGGGAGCCGGTGCCGCATGGTCCGAAGGCTATGGGCATTGGACCTGGTCCAAATGGACAATTGACAGGATCCTCCGTAGGCCGCATCGTTGAAGACAGCCGTGCCCGCCGGCTCGAACCGCAGTCGAGACGAAGGGCAGACGTGGCACCGAAACAGCTTCTCCTTCCGGCAGTCGTGCTCGCGCTCGCCGCCACCGCCTGCGGCGCCGAGCACGGAACGAACGACCAACCGGCGGCTGCCCGCCCCCGCGGCGTGTACGCCGTCGGGGCCACTGTGTTCGGGCTCGGCGCCCGGGCGGTCAAGCTCGGCGCTCCCCCGGTCGCGCCGCTCGCCGGCTGGCTCACGCCCGCGGCGGTGCCCTCGCCCGACGAGCGGTACCTCGCCTACAACGCTTGGGAGGAGTTGCGTGAAGACGACCCGGCGTTGTCCTGGTCGGATCAGGGAATCGAGCCCGGCGACCCGCTCGCGACACCGTCGATCCGCCTCTACGACGCGAGCACAGGCACAGACGAACTGCTCGAGGACGGCGCCTTCTCGGTCGCCTGGCGGGCCGACGGCGCGCTCGCCTACTTCAAGGGAGCCGAGCGCGACTACCGAGCGGGCGTGCCCTACGTCGGCAGCGTCTTCGTGCGCTCCGCTCCGGGCGCGAAGGCCGTGAAGTGGTCCTCCGAAGAGGGGCGCTACATCGTCGTGAGCTGGGCCGACGGGTCCCTCGTCGGCTACCGCGAACACGAAGGTGAGGCCCTCGACGTGGTCGCGTTCGAGGGGCCCGGGCGGATGCGCGTCATCGCGCCCGACTCGGGCCTCGTCGCCCTCAGCCCCGATGGCCGCCGCGCGTTCGTCGAGCAAGGACCGGCACAGGGAAGGCCGAATGTGCGCGTCCTCGACGTCGCCAGTGCGAAGGTCGTTGCGCGCCTCGACCTCACGGGCGTCGATCCGTCGGTCGGCGCGGTCGACTACGCGGGGGACTGGCAAGGGGACCGTGTCGTCGCGTCCACCGCTTCCGGCCTCGCGGTGTTCCGAGTCAGGCCGAAGACCATCGCGCTCGAGCAGGCGATCCGCGTCAAGGGCGCCGGGCTCTCGGAGCCGCACTTCGCAACCGCCTCGCCGGGCCACGTGACCGCGTGGGCGAGCGTCGAGAGCGGCGGCGTGCTCTTCGACTGCGATCGGGCCACCGGCCGCTGCGCGAGCTTCAAGCCGCTGCCGCAGGCCCACGGCGTCCACGGGTTTCCCGTGTGGCGCCGCAACCTCTACAACCCCAGCCGCCCGCTTCGGGAGGGATAGCCATGCGCGTCGTCGCGCTGGCGGCTCTGCTCGCTGCACTCGCGTGCGCTGGCTCGGCACGAGCCGCCAACGGTTGGTGGGCGTTCGAGCGCGTCACGAACGTCGACTCGACCCTGTCGTGGAAATGGACGTATCCGCCGAGCTCGGCCGAATACAGCCGCAGGTGGCGCGCGGGCTCGGGGACCTCCCGGTACGAGTGCCACCCCGCCGAAGGCTGGCTGCCCGCCGGCTGGTACTCGCAGTGGGGACACTGGAACCAGTACGACGGCTCCGCCGTGCGCGGCCGCGTCTGGTGGCTGCAGGACAAGTACTGCCGCGACGGCGTGACCAGGCGCACCGAGCTCTTCATCCACAGTGAGGAGACAACCTCGAACGGCCAGAGCTGCTCGTCGGCCTACGACGACCCGTTCTGCTGGGAGCGTGCAGCCGACTACTACTCGCTCGGCTGCATCAAGCTCGCACGGCCGAGCCCCGCCGCCGACTTCCCGAACGACCTCGGCAACGCGCATTCCGTCTACCACAACTACGGAGGCTCCAGCGCGCACGGCGCATTCACGGATGCGTACGAGCTCTATGTGTTCGATTAGGGTTCGGGCGATGCCCGCCCCCACGAAGGAGGACATCGACGCCCTGGTGGGCCCGGCGACGCCGCACTTCGCGTTTCAGCTGCGCGCGCGTGTGCGCGCACTGGTGCGTGAGCTGCCCGAGGACGACCCGGTACGGCGTTACGGCGAGGAGAAGATGGACCTCCTCGAGCGGCTTGGCTACGCGAGCTCGAAGGCGGAGGAGGGCCCGGTCGAGCCGCCGACCCGCCCGGGCTGGGCCCAGCTGCCGAGTCACGCGCCCGCCTGGAAACCGCTTCCGCCCCATCGCTCGTGACCTTTTCTGCGGCCCCCCGTCTCGCACCACGGGCCCTCCGGCACGCTGCAACGCTTCGCCTCGCGTCGTCCGCGGTCGCGCCGGCATACGCATCCGCGTTCAGAGTCCACCGCTCCCTGTCTGTCTCAACGCGAATGCGTGCTCGCGTTTCGCGCCCGGCCGGGCGCGGTGTGCTCCCCGCGTGACCGCGTTCGACGGCAAGTCCGTCCTCGTGACGGGCGGCTCGCGTGGAATCGGCAAGGGCATCGCGCTCCGGTTCGCCGAGCTCGGCGCCGCGCAGGTGGCCGTCAGCTATCTGCGCAACGACCGCGCCGCCGAGGAGACCGCGCAGGAGCTCGAGCAGGCCGGCACCAAGCCCCTCCTCTTGCGCGGAAACATCGGCGACCCCGAGAAGACAGCGGCGCTCGTCGAGCAGGCAGGGCCGCTCGACGTGCTCGTCTCGAATGCGGCCACGGGAGTCATTCGGCCCGCGCTCGAGATCGAGGAGAAGCACTGGGACTGGACGCTCAACGCGAACGCCCGTGCCCTGCTGACGCTCGCCCGGCAAGCGGCGCCCTCGATGCCGCCGGGCGGCTCGATCGTGGCGATCTCGAGCCTCGGCTCGCAGCGAGTCCTCGACGACTACGTCGTCGTGGGGGTCTCGAAGGCGGCTCTGGAAGCCCTCGTTCGCTACCTCGCGGTCGAGCTCGCGCCTCAGGGAATCCGGGTCAACGCGATCTCCGCGGGCCTCGTCGAGACCGGCGCGCTCGAGTTCTTCGGGAATCGCGCCGAGATGCTCGACTACTACAAGAGCCGAACGCCGGCCGGCCGCCTCGTCGAGCCGCGCGACGTCGCCGACGCCGTCTGCTTCCTCGCCTCACCGGAGGCCGAGATGGTCCGCGGTCAGACGCTGATCGTCGACGGCGGCTACTCCGTGCTCGCGTAGCCGCTCTGGCCGCTCCGCGAGCCTCACCCCTACGGGGGTGGTAAGACACGCTCAGATATACTTTCGTTACGTAACGAAATGAATGACCGCTCCGTCTATCCCCTCGGCAAGCGCCGAACCTTCGTCGTCTTCTTCGGGCTCATGCTCGGCATGCTGCTCGCCGCGCTCGACCAGACGATCGTCTCCACCGCGCTGCCGCAGATCACCCGCGACCTCGGCGGCTTCGAGCACTACTCCTGGGTCTTCTCCGCTTACATGCTCGGCGCGACGGTCACCGTTCCGCTGTACGGGAAGCTCTCCGACATCTATGGGAGGCGGCCGCTCTTCCTCTTTGCGATCACGCTCTTCTCGGCCGGCTCGATCCTGAGCGGCATCGCGATGTCAATGGAGATGCTGATCGCCGGCCGGGCGATCCAGGGCCTCGGCGCGGGCGGCCTGATCCCGCTCGCCATCGCCGCGATCGGCGACATCATCCCGCCCCGGCGGAGAGGGAAATGGCAGGGCTTTCTCGGCGCCGTCTTCGCTTTCTCGTCCGTCCTCGGCCCCGCGACCGGTGGCTGGCTGACGGACAACGCCTCCTGGCGCTGGTGCTTCTTCGTCAACCTCCCGCTCGCAGTGCTCGCGCTGACAGTCGTCTGGTTCGGCTTCACGCGAAAGCCTCGCCGCGAGGACCATTCGATCGACTATCTGGGCGCCGCCCTCCTCACCGCCGGTGCGGCCTCCGGTCTGCTCGCTGCGGTGTGGGGCGGCACGCAATATCCCTGGGCCTCGCCGGTCATCATCGGGCTCTTCCTCGTGGCGGCAGCGATCCTCACGAGCTTCGTGCTCCAGGAGCGCCGTGCCGTCGAGCCGATCCTCCCGCTCGAGCTCTTTCGTCGGCGCACCTTCAGCGCGGCGTCCGTTGCCGTCTTCGCGCTCGGCGCGGCGATGTTTGCCACGATCATCTACGTCCCGCTCTTCGTGCAGGGCGTCCTCGGAGACAGCGCCTCGGGCTCGGGAGCGGTGCTCACACCGCTCATGCTCGGGATCATCACGACGAGCATGGTCGCCGGTCAGATCGTCTCGCGGACCGGCCGCTACCGACCGGTGCTCATGGCTGGGCCACCGATCCTCGCGGTCGGCTTCTATCTCCTCACGCGCATCGGAGTCGACGCGTCGCAGCTCGACGTGACGCGCGACGTCGTGATCGTCGGCCTCGGGGTGGGCCTGATGATGCAGACGCTGATCGTCGCCGTGCAGAACTCGACGCCACGGCGCACGCTGGGCGTCGCGACTGCCTCGATTCAGTTCTTCCGCACCGTCGGCGCCACGGCCGGGGTCACGGTGATGGGCGCGGTCGTCACCTCACGGCTCGGAGGCGCGGCGGCTGGTGCGAGCCCAGCCGCGCTCGCGACCGCGCTGCACCCGATCTTCGTAGTCGGCATCGCCCTCGCGGCAGTCGTGCTCGGCGCAGTGCTCTTCATCCCGCACATCGAGCTCAAGCAGACGCTCGAGGAGCGTCCGCTGCAGGTCGAAGTCCTCGAGGAGGCGGCGTGACCGAGCGGCCGGACGTGGAGCGGATGGCGGAGGGGATCATCCGGCTCTCGATGGAGCTCCAGCAGAGGAAGGAGGCCGGCCCGTCCACCCATGAGCTGACGACGACGCAGGCCCTCGTTCTCCGCGTGGCCGTGCTGGAGGGACCCCAGCGGATCGGCACGATCGCCGTCGCGCTCGGCGTCACGGTCGCGACCGCGAGCAGGACGGTCGACGCGCTCGTCGGAGCCGACCTCGTCAGGCGGGAAGCCGACTCGACGGACGCCCGCGCGGTCCGCGTCGTCGCCACGGCCCGAGGCAAGCGTGAGTTTCGCCTCCGCCGAGAACGGTTCACACGCGCTCTTGCGCGCCTCTCGGACGATCTCTCCGAAATCGAGCAGCGCCAGCTCGCCGACGCGCTCGAGACCCTCGGTCGGCTCTTCGGCGCGGAGCCGGCTCAGACTCGCGCCGGCGCGGGCCCGCCGAAGTCGTAGACGTCGACGCCCTCGGTTCGCTTCAGGTACCCGACGACGGCGTAGGTGAGCGGGGTCGCGAGCGTTTCCCAGCCGACCTTGATCAGCCACGTCGTGATGATCGGATTCAGAAGCGAGGCGCCCGTGCCGGCGAAGGCAATCGTGATGAAGATGGCCGAGTCGAGCCCCTCGCCGACGATCGTCGAGCCGATCGTCCGGGTCCAGAGCCACCGCCCCCGGGTCGCGGCCTTCATGTACGCGAGCACGTAGGCGTTCGCCAGCTCGCCGACGATGTACGCGGACAGGGAAGCGAGGAAGAGGCGCCACGTCGTTCCGAGGATCTGCTCGTAGGCCGCCTGGTTCTCCTGCCAGAAGTCCGCAGCCGGGAGGTGAATCGCGGCCTGAATGGCCCCGAGCGCAAGGAGATTGCACGCGAAGCCGAGCCAGATCACCCGGCGGGCGGCCTTGATCCCGTAGACCTCCGTGAGCACGTCTCCGAGCACGTAGGAGAGCGGGAAGATCACGAGGCCGGCTGGAAAGACGCGGCCCGAGACCTCGACGAGCTTGACGGCGATGATGTTCGAGACGACGAGCGCCGTCACGAAGACCGCGGCCACCGCCACGAAGCGCCAGGAGTACCTCATCCGAGGCGCTCCAGAGCCTCGTCGATCTCCTCGTCGGTGATGGTCAGCGGCGGCGTGGCGCTCATGAGGCTGCCCTCCTCACCCGCGGGAATGACAATCACCCCTCGTTCCCAGGCTGCGAACGCGTCACCCCTCTTCGCGCGGAGCAGCCCGGCTCCGTCCCAGCCAGCTGCGGCGAAGCGCTCTCCGGCGGCCCGCACACGCCCGACGAGCGTAGGGATCTTTTCGAGCACGACCAGCGCGGCGGCGCAGGCCAGCGGGTTGCCCATGTGCGTGTGCGTGTAGACGGCCTCCGGGCCGAGGTTCCACGCATCGGCAAGCTCGGGCCGGAGGAGGCAGGCCGAAAGCGGCAGGCCGCCGCCCAGCGCCTTTCCACACACGATCGCATCCGCCAGCTCGCCGCCGCTTCGCCACATCGCGCCTGTACGTCCGAGCCCGGTGTAGATCTCATCGCAGACGAGCAGCGCCCCGACCTCGTCGCAGCGCTCGCGCAACCGTTCGAGAAAGCCGTCGGGCGGAACCCGGGCGCCGGCTCTTCCCTGCACGGGCTCCACGATCACGCACGCCGTGTCCGCGGGCAGCGCGCCGGGATCCTCTCCGTAGGGAAAGCGGTGGACCGGGCCGGGAAGCCAGGGTTGGAACGGCGCCCGGAAGCGTTCGAAGCCCGTGGCCGCGAGCGCGAGCAGGCCGGTCCCGTGATAGGCGCCTTCGAACGCGACGATGCCGGGCTTCCCCGTAACGAGGAGCGCGGTGCGGAGCGCGAGCTCGACCGCGTCCTCCCCCGTGACTCCGAGCAGGACCTCGTGCCCGCCCTGGCCGAGGCGGCGACGGAGCTCAGCCGCGATGTCGGCTTCCGCGAGGTCTCCGAGGGCGTGGACGCAGCGCTCGGCCTGGTCGGCCATCGCCGTGGCCACCGCCTGGTTCCTGTGGCCCAGAGCGGCGACGCCGAAGCCGCCCGAGAGGTCGAGATATTCGCGGCCGTTCGAGTCCACGACCCGACAGCCCTCCGCCGTCGCCCAGATCACGGGCGCAACCGTTTGAGCGTGTCGAGTGCCACGTAGCCGGCGATCTTCGGATTCTCCTGCAGGCGGCGAAGCGAGTACTCGTACCAGCGCCGGCCGTAGGGAACGTAGATGCGCAGGCGGTGTCCTTCGCGGACGAGCTCGTCCCCGAGCTCGGGCCGGACGCCGAGCAGCATCTGGAACTCGTACTCGTGTGGCTCGAGGCTTCGCTCCTCGATCAGCGCGAGCGCTTCCGACATCAGCCAGTCGTCGTGCGTGGCGACTGCGACGTACGCGCCGCCGTCCATGAGTGCGGCGAGCGCCTCGGTGAAGTTCAGCCGCACGGTCTCGAACTCCTGGAAGGCGATCTCGGGGGGCTCGACGTAGATGCCCTTGCACACGCGCACGTTCGGGCGCAGATCGGCGAGGGCCGCGACATCGGCGAGTGTCCTCTTCATGTAGGCCTGCAGCACCACGCCGACGTTGTCGAGCCCTTCCTGCCGAAGCTCGCGATAGAGCTCGAGGGTCCGCGTGGTGGTGGACGAGTCCTCCATGTCGATGCGCACGAAGTTGCGGCGAGCGGCGGCCTCGCGCACGAGCTCGGAGGCGTTCTCCTTGCAGAAGTCGTGGTCGAGGTTGAGTCCGAGGCCGGTCAGCTTGACGCTGATGTTGGAGTCGAGACCCTCGCGCTCGATGGTCTCGAACACCCCCTCGTACTCGGCGAGGAGAGCCGAGGCCTCCTTCCGGCGGGAGATCTCCTCGCCGAGAACATCGATGGTCGCCATCTTCCCTTCCTCGTTGAGGGCACGGACGACGTCGACGGCGTCGCCGAGGGTCGGGCCGGCGATGTAGCGCTGCGAGAGCCTCTTGACCACCGGCCGGGGGACGGCGGGCAGAACCCTGACGATGGCGCGGTCGAGCAGGGCCACGGCGGCGCGATTCTATTTCGCGACACTCCGCGCGCCACGGGTGAAGAGTTCGGCGTTACGCTCGAAAGCGGGTGGTGGCTCGGGGTGGCCCCGATCAGTTCTTGCGATGGGCGCCGGAAAAAGCAGTGGCGAACCCCAGCCCCACGAGCACGCTGCCGGTCACGAGGCGCTGCGAGCGGGCGAAGCCACGCCTCGCGTTCAACCAGCCCGCGGCCGACCCTGCGGCAAGCGCGTACATGCCGTCGCTGATCACCGCGAGCCCGATGAACACGAGCCCGAGCACCACGATCTGAAAAGCCACATCGCCGCGGGAAACATCGACGAACTGCGGCAGAAAGGCGAAGAAGAAGAGCGCGGTCTTCGGGTTGAAGACGTTCACGACGATGCCGTTCGCGAAGAGGGTGCGCAGCCGCCGTTCCCGTGGGACGCTGCCCTGAGCATCCTCGTCCCGTCCCAACAGACGCCGTACGCCGAGAAAGACGAGGTAGGCCGCTCCTGCGTACTTGACCATGCTGAAGGCGACCGCCGACTGAACGACCAGGGCGGAGAGCCCTACCGCCGCGGCGATCACATGGACGAGGCCGCCGACCTGGATGCCGAGCATCGAGACGAGTCCGGCAACCCGGCCCCTGCTCACGCTCTGGGCGACGATGTAGAGCACAGCCGGCCCCGGAATCACGAGTAGCAGGAGCGCAGCCGCGGAGAAGACGGCCAGCGTCGACGGGTCGGGAAACGTCAAGTCGGAAGCTCGCGCATGAAGCCTTGCCGCGCGGCAGAGACGAGCGCGACGGCTTCGGGGAAGAGCACCCGCATGGCGTCTCTCATCGCAACCGCCTGCACGTCGGGCGATCCTTCCATGTGCAGCTGCTGGAGCGCCGCCGCGGTCAGTTCCACGGCCGTGTTGAGCGTCAGCGTCGCGAACTGCTCGCGCTGCGATTCGTGCACCGCCTCGGCCTGCCGCTCCGCGAACTCTCGCAAGCCGCGCATGAGCTCTTCGGGATCCCCCCCGAACGGGAAGCCAAATCCGCCTTCCATCGCCAATACTCTACCGACGTGTCTCGCTTCTCCGACACCGTCAACGAGCAGGTCGCCTACGAGTTCGGGGCCTCTCAGCAATACGTTGCGATCGCGGTCTGGTACGACGCGGAGACGCTCCCGCAGCTCGCTGCCCACTTCTACCGCCAGGCGCTCGAGGAGCGCAACCACGCCATGATGCTCGTCCAGTACCTGCTGGACGCGGGCGAGAAAGCGGCGATTCCGCCCGTGGCCGAGCCGCAGAACGACTTCGCGGATGCCGTGGCGCCGGTCCGCCTCGCGCTCGAGCAGGAGCGCACGGTCACGGATCAGATCGCACGCCTGGCGGCGCTCGCGCGGGAGGAAGGTGAACTCGTCGGGGAGGAGTTCCTCAACTGGTTCCTCAAGGAGCAGCGGGAGGAGGTCGGGAGCATGTCGGCCCTCCTCTCCGTCGTCGAGCGCGCGTCCTCGAACATCCTGCTCGCCGAGGAGTACCTCGTCCGGCAGCAGATCGGCGATGCAGGAGTCGACCCCACCGCACCCCCGGCGGCGGGCGGCGCGCTCTAGTTCCTAACCGCTCAGCGGCACCTTGTAGGAGCCTTCCACCCGCGCCGAGAGCTCCTCGGCGGCCGCGAGACCGTTCTTCATGGCGGCCGCGAAGGGCGAGCTGGCGCTCTCGCCCAGCGCCTCCTCCAGCGTCCCTGCCGCCCTCCCGATCGTGTCCAGGTACTCGATCGACGCCAACCGGGGAGGTGAAAGGATCGACTCCTCGAGCTCCCGAGCAGCGTCTTCGGCTGCCTCGATCCCCTCGGGCGCCTCGGTCTCTCTCAGCTGCGCGAGGCTCGCCCGTAGCTGAGCAAGGTCTCCGCCCCCAGCGCTCTCCTCGGCCAGCTCGCACAGAGCAGCGATCGAGACGGCATCACGGACGAGGGCTCGCTCGGCGACAGGTGTGCCCTCCCCGTCGATGGCGAGCCAGGTTTCGACGCCGTCGCGCTGGTAGGCGCAGAGGTAGATGCGAATACCCGCAGGCTCGGCGGGGACGACCCCGACGAGCTCTTCCCGTGCCTCCGCGTAACCCGCCGCGAGCGCGTGTGCGTCAGCGATCTCCTCCTCGAGGCCCATCGAGGCCACAATAGACCCGTGACCGTGCTGGCCAACGAGCGAAACCGAGCTGCTCAGGAGCTCTTCGCCCCACTCGCGGAAACGTACGACCGCTACGCACGCTTCCTCTCCTTCGGCCAGGACCCGCGCTGGCGGCAGTTCCTGGTGTCGCGACTCGAAGCCTCCTCCTCGGACGTCGTCCTCGACGTCGCGTGCGGGACGGGCGCGGTTGCAACCGAGCTACTCGACCACTACGGCTGCCGTGTAGTCGGGATCGACCAGAGCGCCGACATGCTCGCAGAGGCGCGACGCCGGCTCGGGGACCGAGTCGAGCTCCATGAAGGACGTGCCGAAGCGCTCCCGTTCGAGGATGCGAGCTTCGACGGCCTGACCTTCACCTATCTGTTGCGCTACGTCGACGATCCCGAGGCGACCCTGCGCGAGCTGGCGCGCGTCGTTCGACCGGGTGGCCGGATCGCGATGCTCGAGTTCTGCGTGCCGGTGAACCCCGTCGCCCGCACGGCCTGGGAGGCCTACGTGCGGGCCGGGCTGCCTCTGGCCGGGCGGGCGATCTCCCCGGGATGGAGGGCCGTCGGTGATTTCCTCGGGCCGAGCATTCGCGAGTTCTGGCGAGACTGGCCCGTCGAGCGGCTGCTGTCGGCCTGGGAAAGGGCCGGGATCGAGAACGTGAGGTTGCGCAGGCTCAGCCTCGGAGGCGGAATCGTCGTCTGGGGGAGTCGTGCAGGCTGAGGCGACCCGGCCCGCGTTCTACGCCCTGCGCTCGGGCGGGTGGCGGGACTACGTGACGCTGCTCCACCTTCCCTACACGGCGTGGCACCTGAGCTACGTCGCGATCGGGGCGGCGCTCAGCTCCGCCTTCGCCTGGTCGCGGCTCTGGCCCGCCCTGCTCGCCTTCGGTCTCGCCGTGGGGATCGGCGCCCACGCGCTGGACGAGCTCAATGGGCGCCCGCTGCAGACGAGAATCCCGCGAACCGTGCTCTTCGCGCTCGCAGGCGTCTCCATCTCCGGCGCGGTCGCGATCGGCATCGTCGGGGCGATCACCGTCAATCCCTGGCTCGGGCTCTTCGTCGCGGCCGGCGCCTTCATCGTCGTCGCCTACAACCTCGAATCGTTCGGCGGCCGGTTTCACGGCGACCTCTGGTTCCCCCTCGCGTGGGGTGCGTTTCCCTTGCTGACGGCATATTTCGCGACCGCCGAGACGATTGGTGCCGTTGCCATTGCCGGCGCGGTGTTCGCGTTCGCGACGAGCGTCGCCCAGCGACGGCTCTCCACCCCGGTGCGAGACATGCGCCGGCGTGTGGCCCGGGTCAGCGGCAGTCTCGAGCGCCATGACGGGACGAGCCAGCCGCTGACGGCCAGTGTGCTCATGGCTCCGGTGGAAGCGGCGCTCCGAGCCCTGACGGCGGGCATCGTTGCCCTCGCTGTCGCGCTCGTCATCATGCGCCTGTGATCATGTTCCTGCACGTGCCGCCGGCGCCGCCGGCGCTCGTCCGGCCGGTCATTTCCAACCCGGGGCCCCGAGAGGTCTCGTTCGGCACGGTCGCGGGCCGGGTCGGGGCGGGGACGACCCGGATCGTGGTCCGGGTGGATGGCGTGAAGAAGGCAGAGGTCTCGCTCGCGCCCGAGCGCTCCCGCTTTTTCATCCCGCCGAGGTCGTTCCGAATCCGGCTCGCCCTCCCGCCGCGCGACGTCAAGATCCGGGTGATCGCGTTCAACGACGCGGGAGAGAGCGCCGGTCGGAGCGTCGGGCCCGTGTTCGGGCTTCCCCGAGCCGGATACCCGGTCTCGATCCGGAGCGTCGAAGACTCGGCCCTGAGGCGTCGCATCCGCGAGCTCGTGCAGGCATATCCGGGCCCGGCGTCCGTGTACGTCCAGGACCTGCGCTCGGGCCGGGGAGCCGCCTGGAACGCGCTTGCCCGCCACCAAGCGGCTTCGACGCTCAAGCTCGGGATCGCGCTCGAGGTCCTGCGTGTCCTACCGAAAAAGCCGGCCCCGGGCACCCACCTCGCCGACCTCTTTCGCCGGATGCTGGTCTATTCGGACAATCAGGCTGCGAACGACCTCGAGGTCTGGCTCGGAGGATCGACATCCGGCGGCGCCGAGCGCGTCAACGCGACGCTGAGGGCGCTCCATCTCTCCGGCTCGCATATGTACGGCGGCTATATCGTCGGCACGGCCGCCGACCGGCCGATACCGCTACAGGTCAACAGCCAGCCCCCCTACTACACGTTCGGCAAGTTCACGACCGCGTGGGATCTCTCGCGGCTCCATCGGCTCTTCCATCGAGCCACCGTTGGCCAAGGGGCGCTATTGGACCTCCAGGGTCATTTCACGCCCTCGGACGCGCGCTATCTTCTCTACACGCTCGCGCACGTCCAGGATCCGGGGAAGGTCGACCGGTACATCGGCGACAGCCCGGGCGTCTCCGTGCTGCACAAGGCGGGATGGATCTTTCATGCGCGCCACGACAGCGCGCTCGTCTTCTGGCGCGGCGGCGCGTTCGTCGTGACAGTGATGACCTGGAACTGGGACGAGGCCGGGACTTCGTCGGACGTCCTCGCGGGCCGCGTCGCGCGGGCCGCGCTACGACGCTTCACGGCGCTTGCGGGCCGACCCACGGATCCCCACGGCTGGCTCATCCGGTCGTAGGATTCGCCGGTGGCCCTTGCCTTCGACCTCGTGTTCGCGGCTTGCCTGGCCGTCATCGGCGTCTCGCTCGCAGCCGTCGCATTCGGCCGCGCCAAGGAGCGGCACCTGCTCTGGGCGGCCGGGGCCCTGGCCGTGGCCTCTCTTGCAGCCGGCGCAGCGCTCCTGGTCAACGTCATCGAGCCGTTCACGGAGACGGACGCGATCGTCCTCGCGGCGGGAGGGCTCGCCGCTGCCGCGATCGGGGAGCTTGGGCTTGTCGCCTACCTCCGGGCCTTGCGCCGTACCCAGGAGGTCGAGCGACTCAGTGTCGCCGCGCGGGAGGAGCTGGCCCGCTTCGTGGAGACGGAGATGCGCGAGCGGATGCTCGAGCTCGAACGCCTCCTGGCCCGGGAGCGCGCTAACGCGAGCCACCAGCTGAGCGAGCAGGAGCGGCGACTCTCGGAGGAGCGGCGAGACGTGGTCGAGCGCCAGACCGAACGCGCACGGGTCGAGCTCACCCAGGCGGTCTCTGCCGTCCAGGAACGGCTGGAGCGCCGCCTCATGGCCTGGGCCGCGGACCTGGATCGCGGACAGCGGGAGCTCGAAGCGCATCTCACCGCTCTCGGCGAGCGGCAGCGAGTAGCGGTCGCCGCCTACGAGGCACGGCTCGACGCCGATGCGGAGCGCGTGGAGGCGGCGAGCGAGGAGCAAAAGCTCGCGCTCCTGAAGCTCCGCGAGGCACTGCAACGGTTGGGGACCGAGTTCCTGGAGGAAGGCCGCTCCGAAATCGAGGTGCATGCGGCGGAGCGTCGCCGCGCGCTCCACGAGGTCAGTGAGCGCATTCGCAACCGCGAGCGTGCCCTACGCGAGCAGATCGACCGCGAGGAGGCGGAGGCACGGTCCCGTCTTTCCTCGGGGCTCGCCGATGCAGAGAAGCGCCATCTGGGAGCGCTCGAGAGGGCCTTCGACCGTGCTGCGACTCGACTCTCCGAATATGCCGAGAAGCAGTTCGACGCTCAGATCCGCGAGTCCCGCGAGAAGGCGGCGGAACGGCTCGCACGCGAATTGGAGAAGGGAATCGAGCAGTTCGCGCGCCAGTCTGAGCAGGACATCGCCAACCGGATCGACGAGACGGCGCGACAGAGCGCCGACAAGCTCCAGCGGCGGATCTCGGAAGCCGCGCGCACCGGCGAGGCCCAGCACGACCTGGCCGCCGAGCGAGTGCGGCAACTCACGGAGCGGCTCGAAGATGCACTCTCGGCAGCCGAGGAAAGGCTCGCCGCGATCGAGGTGGACTACGCCCGCTCGGGCCGCACGGGATCGGATTAGCGCTCACTTTTTCCAGCAGGGTTCGTCTCAACTAGGCCGAACCTACGCGGGATGGAAGAGTTGACGACCCTCGAGCGAGAAAAGGACGAGCGCAACAAGGTCGAGAGTTGGCGCCTCCATGTCCTCATGGAGGCCGGCTATCCGCTTCCACTAGCGGAGAGAATCGCCCAGAGCGAGGCCGACCTCCACGAAGCGGTCGAGCTGGTCGGTCGCCGGGGCTGCTCGGCCGAAGTCGCGGCTCAGATCCTGCTCTAGCCCTCCTACCCTCTGGCATTCGTCACGGGTCTGCGACGCCCCCGTGCGCGGGCTCTGAGCTAGATTCGACCTGTGAAGGTCGAGCACGAGCAGCAGGGCGATCGCAAGGTCTACACGGTCTCCGCGTTCAACCGCGGGGTCGCTTCCTGGCTCACTCGACTGCCGACCATCTGGGTGGAGGGCGAGGTAACGGAATTCCGCCGGCAGGACCGCTGGCAGAGCGTCTTCTTTACCCTCAAGGATCCCGGCGACGGCTCGTGCCTGCCCGTCAGCATGCCCCGTAACGGTTTCGACGCGCTCCGTCTCGAGCTCGTCGACGGCCAGACGGTGCACGTCTTCGGACGGCCCGAGCTCTTCGCCACCCGCGGCGAGTTTCGCCTCCGCGCCCTGACGATCGAACCACTCGGCCTGGGAGCGGTACTCGCCGGCCTGGAACGACTGAAGCGTCGGCTCGCCGCTGAAGGCCTCTTCTCGTCCGCGCGCAAGCGCCGATTGCCGGTCTTCCCGCGCCGCATCGCCCTGCTGACGGGGAACGAGGCCGCCGCCAAGCGCGATTTCGTCACGGCCGTCACCGCGCGGTTTCCAGCCGCCCAGATCCTCATCGCACAGACGTACGTGCAGGGGCCCAGGGCTGCCCCCGCGCTGGCAACGGCATTGTCCGACCTCGCCCGCGAACCGGGCGTCGACGTCGTGGTCCTTGCCAGGGGCGGCGGCAGCTTCGAGGACCTCCTCCCCTTCAGCGACGAACGCCTCGTTCGGGCGGTCGCGGCCTCGCCCGTACCGGTCGTCTCCGCGGTGGGCCATGAGCAGGACACGCCGCTCTGCGACCTGGCCGCCGACGCCCGAGCGTCAACGCCGACGGCAGCCGCACGGCTCGTCGTCCCTGACGAGGCCGAGCTCAGGGAACGCCTTCGTTCGCAGCGAGCTCGACTCGATCGCGCGCCGCTCTCACTTGTCGAGCGCAAGAGGGCGGCGCTCGACTCATTGGCCGGCCGTCTGCGCGCGTTGTCTCCTCAGGCAACATTGCACCGAGGGTACGCCATCGTCCGGACGGACTCGGGCATCCTCCGCTCGTCGACGGGCGTCGCGCAGGGAGAGCGCCTCGAGATCGAGCTCGCGGACGGCGGCCTGGGTGCCCGGGTGGAGGAGACTCGACCGTGAACGAGTCGCCGACCTTCGAAGAGGCGCAGCGGGAATTGGAACGAATCGTGTCCCAGCTCGAGGGTGGCCGCGCCAGTCTCGAGGACGCGGTCGCACTCTGGGAGCGCGGCGACGAGCTCTATCGCTACTGCCTCGAGAGGCTCGACTCGGCCGAAGGAAAGATCGAGGAGCTGGGAGACCGGATCGAGGAGGCCCGGCCGTGATCGGCTGGCTCTACGACTTCATGTCTCGACGCGCCGAACGCGCCGGTATCGGTGAGATGCGGCGCGACTTGCTTGCGAGTCTCGAAGGAGACGTGATCGAGATCGGCTCCGGGACGGGCGCGAGTCTTCCGCACTACGAGCACGCCCGGCGAGTGGTTGCGGTCGAGCCCGACGCGAGCATGGCGAAGCGCCTCCCGGGAAAGGTCGCGGAGGCGAAGATCCCGATCGAGGTCGTGAATGCTCAAGCCGAGAAGTTGCCGTTCCCGGACGAGGCCTTCGACGTAGCCGTCGCCGCCTTCGTCCTCTGCTCGGTCGACGATCAGCGCACGGTGCTGACCGAAGTCCGCCGCGTGCTGAAACCGGGGGGAAAGCTCGTCCTTCTCGAGCACGTGCTCGGTGAAGGGCGAACCGCGCGCTGGCAAGAGCGGCTCACGCCGCTCCACACGAAAATGGCCGGCAACTGCCATCTCAACCGGGACACGCGCGCCGCCGTCGCTGACGCGGGCTTCGACGCGAGCGGTGTCGAAAACACCCGCCTTCCCGGCACGTACGTCCTCGTCGAACCGGGGATTCAGGGCGTGGCGATCAAGACCTCTTCGTAGAACTCCCCGCGCCGACGACCGGTCCGCCGGTTCACGTGGCGCAGGATGCGATCCTCGAGCTTGAGGCCGGCGGCGGCGAGAATGCCGTCGTAGAGGCCGCGCCGGTCGTTGACCACGATCACGACCTTGCCGCCGCGGCGAAGCGAGCGCCGCGCCCGGGCAAGCACGGCCGCGATGTCGTCGCAATAGCCCTTGACGCCGCGCCCGATCTCGTCGTCGTCGCGGCGCTCGAGGTCGAGCAGCTCGTAGGCGTACGCATGTTGCTCGTGGTAGTCGATCAGGCCGGGGTAGGGCGGCGAGGTGAGCACGAGGTCGACGGGGCCGGGGGGATCGAGCTCCCGCGCGTCTCCGTGAAGGACGGTCACGGCCTCCCCGGACCGCACGTCGGAGAACTCCTGCACCCGCTGGACGGCATCCCTGACGTAGCGGCGCAAGAACTTGTCCGCCTCCGCCACCGGACGACAGACGCGGCGGTGCTTGTGGCAGAAGTACTCCCTACGCGCCGGCTCGGCCGGGAAATCGAGGTCGTCATGGCGAGCAAGACGCGCGGAGCGGGCGGACCTGGAGAGGACGACCTGCCAAAGCTCGGGATAGGACGTGCCTGCGATGCGGTCACGGAACGCGACGAGCTCCGCGATCGACTGTGGCGCGTACCAGCGCTTCAGGTACGGGGAGGCCGCGGGACGCTTCCGGGGACGCTCGCGGGCGGAGAGCTGCACCACGTCGGCGAGGAGAGCGGCAGGGTCGTACTCGGCGGTCTTGACCTGCATGAGCAGGCAGTTGAAGGCCGAGACGTCGCAGCCGGCCGCCCGAGCACCGAACGCATTCGCCTCGACGAGCGTCGTCCCCGAGCCCGCAAACGGATCCCACACGAGCTGGCTCGGCCGCGCGTAGCGTCCGAGGAACACCTCTGCGAGCTGCGGAACGAACTTGCCCAGGTAGGGATGCAGCCTGTGGACGTGCTTCGTGCGCTCGCGCTCGGGCAGCTCCTGTTCCGACCAGGAGAGCTCGAGGTCGATCTCGTCGTAGAGAAGCGCCTGCGTGCGCATCGTGGATGAGTTCGCCGCTTCCGCGTCCGGACCTTCTCTCGTATGATCCGGGCCGCATGGCTACGACTCCTGCGGATGCTCTCCGCCAGGTCCCGATCTTCGCGGGCCTCACCGACGATGACCTCGAGCGCCTCGGGAGGCAGATGAAGGAGCGGCGCTTCAAGGAAGGCGCCGAAGTGACGACCGAGGGCGCCGGCGGAGCCGGGTTCTTCGTCATCGTCGAGGGGAACGCGACCGTGAGCGTCAGTGGCGAGGCCCGTGCGACACTCGGGCCCGGGGACTACTTCGGCGAGATCGCGCTCATCGACGAAGGCACGCGTTCCGCTTCGATCATGGCCGCAACCGATCTCCTTTGCTACGGGCTCACCGCCTGGGAATTCCGGCCCTTCGTCGAGGAGCATCCGCAGGTCGCGTGGACGCTCCTACAGACACTCGCCAAGCGTCTGCGCGAGTCGCAGGCGCACGAGCACACGCACTAGCCAGGAGGTAGCGATGGGCTGGCTCGACAATCTCTGGCGCCGGCGCCAGGACCCGACGACGGACACCGAGCGCGAACGCGCGGAGGCGCACACCGACGAGGAAGCTCGGCGCGACAAGAAAGCAGTCGCCGACGCGCTCGAGGAAGAGGCGCACCGGAACCGAGACGAGGAGATCTTCCGTGAGCCTCGGATTCCGCCCGGTACGGGCTAGGCCGACCTAGTCGTTCAGAAGCAGCTCGACGATGACGCAGTCGCGCCATTCCCCGTCGAACTTCGCGTGTCGCCGGTAGACGCCAACCTCGCGAAAGCCTAGCGCGCGACAGAGGGCCCGGCTCGGCTCGTTCTCGGGAAAGATTCGACTGACGAGCTTCCAGTAGCCCCGCGCGCCGCATTCGGAGATCAAGGCGCGCATGGCGGCCCGCCCCAGGCCTTCACCCCGTCGGGAGCGGTCCACGTAGACGGAGAATTCGCGCACCCCTTCGTAGGCCTCCCGCTCGCGGTACGGCGGCGCTGAGGCCCACCCCACCACCTCACCGCTTTGCTCGACGACGACGAGAGGGAACCCCGACTCGAACCAGGGCTCGACGTCCGCGGAGCTCCGAGGGCGCGTCTCGAACGTCGCGAGCCGATCCTTGATCCCTTCGTTGTAGATGCATGCGATCGCCGCGGCGTCCGAGCGACGCGCAATGCGCGTCTCAGGCGATCCGCTCGACCCGTTCGTCCTCGTCGACCTCGACCTCCGTCACCTCCGGCATGCGCTTCAGCATCGCGAAAGAGAAGCCCTCGCGCGCCAGGAAGAGGCCTCCGAGGCCGATGCCGACCGAGGCCTCGATCGCCTGCAGCCCGATCCCGTAGGCGAAGCCGTGCGCGTAAGCGACCCCGTACGAGAGGAGCCCGAAGGCGATCGCCGCCTGCAACAGGCCCACGTTCCCGGGCCAGAACGGGAAGATCGTTACGACGTTCATGAGCATGAGGACGACCGCGGCGGCCGGAAACCCGAGGTCGATCTGAAACGCCTTGAACGCGGCCCAGACGGCGAAGATCTGCGCGGTCCAGCCGAGCAGCTGGAAGAAGAGCGCGAGGATCGCGGGCCCGGGGCGTCCGAGCACCGTCAGCCCGTACCGCGCCATCCTCAGCAGGCGCCGGAGCGGGCCCAGCTCAGCGTGTAGAGGCTCGTGATTCCGGCGCGCGAGGGCGATGCCCGCGAGCAAGAGCCCCATCCCGACTCCGAGCACGATCGCGAGCGCGGGCTTGACCCAATCCGGAATCCTGGCCGTGTAGAGCACATAGACGACGAGGCCGATCGAAGCGACCACGTCGAACATGCGGTGCGCGAAGATCGTCCCCACGATCGTCGCCCAGGTTCCCGGACGGCGACGAATGTGCCTCGTGATCACAGCCACGCGCGCGAGCTCCCCCACGCGTCCCGGGAGCGCCACGTTGCCGAGCAGACCGACGCAGAAAGCCGAGAAGACGACGCGCCAGCGGGGCCAGGGCGGCGGGATCGCATGCGTGATCACGATGCGCCAGGCGGACGCCCGCACGGCCACCGAGACCAGGTTGATGACGACCGCGAGCCCGACCCAGAACCACGACACCGCCCGGAAGGCGTCTCCGATCAGCGAGAACTCGGGGTGGTGCCAGGCGACCAGCCCGGCGAAGATCGCGAGCAGCACGGCGATCAGCGCCACTCGGCCGCGAGTGCTGCGCGGAATGGGGATGCGCATCAGGCCGCCGCCCGCTCCCTGACCCCCTCGGTTGTGAGCTCCTCGTAGATGGCGAGGAGACGACGGGCGATCGGATCCCAGGAATACCGCTCCGCCACCTTGCGCGCGCCCTCCCCGAGTCGACGACGACGCGGCTCGTCCTGGAGGAGCGCGACGAGCTCGCGTGCGAGCGGCTCGGATTCGCCAAGTGGAACCAGTACAGCGCTGTCCTCGGTCGCCACGGCGGCATAACCCTCGATGTCCGACGCCACCGCCGGCGTCGCCGTCGCGAACGCGCGCGTCAGCACCATGCCGAAGCTCTCGCCGCCGAGAGCCGGGGCGGCCAGCACGCTCGCCTGCTGCACTTCGCGTGTGAGCTCGTCCTCGTACAGGCCTCCGAGCAGGTCGACCCGTTCGAGCGAGAACCCTTCCCGGCGGGCGAGCCAGCGCACGGAGAGAGGATCGGCACCGACGACGCGGAGTCGCGCGTCCGTCTGCTCCGCGACCGTCGGCCAGGCCCGCAGAAGCACGTGCAGGCCCTTGCGCCGCTCGTTGCGGCCGATGAAGACCACGTTGCCGTCACGGTTCCCAGCCTCGAATCGGTCCGGGAGGACGATCCCGTTCGGAATCACCTCGAAGGGCCCGCCGAGATAGGGCTCGGCCGCGCGCCGTGCTGCCTCGGAAACGGCGATCCGGTAATCGATCCGCTGCGCGGCGAGGCCCCACATGGCCTTGCCGAGCGGATACCAGCCGAGGCGCTCGCCGGCTGCGTGCGAGGTGGCGACGGCCGGGCATTCGGCAATCAGAAGCGTGAAGACGGAAAGGACGGGCGCCAGCGGCTCGTGCACGTGGACGACGTCGAACTGCTCCTGCTCGAGGACGCGCTTCACGCGCACGAGCGCGGACGGTGAGAGGACGATGTTCGGGAGCGACGCGTTGGCCGGGACGATCACCGAGCGCCCGACCGGGATCACGTACTCCGGCGGGGGTGTGTGCCTCCCCTCCTTCGGATGCAGGAGCTTGGTCAGGCGGCCGGGAGGGTCGTTACCCAGGATCAGCTTCGCATCGACACCGAGCTCCCGTAGAGCACGCGTCTGGTGGTCTGCGTGCTCGAGCACGCCTCCCCAGAAGGACCACGAATACGGAACGACGATGCCCACCTTCATCGTCTTGGCAGCCTAACCGCCGTCCGCGAGTAGCGGACCCCAGCCGGGATAGACTCGCGCCGGTGAGCGAGTTCCACGCCGTCGTCGAGGAAATCGCGCGTGGCGGCCTGGCGGAGCTCCATACGCATCTGGGAGCGTCGGTCGACCCGGCGGTGATGTGGACGCTTGCGCACGAGCAAGGGATCGCCCTACCGGTCAAGGACTACTGGGAGTTCGTCGACCTCGTCACCGTCGACCCGCGCGGCGTCGAAGGCCTGCCCGAGCTGGACGGGATCTACCACTGGACGGAGCTGATCCAGTCGAGTCCGCTCGCGGTCGAGGTCTCGGTCCACGGGGCGATCGGAGGCGCGTATCGCACGCAGAACATCACGACGCTCGAGCTGCGCTTCAACCCGATGAAGCGGAACCGCGGCGGGGAGCGTGACCTCGACCACATCATCATGGCCGCGGTGCGAGGGCTCGACCGCGCGAGCCTCGAGTACCCCCGCGTTCGCGCCGGGCTGATCCTGATGATGGACCGCACCTTCGACCCCGAGCAGAATCAGGTCATCGTCGAGAAGGCCATCCGTTACCGGGGGCGGGGCATCGTCGGCCTCGACATCGCCGGGCCGCGGCCGAACGGAGGGCGCTATCCGTATCGCGACCTGGCCCCCCTCGTGGAGGAAGCGCGAGCGGCCGGCCTCGGGATCACGATCCACGTCGGCGAGGAAGGCGGGAGTGACGGAATCGCCGAGATCGGAGAGGTCGTGGAGTCCCTGCGACCTGAGCGTATCGGGCACGGGATCCTGGCTGCACAGGACGACGATGTCCTTCGCCTCGTCCGCGAAGCGGGAGTGGTGCTCGAGATCTGCCCCACGTCGAATCTCCTCACGAAGGCTCTCCCGGACGAGGACGCTCTCCGCGAGACCGTCTCCACCTTCGTCGAGGGAGACGTGCCGTTCACCATCGCGACGGACGGGCCCGAGATGATGCGGACGCACCTTCGGGACGAGCTTCGGCTCCTGCTGGATCTGGGCGCTCTCGGGGCCGACCAGCTCCGCGAGGTGAACGCGCGCGGCCACGAAGCGGCCTTCATACGCCAAACGGTGTAGCCCACAAGATCGCTCAGCCGGTCAATAGCGACCGGGCCGGCCCGCTGCAAGCATGGTGCGGCATGGTCACTCTCACGGAAGGCCTCCGCTTCACAGGCCGTCAGCGTCAGGTGGTGCAGCTGATCGCGGAGGGGTGCTCGAACGTGGAGATCGCCGAGCGGCTCGGAGTCTCGCCGCGGACGGCGAAAGCCCACTCGGACATCCTGCGCTCGAAGCTACGGGTCAGCAAGCGCCGCCAGATCCCGCTCGCCTTCAAGGACGCAACCGGCGAGAACCCCCTCGAAAGCCTCGAGCCGGCAGCCGGCGGGCGCGAAGACTCCCGCACGGCCGACTGATCGCTCGGGGGATGACGGCTCCGGCGCCTGCGGCGACGCCGCGGGCGCCGGCTACTCGTCGAGCGGCGCGTCGAAGAGGGCGAGCCAGCGCGTCAGGTCGGGCTCGATCGGCAGCTCGCTCTCGAGGACGTTCTTCAGGCGCAGCTCTTCGGCGTTGTCTCGCTCTTGCTCCTCGCCAGTCGGGACGAAGGGCCAGAAGGTCCCACGCTTGTAGCCGTAGATGAGATACACGGGCCGGTCGCCGTCCCGGAACGCGAACATCGCGGCCAGGAGCTGTCCGCCGAAGCCCCGGTCTACGAGCTCCGAGCTGACGAGGTGGGTCGTGGTGACGAGATCCTCGAAGTCCTTGTCGCGGATGACCATCCACTGGAAGCCGAAGCTGTCCGAGCGGCGGCGTACCTGTGAGCCCGAATCGCGCGCGGCGACGCCGAGAAGCTCGTCGATGTCGGCCTCGGCGCGCATGAAGTCGCCGGCCGAGAGCGGCTTGAAGACGACCGCTGCCACTCCCGCCGGTTTGAGGCTGGTCTCCGTTTCCAGCGTGATCGCCGCCGTGGAGAGCGCGAACAGCTTGTCGAGGTTCGCGCCCTTGAGCTTCTTCCGCCCGAAGAGGACGTCGCCGAGCCCCACTCGCTACTGAACCGGGCGGCCCATTTCCTGGGCGATCGCGGCGAGCCGCGCGAGCCGCTTCTCGAGCGGCGGATGGGTGGCGAAAAGCTCTCCGACGGACGACTTGACGGAGGTCGGGATGATGAAGAACGCGTTCATCCCTTCGACCTCGCGGAGGTCGCGCTGCGGGATGCGGATGATGTCGCTCGCGATTTTCTGCAACGCGCTCATCAGCTGCTCGGGGGCGCCCGTGATGAGCGCCGAACCCCGGTCCGCGGCGTATTCGCGGTAGCGCGAGATCGACCGGATCAGGATGAAGCTGATCACGTAGGTCGCAAGGGAGACGAGGAAGACGATCAGCCAGACGGGCGTGCCGCCGTCGCGGCTTCGGCCACCGCCGAACATGCCGCCGTAGATCCCGAAGCGCGTCAGCAGGGCCGCCAGCATCGCGAAGAAGCTCGCGAGCGTCATGACGAGCACGTCGCGGTTCGCCACGTGGGAGAGCTCGTGGGCCAGGACTCCCTCGACCTCTTGAGGCTCGAGCCGTCGCCAGAGGCCTTCGGTGACGGCCACGGCGGCGTGCTTCGGGCTTCGCCCAGTCGCGAAGGCGTTCGGCACGTCGGTCGGGATCATCGCGACGCGCGGCTTGGGCAGGTCGGCCATCGCGCAAAGACGCTCCACCATCGCGTGCAGCTCGGGCGCCTCCTCGGGCGAGACGACCTTGGCGCCGGAGGCGGCCAGGGCGAGCTTGTCGGACATGTAGTACTGGAACACGGCGAGTCCGCCGACGATCAGCAGCATCGGGAGATAACCGACGCTCAGCACGTTGATCAGCACGACGGCGAAGACGACGTACAGCAGGCCGAGCAGGAAGGACGTGAGGACCATGCGTGCAGACAGGCCGAAGTCGCGTCCGAAAGCCTTACGTTTCATAGGAAACTCAACTCTCCTCAGAGCGAAGGGTTAGCAAAATTGTACCTAGCGAAGGTCACCCGCCCGCTCCTGCTGGCGGCGCTCGTAGCGGTTGTTGCGGCCGTTCCCGCCGGCGCGGTGACGCAGCAGGAGCTACCGGTGGTGGTCGTCCCGGGCCTGACACTTGCCGACCTCCCGGAGCTCGCCGCCCATGGAGCGGTCGGCCTGCTCGTCCCGGCCAACGGGCGCGAGACGAGCGGGGTTCAGGCGCGGGCCGCCCTGGCTCAGGGCGAAACACGCCCGTCCTACCTCGGCGGCGGCGTTCCGTCTGGGGCCACGCGAATCACGTACGAGACCGCCGACTCGGTCGACTTCAGCCGCCCGCAGATCGTTCTCGGCCTCCCGTCGGGGGCGGCGCAGCCGAACGATCAGGTCTACCCGGTGGCAGTGATCGCCCCGGGCTACGGCGGACTCCTGACCTCGGACTCGACTCGGCTTCCCGGGGTGATCTCGATCACGGACATCGCGCCGACGGCCCTCGGCGAGGTCGACGCGCTGGGCTCGACCGCGCAGACGGACCCGTCCGGGCGTGTGCTCGCACTCGACGAGCTCATACGAGAGAGGCGAGAGAACCGTCTCTCCTCCGCTCTCCTGGTGGGCGCGCTGATCGTGCTCCTCGTCTTCGTGCTTCCTCGCGCCGCTGCGCTCGCCTACGCGACCGCGCTCACTGCGAATCTCGTCCTCGGAGCGACCGAGACCTCCGCCACGTGGATCGTGCTCTGCTCGGTCGGCCTGGCCATTGCGGCCGCGGTTCCTCTTTCCCGGGTCGTGCGGGGGCCGACGAGATTGGGCCTTGCGCTTGCGGCGGTGCTCGTCCTCTACCTCGTCGCGTTCGTCCTCGACGGTTCCTGGGTGGCCTACTCGCCGTGGGGCCCGCCCCAGAACGGACGCTTCTACGGGGTCTCCAACCTGCTCGAGACGATGCTGCTCGTCCCGGCTTTGGTGAGCGCAGCGCTCCTCGTGCGCCGCTTCGGCCCGCTCGCGTTCGCGGGCGTCGCCCTGCTCTCGTTCGTCCTGATCGCGGGGAGCCGGTTCGGCGCCGACGGCGGCGGAGCGCTGGTGCTTGCCGCGGGCTATGCGGTGCTCGGCGCGTTGCTCGCGGGGCTGCGCGGCCGGCGCCTGGCCGCGGCGGTCGCGGGCGCGGCTCTCGCGGCGGGAGCGCTGATCGGAATCGATGCCGCCACCGGCGGCTCCAGCCACGTGACGAAAGCCATCGGCGGCGGTCCCGACACGCTCGCCTCACACTTCGGCGAGCGCCTGCACGTCTCGTGGGAGCGGGTCACCGTGGGCCCGGGCCCGGGGCTGGCCACGCTCCTCTCCCTCATCGCGCTCACCGTGCTCGTCGTCCGGCTGCTGCGGTCCGAGGCATCTTGGGCCGAGCGCGCGCTGCCTCTAGCCTTCGCGACGGCCGTGGCCGTCTCGCTCCTGGTCAACGACTCGCCGAGCGATGTGGCGGTCACCGGTTTGGTCGGCTATCTCGTCTGCGAGGCCGTTATGCTTCGCGCCCGATGCGCCGCGGCCTCCTCCTTGCGCTCGTCCTGGGCGGCCTACTGGCCGGCTGCGGAGGAGAGACGGACGTGACCGCCACGCCCGAGACAGTGATCGGCACCGTGCCGGGCGCGGAAACGGTCGACGTCAGCAAGGGAGACTCTGCCGCGGGCAAGGACATCTTCACCAAGACGGCGTCGCCACCCTGCGCGAGCTGCCACACCTTCAAGGCCGCCGGCTCGACGGCTACGGTCGGCCCCGACCTCGACAAGGTGCTCGCGGGGAAGGACGCCCAGTTCATCGTCGAGTCGATCACCGATCCGAGCGCGGAAGTCGCAGCCGGCTACCAGGACATCATGCCGAAGGAGTACAAGACGCAGCTCGACGAAAAGCAGCTCGCCGACCTGGTCGCGTTCCTGCAGCCGAAAAGCTGACGCTCCCGAAAGGATTTCCGCCGGACGTCGAGCTCGTCGCCTGCGACCTCGACCGCACGCTGATCGCCGAGGACGGGTTGCTCCGGCCCCGGACGAAGGCGGCGCTCGCGGCAGTCCGCGCCGCCGGCGTCCCAGTCGTCGTGGCGACCGGGCGCATGTTTCGCTCGGTCCGCCCGTACCTCGAAGACGCCGGCATCGAGGATCCCGTCGTCTGCTACCAGGGAGCCGTCGTCGCCGATCCGCTCGGCGGCCGGTTCCTCCGCCACGAGCCGATCCCACTCGAGCTCGCCCGCGAGGTGATCGCCGCCGTCACCGCCGAGGGAGTCCACGTCAACTGCTACGTGGGCGACGAGCTCTTCGTCGCCGACCACACGCCGGAGGCGGAGGCGTACGCCTCCTTCCAACGCCTCTACGTGCACGAGGTCGGCGACCTCCTGGCCTGGCTGCACGAGCCGCCGACCAAGCTCGTCGCGGTGGGAGAGCCCCGGCGGCTCGATTCGTTGGAGGTCAGCATGAAAGAGCGCTTCGGCGGTCGCGCCTACATCTCCAAGTCGCTGCCCTACTTCCTCGAGTTCGCGAGCCCCGAGGTCACAAAGGCCTCCGGCCTGGCCTTCGTCGCGAGGCATCTCGGCCTCTCGCAGGAGCGAACGGTCGCCTTCGGCGACGGCGAGAACGACGTCGAGCTCCTCGAGTGGGCCGCTTATGCAGTCGCAGTGGCCAACGCGCACGAGCGCGTCCTGGCGGTGGCCGACCACGTCTGCCCGTCGGTCGACGAAGAGGGAGTCGCCACAGTCCTCGAAGCGTTCCTGGCATCCCGGGCGGGGTGCCTAAACTCCCGCCGATGATCGACATCCGCGCCGCCCGCGCCGACCCCGATGCCTGGCGCGCCGCGCTCGCCCGCCGCGGCGCGGCCGAGGACTTCGACGCGCTCCTCGAGGCGGATCGTGACCGGCGCTCGCTGTTGCCGAGGATTGAAGACCTGCGTAGCAAGCAGAAGCTGAAGGGGAAGCCGACGCTCGAGCAGCTCGAGGAGCTGAAGACCGTCAAGGCAGAGCTGCAGGAGCTCGAGAGCGAGCTCGAGCGGGTCGAACAGCGCTTCCAGGAGTTGCTCGACACCGTTCCCAATGCTCCCGACCCGGACGCCCCGGACGGGCTCACGGACGAGGACGCGGTCGAGCTCAAGCGCGTGGGAAAGCCGCGCGACCTCGGGTTCGAGCCGCGCGACCACCTCGAGCTGGGCGAGATCGACATGGAACGGGGCGCCAAGGTCTCCGGGGCGCGCTTCGCCTTCCGTCTCGGCGCCACCGCCCTGACCGAGCTCGCGCTCTACCGGTTCGCGCTCGACCGGCTGACTGCGAAGGGGTTCACCCCAGTGCTGCCTCCGGTGCTCGTTCTCGAGAAGCCGATGTACGGCACCGGGTTCCTCCCGACTGACGAGGTCAACATCTATCGGATCGAGCGCGACGATCTCTATCTGACGGGAACCTCGGAGGTCGCCCTCGCGGCGATGCACATGGACGAGAAGCTCGAGGCCGGCGAGCTACCGCTCCGCTATGCCGGCTACTCGACGTGTTTCCGGCGCGAGGCCGGAGCTGCGGGGAAGGACACGCGCGGGATGTTCCGTGTCCACCAGTTCGACAAGGTGGAGATGTTCGTCTTCTGCCTACCGGAGGATTCGCCCGACGAGCACGAGCGGCTGCTCGCGGTCGAGGAGGAGCTGGTAGGCGAGCTCGGGATCCCCTACCGCGTCGTCAACATCCCCGTGGGCGACCTCGGGGCCTCCGCGTCGAAGAAGTACGACATCGAGGCGTGGTTTCCAACGCAGCAGCGCTACCGGGAGATCACGTCCACGTCGAACACGACCGACTACCAGGCGCGAAGACTGGACGTCCGCTGTCGCCGCGAGGACGGAAGCCTCGAGCCCGTGCACACCCTCAACGGCACGGCTGTGACCGCCCGGCTCCTACTCGCGATCATGGAGAACTTCCAGACGGCAGAAGGGGGCTGGGAGATTCCCGAGGTCCTGGAGCAGTTCGGGGCGCCGCGCAAGGGCGCCGCCGGCCCGGGCTAGACTGGCTTCCCCGGCGGGGTGCCTGAGTGGTTGAAGGGGGCGGTCTTGAAAACCGCTAGACGCCGTGAGGCGTCTCGTGGGTTCGAATCCCACCCCCGCCGCCTGAGTGAGCGGAATCTCGCTTGGATAGACGGGTCGAGGGACGCCGGCCCTCCCTTTTCGAGCGTCCGCATCCGTCCGTATTCGACCACGCCGACTGGCTCTCGAGCGACCAGTACGCTCGCCCAGGTGAGGGCAGTTTGGGGTCATGCATCGAGTCGGAGCACAACCTCATCCGTCTCCTCGTTGCGCCCATGGGCGAACTCGCGCCCCTCGCCGACGATACGAAAACCGCTCTTCGTCAACACACGGATCGACGCGGCGTTGTCGCTCGCGGCGCGAGCGTAAAGAGGGCGGGCCCCCTCCAACTGCAAGAACGCTTGCAGGGCACGCGTGGCAAGGCCGCGGCCCCAATCTTCACGGCCTATCCAATAGGTGATCTCGCGCTGCCCCTCCAAGTCGAAGCTCGCAATGTGACCCACGACCCGACCTTCGACCTCGATGACCCTGTTCGTCGTAGAGCCGTCGCTCCTTAGCCGCGCCCACCGTCGCTCGAAGGTGGCTCGATCATCGGGATCAGGCGCAGTGAACGCGGCCATCCGTATCGCGTCGGGATCAGACGAGTGCTCGAACAGCACGCTGAGATCACGATCTTCGATTTCGCGAAGGACGACCGGTCCCAAGGGCCCCCGCACGCCGCTAACGCTAACAGCGGTCTGAGCGTAACCGCCCTCCTCTGCCGTGAACGCGACTCCCCCAATCCTTCCCCTCTCTAGAACCAGTGCGGGGGCCGAGGCTTGGCGCCGCTCGCCGCGCTTGTGGTGCCGCTGGCAGCCGGCCCATCGCTGGACGATGATTCCCTGAGCGCAGAGCGTGACAAGCAGGCTGACGGTTGAAACGACGAGAAGTAGGGCTCTGATCTTCATGGTGCTCTCCTTCGCAACTCGGTTGAGAGCAAGACGAAGAAGCGCTCGTCGCGCATTCGGTGCGGGCTCGGAACTGGGGTCGGGGCTATCCCCGATCGTTCGCTTAGCCTCGGCAGCTAGAAGCCGAACGAGTCGAACAGGCCGCCGGAGTCGTGCGCCGACGGGTGCGCCCAGTCGTGCGGCACGCTCACGATTGCCGTCCCGCCGCACGAGTTTCCGTGGTCGTCCGAGGCGCTGTACTCGACCCGATACACGCGGCCGTCTCCTCTCCCCAGCCGCTCCGCACGGAGCCAGACCCCATTCGAATCCGACGCTGGCCGGGCATCCGGCCCGCGGAAGACGGGCTCGTCCTGGGTCACCGAGTGGATCTCGTACGAGACGTCGTCGCCGTCGGGATCGCTGACACCCCCGAGACCCACGTAGCGAAGCTTGTGGTTCGGCGCCCAAAGCCGGCTGGGCCACGGCTCGACGTTCGAGCAGTCGGGCGCCTGGTTGGGCGGATCGGGCGGCTCTCCGGCAGGTGGAGGATCCTGCGCCGGCGGGACATCAGGGGGCGGGTCGTCGCCCGGCGGAGGAGGCGGCGGCGGATTCTCGTCCGGAGGCGGTGGCGGGGGAGGATTCTCGTCCGGAGGCGGTGGCGGGGGAGGATTCTCGTCGGGCGGCGGAGGAGGCGGCGGCCCTTGGCTCGCGTCGTCGTCCACGATCGTCCCGACTCCCTGCGCATCCGTGAGGCTGCCGTTCACCGCGCTCGAGAGGCCGAGCGTGAACGCCTCATCCGGCTCCTCGGCCTGATCGTCGTTCAGCGGGACGGAGACCGTCTTCGAGGTCTCGCCGGCGAGGAAGACGAGCGTGCCGCTGCGAGCGGCGTAGTCGTCGGGCGCGACGGCCGAGCCGTTCGCAGTCGCGTAGGCGACCGTCACGACCTTGCCGCTCGCCTTCGAGAGCGAGACGGTGAACGAGGCGGGACCGTTGCTCTCCACCATGGAGACGTCGTCGGCCGAGATGGAGACCTGGGGGTCGTTGTCGAGGATCGTCCCAGCTCCACGACCGTCCGCGATCGTCGCGCCGGCGGAGTTCGAAAGGTTCAGCGAGTAGGTCTCGTGTGGCTCGTCGAGCGTGTCGCCCGCGATCGAGACGGTGACCTGCTTGGAGAGCTCCCCGGGCGCGAACGTGAGGGTTCCGCTCGTGGCCGCGTAGTCGTCCGGCGCCTTCGCGGACCCGTCGGCGGTCGCGTAGTCGACCGAGACGGGATCTGCGGACGACGCGGATAGGAGCACGGTGAAGACGGCGTTCTTCGCGCCCGAGTCTCCCTCGGTCAGGGTGACGTCGTTGACCGTCAGCGCTGGAGCGTCAGCGGCGGCCGATGCGGCGGCCAGAACGAGGAACAACGCGGCGGCGGCGAAAGCAAGTTGCACCCTCACAATCTCGTTGTAGGCCCGTCGTCGGGGGCGGGAAATCGCCCCTCGGAGTGTCGCTCGTTCGGGTGAGCCGCGCGTTCCGGGTCCGGCGAGCGGCCGCTACGCGGCGCGCAGCGCTTCGATCTCGCGCTGGACGGCCAGGCGCTCGAGCGCGACGCTCTCGAGCTGGCGAACCCGCTCGCGCGTGAGCCCCATGCGCCTGCCGATCTCGTCGAGCGAAGCCGGCTCCACGTCTCCGTTCAAGCCGTAGCGCATCTTCACGACCTCGCGCTCACGCTCGGGCAGCGCCGCCACCGCTTTGCGCAGGGTGTCCATGCCGAGACTGACCGAGACCTCTTCCTCCGGCCCCGGCGACTCTCCGGCCACCAGGTCTCCGAGCGGGGCGCTCTCCTCGGCGCCGAGGGGCTTGTCCAGGCTCGTGACGGCCCGAGCTGCCTGGCGCACCTCGACGACCTGCTTCAGTGGCAGCTTGGCCGCCTCGGCGATCTCCTCCTCGGTGGGAGGGCGCCCGAGCGACGCGGTCAGCTCGCGCTCTGCCCGAGCCATCTTCTGCTCGCGCTCGACGATGTGGACCGGGATGCGAATCTCGCGCGCCTTGTTCGCGACACCGCGTTGCACGGCCTGGCGGATCCACCACGTCGCGTAGGTGGAGAACTTGTAGCCGCGGCGCCAGTCGAATTTCTCGACCGCACGGATCAGACCGATGATCCCCTCCTGGATCAGGTCCAGGAGAGAGAGGCCGTGCCCCTGGTAGCGCTTTGCGATCGAGACGACGAGGCGGAGGTTGGAGTTGATCATCAGCTCCTTCGCCTCGCGCTCACCGCGCTCGACCCGTTTGGCGAGCTCGACCTCCTCCTCAGCAGTCAAGAGCTTGTAGCGCCCGGCCTCGTTGAGGAAAAGCTGCAGCGCATCGGTCGTCGCGTGGGCGAGGTCACCGTTCACGTAGGTGGCGACGGGGGCATCTTGCCGCCCGCAGTCGTCCTTGAGCTCGATTCCTCGGCGCTCGATCTCCTCGTAGAGGGCCTGCACGTCGTCGTCCTCGAGCTCGAGCGTGCCGGCGACCTCGTCGATCGCCGAGTACTCGATGCAACCGTGCTCCTCGCCGTTGGCGAGCAGGGCTTCGATCTGCGCTTCCATTCACCTAGCTATTTCGCACAGGGGGTCGGGACAAACAGCGAACGTATGTTCTATTATACACCGATGGCGAGGGCGCAGTATCTCGAGGACACCTGCAAGAGCGCGCTCAACCGCGTGCCGGAGGTCAGCCGCGTTCCCTTCCGCTGGACGATCAACCCCTACCGCGGGTGCACGCACAGCTGCCACTACTGCTTCGCTCGGGCCTTCCACACCTATCTCGACCTCGGGATCGGAGAGGACTTCTCGACGAAGATCGTCGTCAAGACGAACGTGGCCGAAGTCTTGCGGCGTGAGCTCTCCGCACCGCGCTGGACGGGCGAGACCATCGCCATAGGCACTGCGACGGACCCGTACCAGCACTGCGAGGGGCGCTACAGGCTCATGCGCGGGATCCTGCGCGCCCTGATCGACCACGAGAACCCCCTCTCGATCCTGACCAAGTCCACCATGATCGTCAGGGACCTCGACCTCTTCCGCGAGCTGAACGAGGTCGCGCCGCTCACCGTCTCCATGAGCATCGGCACGCTCGACGAGGACGTCCGCCGCGTCGTGGAGCCGGGCACACCGCCCGGGCGCAAGCGCCTCGAGATCCTCCGCACGTTCGCCGACGCGGGAATCAAGACCGGTGTGCTCGTCGCTCCCATCCTTCCCGGCCTGACCGACGACGAGGAGCACCTGGACGAGGTCGTCGCGGCCTGCGCCGAGGCCGGCGTCGGATATGCCGTTCCCATCGTCCTCCACGTGCGCACCTCGATTCGGGAGCACTTCATGCCGTGGGTCGAACGGACCTATCCCTGGCTCTATCCGCGCTACGCGGAGCTCTACGGCCGGCGCGCCTACGCCGCCAAGCCCTACCAGCAGGAGATCTCCGAGCGCTTCGCCCGCCTGCGGCTTCGGCACGGCCTGGCGGCCTCGGGCCACCGGGAGGTGCCACGCCGCCGGGAGCAGCTAGCGTTGGCCGTCTGAGCGCCCGCATCCGCATCGGTACCTGCTCGTGGGCTGACGACTCGCTCGTCAAGTACTGGTATCCGCCAGGCGTCCGCTCGGGCGAGGAGCGGCTCCGCTACTACGCGGAGCACTTCGACACCGTCGAGGCGAACTCCACGTATTACCGGCTGCCGGAGGAGCCGATGGTGGCCAACTGGGCGGAACGGGTCCCGGACGGGTTCGTCATGCACGTGAAGGCCTTCGGGATGATGACCAGGCACGCCGTGAAGGCCGAAGCTCTCCCGCCGGACCTGCGCGAAGGCGCTCCCGTCGACGACAAAGGCCGAATCGACCGCCCGCCGCGCGAGCTCCGCGCTGAGGTCTTCGCCCGCTTCCACGCCGCGCTCCAGCCGCTCAGGAGCACGGGCAAGCTGGGTGGCATCCTCCTCCAGTTCCCGTCCTACATCGTCTGCAAGCCGTACTCGTTCGAGTACCTGGAGTGGGCGAAGGAACAGCTACGCGGAGATCACCTGCTCGTCGAGTTCCGCCACCGCAGCTGGTTCGAGGACGAGAATCGCGAGCGGGTCCTTGCCTTCCTCGAGGAGCTTGAAGCGACGCACGTGATCGTCGACGCGCCCAAGACGGAGGCGAAGAACCTCGTCCCGACCGTGATCGCGTTGACGAATCCGATCGGCTACGTCCGCATGCACGGGCGCAACGCGAAGACCTGGAACGTTCGCGGTGGGAGCGCCTCCGAGCGCTTCGACTACCTCTATTCCGAGGAGGAGCTCCGCGAATGGGCCGCGCACCTGGAGGAGCTCGCCGAGGATGCGCGAGAACTCTACGTGATGGTCAACAACAACGGCCGCTCCCAGGCTCCCGGCGCGCCGAAGGGCTGGATCTCCCAGGCCCCGACCAACGCGATCATGCTCCAGCGGATCCTCGCGGAGCGCGGCGCCCCAGTGTGAATTTGGCCGCAAGCAGCTAAAATTCAAGGAGCGGCACCCGGGATGCCGAAGGGGAAGGGGAGTAAAAGTGAGGAGTCGCTTGACCAGGATCGCGGTCCCCGTGGCCGGCCTGTTCGCCGTCACGGCGGCGCTTGCGCTCCTAGCGGCGGCTCCCCTGGCGCTCTTCCCATCGTCGAGGGAAGCGGGCCCGCGTCCAACAGCGCCCCCGGCCTCGAGCGAGGTGGCAACCGTCACCGCACCGCCCCTTCGCGCCGCCGGGCCGGGCAGCTCGGAGGCTCCCGAGCAGCCAGGCACCTCCCCAGCCCTCGCCGGGCCGACTTCGGGCTCTCCGAGTGTTCTCGGAACGGGTGAGAGTGGAGGGCGACCTTCAGGGGGTCCTGGCGCCGAGGAGCCGCGCGTGAATGGTCAGGGCGGCGAGCCCGGCAAGGAGAGCGAACCGAAGAAGAACAACGGCCAGCACAAGGGCAAGGCGAAGGGGCACGCGAAGTCCAAGGCTCATGGGAAAGCCAAGGGCCACGACAAGTGGCAGGGCTCGAGCGCTGTAGCGTCTCCTTCGCATGGAGCGAGTGCCGGTCACGTCCATCCTGCACACCCCGCAAAGCACTCCGGCCGGGGCGCTCATCCTCACGCACGGCCGCGGGGCTGACCCGCAGGACCTCGAGCCGCTCCAAGACCTTCTCGACCCGGAACTTCGCCTCCTGGGGGTCTTCCCCCGTGGCCCGCTGCTCCTGTCGCCCGGCGGCTACCACTGGTACATCGTTCGCCAGATCGGCTATCCCGACCGCGACACGTTTTTGACGAGCTTCGACGAGATTTCGTCGCATCTCGACGCCGTGCTCTCCGAGCACCGCCTTTCCTGGGACCGGACGGTGCTGGGCGGCTTCTCGCAGGGAGCGGTGATGAGCTACGCCCTCGCCCTGGGCGCCGGCCGGCCGCGGCCGGCCGGGATACTCGCCTTCTCGGGCTTCATTCCGAGCGTCGACGGCTTCGATCTCGCGCTCGCCGACCGCGCCGCCCTGCCCGTATCGATTTCCCATGGGACGCTCGATCCCGTGATCAGCGTCGGTTTCGGACGTGACGCCCGAGATCGCCTGGCCGCCGCCGGACTGGCGGTCCGCTACCGCGAGGACCCGGTCGCGCATACGATCGCGCCGGCCGCGCTGGCACAGGCCCGTGCGGTGCTCGAAGAGGCGCTCTAGGAGACGGCCGCGTCGCCGGGACGCGGCTCCTCGACACCCGTCTCCGGGGGGCCGACGGGGACTGGGCGCACGGGGCGCAGATAGAGGTACTCGTACGCCAGGGCGGCGATCCCTGCCCCCAGGAGCGGGCCGATGTACCAGATCCAGGCATTGCTCCAGTAGTTCTCCACGAGCTCCGGCCCGAAGGCGCGGGCCGGGTTCATGGCGGCACCGGTGAGCGGACCGCCCATGAGGATGTCGGCGCCGATCGTGAGGCCGATGGCGAAACCCGCGATCGACTTGAAAGCGCCGCGGGGGTCGGCGGCCGTGGCGAAGACGACCCAGGCGAGGAAGAAGGTCATGATCAGCTCGAGAATGAGCCCGGGGAAGACGCCGATCGCCGGGCTCAACGCGGGCGCTCCCAGCTTGGCTCCCGAGACGATGACGTTGGGGAAAATCCACTTGAGCAGCAGGGCGGCGAGGGTCGCTCCGGCGAACTGGGCAGCCCAGTACGCCCCCGCGAGAACGGGCACGATTCGGCCCGTGATCAAAAAGCCGAACGTGATCGCGGGGTTGAAGTGCCCACCCGAGATGTGACCGAGCGCGGAGACCATGATTGCGAGGATCAGGCCGTGCGCGGCGGCGACGGCGAGCAGGTTGTTCCCGCTCGCCATGATCGCGCCCGCTCCGATGAACGTCAGCGCGAACGCGCCGACCAGCTCGGCCACGCTTCGGCGGAAGACATCCCCTTCCACGGAAGCCGAGCGTAAAGCGGAGGGCGGACGTCAGCCCCACTCCGGCTCGCCGTCAATGCCCACGGCCTCGGCGATCCGGTTGATGTAGTTGAAGAACGCGACAACCTGAATGGCGTCGTGGATGGCCGAGTCCGTCCACCCTTCCGCCCGGAGGGCCTCGACCTGCGGCCCGGCGTCCGCCGCCGGGCGATGGGTCAGCTCAACCGCGAAGTCACACAGCAAGCGTACGCGCGGCTCGAGCTCGGCCTGGCGGTAGTCGTGCGCGGCGTGCTCCGCCAACTCCTCTGCTGCGCCCTCGGCACGGAGGTCGTCTGCATGCGAGCGAATTCAGTAGTGGCAGTCGTTCTCGCAGGAGACGACGACAGCGAGCAGCTCCCGCTCCGCGCGGCTGAGCTCTGAGGGACCGAACATGATCGCCTGGTAGAGGCCCATCGACGCGCCGAGCACCTGTGGATTGAGCGACATGGCCTTGACGATGTTGAAGACCTTGCCCGCGCGCCCGATTGCGACCTCGTACTGATCCTGGAGCTCGCCCGTCGCTTCGCCCTCGTCGATCACCCTCAGGTGCGGCACGGGAGGATTCTGCCGTACGAGTTGCACGAACACACTCGGAATGCAATAAGTTGCCCCTGCGGTCGACCGAAGGAGACAGGGTGGGCAGTCCCGAGGACACGATGTCTGAGCTCGAAACGGGCCAGTCGAGCGAGAGGCCCGCGAACGAATCGGCCGGGGTGGGCGCCCGGGTCACGGGCATCCTGGAGGCGGCGGAGCAGGCCGCGGAGCAGATCCGCTCCGACGCGCTTCGAGAGGCCTCCGAGACGATGCGACGCGCGGAAGCCGACGCCCAGGCGCGGATCGAAGAGCTGACCCGGGAGGCCGAGCGCGTGCGGCTCGAGGCCGACGATTACGCGCGCGACATCCGCCAGGCAGTCGACTCCTACGGCACGCAGGCACGACGCGAGGCTGAGGAGGAAGCTCGCGCGCTGATGCAGAGCGCCGAGGACCACTCGCGCTCGATCCGGGAATCCGCGGACGCGATGGCCGAGCAGATCCAGGCCGAGGCTCACCGCCGGCACGAATCGCTTCTGCGCGAGGCCAAGGCGCTCGAGGAGCGCCGCCAGCGTGTCCTCGACGGGCTTCGCGATCTGGTCGCCCAGCTCCAGGACGCGCTCGTCGAGCCCTCGGGACACGAGGAATCGCTCGTGGACGCGCTCGACGTCGAGCGCCGCCGCTGACGCCGCTCGAGGACGACCTTCGTCTCCTGCTGCGAGGCTTCCCCTCCGGGGTCGCCGCCCTGACCGTGGACCTCGGAGGGGAGCGGCTCGGCCTCACCATCGGCTCGCTCGTCGGGCTTTCGCTCGAGCCGCCTCTCGTCGGCGTGAGCGTGAGCAGGCAGGCGGCGATGCACGAGCTGCTTCGCGGGGCGGGTGGTTTCGCCCTCAGCCTGCTCGCGGGCGATCAGGAAGGGGTCGCCCAGCACTTCGCGCGGGGAGTTCCTCCCTTCGCGCATTGGCACGGAATCGCCACGCGTCCCGGGGCCGAGGGCGCGCCGTTGATCGACGATGCGCTCGGCTGGCTCGAGTGCCGGACGACAGGGGAGCACGAAGCCGGAGATCACACGCTTTTCGTGGGCGAGGTTCTGGCCGCCGAGCGCGGACGCGCCGCGCCACCCCTTGTCTACGTCGATCAGCGCTACGTGTCGCTGTAGTGGCCCACATCGAGGCAGTCGTCTTCGACCTGGATGGAGTCCTGGTCGACTCCGAGCATGTCTGGGACGAGGCCCGGAAGAAGCTCGCAGCAGAACGGGGCGGGCGTTGGCACGATCGGGCCTCGTGGGACATGATGGGCATGAGCTCGCTCGAGTGGTCGCGCTACATGCACGACGAGATCGGGCTCCGCGAGCCTCCCGAGGAAATTTCGGCGGAGGTCGTGCGCCGCCTCGAGGAGATCTACCGCCGCGAGCTGCCGCTCGTTGAGGGCGCCCGGGAAGCGGTCGAGCGGCTCGCCGCGCGCTGGCCGCTCGCGCTCGCCTCCTCGTCGAACCGTGAGCTGATCGACCTCGTTCTCGAGCTTTCGGGCCTGGCGCGCCACTTCAGCGTCACGGTCTCCTCCGAAGAGGTCGCGCGCGGGAAACCGGCGCCGGACGTCTATCTCGAGGCTGGGCGACGCCTGGGCGTTCCGCCCGAACGATGCGCGGCGATCGAGGACTCGGAGAACGGGATCCGAAGCGCCAAGGCGGCGGGGATGCGGGTGCTGGCGATCCCAAATCCGCAGTACCCGCCCGAGGACGACGCGCTCGCGTTGGCCGACGAGGTGCTCCGCTCGATCGCGGAGCTAACGCCCGAGCGCGTGGCGAGCTAGCCCGCGCTCTGCACTGCGGCGATCGCGTCCTCGACCGCCTGCGGGGACTTCAGATTCGCGAGCAGCCCCTTCCCGCTCGCCAGATCGCCGTTCTCGACCAGCCCACGGACGCGCCCCAGGTCAAGGGTCACCGTGCGCATGGCGAGGGCGAGCTCGGCCCGAGCGTTGTTGAGCTCCGGCGCGACCTCGACATCCTCGATCGCATTCGAGAGCGCGTGGGCCTCGTCCTGGGCCTTGTTCAGGCGATCCACCATCTCGGCCTTCGTCTGGACGGACGCGAGCGGAGCCACCTGCTGCGCCATGAACTGCTGCGCCTGGGCCGTGAGGCCCGGAAGGTCGTCCGCAGTGCCTCCTCCCCCGCCTGATCCTCCTCCGCCGCCGCAGGCCCCCAATGCGGCCGACACGAGGAGCGCCGCAGTCCCTCCCAGGAGTGTCCGCCGGTTCAAGACGGCGAATCTTCTAACGCCGAAGGCCGGAAATCAATCGTTAGCGAGGTGGAATCGCCGGGTTACTTGCCGTTGACTCGTCCAAGGATGACGCAGCCGTTGTGACCGCCGAGGCCCATTGCGTTCGAGAGAGTGACGCGAACCTCTCGCTCACGCGCCTCGTTGGGAACGTAGTCGAGATCGCAGGCGGGGTCCGGATTGGCGTAGTTGATGGTGGGAGGCAGCTTCTGGTCGCGGATCGCGAGAGCGCACATGATCGCTTCGACCGCCCCCGCTGCACCAAATGTGTGGCCCATCATCGACTTGGTCGAGGACACCGCCAGCGCGTAGGCGTGCTCGCCGAAGACTTCCTTGATCGCCTTTGTCTCCGCCACGTCGCCGAGCGGCGTCGAGGTGCCGTGAGCGTTGATGTAGTCCACCTCCTCGGGCCCGACACCGGAGCGCTCGAGCGCCTGCCGCATCATCTCCACCACTCCCACGGAGTCGGGATCCGGTGCGGCCATGTGGTACGCGTCGTTCGATGCGCCGTAGCCGAGCACCTCGGCGTAGATGTGAGCGCCTCGCGCTTGCGCCGCCTCGAGCTCCTCGAGGACGACGACGCCCGCACCCTCGGCCATCACGAATCCCTCCCGCGTCGCGTCGAACGGGCGCGACGCCTTCTTCGGGTCGCCGTTGGCCGAGGCCAGCCCCCGCATCGCGTTGAAGCCCGCGAGTATCAACGGATGAATGCACGCTTCCGTGCCGCCGGCGAGGATCGAGTCCGCGTGACCGTGGCGGATCAGCTCCGCCCCCTCGCCGATCGTGTGCGACCCGGTGGCACAGGCCGAGACCACCGCGTAGTTGGGACCACGAAGCCCGAGCTCGATCGCGAGCTGCCCGCTCGCCGAATCGACGAGGACGTTGGGGATGAAGCTGGGAGAGACGCGATCCGGGCCGCGCTCGCGGAGGATGTCCGCCTGCTTCATGAGCTCGGTGAAGCCGCCGATCGCCGAGCCGAGGACGACGCCGACGCGGTCGGGACGAAAGCCGTTGCTTCCGGCGTCCGCGAGCGCCTCGCGCGCCGCAGAAAGCGCGAAAAGGACGTTGCGGTCGAGCCGTTTCATGTCCTTGGCAGCGGCAAGGCCCGACGGATCGAAGTCCTTGACCTCTCCCGCGATCCCGACCGGGAACCCAGTGGCGTCGAACGCACGGATCTCGTCGATCCCGCTCTTGCCCGCCAGGGCAGCCGTCCACGTCGACGACGCGTCGTTCCCGAGCGGAGTGACCGCACCGACCCCTGTGATGGCGACTCTACGCATGCCCTCGATACCGTTAGACGGTCGGGATGGCCTCTGCGGTTTCACCCAAGCTTCCTTTTCCCCCAATGGAAGCGGAGCTCGTCGACGAGCTGCCGGAGGGGGACGGCTGGCAATACGAGCCCAAGTGGGACGGGTTCAGGGGTATCGTCGAGAACGTCGGGCGCGGCTTTCACATCTGGAGCCGAAACGCACGGCCGCTGCTCCGCTACTTTCCGGAGCTGGCCGAGCTGGCCGATCGGCTTCCACCACGCTCGGCGGTGGACGGCGAGATCGTCGTCGTCCGCGACGGCCGGCTCGATTTCGACGCGCTCCAGATGCGACTCCATCCGGCCGAGAGCCGCGTGCAGAAGCTCTCGACGGAGATCCCGGCCCAGTTCGTCTGCTTCGACGCACTTCTCTGGGACGACGAGCCTCTGCACAAGCTGCCGCTCGAGGAGCGTCGCGCGCGCGTAGAGAAGCTCCCCTTCTCGATCTCGCCCGCTACGCGCGACGCCAAGCTCGCGCAGAAGTGGCTCGACAGGCTCGACGTCGCGGGCTTCGACGGGGTGATCGCCAAGCGTCTCTCGCTGCCGTACATGCCGGGATCCCGCGAAGCCGTCGTCAAGGTCAAGGGCGAGAAGACCGCCGATTGCGTCGTGATGGGCGTGACCTGGAGCGAGAAGGGGCGCGGGATCGCGAGCCTGATGCTCGGCCTCTACGACTCCAAGGGGCAGCTCCGGCCCGTCGGGACGTCGTCGGCGGCGGGCAAGCGCCGCGAGGAAATCCTGGAGCAGGTGGAACCGCTTCTCGGCAAGAACCCCGAAAGGCGCCCGCGCGGCGAGCCGAGCCGCTGGCGTCCGAAGGTGACGGGTGAATGGAGCCCCGTGCAGCCGAAGCTCGTGGTCGAGGTCCGCTACGACAAGTGGCAGGGCCAGCGTTTTCGTCACGGCACCCGCTTCCTCCGTTTCCGGCCCGACAAGGACCCTGCCCAGTGCACGGTCGACCAGGTGCGGCCGCGCCCCAAGAAGGGCGACCCTACGGTTGCGGCGCTTCTAGCCCAAGGCGCTCGAAGCGCGAAGCGAGGCTGACCTTCCGCCGCCACATGCCCGCGTTCAGGTCGCCGACCTTCTTCACGCGCGCGGGCATCGTCTCCATCGTGAAGGCCTGCGGCTCGACCTTCGCCACCTCGCTCCACCGCAGCGGCGCCGAGGCGCGCGCGTCCTTCGTGGGCCTGATCGAGTATGCGGACGCGATGGTGCGGTCGCGGGCGTTCTGGCCGTAGTCGACGAAGACTCCGCGCCGGTCGGCCACCTTCCAGGTCGTCGTGGCGACCTCCTGGTCGTCGATCCGTCGCTCGACCTCCTGGGCGAGCGCCTTGGCGAAGCGCCGCACCTCCGTGAACCGAAGCTCCGGCTTGATCGGAACCTGGATGTGGAGCCCGGTCGCGCCGGAGGTCTTCGGAAAGCTCGGTAGCTCCAGCTCGTCCATCACCTTCTTGACGACGAGCGCGATCGTCCGCACGTGCTCCCACGGATTGCCCTCGCTCGGGTCGAGATCGATGAGCAGGTAGTCGGGCCGCTCGACGTCGTCCACCCGGCAGTGCCAGGTGTGGAGGTCGATGCACCCGAGGTTCGCGATCCAGGCGAGGCTCGCCGGCTCGGTGACGACCGGGAAGTCCGCGGTGCGCCCGCTGCCCGGGAAGACGATGTGCACCGTCTCGAGCCAGTCGGGATGCGGGTTCGGGACGCGCTTCTGGTAGAAGAAAAAGCCGTCCACGCCGTCGGGGTAGCGCAGCATCTGCATCGGCCGACGGCGAATGTGGGGCAGGACGCAGTCGGCGACCGACAGGTAGTAGCGAACGAGGTCGCCCTTGGTCAGGCCCGGCTCGGGGAAGTAGATCTTGTCGAGGTTCGTGACCTGGACCTCGCGGCGGCCGATCCGCATGCGCACGAGCCTAGCGGCGCGGCCAGCACAAATCCCCTTTCGGAGGGACGGCGACCTCCCCTGGACGGGCCCATGATCCGTGTGCCGGCTCCCCTCACATAACCCCCGGCGTCTGGCGAAGACCCGTTCTCGGACTTGCGGCTCCATACATCCCGAGGCGGGCTTCGTCACTTAAGAGCAAAGGGCTGGCCCCGCAGACGAATCGCGTTCGCCTAAAGCTCCTCGCCTCGCGCGCGCAAGCGCGTCGGTGTCTTATGCGGGCTTAGGGCCGGATTCTGAGAGCAGAGCCAGT
>Ga0307277_10000007_pt1 | contig 65435 bp, 67 predicted proteins | sample ER_DNA_116_FD_194473 | JGI IMG/M metagenome (GOLD analysis project Ga0307277, IMG submission 194473) | Bulk soil microbial communities from the East River watershed near Crested Butte, Colorado, United States - ER_DNA_116 | ecosystem: Environmental > Terrestrial > Soil > Floodplain | place...
CCCGCCGCGCATTGCGGTTATCCTTCGGCGAGCGCGGGCGTAGTTCAGTGGTAGAACGACAGCTTCCCAAGCTGTATGTCGAGGGTTCGATTCCCTTCGCCCGCTCCAACCTCGCCATCAGGTCGGCGGCGGCTGCAATCGGGCGCGGCTGGCCGAATGCAGGCGAGCGCAGATCACTTCCGCGAAAAAAAATGGCCCCGATTGACTCGGGGCCAGCTGTGGCAACGGCGGATCGTCGCTATTACGACGCCGTCTTCGTCGAAACCGTCTTCTTGGCGGGCAGGTGTTTGACCGCGACCCGCTTGCCATGATTGTTGCCGTAATGACGCGTGACCTTGTGGTGTAGCGTTCGGTGCTTCGCGCCGAGGCGGTGACTCGCGCGCATCTTATGAGCGGGCGCCTTGGACGGAGTGGCCGCCTTCTGCGTCGATACGGTGGAAGTCGGCACGGCAGGATTCTCGGCGAAGGCCGCCGTGCTCAGGCCGAGAGCGGCGGCGGTGGCAAGTGCCAGCACGAGCTTATTCATGATGTCCTCCTTGGGTGATCGCAAGCAAATAGCTGCTATTTGCTTCGTCACTCATGTTAGAGCGTCTTCTGATTTTTCCTAATTACAATTCTCCCATGTACCTGAATTGATGTTTATCGATATGAATGTTTGTTTTACTTGATGAATGAATCTTCAGCTGCATTCCTCGCGCAATGTGCGCGCATCAGTTGGTTTGGGCGAGGAGGGCGCCACGCGCCATCGCTAACCGTTATCGCTTGTGCCATCCATGTAAACGACCGGATCGAGATGCCCCGCATGGCGGTTGCATTCCCGGCCGTTGCTGTCATCAACGCGCAAAGTCGCGCGGAGATGTCCGCAGTTGGAGCAGCTCAATTTTTCCGCCAATATTAAGCCTACTGGATCACAAGGGCAGTGCAATGAAAGGAAATTCTTATGTCTACGTTCAAATGCCTTGTTGCCGTCGTTGGGTGGCTTGTTGCGGCGCAGCCAAGCTTCGCTGATGACCGTGAAAAAGTGATCGGCATCTGGAAACTGGTTTCTCAAGAAATCGAAATTCAAGCCAGCGGGCAGAAAGAACCCGTCATGGAACGTTCCCCAACGGGATACGCAATTTTCACGCCTGAGGGTCGGGTAATGTTTGTCCTGACTGGAGAAGGACGCAAGCCACCACAAACGGTCCAAGATCGCGCCGATCTGCTAAACAGTATGGCCGCCTGCACCGGCATGTATCGCCTCGAAGGGGACAAATGGATTACGCAGGTCGATGTTGCTTGGAACCCTGAATGGGTGGGTACCGAGCAAACACGCTTCTTCAAACTTGACGGCGATCGGCTTCACGTCACCTCGACGTGGCGAATAATGCCCAACTGGGCAGAGAAGGGGATGCAGAGGGCCTCCTTGTGTTCGAAAAAAACGAAATAGAAGCTTAGACAATCACCTTCGCGAGCCGGGCGGCTATGGGTGCACCCACGAAGCAATTCCTTGCCGCCTTCTATTGTGCTGCAGGAGTCTCCTGCTGGCCCGACTCGGAAATCTTGCGATGCCCGCCTTCTGCCGCGGTTAGGGGACAAGCGCATCAAAGGCGTCTGATCCCAGCGTCCAGATTTATGAGTACACGGCCTAACTAACTCGAGGAAGTTAGCTACCGCGCCGGCCAGTTGACTCTCGTCCGTCATGTCCGCGGCAATGTCGCCGCGTGACGGCAGTTGGTTAGATCCGCGCGATGGAATCGCAGGAGCCGCTCAGCCGGAATCGCGGCCGTCGTATTTGCGCGCCAGGCGCCGGATGATCTGGCCCAGCATCGGCTCGTCGACCTTTTCCGCCGCTTGCGAGGGGGAGAGCCATTTGACGACCCGCTCCTGCTTTTCCGGCCATCGTTTGCTTTGGCGCCGCACTTCAAGCGGAAACACATGCACGTCGCAGACGACGACGGCGCCGCTCTTGAGCCGCTTGTGATAGGAGAAGGAGCCGACCGAGCGCTTGGCGACGGCGCCCATCACCCCGGCCTCTTCGAAGGCCTCGCGCGCTGCCGAATAGCGCGGCGATTTGCCCTTCTTTGGCCAGCCCTTTGGGATGACCCAGCGCTGGTTTTCCCGTGACGTGATGAGCATGAACTGCGGCTGGCGGGAGCCGTCCCGTAGCCGGTATGGCAAGGCGCCGTACTGACGGCGCTTTGCGGCGGTGGTTTTACTCGGGTTACGCATTGGCATTGGCAAACCGGCATCTTCGTTACGCAAACAACGTGGCAAAATTACTCCCGCCAGGAGCGCCAGGAAAGACCTTTATGGAGCGCACAGGAAGCGGCGCCGAAGAGGGCTGTCCGCGGAAGAGTCGCAAAGTCGACAAACGAGGCTCTGCCGAAGCCCGAGGAGCGCCTGTGACGGTTGCATTTGCTTCCGTTAACCACGAGCGCGCGCCGATGTAGCCGCGGCAGCGCATGGCCGCACGGGCCGCCGGCACGTCGCGGCAATCACCGCCTTCGATCGAGGACGCCGGGTGCGGCATCAAGTCACCCGCTCACCAGGGGTGCGCCCTTGGCCACAGGCATCGCCGCGACGAATGCGGCGGAGCGCCAGACCGCGGCGGTAGGCGCGAGTGCCGAGTAGGCCCGGCAACGCGCGGCGATCGCTATTGTCGCGGGCCGCAAGCCGTCCTATTTGGTAAGCTGCGGCCGTCCACCAACCGGCCGGATGCGGGACCATCGATGCCCGAGACCGCTTCTGCAACGACGTCGCTGCTCTCACGGCCACTCATGCTCCTCGCCGCAGCCGTCGCGATCCTACTGGCCGGGACGCTGGCGCTCTGGGCCCACTACGGCACCGCGGTGTTCTACGAGATGATCGTCGCCGGGATCGCCGCCTGTTTGTGATCCAGCCGTAGGCTCAAGGCACTCCAAGATGACCGTACGCAATACCCGCATTCTTGTGATGGCCGCAGCCTTTCTCGCGGGCCTGGCGCTTTGCTTCGGCGTCGTCCTGATCCTGGCCGGGCGCCTCTCCTCGCCCGTCGCGCAACAGATCGCCGCCATCGGCGGACCCTTCAAGCTCATCGATCAGAATGGTCAAGTGGTCACCGATCAGGATTTGAAGGGGCACCCCTTCCTGGTGTTCTTCGGTTTCACCCATTGCCCCGACGTGTGTCCCACGACCCTGTTCGAGGTCTCCGAGATTTTCCGCGCGCTCGGACCCGACGCGGACCGCACGCGCGCGCTGTTCATCACCGTCGACCCCGAGCGCGACACGCCCGCCGTCATGAAGGACTATCTGTCGAGCTTCGATCCGCATCTGTCCGGTCTGACCGGCGATCCTGCGGAGATCGCGGCGGTGGCGAAGGCCTATCGCGTTTATTTCAAGAAGGTCCCCCTCGACGAGGGCTATACCATGGACCACACGGCCATCGTCTATCTCATGGACAAGACAGGCCGCTTCGTGTCGCCCTTCAATATCAAGCGCCCGACCGATGTCACGGTTGCCGATCTGCGCCGTTACTTGTGATGCAGCCGACCGCACCGATAGTCCTTGAGGACTTGCCGAGGGACTCGGGCCGCCACTGATCCGCCTTAACCGCCTCGTTTATACACAGCGGTCCGCCAAGGCTTTTGCAGCCTAGCACTGGACCCAAGCAGTCATAGAGGTCACGCGTGCCGGAATACTTGCTGCGGGCTTGCATCGGGGGCTTGATCGTCGCGCTGTTGCTCATCGCGCCGGTTTTCGCCGGGCGGGAGGCAGTGGCAGAGCCGGCTCCCACCGCGGGCGCCACGCCCGCCCCGCCTCCGGTGCGCGTGCCCGGCTTCTGGGATCCGCGGCGCCGACCGGAAAAACCCGATCTGGCGCGCGTCAGCGTGATCCGTTTCCTCACCGAGACCGACTATCCGCCGTTCAATTACGCCGGCCCGGACGGCAACCCGCAGGGCTTCAATATCGATCTGGCGCGCATGCTGTGCGAGGAGCTCAAGCTCGCCTGCACCATTCAGATGCGCCGCTTCGAGACGCTCATTCCGGCGCTCAACGCCAACCAGGGCGATGCCGCGATCGCTTCGATTACGGCGACCCTGGACATACGCACCAGGGTCGATTTCACCGACCCGTATTACCGCACGCCGGCGCGTTTCGTGGCCAGGCGCGATTCGGCGATCGAGGATCCGCTGCCGGAGCGGCTGGAGGGAAAGAAGGTTGGCGTCGTCGGCGGTACCGCGCACGAGGCGTATCTTAAAACTCTGTTTACCGAAGCCGAGATTCGCGCCTATCCGACCGACGAGGCGGCGCGGGCCGCACTGCGGGGCGGCGAGGTCGATCTTCTGTTCGGGGATGCAATCACGCTCGCCTTCTGGCTCAACGGAACGGACTCCGAAAATTGCTGTGCGTTTCGCGGCGGCCCCTACATCGATAGCCGCTATTTCGGCGAAGGGGTCGGAATCGCGGTCAAGAAAGGCAACGATACCATGCGGATGGCGCTGAACTGGGCGCTGTTCCGCGTGTGGGAGCAGGGCCGTTTCACCGATCTGTGGCTGCGCTATTTCCCGCTCAGCCCGTTTTGATGCCCGGACGGCTCCGGTAGGCAACCCGACCCGAAAACTGCATTGCCGCCATGAGCTTGCCTGCGCGTGCCGCAACGCGCGTGCGCTTCCGAACACGCGGCCCGGAAAGGACCGAATACGCGCAATTTTAGCAAACCGCGCAACGATATCGAAGCGCGGGAATGTTTGACTTACCGCCGTATCCAGTGGCCGGCGGAGTTATCGACATGCGAGTGCTCCTTGCGCGTTTCCTGTGCGAGGAAAGCGGTACGACCGCGATCGGCTACGCGCTGATCGCAGCCGGCATGGCGGTCGCCATCATTACCGTGTTGTCGGGACTCGGCTCGAAGCTGAGCATGGCATTGACGACGGTGCGCGCGGCGCTCGATTGAGCATGATCCGCGCCCGCAGCGCGAAGAAGACGTGGCAGGTGCAAACGGCTCGTACCTGCATCACCCTTCGCAGGTGAGCAGCGCCGGCGCGTTTCGATTGACGCAAGGGGGTGTGGTTTTTAGTGTCCGCGGCGGAGAGCCGCTGATGTCCACACCCGAAGCGCAAGTTCCTGCGCTGCGCGAGATCGCCGAAAACTCGAACGCCTGGCCGTTCCAGGAGGCGCGCAAGATCGTCGTGCGGCTCAAGAAGCACCGCAAGGACGAGGTGGTGTTCGAGACCGGCTATGGCCCTTCCGGTCTGCCGCATATCGGCACGTTCGGTGAGGTCGCGCGCACCACCATGGTGCGCCACGCCTTCCGCGTGCTCACCGAGGACAGGATCAAGACGCGTCTGATCGCGTTCTCGGACGACATGGACGGGCTGCGCAAGGTGCCCGACAACGTCCCGAACCGGGAGATGATGGCGCAGCACCTGGGCAAGCCGCTCACGCGCGTGCCCGACCCGTTCTCGAACGAGTACCCTTCGTTCGGGGCCGCCAACAACGCGCGGCTGCGCGCGTTCCTCGATCAGTTCGGCTTCGAATACGAGTTTCTATCGTCGACCGAGTGCTATACGTCGGGCCGGTTCGACGCCACGCTGCTGCGTGTGCTCGAGCGCTTCGACACGGTCATGAACATCATGCTGCCGTCGCTGCGCGAGGAGCGCGCGCAAACCTATTCGCCGTTCCTGCCGATCTCGCCGCGCACCGGCATCGTGTTGCAGGTGCCCATTCTGGCGCACGACGCCGGGGCGGGGACGATCACCTACGAAGATCCGGATAGCAAGGAGCGCGTGACGACCCTCATAACGGGAGGGCGCGCCAAGCTGCAGTGGAAGCCGGACTGGGCGATGCGTTGGCTGGCGCTCGGCGTCGATTACGAGATGGCGGGCAAGGATTTGATCGATTCGGTCAAGCTCTCCGGCGAGTTGTGCCGCGCGCTCGGCGGTACGCCGCCCGAGGGCTTCAATTACGAGCTTTTCCTCGACGAGAAGGGCCAGAAGATCTCGAAGTCCAAAGGCAACGGGCTGACCATCGACGAGTGGCTGCGCTATGCGTCACCGGAGTCGCTCTCGCTGTTCATGTACCGCGAGCCGAGGGCGGCAAAGCGGCTCTATTTCGACGTTATCCCGCGCCACGTCGACGAGTACCAGCAGTTCCTGGAAGCCTATGAACGGCAGGACCTCAGGCAGCAGCTCTCCAATCCGGTCTGGCACATCCATGCGGGCAGCCCGCCCAAGCCGGATATGCCGATCTCCTTCTCGATGCTGCTGACCTTGGTGGCATCCTCGAACGCCGAGAATGCGGAGACGCTGTGGGGCTTCATCGGGCGCTATCGCCCCGGCGTGACGCCGCAAACGCACCCGAAATTCGACGCGCTCGTGCGCTACGCCATCCACTATTTCCGCGATTTCGTGCTGCCGCAGAAGCGCTTCCGCGAGCCGAGCGAGAGCGAGCGTGCCGCGTTGCTCGACCTGCGCGAAGCGCTCGCGCAGCTTCCCGCTGACGCCAGCGCCGAGGACATTCAGCAGGTGGTCTACGAGGTCGGCCGGCGCGAGCCGTTTCTCGACAAGACCGGCAAGATCAAGACCAAGGATGGAAAGCCGGGCGTCGCGCTCGACTGGTTCAACATGCTCTACCAGGTGCTGCTCGGCCAGGAAAAAGGCCCGCGCTACGGCTCGTTCGTGGCACTCTATGGGCTCAACAATACGATCGACATGATCGACGGCGCGCTGGCGAGATCGGCATAGTCATCCCGCAATGGCCCCTTCCGTCCTGGCTCTCCTAGGAGCCACCATCGTTTTTACTTCTTTTCTCTCCGGCGTGTTCGGCATGGCCGGAGGCATGATCCTGCTGGGCGTTCTGCTCAACTATTTCGACGTCGCCACGGGCATGATCCTGTTCTCGATCATTCAGCTGTTCGCCAACGGCTGGCGCGCGCTGCAGTGGCGCCGCTACGTGCTCTGGCCGATCTTCGGCTGGTATGTGGTTGGCGCCGCCATCTCCTTCGCCGGCATGTGGATGATTGCCTTCGTGCCGGATAAGGCGATGGTCTTTCTCACGCTCGGACTGATGCCGTTCGCGATCGAGGCGCTGCCCGCCGCCGCGCGTCCGAACATCGAGTGGCGCGGCGTGCCGTTCCTCACCGGCGTGGCGACGACGGTGATCCAGATCCTCGCCGGCGTCGGAGGGATGTTTCTCGACATCTTCTTTCAGAAGAGCATGCTCGATCGCAAAACGACCAACGCCACCAAGGCGGTGACGCAGTCGTTCAGTCACGTCGTGCGCGCGCTCTATTTCGGCTCGCTCTCCGGGATCGGCGATGTACCGCTCTGGGCCACGGGGCCGGCGATCCTGTTAGCAATCGGCGGCACCTCGCTGGCGCCGTTCGTGATCGAGCGCATGACCGACCACGGATTTCGCCAATGGACACGGGTGGTCATCTTCGCCATCAGCGTCGTTTATCTCGTCCGTGCCGGCTTCTTGATTTGGCATCGCTCCTGAACAGCCTGCACCCGGCCGAGGCGCCCGTCGCCTCAGCTGAACATCTCCATCTTGCCGTCAAGCGCCATGAGGCCGGTCTGCACCCCGAGCTGCGGGTGACGCTCGCCGACTTGCTTGCGGAATTCTGTGAGCGCCGCCCTGTGTGTCTCGGTTTCCGCCTGCGGGGTTGCGACTCTCGCCTCGCCATAGGCGATCTTGGCGGCGCCGCAATCGCGATGGTCGATGGCGATGACCTTCTTGATGCGGTGCAGCTGGATCGTCGTCGCGAGATTGTCCCAAAATGCTTTGTGCCAATCCTGGAACGCGGGGGCGACGACGCCGATCGCCGCGCCTGCGATGACGAACTGACTGAACTTGCCGGTCAGGTTCTGCTCGACCGTATATCGGTGCACCGGTTCCTGCATGCGAGGATCGATGCAGGCCAAAACCATCGCCTCGTACTCCCCTTCGGCCGCGAGCGCGAGATCGGGAGCGAAGGCGAGAATTGCGCCCCCGATTCCCACAACACGCAGAAACTGTCGTCGATGGAATATGGCTGTGTTACCGCTGCAGCACGCGCAGAAAGCCTCATGCAATTTTGCCATTGTCCCTCTCTTTTGACGGCGGCACGCAAGTCGCGCTTGGCGGAAGATATCGGTCCCAGGCACACGGGCCGACAAGGCACGCAGCAGTATCACAAGGCACGCGCCTTGTCGCAAGCGCCGCGGGCGGGCCCTCTCGACCCGACATCGACCCGCCTGGAGCGCCACCAGAGTTGTGCAGTACCGAGTTTAGCCTCTCGCCCTCCAACAGCTTATGAGGTTAGAACTAATACAAGCAAAGTTCGTGGGACCGCACCGTGGCGACCATTTATAAGATCTGTGCGGAGGCGCTTTGGCGTCAGGCCGAGCGGGAGGGTATTTTCCGCGGTGCGCCCGTCGATGCGCGAGACGGCTTCATCCATTTCTCCTCCGCCGCGCAGGTCCGCGGAACCGCCGCCGAGTATTTTGCCGGGCTCGAGAATTTGCTGCTGATCGCGGTCGACGCGGACGCGCTCGGCGAAGGGCTGAGATGGGAGGTGTCGCGCGGCGGCGAATTGTTTCCGCATCTTTACGGCGATTTGCCGCTCGCCGTGGTGCGATGGGTCAAGCCGCTGCCTCTGGGGACCGATCAACGGCACATCTTTCCGGAGCTTACGCCGTGATCGGGCTTCTCGAATCGTTGGCGCGGCCGTTGCTGCGCATGCTCGATGCCGAGGACGCGCATCGGCTTGCGATCAATGCGCTGAAGTTCCCGCCGTTCGTCAAGCTGGTCGCCGAGGATTCGAAATTGGCAGTGCGGGCTTTCGGGCTCAACTTTCCCAATCCGATCGGCATGGCGGCCGGCTTCGACAAGCATGCGGAGGTTCCCGACGCGCTGCTCAAGCTCGGTTTCGGCTTCGTCGAGGTCGGCACCGTCACGCCTTCGCCGCAGTCGGGAAACCCGCGTCCACGCGTGTTTCGACTCGATCGCGACGAGGGCGTGATCAATCGGCTGGGTTTCAACAGCGAGGGTGCCGCGGCCGTGCTGCGGCGCCTCGCTGCGCGCGCCGACAACGGCGGCATTGTCGGCGTCAACATCGGCGCCAACAGGGAGAGCACCGATCGCATCGCGGATTATGTACGGCTGATCGAAACCTTTGCTCCGGTGGCGAGCTATTTTTCCGTCAACATCTCCTCGCCCAACACTCCCGGGCTGCGCGACCTGCAGCAGGGCAAGATGCTCGACGATCTGCTAGGACGCATCGTGGATGCGCGCACCCGCGTGAGCAGAGAAGCCGGGACGACCCCTGTGTTGATCAAGATCGCGCCGGATCTTTCGCTCGGCGACCTCGACGACGTCGTGACGGCGGCGCGCAGGCACCGGGTCGACGGCATGATTGTCGGTAATACCACCGTCGCGCGGCCGCAGGCGTTGCGCGATCGCGCCACGGCGCGGGAATCTGGAGGGCTGTCGGGGCGGCCGCTGTTCGCGCTGGCGACGCGGATGCTGGCGGAGACCTACGTGCGGGTCGAAGGAGCGTTTGCGCTCGTGGGCGCGGGCGGCATCGACTCGGGCGAGGCGGCGCTTGCGAAGATCAGGGCGGGCGCGTGCTTGATCGAGCTCTACAGCGCGCTGGTGTTCCACGGGCTGCGGCTGGTCGCGGCCATCAAATCCGAGCTGTCGGATGCACTGCGCCGGGAGGGACGCACGAGCATCGACGAGCTTGTCGGGACGGATGCGGCGGCGATCACCGCGCAACCGTGGCCGATCTAACGTGCGCTTCGTGCGCCGAACTCCCCGAAGTCTCGCACGACGCTTACGCGCTTACCGGTCTTGGGCCACCCGCATGAGCCGAACGATCAGCCAGATCGGCACCACTATGACAGCGCCGAGCAGCAGATAGCGCCACAGCCAACGCAGGGCGTCAAAGCCCATGTCCCAAACGTGCAGCACGAGCCGCCTCAGGCTATCGAAGATATTCCATGGGTCGAGCCCGAGCACTTGCAGGATCACGCCGATCAGGAGGGACAGCAGGATCAGCCGGAAGATGATCGATAAAGGCGGACCGCCAAAGAACCGGTTGACGTAGTTGCTCTCCCGCTGCGTCGGCGTGTTCATGACAATATCCTATCACGTTGATTCGCGGCGTCGGGCGCGGCGCGCCCGCGCTCGATCATTTCCAGAATTCGCTCGAGCGTTTCCAGCCGGTCGGCGTCGGCGGGCCGCTTGTCCCAGCGTAGTCGGTTGATGCGGGGAAAGCGCATCGCAAGGCCCGATTTGTGTCGCGTCGAGCGCTGCAATCCCTCGAACGCCACCTCGAGCACCAGCCCGCGCTCGGCCTCGTGCATCACTTCGCGTACCGGGCCGAACCGCTCTACCGTGTTGCGGCGGACGAAGCGGTCGATCTGAAGGAGCTCCTCGTCGGTGAAACCGAAATATGCCTTGCCCACCGGCACCAGTTCCTCGCCCGCTTCGCCCTTGGTCCAGACCCCGAAAGTATAGTCGGAGTAGTAGGACGAGCGCTTGCCATGGCCGCGCTGGGCGTAGATCAGCACGGCGTCGACGATGAACGGATCGCGCTTCCACTTCCACCAGAGGCCCCTGGGACGGCCGGGGACATAGGGCACATCGCGCCGCTTGAGCATGATGCCCTCGACCGCGTCGGCATCGGCGCCTGCGCCGGCCGCGGCCGGGTTCGCCCGCGCCGCGATAAGATCCTCCCAAGTGACGAACGCGACCAGCGGCGAGAGATCGACGCGCGCATCGTCCAAGCGGACGACGAACTGTTCGAGCCGCGCCCGCCGCTCGGCGAAAGGACGCTCGCGCAGGTCTTCCACGCCGTCGACCAGGAGATCATAGGCGCGCAGATGGGCGGGAAACTCGGCCAGCAGCTTGGTGCTTACCGTCTTGCGATTGAGCCGCTGCTGCAGCACGTTGAAGCTTTGCACGCGTCCATCCCGCATGATCAGGAGTTCGCCGTCGATTGCGCCCGCTAACCGCAAGGAACCGGTCAGGTCGGGAAAGCTAGCCGAAATATTCTCGCCGGTGCGCGAGTAAAGCCGCGCAACGGACCTGCCGTCCTCACCCGTGCCGGCGACGGCCTGGACGCGAATGCCGTCCCATTTCCATTCGCCCAAAAAATCCTTGGGATCGAGCGCGCCGAGATCGCGCTCCTCGAGCGCATGGGCGAGCATCGGCGGCCGGAACGGGGCGGGGTCGCGGCTCGTCGGCTTGTCGCCGCGGCCTTCCAGCCAGGCGAACAGTTCGAGATAGGGCGGCCGCATGGCGGGCCAGATCAGTTCGACCTCTTGCGGGTCTTTGTCGCCGAGCGCGGCGGCCGCGGTCTTCGCGAGACGCGCGGAGACGCCGATGCGCAACTCGCCGGTCACGAGCTTGAGCAGCGCCCAGCGGCCGGTCTCGTCGAGCTGGTCGAGCCAACGCGCGAGATGTCCCGGCAGATCGGCCTTGCCGAGCGATGAGAGCGCGGTAACCACCGAAGACAACAACAGCTCGCCATCTTGCCGCGCTTTAGCAGCGTCCGGCCCTCGCATGTCCGCCGCGAAGGCGAAGGGCTGGGCACCGGTTGGCCGCGGCGCTCCCTCGGGCTGGATGCGTGCTTTCCACATCAATGCGACGGTCTCGGAGAGGTCGCCGACATAATCGTAGGACAATTCGAACAATACCGGATCGACCCGCTCCGCGATGAGCGCGCGAAGCATGCTCGGCTTTGCGTGCTGAAAACTCAGCGCCCCGGTGAGCGCCGCGAGCGCGTAACCGCGCTCGGGATCGGGGGTGCTGCGGAAATAATCCGTCATCAGCCGCAGCTTGTTGTTGCGGCCCGGCTCATAGGCAAGGCGATCGAGCAATTCGGCGAAGCGATTCATCACACCTCGCCGGGATTTTCTGCCAGGCTGCCGGCCTCGTCCTCCTCGCCGTAGCCGACAATATCCAGCGCCCGTGCTTGCAGCCCATGCGTCACGCTCCAGTGCACCAGGGCCTCTTCTTGGCCGTGTGTGACCCAGATCTCCGAGGCGCCCGTCGCAACGATGGTCGCGGTAAGGCCGTCCCAGTCGGCGTGATCGGAAATTACCAGCGGCAATTCGACCAGATGCTGGCGCGCTCGCGCTCGCACGCGCATCCATCCCGAGGCAAAGCAAGTCACCGGATCCGGGAAGCGCCGGGACCATAAATCCTTCAACGTCGAGGGAGGACAGAGCGTGATAGTTCCGGCGAGGTCCGCCTTCTTCGCGCCGCGCGCGAGCTCGACGCGTCCGAGATCGATGCCGCGGCTCTGGTAGTAACGCGTGATCTTCTCCATTGCACCATGGATGTAAATTGTCTGGTCGTATCCGGCCGCGCGAAGCATCGCGATCACGCGTTGCGTCTTGCCGAGGGCATATGCGCCGACGAGATGCGCCCGCTCGGGAAACAGGCCCACAGAGCGCAGTAGTTTTGCAATTTCGGCTTCGGAATTGCCGTGGCGGAAGACCGGCAATCCGAACGTGGCCTCGGTGATAAACGCGTCGCATCTGACCAGCTCGAATGCCGTGCAGGTCGGATCGGCGACGTTCTTGTAGTCGCCGGAGGCGACCACGCGCAGCCCGTTTGCCTCGATGGCGACCTGCGCCGAGCCAAGCACGTGGCCGGCGGGATGCAACGTGACCCGTGCATCCCCGAGGCCAACGGCCTCGCCGTAGCGAATCGCTTGTGTTGAACCGGCGAAGCTTTCGCCATAGCGCAGGCGCATGAGATCAAGCGTCTCCTGGGTGGCAAGCACGGCGCCATGGCCGGCCCTCGCGTGGTCGCCATGAGCGTGTGTGATGACAGCTTTTTCCACTGCCCGCGTCGGATCGATATGGAAGCCGCCGATCCTGCAGCAGATCCCGGCAGGTGTTCGCAAGAGAATGTCTTCGGGCCGCATGGCTCTGAGATATGATGTAAATGGCGCAATGACAGGTACGCTCCAATCAGAACCGGTCCCGCCGTCGAGCGAGGAAAGACACACAACAATGAGCCATGTCTTGAAGCAGGCTTCGCAGGTGAAGATACCTTTGGTCGCGAGCGCAGCGCGCACTCTATCCAGGCCTTGCACCGGCGCGCTTGTGGAGAGGGCGCTTGCCGCGACCTAGCCTGCAACGAAACGTCGCGCGGTTGGTTCCCCGGTCATGAACTTGCTTGCTTCGACCTCGCTTCTGCCCGAGCCGTTTTTGCGTTGGTTCGCCAGCCGCGGCTGGACTGCGCGCGCATACCAGCTCGAGCTTCTGGCAAAGGCGCGTGCCGGCCGTTCGGTGCTGCTGATCGCGCCCACCGGAGCGGGCAAGACGCTGGCGGGCTTCTTGCCGAGCCTCGTGGAGCTCAGCGCGGCATCCTCGGCTGGGCCGGCGCCGCCGAAGTCGCGTCAGCTTGTCTCCACCGGTCGAGGTATCCGGCGCCAAGGCGGGCTGCACACCCTCTACATCTCTCCGCTGAAGGCGCTCGCCGTCGACGTCGCGCGCAACCTGGAGCGGCCGGTCGCCGAAATGGGATTGCCAGTCCGAATCGAGACGCGCAGCGGTGATACGCCCGCCTCGAAGCGCCAGCGGCAACGCCGCGATCCGCCGGACATCCTGCTCACCACGCCCGAGCAGCTCGCCCTGGTCTTATCCTCCCCGGACGCGCCTTATCTCTTCGAGTCGCTCAAGCGGGTGGTACTCGACGAGCTGCATGCGCTGGTGACGTCGAAACGCGGCGACCTGCTGTCGCTCGGCCTGGCGCGGTTGTTCGCGCTCGCGCCCGACCTCACGAGCGTCGGACTGTCCGCAACCGTGGCCGAGCCCGACGATCTGCGCCGCTTTCTCGTGCCGCAAGGTCCCGGGATGGCCCTAGCCGATCTCGTCGTCGCGCGAGGCGGCGCCGCGCCTGATGTCGGCATGCTGGATACCGCCGAGCGACTGCCTTGGGCCGGTCATTCCGCCCATCACGCGCTCGACGAGATCTATCGGTTGATCAGGAGTCACAAAACCGCACTCGTCTTCGTCAATACGCGCAGCCAGGCCGAGAGTGTGTTCCAGGAGCTATGGCGCCTCAATGAGGATGCGCTTGCGATCGCCCTCCATCACGGCTCGCTTGACGTGGCGCAACGCCGCAAGGTCGAGGCGGCGATGGCGCAAGGCAAGCTGCGCGCGGTCGTGGCGACGTCGTCCCTCGATCTCGGCGTCGACTGGGGCGACATCGATCTCGTCGTCAATATCGGTGCGCCCAAGGGCGCTTCCCGTCTTCTCCAGCGCATCGGTCGCGCCAACCACCGCATGGACGAGCCCTCGAAAGGCGTATTGGTCCCGGCCAATCGCTTCGAAGTGCTCGAATGCGCCGCGGCGCTCGCGGCCATAGCCGATGACGCGCAGGACACTCCGTCGGCCCGCATCGGCGCCCTCGATGTGCTCGCACAGCATCTGCTGGGTTCGGCCTGTGGCAAGCCGTTCCTCAACCACGAGCTATATGCCGAGGTGAGAAGCGCCGCGCCCTATGCGGGGCTTGCGCGCGCCGACTTCGACGCCGTTCTCGATTTCGTCGCCACCGGCGGCTATGCGCTCAAAGCCTACGAGCGCTTCGCCAAGATCAGACAAGGCCAGGATGGCCGCTGGCGCGTGGCCCATCCCATGATTGCGCAACGCTATCGCATGAATGTCGGCACCATCGTCGAGGCCGATATGCTCAGGGTGAGGCTCGTGCGCTCGCGTGCCTCGAAGATGATTCCGCGCGGCGGGCGGATTTTGGGGGCGGTCGAGGAACATTTCATCGAGACGCTGGTGCCCGGCGATACCTTCGTTTTCGCCGGCGAGATCCTCAGATACGAGGCGCTGGTTGAAGACGAGGTCTATGTTTCGCGCGCCGCTGCGGAGGAGCCCAAGGTGCCATCCTACGAGGGCGGAAAATTTCCCCTTTCGACCTATCTCGCCGACCGCGTACGAAAGATCGTCTCCGATCGGGACGAATGGCGATCGCTGCCGGATCAGGTCCGGGGTTGGTTGCAGATCCAGGAACGACGATCGCTCATTCCGCGGCCGCGCCAACTATTGGTCGAGACTTTCCCGCGCGCCGACAAGCATTATCTCATCTGCTATCCGTTCGAGGGACGGCTGGCGCACCAAACGCTGGGCATGCTCCTCACGCGCCGGCTCGAGCGGGCCCGACTTCGTCCGCTCGGCTTCGTGGCGAATGAGTATGCACTTGCGGTCTGGGGTCTGGGAGATATCGCACAGGAAGTCGGCCGCGGCGAGTTATCGCTGGCGACATTGTTCGACGAAGATATGCTCGGCGATGATCTCGAAGCCTGGCTTGCCGAATCTTCGCTTATGAAACGCACCTTCCGAACCTGCGCGATCATCGCCGGCCTGATCGAACGCCGCTTCCCCGGTAAGGAGAAGTCGCGCCGCGAAGTGACGATCTCGACCGACCTCGTCTACGACGTGCTGCGTCGACATCAACCCGATCACATCCTCTTGCGCGCCGCCCGCGCCGACGCCGCGAGCGGTCTACTCGACATTCGTCGCCTCGGCGATATGCTCTCGCGCATTCGCGGCCGAATCATCCATCGTCCGCTCGAGCGCGTCTCGCCGCTCGCGCTGCCGGTGATGCTCGAAATCGGCCGCGAATCGGTTTACGGCGAAGCATCCGAAGTGCTGTTGGCGGAAGCCGAGGCGCAGCTCGTGAAAGAGGCGATGGAGTGACAGGAGCGAGCACGCAACGAGCGGCGGCGACTGGCCACGACGAGCCCCGCGGTGGAAAGCCCCGGGCAGAGGTGACCATGGCCGGGGTGGCGCTGGTGCTCGATTGTGACGGCGCGCTCTATTGGCCCGATGCCGGGCTGCTCGCGATCTCCGATCTGCATCTGGAGAAGGGTTCGAGCTTCGCCGCGCGCGGCATGCTGTTGCCCCCCTATGACACCGCCAGGACGCTGGCGCGGCTTGCCGTCGTCATTGCTCGCTACGCGCCGCAGGCGGTGATCGCGCTGGGCGACAGCTTTCACGACGGGGACGGCGCCGCTCGCATGGCGGCGGCCGACCGCGATGCGCTGCGCGCGCTCCAGCGCGGCCGCGATTGGATGTGGATCGCCGGCAACCACGATCCAGAACCGGCGATCGGAGTGGGCGGCAGTTTCGGCGCCGTGCTTGCCGTCGGCCCGCTGAGCTTCCGCCACGAGCCTGGTGGCGCCGCGGGCGAGATCGCGGGGCACCTGCACCCGGTTGCGCGGGTGAGCCGGCGGGGTTGCAGCGTCACTCGACGCTGCTTCGCGAGCGACGGCATGCGCTTGCTCATGCCGGCGTTTGGCGCCTTCGCCGGCGGCTTGAACGTCGGTGGCCGTGCTTTCGCTGATGTCTTCGGCACCTTCGCTTTTATGGCATACGTGCTCGGCGAGGGACGGATCTATGCTCTCCCCGCAGCACGAAGTCTCGGCGGTTGAGTCCTCACGCCCTCGGTGTCGCACCTCAACGGCGGCGTCTCGAGCCGGGCTCGCCACGGTCAGGACGCCGCGGTCGCGAGATGGCCGTGGGGGCCGCTTGCGTGGTGTGCATTAGTCCCGCCGGAAGACGACGGATGCGAACCAGCCGGTGGCGATTGCCATCATCGCGGTAGCCAGTCCGTAGAGCACGCCGTGTTCGCGCGCGGCGGCGGTGACAACCTGCTCGAACCCGGATTTGTAGACCTCGAACGGAGCAGGCGTGCGTGCGATCTGCACGCCGTCGGCGAACAGCCGGACGTCGACCTCATAAGTACCGACCGGCACCTCGGCCGGCAACGCTATCGAGGCGCGGAACAAAGCCGGCGCGAGGAACGTCACTCCGTTCGAAACTTCGCTGTAGAGTCCCTGCTCGGTCTTGATCTTGATGAAGGCGAGGCGGAAGGGATCATCGCTTGCGGCATCGGCGATATTGACGCTAGCGCGCTGCAGCAATGGGATGTTGTCGAGGCCGAGCTGCAGGCGGCGCAGCGTTTCGGTATTTGTGACGGCGTCGAGGGGACGGTTTGAGAGCACGGCGAGATAGGCCGGAGCATTCTCCAGTACGCGCGAATCGGCGTTCACCCACAGGCCAAGTATCCGCTCCTTGCGGAAGGTCATCATGGTTTGCCGCGGCCCGGTGACGGTGACGATGATGTCATAGTCGGCGCGCCGTGGGCGTGACGCTGCATCCTGCTCGATTCCGCCGAACAGCACGAGTTCCTCGCCGACGAAATTCGAGGTTATCATCACGCGATGATTGGAAAGCGAGGCGACCAGCCGCTCCGCCGCGGCAGGGGCAGCCGATGCGACGAGCGCACTGAAAACGGCCGCGAGAGCAGCTAAAGAAACGCGTGTCATATGTCGCCGTCCATCACGCGGACGGAATAGAGGGTCTCGGGCGGCACGACTAGATTGACCGCAAAACGAATCCCAACCGCGAGCACGAGCAGACCGAGCAGGAGGCGCAGCCGCTCGCCGCTCATCTTCTGTCCGGCACGTGCGCCGAACTGCGCCCCGATCACTCCGCCAACCATCAGAAACACAGCCAGCAGCGCATCGACAAGATGGTTGACGGCCGCGTGCATGACCGTGGCGGAAGCCATGGTCACCAGTGTGAGGACCATCGACGTACCGATGACCGTCGCGGTGGGTACCCGCAGCACGTAGATGAGCATCGGCACCAGCAGGAAGCCGCCGCCGATGCCCATGACTGCCCCGACAAAACCGATGATGAATCCGATCCCCCAGACCGGGATCGCGGAGACATAGATGCGCGAGCGCTTGAAGCGCAGCTTGAGTGGCAATCCATGGATCCAGGTATGGCTGCCCGGCCTGCGCAGCTCGACCGGCTTACCTTGCCGCGCGCGAAGGATGGCGCTCACGCTCTCGGCCACCATCAATGCCCCGACAATGCCGAGGAGAAGGATGTAGGAGACACCGATGGTGATATCGAGTTGACCGATCGCGCGCAGAGTCGTGAACAGCCAAACGCCGAAGGCGGTGCCGATGATGCCGCCGGCGAGCAGCATGAAGGCGAGCGCGAGATCGATGGCCTTGCGATGCCAATAGCTGATCGCGCCGGACATGGAGGACGCGGCAATGTGTCCGGTAACGCTTGCCACGGCGACCGCCGGTGAGATGCCGAGGAATATCAACAGCGGAGTCATGAGAAATCCGCCGCCGATGCCGAACATGCCGGAGATGAAGCCGACCGCGAGCCCCATTGCCAGGATGACGAACACGTTGACCGGCAGGTCTGCGATCGGGAGATAGATCTGCAAGGCGTGCGGTCCTTGGCTCGAGGCTCATCTGCCGCAGGGCAGCTCGTAGCTGGTGCCTGCGAAAAAAGCTGGCGAGTCTCGACCGTATCGCGGCGCCAGCCGCTAACGGTCGTCTAGAAATCGCGACAACGATCGGCAGGAGCCGATTTCCGCTAATCGTGGCGAGAGGGCATCGCCGGCACGACACCCGCGAAATGGGCTCAGGACTGAGCGGACAGGCGAGGCATTCTACCGACGTTCGCCGCGCACAGCACGCCCTGACACTTTTTTATTGCCCAGGAGGAGGCATGGCAAGGTCGAGGTTCGTGCCAACCACAGAGGGCACGGGCCTGACGGCCACGGCTGCTGCAGAAGCCGTAGTGCCGGTCGATAGCGGGACCTTTCCGGTCACTTCCGGGTCAGACGCCGATCCAGGGTGCAACGGAGGGGCCGCGGATGCGGCGAAAGCGGGCTCGCCGCCGCGCGCCAGTTCCCGAACGTCGCTGGGCACGACATCGGGGGCGACGTAGCCGGGCGTGACGAGGGCCGTTTCAGTGGATGGGTTGAGCGCGATCCTCACGATCTGCAGCAAACCAAGAACGATGAGAATGGCGGCTGTCGCGCCAATCAAGACGTGCAGCCTTGCGGTGCCGCCGGCCGGTACGCGAACAGCAGGTTGTATGACGGACGCATCACGGGTCGTTGCGACATCTGCGCTCGCCGCCTGTGCAGCGCGTCGCGCCGCGGCGATCAGATCCGACCTGCCGCCCGGATCGGGCATGACCGACAGCTTCGCGGCGCCAATCCGAGATTCGAGCGCCAGGAGCTGATCGGCCAGCGCGGTCGACTTGGCAGCACGAGCCACGCGCGCGGCATCGCGCGCTGCCTGGCGGGCCCGCGAGCTTGCTCTGGTGACTTGCCACGGAACGCCGGATGTCATTCCCGCATCATTTTTGCCGACGTGCAGCGGGGAGCCGGACGGCCCCGGACCTCGTTAGCAGGTAGTGGAAGGCTGCGGCCCCCGAGCCGTCGGGCAGTGTTTGTCGTCCGGGTAAACAGACGGTTAAGAGCTGCGTGGACACCTGCGCTGCTTCACCGCAGCATCGTCAGTCCGACCGTCACCACTGCCAGGATGACCAGCGTCGTGCCGGTCACTGTCGCGACGTGACGCCATCCCAGCGCCGCGATGGCCGTCAGCGACGTGCCGAGTCCGAGCGCCGAGATTGCGATCAAGAGGCCCCAGGTCGACGCTTCGATCAGTGGAAGCTTGATCCATGCAAGCATCCGCGCAGCGGCGGGGAATGGGGCCGCAATGCTGTTGAGCACGCATAACGCGACGAAAACGATCGCGAAGAGCGGGATCGGGATCTTGGCGGCGGATGTTGCCACGGCTCGCCTTGCGAACAGCCAGCCGATGGCGAGCACAAGAGGCAACATCAGAAAGACGCGAAACAACTTAACAATCACCGCGGTGTTGCCCGCCGTCTCCGATACCGCGTATCCGGCTCCAACCACCTGTGCCACATCGTGGATAGTTGCCCCGAGCATGATGCCCGCGGTCTGTGCATCGAATTCGAGCCAGACGCAGAGCAGGGGATAGACAACCATCGCCAAGGTCGACAGCGCATTCACCGCCACCACGACGAAGGCGACATCCATCTCTTTGCCCTTGTAGTCGGGCAGCACGATCGATGTCGCGAGCGTGGCGGAGGCCCCGCATACCGCGGTTCCGGCGCCGGCCAATGCACCATAGGCTCGCTCCAATGCGAACAGGCGCGCGAGCAAGAAGCCGGCCGCCAAGGTGAGGACCATCGCGACGACCACAATCATCGCGGTCGTCACGCCCAGCGCCGCGATCTCACCCAATGCGATGCGCAGGCCAAGTAAAGCGACGGCCCAACGCAAGATGCTCTTCAGGCAGAACACAATGCCGGCCTGAAACGATCGCCGCTGCGCGAGCGGATTGAGCGCGATGCCGATGATGAGGGCGATGACCATGGCGGGAATGGGCGCGAACGCGCCCAGGAGCCGAGCAGCGGTCACCGCGCCGATTGCAACCGCCGACGACAGCAACAAGCCGGGGAGGACAGGGCCAGCGTCCCTAAGACTTCGCGCCCACGATGTGCCGGAAGATGTCAACGGCAGGTCGCCGCATACGTGGCCGTGGCCAAACCTATCAAGCCACGGCTATGGTCCTCGCTCCCGTCCGGCGCTTTGGTTTCGACGTCTTGCCACCGTGGTGCTCCCAATCCAGTCGAGCGGAATGGCTCCCGGCGCAGGCGGATCGAGGAAAGCGGACCGATCGGCGAGCTTGCGAATTTCACGAAAAATCGCTCCTTCATTCGACCGTGCCGTTGTGAAAAACTGGCGATCCCTTGTCAACGCTCGCCGTTTTGCCTAGTGCGGCGCCGGCCTGCAAGGTGGGCGATCCACGGGGGTCCATCATGAACGTCCTCAACCTCCCGCGTCCCGGCTGGATGACCGAGGACCTCGTGCTGCTCGAGGAGCAGGCACGGCGCTTTATCGCGACCGAGTATGTGCCACGCCTGGACAGCTGGAACGAGCAGGGCATGTATGACCGCGAAGTCTGGACGAAAGCCGGCGCGGCCGGACTCCTTTGCCCGGCGATGCCTGAGCAGTACGGGGGCGCCGGTGGCAGCTTTGCGCACGAAGCGGTGATCGGCCGGGAACTGAGCCTCGCGGGTTTCGACTCATTCGGCGCGCCGCTGCACTCCGGCATCGTCGCGCCTTACATTCTCCACTACGGCACCGAGGAGCAAAAGCGACGCTGGTTGCCAAAGCTCGTTACCGGCGAGCTGATCGGGGCGATTGCCATGAGCGAGCCCGGCACCGGCTCCGATCTGCAAGGCGTGCGCACTACGGCGAAGAAGTCAGGAAATGGTTATCTGCTCAACGGCTCGAAGACGTTCATCACCAATGGCCAGCACGCCAACCTGATTATCGTCGTTGCCAAGACAGATGCCAGTGCAGGCGCCAAGGGCGTATCGCTGATGGTTGTCGAAACGGAAGATGCGCCCGGCTTTCGCCGCGGCCGGAAGCTCAAGAAGCTCGGGCTCGACTCCGCCGACACATCTGAATTGTTCTTCGAGGATGTGAAGTTGCCGGCGGAGAACTTGCTCGGCAGGGATGAAGGGCAGGGATTCGCACAACTCATGACTGATCTCCCGCGCGAGCGCCTCATCGTTGCGGTCCACGCGCAGGCGATGATCGAGCGAGCGCTGGCTCTGACGCTCGACTACGTCAAGCAGCGCCAGGCGTTCGGCAAGCAGATCATCGATTTTCAGAACACCCAGTTTGTCCTCGCAGAGTGCAAATCGGAGGCCACCATCGCACGGGTGTTTCACGATCACTGTATCGAGCGCTACCTCGGCGGCACGCTCGATACGGTCACGGCTTCCATGGCAAAATATTGGCTTACCGACCTGCAGGGAAAGATCATCGACCGTTGCCTGCAATTCTTCGGCGGGTATGGCTATATGGAGGAATTTCCGATCTCGCGGATGTATCGTGACGCGCGAGTGTCACGTATCTACGCAGGCACCAATGAGATCATGAAGCTTCTGATCGCAAGAAGTCTGTGAGGGTCGGAACCCGGCGATATGGCCGTCGCAGCGCTCGGCATGTCGCGCGCGGTGGCGGCGGCTCCCAGCGAACGAGCGCGAAGGGGGGACAAGGAAATGCCTAAGATCGAAATTGCCAAGATTCAGGCACAACGGATTGCGTCCTATCCGAAAGAATTCGCTCCGGTCATTTCCGGACGCGAAAAACAAAAGATCGGCGATGCGGCAGGCTTGACGCAATTCGGCGTCAATATCACGCGCATCAAACCGGGCTCGGCCTCCGCGCTGCGCCACTGGCACGAACAAGAGGACGAGTTCATCTATCTGCTCGAGGGCGAGCTGGTCCTGCAGGAGGAGGCGGGCGAGACCGTACTTAAGGCGGGTGATGCAGCGGGCTTCAGGGCCGGCAGCGGCGTGGCGCATTGCCTCGTCAATCGCTCAGGGCACGACGCGGTTTATCTCGAGATTGGCACGCGTGCCGACAGCGAGCGGGTGCACTATCCCGATGTCGATTTCATGATGGAGCGCGACAGCACCGGCCGACGCTATTTCCGCAAGTCGGGTGAGCCGATCAGCGATTGAGCTGCCCAGGGGACAAACGAAGTGCCGAAAATAGATATTGCCAAAGCGACGGTGCGCACCAAAGGCCGCTATCCCGACCCATGGGGGGCGGTCACCGAAGGCCGGGAGAAGGCCGCACTCGGCGATGTCGTGGGCCTCACACAGTTCGGGGTCAATCTCACGCGATTAAAGCCGGGCGCCGCCTCGGCACTGCGTCACTGGCACGAGGCCGAGGACGAGTTCGTATACGTGCTCGAGGGCGAGATCGTGCTGATCGAGGATGGCGGCCCGACCGTACTGCAAAGAGGTGAGGCTGCGGGCTTCAAGGCGGGCGTCGCAAACGGCCACCATCTCGTCAATAAGTCGAAACGGGATGCGGTCTACCTCGAAGTCGGCACGCGCGCCAAGCGTGAGCGCGCGCACTATCCGGATATCGACCTGGTTTACGAGAAGGACGAAAGTGGCTTTCGGTTTTCACGCCGGTCGGGGGAGCCTTACCCGAAGAGCGGTAGCTAGGACGATCCTCAGAAGTCGCCGATGCTTTTGTATCGGCAGGCGCGCCCCCAATTGCCCTCTCTTATAACCCCCGTGTAAGGTCGCGGCCCTTTTTCGTCGGAACACTCCATGGCTCGCGACCAAGTCGACATGACCCCGATCGAAACGCGCGAGGATCTCGTCGCGTGGTTCGAGGCGGGGAGCAAACCCAGGTCGCGCTTTCGCATCGGGACCGAGCACGAGAAGTTCGTGTTTACGGTCGATGGCCACAACCCCGTTCCCTACGAGGGGCGCCGCGGCATCTGTGCGCTGCTCGAGGGCATGCAACATCTGCTGGGTTGGGAACCAATCGTCGAGGCGGGAAATATCATTGGTCTTTTCGACGTGACCGGTGGCGGTGCGATCTCGCTCGAGCCGGGCGGGCAGTTCGAGCTTTCGGGCGCACCCGTCGAGACCGTGCATCAGACCTGTTCCGAGCTCATGGCGCATCTCGCGCAAGTGAAGGAAGTTGCGCGGCCGCTCGGCATCGGCTTTCTCGGCCTCGGCATGACGCCGACGTGGAGCCGAGCGCAGATTCCAATGATGCCCAAGGGGCGTTACCGCATCATGACGGCTTACATGCCGAAGGTCGGCAAACTTGGCCTCGACATGATGTATCGCACCTGCACCGTGCAGACGAACATCGACTATTCCTCGGAATCCGACATGGTGAAGAAGCTGCGGGTCTCGCTCGCGCTGCAGCCGGTTGCAACGGCGATGTTCGCCAATTCGCCCTTCACCGAGGGCAAGCCCAACGGGTTTCTCTCGTTCCGCTCCGAGATCTGGCGCGATACCGATTCCGACCGGTCCGGGATGCTACCCTGGGCATTCGAGCCCGGCATGGGATTCGAGCGTTACGTCGACTATGCCCTGGGCGTGCCGATGTACTTCGTCAAACGCGGCGAGCGTTATATCGACGTGGCCGGCCAATCATTCCGCGATCTGATGGCGGGAAGACTTGAGGGCCTTCCAGGCGAGCACGCCACAATTTCCGACTGGGTCAACCACGTCTCCACGATCTTTCCGGAGGTGCGGCTCAAGCGCTATCTGGAAATGCGCGGCGCAGACGGAGGTCCATGGCGCCGCTTGCCGGCGCTTCCGGCCTACTGGGTCGGGATTCTCTACGATGATGATTCACTGCAAGCCGCTTGGGATCTGGTGAAGGACTGGACGGCCGCGGAGCGTCAGAAACTTCGCGATGAGGTGCCGAGGCTGGGGTTCGCCGCCACGATCGCCGGTCAGAGCGTGCTGCAGCTCGCGAAGACCACGATCGCGTTGGCGGGACACGGCCTTGCGCGGCGTCGGCGGCTGGACGCCCGCGGCCAGGACGAGAGGCGCTTTCTACGGCCGATCGAGGAGTATGTTGGGCGCGGCATCACGCCGGCGGAAGAGCTGTTGGCGAAATTCCATGGGCCCTGGGACGGCAGCGTGGAGCCCGTTTTCAAGGAATACGCGTATTGATGCATCCAACATTCCTGTTTCTCCTCTTCGCGGCCTATACGCGAACAGTGCAACAGGAATGCATGGCAGGGACAGCATCACTCTGCAGCCGGTGGATGATGGGAAATGATTTCTTCCGCTTCGGGATTGAGGGGTTTTACCTCTCGCCTCGGCGCGCTCAGCGGCTCGTGCACCATGCGCGTGTTCAATAGATCGAGGCCCGCCGAGAGTCCCTCGGCCTGCTGCAACGCGAGGCGCTCGAGATCGCGGCGCCGCACGAATGCCTCGACGGCGGCGGCGCGCTCGGGATCAAACCCCAAACCTTCCAGCGTGTTGCGCCCGAACACGATCGCCGACTCATAGGTTTCACGCAGTTCAAAATCGACGCCTTTAGCGATGAGCTGCAGGGTGTGTCGGCGATCGAAAGAGCGCACGTAAAGCTTTGCCGCGGGGCACTCCGCGTGAACGAGGTCGACGATGCGGCTTGCGGCCTCCGGGTCGTCGATGCACACCGCGATCAGCCTCGCCTCCCTCATGCCCGCCGCGCGCAAGACATCGAGCCGGGTACCATCGCCGTAATAGACCTTAAAGCCGAAGCGGGCGACGCTTTCCAGCATCTCCGGATCATTATCGATCGCAGTGACATCGATACCTTCGGCAAGCAGGCACTGGGAGACGATTTGGCCGAAGCGACCAAAACCGATGACCAGCACCGACCCGCGCGCATCGGAGAAATCGTCAGGCTCGCGAAGATCGGGCCCCGAGAATCGGCGCATGAATTCATTTGTGAACGAGGCGACGAATGGTCCGAGAAGCATGGTGATCGCGGCGATGGCGGTAAGGATACTGGCCTGTCGGGTATCGAGCGCGTCGAGCGAGGCGGCGAGTGGAATGAGCACGAAGGCGAACTCGCCGGCGCCCGTGAGCACCGAGCCGGCGCGCAGCGCATCCCACCGATGCCCGCAGGTCGCGCGGAACAATAGCCAGACGATCGCCGCCTTGAGCGCCGTGATCAATACGGCTGCGGCGACGATCAGCCAAAGATTGTCGCGCACAACGGCAAGGTCGATGCTCATGCCGATGCCCATGAAGAACAGAGCCAGCAGAAGGCCGCGGAATGGTTCTATGTCGGCTTCGAGTTCGTGCCGGTAATTCGATTCCGCGAGCAGCAGGCCGGCAAGAAAAGCGCCGAGCGCCATAGACGCCCCGGCTTTCTGCATGGTGAAGGCGGCGCCGAGCACGACGAGCAGCGCGGCCGCGGTCATCACCTCGCGCGAACCGGTCTGCGCCAGCAGCCGGAAGAGTGGATTGAGCAAATAGCGTCCGGCGAGAACGATCAATGCGATGGCGCCGGCGATGAGCGCGACGGCGCGCAGCCCATGCCCGAGTTGGGTATGCGGCCCTTCGGGCGCGAGCAGCGGCAGCAGCGCCAGCAGGGGTACGACGGCCATATCCTGGAACAACAGGATCGCGAAGGCACGCTGGCCGTAATCCTGCTGGAGCTGACCGCGTTCTTCCAGGATTTGCAGCGCGATCGCCGTCGCTGACATCGCCAATGCCAGCCCGGCGACCAGGGCCCCGCGCCAGTCGACGAGGCCGCTCGCATAGCCGAGCGCGGCGATGGCGAAGGCGGTGAGAGCCAACTGAGCTGCGCCGAGGCCGAAGATGGCGCCCCGCATCGCCACGAGGCGACCGAATTCGAGCTCGAGGCCGATCAGGAAGAGTAGCATCACGATCCCAAGCTCAGAGATCGGGATGATGCTCTCGGGCGTTCCAAACGCCGCAAGCCCGTGCGGCCCGATGATAATGCCGGCAATCAGATAGGCGACGATGGCGGAGAGACCGAGCCGGCGCGCGATCGGAACGCTCAGGACCGCGGCGCCCAACAGGACGAGCCCAAAATTCAGAAAACCGAATTCGCCGTATTGCATGACCGAATCCTGCATGGAGAAAGCCAGAGGCGGCGTACCGCACCCGGCACTCGCCTGTGCCCGTGCGGTTCTCTAACATGGATCCGACAGCCGGGCGGCGCGAGCGGGACGCGGAATGAGGCGGGTTTGGTTCGGGCTCGGTTTTGGCTTGCTGATCGCCGTTGCTATCTCGGGGACAGCTGCTCGCGCCCAGGTCGGGTTCGACCGGGCGGGTGGTGATTATGCCAGCTTTCCCATGCGATTGGGCGATCCGGCCCAATGCGCCGCCCGGTGCGAGCGGGATGCCCGCTGCCGGGCCTGGGCCTTTTCATATCCCGCAACGGAGAATGCCAACGCGGTTTGCTGGCTCAAATCCAAGGTCATGCCACGCTTCGAGGCGGCGTGCTGCGCCTCCGGCGTGCGCGGAACCGGCGTTATCGAGCCCAAGAGCGGAGCAACCGAGTTCGGCGTCGACCGCAACGGCGGCGACTACCGTCACTTCGAAGTTCCGGACGACTCCAGTGGCAAAAGCTGCGAAGCCGCCTGCGAAGGGGAGGATGCGTGTCGTGCCTGGACTTATGTCCGGCCGGGCTATGTCGGGTCTTCCGCGGTTTGCTATCTCAAGAACCGCATCACCCGGCCGGCACGCAAGCCGTGCTGTATTTCCGGCGTGGTGCGGTAGGTTGGAACTTCAACGACGCCCGCATATCTGCCCGTTCGGGTCGGTGAGGCAATCCGGGCGGCAGCGACTCTTGGAGGCATCTATGATGAGACCTGTCCTGTTCGTTTCGGCGTTCGCGTTGATGACGAGCGCCGCCGTCGCGCACCATGGCTGGGGCAGTTACGATGCGGTCAAGCCGATTACCGTCGCCGGTCCGATCGTGACCTCGAAATTCGAGAATCCGCACGCCACGATCACTGTGCAGGCAAGCGACAAGGTCTGGACGGTGACGCTCGCGCCTACATCGCGCATGACGAGCCGCGGAGCGACGGAAAAAGTCGTCGCCGTCGGGCAGAACGTGTCAGCCTATGGATATCCCTCGACGGTCCAAACGGACGAGATGCGGGCTGAGCGGATCACGGTCAACGGCAAGACCTACGAGATGCGCTGATGACCGAGGCGGCGCCGGCGCTCTTCGTGGCGCTCGAGCAGTCGGGCTTCGCCGCGAGCATCCGCCAGTCCACATGGCTCTACCCGGCGGCCAATATCGGGCACATCGTCTCGCTTACCTTTTTCGCTGGCGCGATAGCGGTGATGGACGTGCGCCTGCTTGGAGGCTTGGCCGCGACCGCGCCCGCACGCCTGCTCGCGCGGGCGCGCAACTTTGCTTTCGCGGCGCTTGCGGGCATGGCAATGACCGGCGCTGTGCTGTTCTCGGCCGAGGCGAGCCATCTCGCCGTCAATCGGGCATTCCAGCTCAAGGCTGTTCTGGTCGCCGCAGGTCTAGTCAATATCGCCGTCTACGAGCTCTGGGCGAGACGTGCAGTCGAGCGCCTTCAACCCGGGGCCCCGATGCCGGCGCGCGCCAAAATCGCAGGACTGCTTTCGCTCGGCATCTGGGTGGCCGTCGCCGCCTGCGGACGGAGCATCGCCTATTTCTAGAACCCAGGCTGCGAACCGCTTTATCCCGTCCCGCCGACGGTGATGCAATCCATGCGCAGGGTAGGTTGACCGACGCCGACCGGCACGCCTTGGCCATTCTTGCCGCAGGTGCCAATGCCGGGGTCGAGTTCGAAATCGTTGCCGATCATACCAATGCGGTTGAGGTCGGTCGGACCGTTGCCGATCAGCATGGCACCCTTGAGCGGCTGAGCGAGCTTCCCATTCTCGATCTTGTAGGCCTCGGTGACCTGGAACACGTATTTGCCCGAGGTAATGTCGACCTGACCCCCGCCGAAGTTGACGGCATAGATGCCGTTCTTGACCGAGGCAATGATCTCGCCCGGCAGGTGGCCGCCCGCGAGCATGTAAGTATTGGTCATGCGCGGCATTGGCAGATGGGCATAGCCTTGCCGTCGACCATTCCCGGTGGGCCTCATGCCCATGAGGCGCGCGTTCTGGCGGTCTTGCATGTAGCCGACCAGAATGCCGTCCTCGATCAGCACCGTGCGACCGGTCGGCGTGCCTTCGTCATCGATCGAGAGCGACCCGCGCCGCTGCGCAAGCGTGCCGTCGTCGACCACGGTCACGCCTTTCGAGGCGACGCGCTGTCCCATCAGGCCGGCGAATGCAGAGGTCTTCTTACGGTTGAAATCGCCTTCGAGGCCGTGACCCACGGCCTCGTGCAGCATGATGCCCGGCCAGCCGGGGGCAAGGACCACGTCCATCTCGCCCGCCGGGGCCGGAATGGCCTCGAGATTGACCAGCGCTTGGCGCACGGCTCGGTCGGCGGCGTCTTGCCAGGCATCCGTTGCGAGGAAACGGGAGAAACTCTCCCGTCCCCCGTAGCCGTGACTGCCTGCTTCCTGCCTATCACCCTGGCCGACGACCACCGAGACATTCACACGCACCAGTGGCCGCACGTCCCGGTAGATCTCGCCCTCCCCACGCAGGATTTCGATCAATTGCCATGTCGCGCCGAGTGAGACCGAAACCTGGCGCACGCGCGGGTCCCGCCCTCGGGCGTAGGAATCAATGGACTCCAGCAGCCGCACCTTGGTTTCGAAGGACGGCGCGCCGAGCGGGTTGTCGTCGCCATAGAGGCGGACATTGGTGCGCCCCGGCGCCTCGGCATAGCGACCGCTATAGCCGCCCTTCACCGCGCGCACGGCCTCCGCTGCGCGCGCGAACGCTGCCTCCGACAGATCGGAGGAATGGGCATAACCCACGGCCTCGTCCTTGACCGCGCGCAGTCCAAACCCCTGGTCGGTGTTGTAGGTCGCTTGCTTGAGCCGCCCGTTGTCGAAGACGAGCATCTCCGACTGCGCATATTCGAGATAGAGTTCACCGTCATCCGCGCCTTCGAGGCCGCGAGCGAGATGTCGGCGCGCGGCCTGATGGTCGAGGCCAGCGCGGTCGAGAAGCGAGACGGTGGCTAAGGTCATGCTGGGATCCGCATTCGCACGGTCCAGCCAAAGATAAGCGCACTCACCCCAAGTTGCGAGGTGGCCAGGATCCTATCCGGCGCGCGCGCCGGCCCCTTACGGCAGCTTGTCGTAGCCTTCGCCGAAGCCCTTGAGGCTCATGGGAAAGCCGATCCCTTCCTCGGGCGTCTGGAAAATGATGAATGTCGCGGTCTGCCCGGTACGCAGCTGCTTGACGAGGTTGTCGTCCATGACCACCTCGGCAACGCAACCGTTGGGCAGGCAGCGGACGAAACCGGCGCGACCGACGTCGGCCTGGTCGATCTTAAGCCCCAGGCCTGAGGGAAGCAGCACCCCCACAGGGGCAACCACGCGCATGAGACGGCTCTTCTGATCGGCGGTTTTGAGCACGATCACTGTAAGCCCGACGTTGGCGCGATCTTCGGCGGTGACGCTCTGAATCAGCGCGCATTGCTCGCCTTGCGAGCCTGGCGGCGTATCGCAGCGGACCTGCCAATCATTGTGGACCGACTTAACGGCGCCCTGCGCTGTCGCGGGTCCGCCTGTGCCGGCCAAGGCTGCGAATGCCAGGATCGTGAGTACGAAAAATGATCTCATCGTGAGAAAAAGCAGTGTCGGGGTGAGTGAACCCATAATGTCGGTCCCTCGAATGCTGTGCGCGCTCCTATGCCGAGCCGGCCAAATAGACCCCTCCGACCATGGTCGGCCCTGCCTGTCTTGAATCAGTAAAACAGCGCATTGTGGCCGAGAAAGGGTCGAACGGCGGCGGCTGGGGCCGGGGCGATCGGCGGGCATTTCATCGCATGGGAGCCATGAAGGGGTGCATTGCGATGGCGCCGGAATTGTGATTTGAGAAGCCAGGATTCCCCTGAGGTCCCGCGCGGAGCCGACCGAGGAGCGCCCCGCTTCATGCGGGCGCGGCTCCGAGCGCCCTAGCGCGCCTGAGCCTCTCATGCGAAGGAGCAATGATGTCGCCGCTCAACCGAATAATTCTATTGGCGGGGATGATGAGCGCCATGCTGGCGGCAGGGGAGCCTGCTCTGGCGGGGCTCGGGCAGCCCTCGCCGTGGCAGTTGGGGCTGCAGGAATCGGCATCTCCGGTGATGACCGACATCATCTGGTTCCACGATTTCTTGCTCTACATCATCACCGGCATTGCCGGCTTCGTGCTCGCCTTGCTGATCGTGGTCGTGGTGCGGTTCAATGCGCGCGCCAATCCGATTCCATGGCGGACCACGCACAACACCCTGATCGAGATCGCGTGGACGCTCATCCCCATCATGATCCTGATGTTTATCGCCGTGCCTTCGTTCAAGCTCCTGTTCCTTCAACTCAACGTGCCGGCCGCCGATCTGACGGTGAAGGCGACCGGCAAACAGTGGTACTGGAGTTACAGCTACCCGGACAACGGGGAGTTCGAGTTCGATTCGTTGATGCTCAAAGATGCAGAGCGCAAGGAGGGCCAGCCGCGCCTGCTCGCCGTTGACAACGAAATGGTGGTACCGGTCAACAAAACTGTCCATGTGATCACCACCGGTGCGGACGTCATCCACTCGTTCGCGGTACCATCGTTCGGCATCAAGATCGACGCGGTTCCCGGGCGCATCAACGAGACTTGGTTCACGGCGACCAAGGAAGGTATCTATTATGGTCAGTGCTCGGAACTGTGCGGCAAGGATCACGCTTTCATGCCGATCGCGGTTCGCGTCGTGAACGAGCAGGCTTTCTCCGCCTGGATCGAGGAGGCCAAGAAGAAATACGCCCACAATCAGACGCTGCCGTCGACCACGGTCGCGGCGGCGCAACCACTGCCGCAGTGATGCCCCGGGGGCGGGGGTCTGCGCGGACGGCAATCCGAAGGACCTAAGTCATGGATACGATCGCGAAAGCTCACGGCGAGGACCAGCACGATCATCCCCATGGTTGGCGGCGCTATCTCTATTCGACCAACCACAAGGACATCGGCACGATGTACCTCGTATTCGCACTGCTCGGCGGATTGGTGGGCGGAGTGCTGTCGATCGGCATGCGGCTCGAACTGATGCATCCTGGGCTGCAGTTTTTCCACGACGCGCACATGTTCAACGTGTTCACGACGGCGCACGGCCTGATCATGATCTTCTTCATGGTCATGCCGGCGATGATCGGCGGGTTCGGCAACTGGATGGTACCGCTGATGATCGGCGCGCCCGACATGGCGTTTCCGCGGATGAACAACATTTCGTTTTGGCTGCTGCCGGCATCCTTCACGCTGTTGATCATCTCGCTGTTTGTGGAGGGCGAGCCCGGTGCGCCGGGCGTGGCCGCGGGATGGACGATCTATGCGCCCCTCTCGACCACCGGCCATCCGGGGCCAGCGGTCGATTTCGCCATCCTGTCGCTGCACCTTGCCGGTGCATCGTCGATCCTCGGTGCGATCAATTTCATCACGACGATCTTTAATATGCGTGCTCCGGGAATGACGATGCACAAGATGCCGTTGTTCGTCTGGTCGCAGCTGGTGACGGTATTCCTTATTCTGCTCGCGATGCCGGTGCTCGCTGGCGCCATCACCATGCTGCTCACCGACCGCAACTTCGGAACCACCTTCTTCACTCCCAGTGGCGGCGGCGACCCTCTCCTGTTCCAGCACCTGTTCTGGTTCTTCGGACATCCCGAGGTCTACATCCTGATCGTGCCCGGCTTCGGGATCGTCAGTCAGATCGTGGCGACGTTCGCGAGAAAACCGGTGTTCGGCTATCTCGGTATGGCCTACGCCATGGTGGCGATCGGCGGAATCGGATTCGTTGTTTGGGCGCACCACATGTACACCGTCGGCATGTCGACCGCGGTGCAAGCGTATTTCGTGGTCGCCACCATGGTGATCGCCGTCCCAACCGGCGTGAAGATTTTTTCGTGGATCGCTACCATGTGGGGCGGCTCGCTCGAGTTCAAGACGCCGATGCTGTGGGCGATCGGCTTCATATTTCTGTTCACGGTCGGCGGCGTGACCGGCGTGGTGCTCGCCAATGCCGGTGTTGATCGTTCGCTGCAAGACACCTATTACGTGGTGGCGCATTTCCATTACGTGCTTTCGCTGGGCGCCGTCTTCACCATCTTCGCCGGATGGTATTACTGGTTCCCGAAAATGTCCGGCTACATGTATTCCGAGCCGATCGGCAAGTTGCACTTCTGGCTCACCTTCATTGGGGTCAACATCGTTTTCTTTCCTCAGCACTTCCTTGGGCTCTCCGGCATGCCGCGCCGCGTTGCCGACTACCCCGACGCTTTCGCCGGCTGGAACCTGGTCTCCTCGATCGGCTCTTATATTTCGGGAGTCGGCGCGCTGGTGTTCTTCTTCGGCGTGGCCCATGCCTTCATGCGCAAGGAGCAGGCGGCGGACAACCCGTGGGGTGCGGGCGCGACCACGCTCGAATGGACGCTGCCCTCGCCACCACCGTTCCACCAATATAACGAGTTGCCGTTGATCAAGTGATGAGCTGCAGTCGACGTATGTCCGGTCTTCAATCGAGAGCGCGGGATCGATGTCATCGCTGAGTGAGGGTGCACAGTTTGCGGGACGTAGGATGGCTCCGCTCGCCTGCGAGCCGAGCATTGCCACCGTCACGGATTACCTGGCGTTGATGAAGCCCCGCGTCATGTCGCTCGTGGTGTTCACCGCGCTGGTGAGCATCATGATCGCGCCGGGACACATCCATCCGATGATCGGCTTCACGGCGCTCCTGTGCATCGCGGTCGGCGCCGGGGCGGCGGGTGCGCTCAACATGTGGTACGACGCAGACATCGATGCTCTGATGAGCCGAACCTCGAGCCGTCCAATTCCACGCGGGCGCATCGCCCCCGGCGAGGCGCTCGCCTTCGGCATCGTGCTCGCTGCATTCGCCGTGGCCGTGCTGGGCCTCCTAGTGAATTGGCTTGCGGCGGCGTTGCTTGCCTTCACGATCTTTTTTTACGTCGTTGTCTACACGGCATGGCTCAAGCGATGGACTCCGCAGAACATCGTGATCGGCGGCGCCGCCGGCTCGCTGCCTCCCGTCATCGGCTGGGCTGCAACGACCGGCGGTCTGGCGGTTGAGCCGTGTCTTCTGTTCCTCATTATCTTCTTCTGGACACCACCGCATTTCTGGGCATTGTCGCTTGTTCGTGTCGACGACTATGCCCGTGCTCGACTTCCCATGCTCCCCGTAGTTGCTGGAGTAGAGGAAACACGACGGCAGATCCTGTGTTATTCGCTCGCCCTCGTGCCTATCGGCGCAACGCCATGGCTTTTTGGCTATGCACATGCCCTCTATGGGTTGACCGCGCTCGGTGCCGGGGCACTGATGGTCATGTTCGCGTGGCGCGTATGCAAACAACGCGAAGGCGAGCGCACCAACCGCGCGGCGCATCAGCTTTTCGCATTTTCAATTCTTTACCTATTCATCCTGTTTGCGGTGCTGCTGATCGACGCGCGCGTGGTGGGTTAGACGCTTGATGGTGATGGCATGGAGGAGAAGCCACAGCGGATCGTTCTCAGCGAGGAACAGAGGCGCACTCGGCGGGCGCGGTCGATCGCGATTGCGCTCGCGCTTGCCGCGCTGGTGATACTGTTCTATGTCGTCACGCTCGTGAAAGGACCTGCGGTGCTGAACCGGCCGTTGTAATTGTCATGGGTATGCCAAAAATCTCCTCGCAACGGCGCCGCGATGTTCTTGTCGCGGGCGCATGCGGGGTTTTCGTTGCGGCGATGGTCGGCGCCGCCTACGCGGCTGTACCGCTCTACAACTGGTTCTGTCGAACCACCGGCTTTGGCGGCACACCCCAGGTCGCCACCGCCGCTCCGTCTGATATTCTGGGCCGCAAGCTCAAGGTGCGTTTCGACGCCAACGTCGCCGGCGGCCTCCCCTGGCGCTTCGAGCCGGAGCAGAGTTTGATCGAGGTCAAAGTCGGCGAGGTAGTGACGGTCAGCTATCGCGTCGTCAACAAATCGGCGCGCGAGACGGTAGGAATTGCCTCCTACAACGTCTCGCCGCCCACCGCCGGTGCGTATTTCTCGAAAATCAACTGTTTCTGCTTTACCGATCAGCGGCTCAAGGCTGGCGAAACACGCGATATGGCGGTGGTCTTCTTCGTCGCCCCGGACATCGTGAAGGATTCGGAGCAGGATCGTCTCGAGACTATCACGCTCTCCTACACCATGTATCCGGCGCGCCAAGCTGAGCCAGCGCGAGGAGACAACGGTGCAGCGCTTGCGGCCGGACGAAGCTGAAACTGCGAAAAGGAAACGAGCGCCGTAGCTGCTCGCCGCGACATGGAGACGCTCAAGATGGCCGAAGCTCACGCCAAGCCGCACCATGACTACCATCTGGTCGCGCCGAGCCCTTGGCCTGCGGTTGGCGCGGTGTCGGCATTTGTGACGGCATTCGGCGGCATCACCTGGATGCACCACATGTTCGCGGCCGCGCCCTACATCTTCGGCGTCGGCGTGATCGGCATCGCCTACACGATGATCGGGTGGTGGACTGACGTTGCCCGTGAAGCCACCTATGAGGGATATCACACGCGGGTCGTCCAGATCTCCCACCGCTACGGCATGATTCTATTCATCGCCTCCGAGGTGATGTTCTTCGTGGCGTGGTTCTGGGCCTATTTCAACAGCGCGCTGTTCCCGGCCGACGTGCAGCAGCTCACGCGCGAGCAGCTGTTCGGCGGAGTGTGGCCGCCAAAGGGAATCGAGACGTTCGACCCCTGGCACCTGCCCCTGCTCAACACACTAATCCTGCTTACCTCCGGCACGACGGCGACTTGGGCCCATCACGCGCTTCTGGAGAACGATCGGCAAGGGCTCAAGTGGGGTCTGATTCTCACCATCGCGCTTGGATTGGCATTCACCTGCGTTCAGGCGTACGAGTACAGCCACGCCGGGTTTAATTTCAGTGGCAACGTCTACGGCGCCACATTCTTTATGGCGACTGGCTTCCATGGCGCGCATGTGATCATCGGCTCGACCTTTCTGATCGTCTGTCTGCTTCGCGCTTATCTCGGACACTTTACGCCCACGCAGCATCTCGGTTTTGAATTCGCCGCCTGGTATTGGCATTTCGTCGATGTCGTGTGGATCTTCTTGTTTTCCTGCATTTACGTGTGGGGCTCGGGCGGAGCGAACGTGGCACATGCCGCCGGACATTAGCCACGCGTCAGCGCAACATGGAGCCCGTTTTATCATCTAGTTGGCTCGCGCCCCGAGCGTTGAGGCGGATCCGCCTCTAAAGGTGGCCAGGGCGGCCGCTTCTGCGGCTGGCCGACATAGGCGCTGATGCCGGGCCGACTCGATTTAGCCGCGCCGGCATTCCGATTTGGTGTGACGGCCGCTGAGAAACGAGAGGTCGGCTATGGCGGGGTATGATGCGATCATCATCGGCACGGGACAGGCTGGGCCGGCTTTGGCGCGGCGGCTGGTTGCCGCGGACTGGAAGGTCGCTGTCATCGAGCGGAAGTTTTTCGGGGGTACCTGCGTCAACACCGGCTGTACGCCGACCAAGGCCTTGGTCGCGAGTGCCTATGCGGCGTACCTCGCGCGTCGCTCCGCCGACTACGGCGTGACCATCGGCGGTCCGGTCGGCATGGATATGAAGGCGGTGAAGGCGCGCAAGGACGCCATTTCGCTCCCGTCGCGCCGGGGCGTCGAGCGATCGTTGAAGCAACTGAAAGGATGCACGGTGCTGGAAGGTCACGGCCACTTCGTCGGGCCGAAGCACGTGCAAGTCGGTGATGAGGCTCTCACCGCCGACAAGATCTTCATCAACGTGGGCGGCAGGGCGGTGATACCGCCGATCCGCGGGCTCGACCAAGTCTCTTACCTCACCAACAGCTCCATGATGGATGTGGATTTTCTGCCCCCGCACCTCATCGTGCTCGGCGGGAGCTATGTGGGGCTGGAATTTGCGCAAACGTATCGGCGTTTTGGAAGCGAGGTCACGGTCGTCGAGCTTGCGCCGCATCTGATCGCCCGCGAGGACGAGGATGTCTCGCGCGCCGTTGCCGAAATCCTCAAGGAGGAAAATATCGACGTTCGGCTCAACAGCAAGGTGGTCGCGGTGGGCAAACACGGCAACGACATCGCTGTCACCATAGAGAGTGGAGGAGCAGAGTCGCGGATCGTTGGTTCTCACCTCTTGCTCGCGATCGGGCGGCGGCCGAATACGGATGATCTCGGTCTCGACAAGGCAGGCGTTGCCACCGATTCCCGCGGCTACATCGAAGTCGACGAGGAGCTGCGCACGAATGTCCCCGGGATCTGGGCGTTAGGCGATTGCAACGGAAAAGGCGCCTTTACTCACACATCCTGGAACGATTTCGAGATTGTCGCGGCTAACCTTCTCGATAACGAGCCACGGCGCGTCAGCGATCGTATTGCCGCTTACGCGCTATACACGGATCCGCCGCTCGGCCGCGCCGGCATGACCGAGAAGGAGGTGCGCAAAACCGGCCGACCGGCGCTGATCGCAACCATAGCCATGGAAGACGTGAGCCGAGCATTCGAGAAAGGCGAGACGAAAGGTTTCATGAAGATTTTGGTCGACAAGGAGACGAAGCAAATACTCGGGGCTTCGCTTCTGGGGCTTTCCGGCGACGAGGCGATTCACTGCATCCTGGACATCATGTATGCCAAGGCGCCATACACCGTTCTGCAGAGGGCCATGCACATTCATCCGACGGTCTCCGAGTTCATCCCTACGATGTTGGGTGACCTCAGGCCGTTGTCGTGAGCGCAAGCAGGATGGATGCTGCGATACTTGCGACTCAGAGCATGGGGCGCCATTTACCGGGCAGTTCCTTCCAGGTCGGCGTTCCAAGTGACGGATCATCCTGAAGCACCCTCTTCACCTCTCGCATCGGGACTCATGGGCCGCTGTCCGCGTTGCGGCAAGGGTCTTCTGTTCCAGGGATTTCTTGCATTGCGTCCGCGCTGCGAGCGGTGCGGTCTCGATTTCTCGTTTGCCGACGCCGCTGACGGGCCCGCGTTTTTCGTCATGTTGCTTGCCGGCTTCATCGTCGCCGGCTCGGCTCTAGTAGTGGAAGTCCTTTACGCACCACCCTATTGGGTGCACGCGCTTCTGTGGGGACCGCTGATCCTCATCACGACGTTGTTGCCATTGCGCCCGGTCAAAGGACTTCTGATCGCGCTGCAATATCACCACAAGGCCGCCGAAAGCCGGTTTACCGGCGGCGGAGCGCCGTGAACGCTGCATCAGCATGGCGGGGATCGGGGTTTGCCGTGCCGGCGGTGTTCGCGCTGGTGGCGGTCGTAATCTTCATCGGGCTCGGCAGTTGGCAGCTTCAGCGCAAGGCCTGGAAGGAGGCGCTGATCGAAAGCCTTGAACAGCGCCTTTCCGCACCGCCGGTCGATCTGCCGCCACGGGAGCGCTGGGCAACGCTTGATCCAGACGACGACGAGTTCCGGCACGTGAGGTTCTCCGCCGCGTTGCTGTCTGGCGCCGACGCGCTCGTTTATACCAGCGGCTCGGCCTTACGCAGCGATGTTTCCGGGGCCGGCTATTGGGTATTCGCGCCGGCCCGGCTCCCGGCAGGCGGCCTTGTCGTGGTAAATCGCGGCTTCGTGCCGCAGGGATGGCAGGATCCGGCAATCCGTGACGCCGGCAGCACGCCGGCCAACGCCGAGTTGGTTGGCGTCATGCGCTGGCCGGAATCCCGCGGCGCCTTCTCACCAAAAGATGATCCTGGCCACAATCTTTGGTTCGTGCGGGACCCGGTCGCAATTGCAGCCGCCAAGGGCTGGGGCGACATCGCACCGTTCTACATCGAATTGGAAAGCCCGCAGCCAGCCAACGGACTGCCCCGCGCCGGCCGTCTCAGGGCGAACTTGCGCAACGAGCACTTCCAATATGCGATTACTTGGTACGGCCTGGCATTGGTGGTGGTCACCATGTTCGTGTTTTGGGTCAGAGGCCGAGCGGGACGCGCGGCATAAGCGGCATGAGGGCGCTTTCCTTGTGGAGGCGCCGTCTTCCCACTATGTTTGCAGCCGTTGCTTTCCGGAGCCTGACCTCGTTCCGAGAAAACCAACGAAGTCAATATGTTACCTCGTGTGTCCGCCCGGCCGCAAAAGCCGTGCGCAACGGCGATCTTGGCCTCGAAACGGAGCCCGCGGCGCGTGCATTACCTTTCCACCCGAGGCGAGGCCCCGACCCTCGGTTTTGCCGAGGCGATGCTGGCAGGGCTTGCCCGCGACGGCGGCCTTTACGTGCCCACTGCTTGGCCGCGGCTCGATGCCGAGACCATCGCCGGGTTTGCCGGCCGGCCTTATGCCGAAGTCGCGGTGGAGGTCATCCGGCCTTTTGTCGGCGATGCCATCCCCGACACCGATCTCGCCCGCATGACGCGCGAGGCTTATGGCAGGTTTCATCATCCGGCGGTCGCGCCACTCGTGCAGTTCGGCATGAGCGATTTCATCCTTGAACTGTTTCACGGGCCCACGCTCGCGTTCAAGGATTTGGCTATGCAGCTGCTCGGCCGGCTCATGGACGAGGTGCTCACGGCGCGAGGCGAGCGCACCACCATCATCGTGGCCACGTCCGGGGACACCGGTGGGGCCGCGGTCGAGGCATTTCGCGGCCGCGCACGAGCGGATCTTTTCGTGCTGTTCCCGCACGGGCGCATTTCCGACGTGCAGCGGAGGATGATGACGACGGTGGGCGACGACAATGTCCACACGCTGGCAATCGAGGGGACATTTGACGATTGCCAGGCGATGGTGAAGGGCATGTTCAACCACCAAGCTTTTCGCGATCAGGTGCGACTCTCGGGTGTGAATTCGATCAACTGGGCGCGCATCGTCGCGCAGGTGGTGTACTATTTCACCGCCGCCGTTGCGCTCGGCTCTCCGCGCCGCAAAATAGCCTTCACCGTTCCGACCGGCAATTTCGGCGACGTCTACGCGGGCTATGTCGCGCTCTGTATGGGGCTGCCTATTGATCGCTTGACGGTCGCCACCAACGTCAACGACATCCTCGCGCGCACGATCGCCACCGGTACATACGAGCTGCGCGAGGTCGTGCCCACCTCGTCACCGTCAATGGACATCCAGGTCGCGTCGAATTTCGAGCGCCTCTTGTTCGACATTCATAGTCGCGACGGCCGGGTGGTGCGCGCGCTGATGGCCTCCCTCGCTCAATCGGGCCGGTTTGCGCTCTCGGCGTCCGCGCTCTCGGCGCTGCGCGTGGTGTTTTCCGCCGACCGGGCGGACGAGGAAGAAACCGCGGCAACTATTCGCACCTTGCTGCGCGAGACCGGGCACCTTGTCGACCCCCATACGGCAGTGGGCATTGCGGTCGCCGAAAAGGAAATCCGCGATCAATCGATTCCGATGATCGTGCTCGGTACCGCTCACCCGGCCAAATTTCCCGATGCCGTAGAGGCGGCTAGCGGCGTGCGCCCGCAGCTGCCCGAATGGCTCGCCGACCTCGATCGCCGGCCGGAGCGCGTCATCCGGATGCCAGTCGACCAGAGGGCCATCGAGCACCATATTGTCTCGGTCAGTCGCGCCGCACACGAAGGAGCCGCTGCATGAGCGTCGAAGTTACGCGTCTTCCAACCGGGCTTGTGGTGGTGACCGACGCGATGCCGCATTTGGAGACTGCTGCGCTTGGCGTCTGGGTCGGCTCCGGCAGCCGCGACGAGCAGCCGGACGAGCATGGCATCTCGCATCTGCTCGAGCACATGGCATTCAAGGGAACCTCGCGCCGCACGGCCCGGCAAATTGCCGAGGAGATAGAGGCGGTGGGCGGCGACCTTAACGCGGCCACCTCGGTCGAGACGACTGCCTACTATGCACGCGTTCTGCGGGCCGACGTGCCGCTCGCGCTGGATGTGCTGTCCGATATCCTTGCCGATCCCACTTTCGACCCCGAGGAGCTACGGCGCGAGCAGAATGTCATCGTGCAGGAGATTGGGGCGTCCGAGGACGCGCCGGACGATCTCATCTGGGACAAGCTGCAAGAAATCGCCTTCCCCGGTCAGCCGATTGGCCGCTCCATCCTCGGCACGCCGGCGACCGTGCGATCGTTCGATCGCTCGCGTCTAGCGACTTATTTGCGACGTAACTATCGCGGTCCCGACATGCTCGTTGTAGCGGCAGGCGCGGTTGAGCATCGAGCCGTGGTGGCGGAAGTGGAACGCCGATTCGCGACTTTCGCCGGGCCGGGACCCGTTACGCCTGAACCAGCACGCTTCATTGGAGGCTCTCGCATCGAGACGCGCGATCTCGAACAAGTTCACATCGCGCTCGCAATGCATGGATTGCCGCATCGTGATCCAAACCTTCCTAGTCTACAGGTTTTCACGAACGTGCTCGGCGGAGGCATGTCCTCACGCTTGTTCCAGGAGGTGCGCGAGCAGCGCGGCCTCTGCTACGCAATCTATGCCTTCCATGCACCCTATTCGGACGTCGGAATGTTTGGCCTGTACGCCGGAACGGATGCCGCCGATCTCGCCGAGTTGATGCACGTCGTGGTCGGCGAGATAAATGCTGCCGCCGAAACCATCAACGAGGCGGAAGTCGCCCGCGCGAAGGCGCAAATGAAGGCCGGATTGCTGATGGCCCTCGAGAGCTCGACCGCCCGCGCCGAGCAACTCGCGCGCCAGCTTTTGAATTGGGGCCGTCCCGTTCCGCTCCAGGAGCTGGTCGAAAAAATTGAGGCCGTGACGGTCAAGAGCGCTCGCGCTGCTGGGCGCGCCCTGATTGCGCGTGGTCGGCCCGCCATAGCCGCGCTCGGTCCCGGTCCCGGACTTGAAAGTGCCGCCATGATCGCCGACAGTCTCGCTCGCCGGGCAGCGTGAAGTCTGATGACGGATGAATGAGTCCAACAGCGGCGTTCCGCTGTGGCTCCTGCGTCTGCTTACGGTCTGGTTGCTGATCATTATGGCATTCTTCCGCACTGTCAGCCTGGCCGATCAGATGCCCGCCGTCGCCGGCGACGGCGTCGTGCTACGGACCCCGCAGATGTCCGACTGGGGCGAATGGACGGCGTTGCGGGAAGCAAGTCGCGATTTCCTCACGCCGTGGGAGCCGACGTGGCCCGCCGACGATCTCACGCGCGCGTCCTTTCGCCGGCGCATCAGGCGCTATTCCGAAGACCAGCGTAACGACCTCGCCTACGCCTTCTTCATTTTCCGCGAGCATGACGACGTATTGCTAGGCGGATTGACGCTCGCCAACATTCGCCGGGGCTGTGCCCAGGCGGCGAGCCTCGGGTACTGGATCGGAGCACCGTTCGCGCGCCAAGGTCATATGACGGCCGCAGTGAATGCCATCGTCCCCTTCGCATTCGGGACGCTGAGGCTTCACCGCATCGAAGCCGCCTGCATTCCCGCCAATGTTGCGTCGGTCAGGCTCCTGGAGAAAACGGGTTTCGGGCGCGAGGGCTTTGCCCGCCAATACCTGTGCATCGATGGCATCTGGCAGGATCACCTGCTGTTCGCCCGTCTCAAGGACGACTAGCCGCGTTCGGTCGGCCTTGGGGCCGCCATGAATTGGTTGATATAAGCTTCAAAAAAGCGGGGTTTTGTCAAAAAGCTGAGTGAATTCAATGGGCCGGGGAAGTGACCGGGAGCAAACGCGCGGCCGGTGCGGCGCCGCGGCGCTGGTTGTGAGTGCCGCACTGCTGTCCGGCTGCTCGCTCGCTTCGAGCGTGGGCTCGTCCGATGACTCGCCCTCATTTACCAGCCGGTTCACGAGCTTGTTCTCCGGTGCGACGCCAGGCGTCACTCAGCCGCATTCGCCAACGCCGACGGCGCCCGAGGTTGAATGCCCTGGAGTCGATATTCGCACTGGCGCTTCGACCATGAATGTCGCCGCCAAGACCGCCGATGCGACCGCCGGGGATTTGCGCTACCAGTTTTCGTTCGGCCAAACCGCCCGCGAATGCGCGGTGCAGGGCGCCAACCTGAGCATTAAGGTAGGTGTTCAGGGCCGCGTCATACTCGGACCGATGGGCGGGCCGGGGCAAGTCGACGTTCCCCTGCGCTATGCGGTCGTGCGCGAGGGACCGCAGCCGAAGACCGTCACCACAAAGTTCAAACGGATTTCGGTCATCGTTCCGCCGGCCCAGACACACGTTCAGTTCGTCGATATCGAGGAGGGCCTGACGTTTCCGTTGCCATCACGGTCGGAACTCGACGCTTATGTCGTTTACGTCGGCTTTGACGAAATCGGCGACAAGAACGAGAAGAAGCCGCCGAAGACAGCGAAAAAGACCACAACACGGCAGTAATAGAAGGGCGGTGGTGCTACCTACCATCCACGGAGCGCAACAACGGCGCTCTTTAGATGTCGCAGGTCGGCGACAATCATCCGCGCTCCCGCGGATTTGAGCTCCTCGCCGAGCGGGAAGCCCGCATGGCTCGCGCCGACAAACCCGATCGCCGTCATATCAGCCGCTGTGGCCGCGGTCACACCAGCCGCAGAGTCCTCGACCACGATACAGTCGGCCGGCTGCACGCCCATCCGTGCTGCCGCGTGCAAGAATAGATCGGGCGCAGGCTTGCCGTTCGGCACATCGCTTGCGGAAAAGACAAATTTGAAGAACCTCGCCAAACCTGTGGTTTCCAGGCTGGCTCGGATCCGCTCGGGGGGCGAGGACGATGCCACACATTTCGGTCCCCGCAGCCAGGTGAGCGCATAGGCTGCATGCGCAATAGCGCGCAGATCGGCGCGCAGCCGCTTCACGGTTGCCTTCGCAACGGTCGTGCCAAAATTCGCCGGCAGTTTACGCTGGCTAATCTTTTCAATCGAGGCAAACACGTCCGCTGGGCGGCGCCCGGACAAATAGCGGATCATGAGTTCGGGCGTGACCGCAATCCCCGCGCGCGCGAGTTCGTCTGCGGCCACTTCGGCAGCGATTTGTTCGCTATCGACCAGCACACCGTTGCAATCAAAGATGATCACCGGGAGCCTCTCATTAGCGCGTTACGGGGCGCGCGCAGGCCTGACATGCTGCTCGACGAATCGGAACTCAAGAAATTAGGAATTGCGGCCGTGGCAAAAGTCGGGCGCTGTGCGGCCCGAAAATCGTTTTTGCACAGGTTGTTGACTGCCGGCCCGAACCTGCCGAGAAAGGGACCTAATTCAGCTTGGCCTTGAAATCGGCGATGCCTTTGGCCAGAAGGTCGTCCGCCACCTTGTCTTTGACGGTGCGGTTGAGGATCGTCTCCGCTGCCGCGATCGCGACCTCGGCTGCGGCAGAGCGCACGTCCGCCAGCGCCTGAGCTTCGGCCTGGGCGATCTTGTTTTCCGCCATCTTGGTGTGCCGCGCGATGAAATCTTCGATTTTGGCCTCGGCTTCCGCGGCGAGACGCTCAGCTTCGCCCTTGGCGCTGGCGACAATCGTCTCTGCCTCGCGCTCGGCTTCCTGCTGCTTGCGTCGGTAGCTGGCAAGCAGGGCCTCGGCTTCCGCCTTGAGCCTACGCGCCTCATCGAGCTCCGACCTAATGCGCTCCCGCCGCTGGTCGATACCCTTGAGCAAGCGGGTATGGGCCCCGACATAGCCGAGCACGCCGACAAAGACGACGAAGGCGACGGCGACCCAGAACTCGGCTTCAAACATCGATTTCCTCAGTGCTTCATGGCATTGCTGACGGCCTGACCGACCTCTTCGGTTGCCGGCGCGATGCCCGTCAGCCGCTCGACAATGGCGCCCGCAGCCTCGCCGGCAATAGTGCGCACATTGGCCAGCGCTGCCGATCGGGTCCCGGCGATGGTCTTCTCTGCTTCCGCGATACGGGCGTTAAGCTTCGTGTCGACTTCCTTGCGACGGGCCTCCGCTGCCGCCGCCGCCTTTGCCCGCGTCTCGCTGGCGAGCGCTTGCGCCCGCGCGCGCGCTTCCGCCAACGCCTTCTCGTGGGCCGCAATTGCGGCATCCGAAGCGTCTTTGAAGCGCTGCGCCTCGGCAAGATCTTCTTCGATGCGCTGGCGGCGCGCCTCAAGGATCGAGCCGACGCGCGGCAGCGCAATTCGCGACATCAAGAGATAAAGCGCAACGAAGATGAGCGCCAACCACAGCAGCTGAGAGGCGAAGGTCTCGGCATTGAACGGTGGAAACCCGCTACCGTGCTCGCTTGCCGGAACCTCGACGGTCCCTACCGGCTCTGCACTACTTTGGGCCATAGCTGTCTCCATGGGCTGTGCCGCGGTCGGCTAGCGCGCAGGGGTCCGGTACTTGGGTCAGCCGAGGGCAAACAGCAGAAGCAGCGCAATCAGCAGCGAGAAGATGCCGAGCGCCTCAGTAATGGCGAAACCGAAAATCAAGTTGGCGAACTGTCCGGCCGCGGCAGACGGGTTTCGGATCGCCGCGGCCAAGTAGTTGCCGAAGATGATGCCGACGCCGACGCCGGCGCCCCCCATGCCGATGCAGGCAATACCAGCACCAATGTATTTTGCGGCCGTCGGATCCATGAGGAAGCTCCTGTTCGAGGGTTGTTTGAAGGAACGGTATTCAATGTCCAGGATGAACCGCATCGTTGAGGTAGATGCAAGTCAGAATGGCGAAGACGTAGGCCTGCAACAAAGCCACCAGCAGCTCGAGCGCAGTGAGCGCCGTCGTCAGAGCAAGCGGCAACGCGGCGCCGAGCCAGCCTAGAAATCCCAAACCACCGAGCATAACGACGAACCCGCCGAACACCTTCAAGGTGATGTGACCAGCGAGCATGTTGGCGAACAGCCGCACACTATGGGAGACCGGCCGTGAGAAGAATGACATCACCTCGATCGCGGTCACCAGCGGCAGGATGTAGATGGGTATCCCGCTTGGCACGAACAGCTTGAGGAAGCGCAATCCGTTTCGCCAGAAGCCGTAGATCACGACCGTGACGAAGACCAGCAGCGCGAACGCAACGGTGATGATAATGTGGCTCGTGACCGTGAAAGCATATGGAATAATACCTATCACGTTGAGCACAAGAATGAACATGAAGATCGAGAACACCAGCGGGAAGAATTTCATGCCTTCCGGGCCGGTGGAGCTTCGCAATGTGTCCGCGACGAACTCGTAGGACATTTCAGCGACTGCCTGCAGCCTCCCGGGGACTAGGGCGCGCGAACGGGTGGCGCCGAGCATCAACGCAACGATCAGAGCGAGCGCGATCAGCATGAACAGCGCCGAATTCGTGAAGGCAATCTCGGTGCCGCCGATGTGAATGATCGGAAGCAGGTTTTTGATCTCGAACTGGTGAATGGGATCCATGCGGGATCAAATCCTTGGTGCCGCGCCGCTGTATCGAGACTCCCGGCGCGCGGCGGTGTTCATCGTTTCGGATCCAATGGGCCGCTCGGAACCACGCCCGCAACCCGCATCACGTTGAGTACGCCGGCTGCGAAGCCGAGGAGCAGAAACACGATCAGTCCCCAGGGTGAAATTCCTAGTAAGTGATCGAGCACCCAACCGAATGCCGCGCCGAGCAAAACCCCGGCGACGAGCTCGGTCGAGAGCCGAAACCCGCGGGCCATCGCTGACGGATCGGAGGCCGCAGGTTGAGTGCTCTCGGCAGGGCGCTCGGATTGGACGTGGCCGAGCTGCTCGCCCAGACGCTTGAACCTTGCGCTGAGCGCAGCCTCGTCGGCCGGAGGTTGTTCGCGATCGCCTTTTTCGCGTGCGTCGTCGGCCATGCTTTCGACACCCGCGCTGATTTCGGCAAGATCAACTCCGCCCCGAAGCCGCGCGGACCATACTGATTGGGTTTATGCGAGTCAAGAATTGCGCCTTCGGCTAAGTGCCTGAAAAAGAAATGGAAGAGGGCGCTGAGCGGGAGTGGAACCGGCGCTCTGAGAAGGTGGTGATGTGTTGCAGGGGGGATGCCCCCAGGGCCAATACTCGGGCAGTATTTGGGGGTGCCCGTGGCACCATTGCATCAGCCCTGAGCCATCGTCTATTGCACGACGAAACCAAGGAGAGATCGCATGATCCGCACGAGTCTATTCATCGTCGCCGGATTGGGTCTCGTATCGTCAATGGCTTGGGGGCAAACCGCCGCGCCCCCGAGCGAGGACAGCCGATACACATTCAACCGCGTCGATGACGGCTATCTACGGCTTGACGGCCGCACCGGCCAGGTATCGATCTGCGCGCAGCGGTCGGCCGGATGGGCATGCCAAGCGGTGCCTGACGAGCGTGCCGCGCTCGAGTCCGAGATCGCCCGCCTTCAGGCCGAAAACGCGGCGGTCAAGAAAGAGCTGATCGCGCGCAATCTGCCGTTGCCTGGCACTGTCAAACCGGAGGCGCCGGCTGTCAGTTCCGATGAGCCTCGCCTCCAATTGCCGAATGACGCCGATCTCAACAAAGTCATGAATTTCGTCGAGAAGGTCTGGCGCCGACTGCTCGAGATGATGGCGACGGTCCACAAGGATTTGCTGAAAAAGCAGTCGTGAACTCCACGGCGGGGGCGAGCTTATGCGGGGCTCGTTGTCTCCTTATCGACAGTGTGGCACCCGAGATGATTGCGACCGCGACACTCGTGGTCGACAGCACTGCAGGCTCCTTTACCGAGATCACGGGCGAAGCTATGCGCTTTGTCTCCGAGAGCAGGGCGAAGACGGCGCGCTGTTCCTTTTCATCCGGCATACATCGGCCTCTCTGGTCGTCCAGGAAAACGCGGACCCTGACGTGCGCCGCGATCTTGTGAGCGCACTTGACCGACTTGTACCGACCGATGCCCCTTGGGTTCACGATGTCGAGGGGCCTGACGACATGCCGGCGCACGTCAAGACGATGCTCACGGGAGTCTCGCTACACATTCCGGTGGTCGGCGGTGCGCTTGCGCTCGGCACCTGGCAAGGCATCTTTATCGCCGAACACCGCGCGCGGCCGCACCGGCGCGAAATCGTTCTGCAATTCATCGGCAGCAGGCGGTAATCGCCTCGTCAAGCGCTGTATCGAGCCGATCGGCAGCAGCTCCCTCAAGACCGATCGGGATTAGGAATGTGCTACAGTGGCGGGACCGGCGACGTGTGAGCCCAGAACTCGACAAGTCGAACGGGAGACGGGGCGGATGGACAATTCGATACGATTGATCATCGCGGACGATCATCCGCTCTTTCGCGGTGCGTTGCGCGAGGCGGTCTCAGGGCTGTTCGAGGATGTTGATATTGCCGAGGCCGGTTCTTTCGAAGATTTAGCGAAACTGCTCGAGCGCGGTGCGGACGTCGATCTGATCCTGCTCGATCTGACCATGCCGGGCGTGCGCGGGTTCTCCGGCCTTATGTATCTCCGCGCGCAGTATCCGAGCGTGCCGATCATCGTGGTCTCTGCTAATGACGATCCCGGAGTGATCCGCCGCTGCATGGATTTCGGGGCGTCGGGTTTCATCCCCAAGACCCTCGGCATCGAGTCCATGCGAGGCGCAATTACCCGCGTGTTCGAGGGTGGTGTTTGGACCCCGCCCGAGATCGAGCTCGGTGCCGGCGCGGATGCCGACACCGCTGACCTGTTGACGCGGCTTACCTCTTTGACGCCGCAGCAGGTACGGGTGTTGATGATGCTGTCGGAGGGCCTCCTCAACAAACAAATTGCCTATGAGCTTGGCGTCTCCGAGGCGACGGTCAAGGCGCACGTATCGGCAATTCTGCAAAAGCTTGGGGTCGACAGCCGCACCCAAGCGGTGATTGCGGCCTCCAAGATCGAGCTCGGCCAGTGGCCGCAGATGGCAAGTGTGGGGCATTGACTTCGGTTATGCGCGCGCGCGGATTGTGCGCTGCTCTCACTCCGCCGCCGCGAGCCGCTGCATACGCCATTGCGTCAATAGTGCGCGCAAGGCCGCCGGCTTGAGCGGTTTTTGCAGCAGCTGGATGCCTTGGGCGCGCGCATCAGCGCGGACGTGCGGGCTGCGATCGGCGGTAATAAGGATAGCCGGGAGGTCGGCGCCGAAGCGGCGGCGCAGCTCCGCAATCGCAGCGATGCCGTTCCCGTCGTCGAGGTGGTAATCCACCAACAGTCCATCAGGCGCCGTCTGCGCCTCTGCCACCAGCGCGATTGCCGCCTCGAGATGCGGAGCTTTGAGCACTCGACAGCCCCAGCCGTCGAGCAGCGTTTGCATTCCATCGAGAATTGCCGGCTCGTTGTCTATGCACAAAACAGCGATGCCTGAGAGCTGCACCCGATCGACGTCGCGCGCCACGGGTTGCTGCCGGCGCGGAGGTATGACGGCCGAAAGCGGGACCCCGACCGAAAAGCGCGATCCGCGACCGAGCGCCGAGCTGACGGCGATCTTGTAATCGAGAACCCGTGCGATGCGCTCGACAATAGAGAGGCCGAGCCCCAAGCCGCGCGCCACCTTGGCTCCCTGGTCCAGCCGATGAAATTCCTGAAAAATCACCTGCTTCTTCGAAGCCGGGATGCCAAGCCCGGTATCGTAGACGTCGATGCGCAGTCGTCCCTCATGGCGCCGGCAGCCTACAAGCACGCGGCCCTGGGGGGTGTATTTGATAGCGTTGGAGACGAGATTCTGAAGCAGCCGCCGCAACAAACGCCGGTCGGATTGGACCGCGAGCGAGCATGGTACGAACTTCAGGCGCAGCCCCTTCTCCTGTGCCAGGGGCATGAACTCCACCTCGAGTTGCCGCAACAGCTCGTCAATCCGGAATTCGCTGACCTCCGGTTTCATCGCCCCGGTATCAAGCCGAGAAATGTCGAGCAGCGCCCCGAATATCTCCTCGACCGCATCGAGCGAGGCGTCGATGTTGGTGATGAGCTGGGCGTCGTCACGGCCGCGTTGCCGCTCGACGAGACTGGTGACGTAGAGACGCGCGGCGTTGAGCGGTTGCAGGATGTCGTGGCTCGCGGCGGCGAGAAAGCGAGTCTTGGAGATATTGGCCTGTTCGGCCTCGCCCTTGGCACGGCCGAGTTCGGTATTGAGGCGGGTCAATTCTTCGGTGCGCTCCTGCACCCGCCGCTCCAGCGACTCGTTGGCGCGCTCAAGTTCCTCGGCTGCCTTCACGCTCGGGGTGATGTCGGTAAAGGTCGTGACGATGCCGCCATCGGGCATGGGATTGGCGCGCACTTCCATGACCAGATCGCGCTCGGCAAAGCGCTCCAAAAACGGCTCGCTGCTGGCGACATAGCGTCCGAGCTGCTCGCGCACGAGTGCATCAGCCAAATCCTTGTCGGAGGTGCTCTGCTCGGCATGGAAGCGCAAGATGTGGTCGAGCGCAGTGCCCACTCTGGTGAGTTGCGGCGGCAGTGCCAGGATATCGCCGAATTGACGGTTCCAGCAGATAAGGTGCAACTCCTTGTCGAACACCGCGATGCCTTGGCGCACATGGTCGAGAGCCGTTTGCAAGATCTCACGGTTGTAATGAATGGCGGCGTTGGCGTCGTCGAGGAGCTTGAGCGCCGCCTTCCTCGATACCGTGCGCTTGCGCAACAGAAGCGAGAGTACGAGGCGGGATGATGCTGCGCCGATCGCCGAGGCGAGTAGATGCTCGGCATATTGCAGGAGCTGGAAGTCGGCCTCGCCCTTCGGATCAATGCTGATGCCGCGCGTCAAGGCATAGCTGTCGAACGAGCCGCGTGTGCGCTCCTCGCCGAGGTAGCGCGATACGGTTGTGGTCAATTCCTCGACCGTTAGCGAGGAGCGCCACAGCCGGAAGCTCGGCGCGACGATCGGCTTCAGGTCGGAAGGAACGAACAAATCCGCCTGTAGTCGTTCGATCGAACTCGGCGCGCGCCCAAGCGAGAACACCACATAAGCAAGAACGTTGAGCGAAAGGCTCCAGATCACACCTTGGGCGAGTGGTGGCAGATCGAGCCCGATCAGCGCCTGCGGGCGCAGCAGTGCGATTCCCCAAGGGCCTTGCGACAGCAAGCTCTGATCCACGATGCCGACGCCCACCAGACTCGGCAGCAGCAGCGTATAGGCCCACGCCAGGATCCCAATCGTCATCCCGGCCAATGCGCCGCGGGCCGTAGCCCGCCGCCAGATCAGTCCGCCGAAAAAAGCCGGCGCAAGCTGTGCAACCGCAGCAAACGACAACAGGCCGATCGAGGCGAGCTGCGCATCCCCGGCCAACCGGTAGTACACATAGGCAAGAAACAAGATGACGAAGATGGCCATTCGCCGGACGGCGAGCAGCAAGCCTCCGACGTTTCGGCCGGTAATCAGTTCCTCGCGCCGCTGTAATACGAGCGGCATCAGGATGTCGTTGGATACCATAATCGCTAGCGCGACCGATTCCACGATAACCATCGCCGTCGCCGCCGAGAGCCCGCCGACAAACGCAGCGATCGTAAACACGCCGGAATGGGCGGCGAGCGGCAAAGCGAGCACGAACATGTCGCTGTCGACGTGTCCGGGGCTGAACCTCAGCAGACCGGCCAATGCGATCGGCACGACGAAAAGGTTGATCAGGATCAGATAGAGCGGAAACAGCCAAGAGGCGCGCCTGATCTCGTCCTCGCTGTTGTTCTCGACCACGGTGACGTGAAACTGACGCGGCAGCAATATGATGGCGAACAGCGAAAGCAGTGTCATGGCGAGAACCGTGCCCGGCACCGGCTCGCGCGTGAGCACCGCCGCCGTGTCCGGCCGCTCCAGCGCTTGCGCAAACAGCGAGAGCGGTCCGTCAAACAGCCAGAAAGTAACGAACACGCCGACACCGACGAAAGCAACCAGCTTGACGATCGATTCGGTTGCGATTGCCAGCATCAGTCCATCCTGATGCTCGGTGGCGTCGATGTGCCGGGTGCCGAATAGGACCGCGAAAATCGCCATTGCTACGGCGACGTAGAGGGCAATATCGCCCAATACCGGCTGCATCGCTGCGCTGGCGGGTCCGATAGACGCAAGGATGGTAGTCAGCGAGGCCGAGACCGCCTTGAGCTGAAGCGCGATGTACGGAATCGTGCCGATGATCGCGATCAGCGCCACGGTCGCGGCGACGGTTTGGGCTTTGCCGTAGCGGGCGGCAATGAAGTCGGCGATCGAGGTGATGTTCTGTGCCTTCGCCAGGCGCACGATGCGCATGATCAGCGGCGAGCACAGTCCGATCAGAAGAATCGGGCCGACGTAAATGGTCAGGAAATCGAAGCCGGTGCGCGAGGCGAGCCCGACCGAGCCGAAGAACGTCCAAGAGGTGCAATAGATCGCGAGTGACAGCGGATAGATGAAATGCCGCCAGCGGCCCTCGCGGCCAAATCGCCGAGTTCGGTCCCCATAGCTTGCAACCACGAACAGGAGGCCGATGTACCCGAGCGCAACGGCGATGACGGTCCAGCCTTGCAGCATGATGGTTCGCGGTTCGTGGGTCCGAAGCCAGGCGAACGCATTCTATCGCACGAACGCATGAGCGAGAATATCGCTGTCTCGGGCCGGCGTGGCCGTCTCAGCTCGAGAAGAGGGGGGACGGAGTTGCCGCGGACCAGCCGAGGTCGGCGCAAGGCGCCCGCATCCGCCGGGGTTTAGCCTATTCCTCGAGTTCGGCTGCGCTCGAGGTTATTCAGCCGCCAGCACGCGGTTTTTAAGCGGCAAGTCGAGCCGCCCCCATACCTCGAGCAGCGCCTCGGCGAGCGCATAGATCAGTGCGTCTTCGTGATAGGGCGTTGGCGTAACGCGTAGCCGCTCCGTCCCCTTCGGAACGGTCGGATAGTTGATCGGCTGAATGTAAATTCCATGCTCCGTGAGCAGGAGATCGGTAGCGCGCTTGCATTTCTCGGGGTCGCCCACGAACAGCGGCACGATATGCGTATCGTTCGGCATGACGGGCAGGCCGGCGGTGTCCAGTACCGCCTTGACCCGTGCGGCGCGCTCCTGATGGCGTTCGCGCTCGAAGCTCGAGGATTTCAGGTGGCGAATGGCGGCCGTTGCCGCGGCGCAGATCGCCGGCGGAAGCGCCGTGGTGAAGATGAAACCCGGCGCATAGCTGCGCACTGCGTCGCACAACGTCGCGCTTGCGGCGATATAGCCGCCGAGACAGCCGAAGGCCTTTGCCAGCGTGCCTTCGATCACGTCGATGCGAGCCATTGCGCCCTGGTGCTCCGCTTGTCCGCCACCGCGCGGGCCGTACATGCCGACGGCATGGACCTCGTCGGCATAGGTCATGGCGCCATAATGCTGGGCGAGGTCGCAGATGCGATTAATCGGTGCCACGTCGCCGTCCATGGAATAGAGCGTTTCGAACACGATGAGCTTCGGCCGGGTCGGATCGGTGGCGCGCAGCAGTTGCTCCAGATGCGCGACGTCGTTGTGGCGGAATATCTGTTTCTCGCACTTCGACTGGCGGATGCCCTCGATCATGGAGTTGTGGTTTGACGCGTCCGACAGGATCAGGCAGTTCGGCATCAGCCTGGCAATCGTCGAAATGCCGGTCTCATTGGACACATAGCCCGAGGTGAAGACGAGGGCGGCCTCCTTGCGATGCAAGTCGGCGAGTTCACGCTCGAGATCGACCAGCGGGTGATTGGTGCCGGCGATATTGCGGGTTCCGCCCGCGCCGGTGCCCATGCGGGTCGCCGTTTCGATCATCGCGCCGATCACTTTGGGGTGTTGGCCCATCCCCAGGTAGTCGTTCGAACACCACACGACCACGTCGCGCGGTCCTTGCGGGGAATGCCAGACCGCACGCGGGAAGCGGCCGGCCAGCCGCTCAAGATCGGCAAATACCCGGTAGCGGCGTTCGTCCCTGAGACGGGCCAGGGCATTTGCAAAATAGGCCTCGTAGTTCATGAAACCGCGTGCTCCCGGGGCAGGGGCCATCTTGGAACCGTCCCAAATTAGAGGCGTTCCAGGGCTCTTGTCGAGGCGATAATGCGCGCGGCTCAAGGCCGCAAGGCAAGGGGCGGAAACACCAACGCGGCGCGGGTGATATCGATGCCCGGCAAAACAATGGTGCGGTGAAACGGGAGGGTGCCGCGCTGCCCAAGTGGCGCACGGCACGTCAGTAAACTAACATTCGAGCCCCCGCGCTGGCCGGCGGAAGCCAAGCGGGCGTGTCTGGCGAGAGTGTAAAGGTGACAAAGAACTCGTACGGTCTGGAGCACGGCCTCACCAATTACGGCGACCGCGACTTCTCGCTCTACTTGCGCCGTTCGTTCGCCCAGTCCATGGGCTACTCGCGGGCATTGCTGGCGAAGCTAGTGGTCGGGATCGCCTATACGCCGTCGGGTTTCAATAACTGCCACCGCCATTTTCCGGAGCTGCTGGAGGCGGTGCGGCGCGGCGTGCTCGCGGCCGGTGCGCTGCCGATCGCCTTTCCCACGATCTCGCTTGGCGAAGTATTTCTCAGCCCCACGAGCTTGAAGTATCGGAACTTGATGTCGATCGATACCGAGGAAATGATCCGCGCGCAGCCGATGGACGCGGTCGTGCTCATGGGCGGCTGCGACAAGACAGTCCCGGCGCAGCTAATGGGCGCGGTATCGGCCGGCCGGCCTGCGGTAATGCTGGTGGCAGGCCCCATGATGACCGGCCGCCATCGCGGCGAGCGCCTCGGCGCCTGCACGGATTGCCGGCGTTTTTGGGCCCGTTATCGCGCCGGTGAGGTCGCCGAACAGGAAATTTCGGAGGTCGAAGGCCAGCTAGCGGTCACCGCCGGCACCTGCGCGGTCATGGGCACGGCCTCGACCATGGCCTGCATCGCCGAAGCGCTCGGTCTCGTGCTGCCGGGCACCGCCGCAATTCCGGCGGTCCATGCGGATCGCCTGCGGGCAGCGGAAGCAACCGGCACTGCGGCCGCGGCGCTCATCGGCTCCGAGCGCACACCGGACCGGATCGTCAACGCGAAGTCCGTCGAAAACGCCCTGCGTGCCCTCCTTGCGCTCGGTGGCTCCACCAATGCGATCATCCACCTCACCGCGATCGCCGGCCGTGCCGGCGTGAAGGTTTCGCTCGAGCAGCTTAATGAGCTTTCGGATTCGACCCCCGTGCTGGTCAATCTGAAGCCGGTCGGCAACGGCTATATGGAGGACTTTTTCGCCGCCGGCGGGATGGGCGCGCTGTTGCGCGAGCTCAAGCCGGTTCTTCATCTCGATTGCTTGACGGTCACGGGCGAGACCCTGGGCGAGCGTCTTGCGTCCAGCGCCCCCGCTTATGTCGACCGCTCGATTATCGCCGAACGTGACAAACCTTTCGAACCGCAGGGAGGGTTGATCGCGCTGTTCGGAAACCTCGCCCCAAGGGGCGCCATCCTCAAGCGCTCGGCGGCCGACGCGAAGCTCTTCGAACACGTGGGCAGAGCGGTGGTGTTCTCCTCGCTTGCCGACCTCGCCGCGCGCATCGACGACCCGCAGCTCGATGTCACCCCACAGGACATGCTCGTGCTGCAGAACGCCGGTCCCCACGCGAGCGATTGCATGCCCGAAGCCGGGTATCTGCCGATCCCGAAGAAGCTCGCGCAGCGAGGGATCAAAGACATGATCCGAGTCTCGGATGCACGTATGAGCGGCACGGCCTTCGGAACGATCGTGCTGCATGTCACGCCGGATGCGGCCTCGGGGGGCCCGCTCGGGCTGGTCCGCAGCGGCGACCGCATCCGCCTCTCGGTGAAGGAACGTCGCATCGATCTCCTCGTCGACGAGCTGGAGCTCAAAGCGCGCGCCGCCGCGCGCAAACCCGTAGAAATGCAGGCTGAGCGCGGCTATGCCAAGCTCTATGCCCAGGAAATCCTCGGCGCCGATGAAGGTTGCGACTTCGCCTTCCTGCGGCCCGCCGCAGCTGCGTAGTGATATACGGAGGAAAATTCGATGGCCGTCGAGAGCATCTTCTATTCGGTATCCGGCCTGAGCTGTCGCGGTGCGCTGGTATGGGACGAAAGCGCGAAGGCGCCGCGGCCGCTTTTACTGATGGCGCCCAATTGGCGCGGCGTCATCAAGCCCGCGATCGAAACCGGTCAGATGCTCGCGCAAGCGGGGTATGTCGTCTTCGTCGCCGACATGTTCGGCGAAGGCAACGGGCCGGTCGGTACCGAAAACCCGATGGAATTTCTGCAGCCGTTCTTGTCGGACGTGCCTGGCATGCGCCGGCGCATCGCAGCCGCACTCGATACGCTGACGCGAGAATCCGACCGGCGCGCCATTGGCGATATCAACCGGCGCGCGGCGATCGGCTTCTGCTTCGGCGGGCTCAATGTCCTCGATCTCGCCCGCACCGGCGCCGATGTGCAGGCGGTCGTCTCCATGCACGGGACCTTGACGACGCCGCAGCCCGCCAAGCGCGGTGACGTCAAAGCAGCAGTGCTTGTCGTGCATGGCGCCGCGGACCCGGTCGCGCCGAAGGCCGAGCGGGACGCATTCGAGGCGGAGATGACGGACGCCGGCGCATGCTGGGCGCTGCTCACCTTCGGCGACGTGTACCACGGCTTCACCGACCCGCAGGCCAACGCACCCGGACGCGCGGCCTACGATGAACCCGCCACCCGCCACGGCTATGCGCTTGCCCATGCCTTCATCGCCGACGCGTTTGCCGGGAAGCGGCATGGTTGTCCCGCGGCATCGCCGGCATGATAATCTCGTCCCGTCCTCGCGAGGAGGAACCTTCGATGCACACGCTGTCCATCCCGCAATCGGTCGTCGATCGCGTCATCGAGCGGCGCGGCCGCGAGCGCATCTATGACAATCTCGATCCGGCCAAGACCGCACTGGTCGTGGTCGACATGCAGAACGCGTTCATGCTGCCGGGCGTTGCGCACGCACTCTGCCCGATGGCGGAAAAGATCGTGCCCAACATAAATCGTCTCGCGCGCGCGGTGCGCGAGACCGGTGGAACCGTGGTCTGGATCAAGACCACCTTCACGGAGGACGCGCTGCGGAGCTGGTCGACCTATTTCGACATGGTGACGCCGCAACACGGCGCTAAACGCGTGCAAGCGCTCACCGCCGGCAGCGAGGGGCATCAGCTCTGGGCCGCGCTCGATGTACGCACGGAGGATCTCATCGTCGAGAAGAATCGTTTCAGCGCCTTCATTCAGGGCTCCTCGAATCTCGCCGAAATCCTGCGCCGGCGCGGGATCGATACCATTCTCGTCACCGGCACGGTCACCAACGTGTGCTGCGAATCGACCGCGCGCGACGCCATGATGCTCAATTTCAAGACGATCATGGTAACCGATGGCAACGCCGCCGTGACCGACCAGGACCACAATGCATCGCTCTGCGCGTTCTATCTCACCTTCGGTGACATCATGTCGACTGACATGCTGGTCGCTTGCCTGGGGCGCACGGCCTCGAGCAACCTGGCGGCGGCCGAGTAACACGCAAGGGCGAGCGGGCTTAGATGAATGAAGGCTTAAGGCCTGGAGCCGATATGGCGTTCGCCAAGAGCTGGCGGCGGGAGTAACCAGACGCGGGGGGGCGCGACCGGGTGAGACGGTCGCGCCCCTCGTTTGTACCGAGCGCCGCTATTCCTGCTCACCTTTCTGCATCATGCAGGACCGGTACTTATGCACTTGGTGGTCGCCCCAGGTATGTTGGGTCATTTTCTCCGCCTCGACATTGCAGTCGTGCAGCGCCTTTTCCCGCGCGCTGCTCCCGCCTTCGTCGCTTCGTTGCGCGAAGCTCGGCGTGGCGAGCGTGGAAATCGCAAGCCCCAGCGCAAGCCCTGCGGCCATTGGTTTGTTCACACGAACCATGCATCGATCTCCTTGCAAATTCCCCGCGCATGGGTAACGCGACGGCGCGGAAAATCGTCAGCTGCGCGCTCTGCACTGCTGCAAATCTGCGTCTCGCATCTCGTGGGAACGGTTACAAAATTGTCATCCCCGCGCAGAGCCCGTGAAAAGTCTACTGCAGCCATGTGCCCTCGCGGTTCGCCGACGATCAGACGAGTTTGGGAGGCGCGCCGAGAGATGGTTGCGGGGGGCACAGTGAGGCCCTGGCGGGGCACTCGCCTCATCGACGCACGGCGTACCCAGGTCCCCCGGCGCGCGTGGCGACGAAGCTTCAAGACCCTTTTCCGTGCGAGGTCATGCCGATTATAACGGCGCTGGGTGCCGCGTCGAGAGTGGGAATCTCTTACCTACTTACACGCTGCGTAGCCGAATCAGCGGAGCGAACTTTGGCGCTAGAAAGCTGGCGGATCGTCCAATCCTAATGCGACGGTTTGTGCTTGGGCTTTGCGCCGATCTTGGCTTTCGCGCGCACGACTTCGCCGAGCCGATGCGTGTCGCTTTGGTCCAGCCCCTCGTCGTCCCCCTCCATGCCCTCGTTGCTGGCGGTCATCATCTGCCGCGCGTCCTGTTCCCAGGTGTTGAGCGCCTGGCGTTTTTCGTCCTCCGACAAATCGGCATCCTTTGTGATCTCGTCCGGCGACTTGTAGTGATTTGCCGGATGCTCGAGCTTGGCCTTCTTCACTTCCGACCGCGTGCTCATGGGGACCTCATGAAATTGTTACGCACGAAATAACAAATCTGATAGCGGGGGCGACCAGCGCGCCAGTACATCCGTGGTCGCGCAGATCGCCGTCCAGCCGCCGAGAGTAACGACGGCCTTGCTCCATAACGCCCGGAGTGCCTGAAAGGTTGCGGGCTTCGGAACCGCACTGACGGGGGATCGAAGTCGCGCGTGAACTGGTGCTTTGCGGCTCAACACGTCAGGGTTGGTATCTGTAATTGCTAACGTCCGACCCCGATCCGCGTCGTCATGCCAACGCGGATGCCCTTCAGTGTTGGTGAGTCTAACTGGACTTGAAGGTATCCGCTCGCGAGTCCACAGCGACATCCCCGCATCGCTCCCGCGGAGGTTAGCCAACGCGGTGATAATCTCGGCGGAGCGCGCGGCGCCGTGCCGCAAGCGCGCTGAGGGTCAACAGGAAATCGGCGGCCTGCGGCGGATCACCAGCGCTGGCCGCGAACTCCGAGGCGCCTTGCGTCGCGACAAAGCGCGCGTAGCGGTGCTCCCATCCCTCGAGTTGGCCATCGAGAAAGGCGCACCGCGCCGCGTCGTCGGCGAGCGTCGGCAAGTAGGCATCCACGCGGGCAATAAAGCGCCGGGTGCGATCTACGCTGCAGCGTCGTTCTGCCTTCGCGGTGACATGGGTTCGGTGTTTCGATGCCATCCTGCTTCCGGACAGCCTTCAGCGGCCATTCGGGCGATGACTACATTACGTAGCAGCACGTGTCAACTACATTTTGTAGCAGGAAGCTAGCCCGCCGATCACGTTTCAGCTAGCCCCGGGAAATGCTATGCACCCGCGCCGCCCATTGGATGGTCACGTCGGCGATGGGCTTCTCAGTCGCTGAATGCAAGTTGTAGAGGCCCTCGGCGCTGCCGCGCTGCACCTGCTTGACGAGGACGCGGCCGTCGGAAAGACCGACCACGCACAGCTGGCCGATCAGGTCCGGGGTCATGGCGTTGCGCACCTCGTCGTAGAAGACGTACCAGCGGTTGAAATACGGCCCCAGACTGTCGCCGCGAACCTCGACCGCGGACATCTTCTCGGCGGCCCCGGGCGGCCCGAATACTTCGTCGAGGTCGGGTTGCGCCACACCGTCGTAAAAATGGGCGGCCGAGCCCGCACCGACATAACCGACGACCGGCACCTTGGGCGGCGGCGGCTCTTCTCCGACCGAGAACGGCTCGCGTCCGGTCAGCAGCCACTCCGGCGTCACCCCGAATCGCCGCGCGTATTTTTTGGCGTCCTCCGGGCCGTAGTCGCGGCCCCCCGGGCTTTGCGCGCGCTCATGGGCGCCATAGGTCGAGACCGGGACTCCCATTGCCTTGCCGGCGAGGCGCGCCGACTTGAAGCGCTTCTCGCGCGCCATTCGTAGCCGCTCTCCGCGTGTCGTAGCCATGAATTTTATACTACTCTCCTTTCGTATACGATAGGTAGTTGACAAAAGCGACATTTCGTAGTTATCTTCAAATCGCATCCAAACGCGGTATCCGGGAGGTGTGATGTTGCGAGAGTCCATCGGCCTACCGCGGGCTCCACGACGACGCGCCTCGCCGTGGACGAACCCGCGCCTGCGGTTGCTGCGGCGACGCTGGGCGCAAGGCGCGCGGGTGCGCGAGATCGCCGCCGAATTGGGGCATGGCATCACCTCCAACGCGGTCATCGCCAAAATCCATCGCCTCGGCATCGCTCGTCTGTCGCCCTACGGTGGCACACCCGGCCGGCGCCACGCTGCCAACACGCGTGCCGCCGACCGGCTCCTGCGCGGGCATCGCACCGCATATTGGTTCCGCAAGGGGCCGCCGCCGGTCTGGGTCTTAAGCGCTAAACCGCATATCGAGATGACGCGCGCGGACGCGCGTATCCCGCGCCGCCAGCGGCGCTCGCTGTTCGAATTGAGCGAGTATATGTGCCGATGGCCGGTCGGCGATCCGAGGTCTTCCCGCCTCTTCTTTTGCGGGGCGCAGCCTATATTGAATAGGCCTTACTGCGCCGAGCACTGCGCGCGCGCGTACCGGCCTCAGCCTGCGCCGCCCCGCAGCACTGCGGCAACCGCCGCTCAAACCTGTCCGGAGAATAAAGATGAGATCAAGACACGCGCGGCTGCGCAATTCCATCAAGCGCCGAAAGCAACCGTTGGTCGAGCGGCGCGCGCTGCCGACGCCGGAGCGGCTGCGCCGCGCCGGCGCAGACGTCGAACGCGGCGACAGCGGCCAGATCACCATGCGGGACAGCCCGCTCGAGCGCGCGTTTGCGCGCAATGCACTCACCGCCGAGCAATATTCGGCCGGGCAGAAGTACCGCCACCACTGGTATCACGCCGGCCTCGCCGGCCGGTTGGGATCGCTTGATCTCAACCGTGTCCTTGCAGTGGACCTCGGCGCCTATGCGGGCATGGCGAAGACGGAAAACCAGTTGTTTCACCGGCAACGCTATCGCGAGGCGGTGCAAGCCATCGGTAAGATCGGATCGTGCGTTCTGGAATGGGCGGTGTGCCGGGAAGTGGCGCTCGACCAAGTCGGTCACGCTTTGGGCTGGAGCAGCCGCGCGCAAGCCTATGCGGCCGCGCTTGAGCGCATGAAAGCCGCCCTGGATGAGCTGTGCAAGCTATGGGGAATTGGAAACGGGGGAGTGGGGTTCGCTCAGTGATGTGGCACCACGCTTGCCTCTTCCGCTTTGCTCCGAAGGGGATCGTAGTTGAGCGGCAGCTTGAGCGGAGGCAAAACCGGCCCTCCTGCGCTTGTGAGTGACCCGTTGCGGTAGAAAGTCGCTCAGCTTTATATTTTTGCCGTGATGGTCAAGAGGCGGTGCCGCATTACCGCACAGCGGAAGCGCCAGTCGACCTTCTTGGGCCGTCAAGACAGTGGTCAATGAATTTCGGATCTCCGACAAGGTTTTTCGCCGCCAACGATCTGCGTGGAATTCGGGCAGACGGAGAGTCAGGCCCAGCATGAGTCCAGATCAGGAGCAGCATCGCCGCAATCGTCTCCTGGCCGCGTTGCGGCCGCGAGATTTTGCGTTTCTCGAGCCGCATCTGCTGACTGTCCCCATCGCAGCCGGCGAGTTCTTGCATCTGCCCGGCGATGAAATCAAGCAAGTCTATTTCCTGCAGAGAGGCATCGTTTCCCTGACGATGATCGCTCAGGACGGCAATGCAATTTCCACGGCGAGCGTTGGAAGCGAGGGCGCCATCGGCACGATTGCCGGAACCGGTTTCGTGCGCGCCTTCACGCGCGCATTGGTCCAGGTGTCGGGGATGGCCTCACGGATCGCGGTCCCGCACTTCCGCCGCGCCATAAGCAAAAGCGAAGCGCTCGGCGATCTCCTCACCCGCTATCACATGGCGCTGATGTGCCAGGTCCAGCAAACCTCGTTGTGCAATTCGGTGCATGATGCGATCTCGCGGTTGAGCCGGTTGCTGTTGGTGCTGAGCGAGCAAGGCGAGGGTGACATCATCTCGTTCAGTCAAGAACAGTTGGCCGATATGCTGGGGCTGCGCCGATCGAGCGTGACATTGGCCGCGCAGGCGCTGCAATCACGGCGGTTTATTAGCTATCGGCGCGGTCGCATCGAGATCCTCAACCGCAAAGGGCTAAAGGCTGCTGCGTGCGAATGCTACGAGGTCGTCAGCCAGACGTTTGATCAGTTTTTGGAGCACAAGCGGAACTGACATCAGCGCCGCGTAGAGCGACCCTTTCCTGCCGTCTTCACCAATCGTTAACCATCTCGTGTGCACCGTCACGGGACGGGTCTCGTGGCGCACCGCGTGACCCTTTTGAGCACTCCGAAAACACTGGGGGTCACATGGCGACACTCTCACTGGAGCAAGCAGCGCGGTTGACAGGGCAGGGCAAGGCGATACTCGCCCGCGCAATCTCTGGTCGGCTCTTCGCGGGCAATAAAGAAGACGGCAGTTCCAACGTTGACAGCGACGAGGTGGCGCCTCTCTACCCGTTGCCTGCTCCTGTCGAAACCCGGGCAGAGTTGCGCAGCCGCCTCGACCTAGCCGAGGAGCGGTTGACCGAGCTCAAAGCGATGCTCGAGGACATGCGACGTGACCGCGATGCATGGCGCGAACAAGCGCAGACGCGCCTGCTGGCGGCACCTACGGCATCGGCGCCATGGTGGCGATGGTTGCGCAGGACTGCATGATCAGCGCCAATGTCCACGACGACCGCTGTCGTATGGACCATGGCATCACTGAGTGGATCGAAGCGCGATTGCCGCGGGCGAAAGCCGCGACGCTTTTGACCCATCGTCAAGGAAATGGCGCGGAGAAAATCTACTGATCGGAATGACGGCTGACCACTTGCCGCCGTATCTTTTCGGGATCGCGTTCGCCGTTGCGAACGAGTTCAATGACGAGCTTGGCCAGCATCCTCACAATCGGGTCATTCCGGTCAACGAGCTTGAGGTCGGCTAGGACACGGTCAAACGCCGTCGCCATGACGGCAATGTCCTCGGGATCGAAGACGCCGCCGTCTTCCTCTTTGACCAGCCCGATAAGTGTTTGGAGTGGCACGATTCCCCCAGAAAAACCTTTCTACCACAGCTAGTGTTCAAGTCGGTGCGGTGACCGACCAACCCATGTTGACTTGGGCCAGCGAGCGTCAATGTCCCCAGCTATTTGACGTCTTTCAGGCACTTCCACCGCGAGGCGAGCGCGAGCCAACCCGTGGCAAGGACATCACGGCCGCAATGGCGGCGAAGGCGCCGAGCAGGATGAGGACCTCGCGGCCTGCCGATAAGAGCTGATGCGCCGCGGCGTGCAGCGTGTTGTGGCCGGATCCCGTGAGCACCGCGATCCGCCAGGCGAGCAGCGAGGAGGCGGCGGCGATGCCGATACTGATGCCGCAGGACCGCGTTACGTTCAGGAGTCCTCCGGCTTCCCCGGTCAGCGCGGCGGGCGCCGCAGCGACGATCGCGCTGTTGTTCGGAGAGATGAACAGCCCCTGGCCGATGCCGAAAATCGCGAGCGCGACCATCACCGCCGGCAGGCCCGTCGGTGCGCCATCGAGCACGGCGAAGAGGAGCGCCAGCGCCGCGACGCAGACGAGCATGCCCGCGACCGTCAGCAGACGCGGACCGAGCCGGTCGCTGAGCGCGCCGCCGAGCGGCGCAACCACTCCGAGCATGACCGGGACAATGGTAAGCCGCAGTCCCGCGGCAAAAGCCGAGTCGTGATAGGCGCGGACAAAGATGAAGGGCAGCAAAAAGAAGAGTCCGAACAGCGCCGCGTAGGCCAGAAGGCCAGCGACATTGCCGGCCGTAAATGTGCCTTGGCGGAATAGCGTCAGATCGATGAGCGGGAATGCGGCGCGCTGCTCGCAGCGCACGAACAGCGTCAACAGGATGACCGCCAAGAGCGCGCAGCCGATAAACATCGGCGAGGCCGCTCCCCACCCATAGCCCTCGTTGAGCAAGGCAATCAGCGCGGTGAGCGCGGGCGCGATCAGGAACGCGCCCTTCCAGTCGAAGCGGCTGTCGGCGGGCAAATCCTTGGTGAGCGGAAGCACGAACCATCCCAGCACGGTACCGACGAGACCGACCGGCACGTTGATCCAGAACACCCATCGCCAATCGAGCGCGTCGAGCACCAGGCCGCCGATCGCCGGCCCCGCACTCAACCCGACCGCTTGTGCCGCCGACTGGATGCCCAGCGCGCGACCGCGCTGCGCCGCCCCGGCGGCGGCCACCACGATGGCGACGCTGTTGGTCGACAGCAGCGCCGCGCCGATTGCTTGTACGACGCGGAAGGCGATGAGGACCGGAAGGTTCGGAGCAAGGCCACAGAGCGCGGAGCCCAGCACGAAGATGAGAAAGCCGCCGGTGTAGAGAAGCTTACGCCCCACCATGTCGGCAAGCCGGCCGAAGATCGGCAAGAACGCCGCCATCGCCAGCAGATAGGCCACCGCCACCCAACTCACGGTGCTGAGCCTTGCCCCGAAATCGAGTTCGAGTCGGGGCAGCAACATCTGCGCGATGCTGGAATCGACCTGGCCCATGAAGGCGCCGACGCATACCGTGCCGACGACGAACCAGCGATAGGATTTCAGGCGCGCCACGGCTTGGGCCGGCGGCGGCTCGCGGCCGTGACGAACGGCCGCGCGCAGGGCAGCGATCGAGGCCGGGCCGGGCGTGTCAACCATGGTGGTGTCTCAGAGGCATGGAAGGGCGGGTCCTGCCTCAGTTTAATTTACCGCCTTACGGCAATAGCGCTACAGACGTAGCAATTGGGGACAAGCAATAAGACTAGATGCCGGGCTAGACCAAATCGAGCGCGACGATGAGGGCTCCGATGGGCGAGGCTCCTCACTATCACGAGGAATCGCTCGCCGTCTCGAGCCTGGAACATTCGACGAGCTGGTGATGGTGATGATCCAGCTGGCGCACAAGCGGCCGAGTTAAATCTTCACTACGACCGTAGGCAATGGGTCTCGACGACGGCCTGGTTAGGGCCTAGGGCTTGTCGCATGATTGATCTCAAGGGCAAGGTGGCGATCGTAACGGGCGCGAGCTCCGGTATCGGGCGGGCAAGCGCGAAGCTGTTTGCTCGCGCGGGCGCCAAGGTCGTCGTCGCTGCTCGTCGCAAGGCGGAACTGGAGGCCCTTGTCCGCGAAATCGCCGACCAGGGAGGCGACGCTCTCGCGCTGGCGGGCGACGTAAGCGACGAGGGATTCGCCAAAGAGTTGGTCGAGCGTGCGGAGCAGAGCTACGGCCGCCTCGATGTCGCGTTCAACAACGCCGGCACACTCGGCGAGAAGGGGCCGACCACAGGCATTTCGCTCGACGGTTGGAACGAAGCGCTCAAGGTCAATCTGACGAGCGCGTTCCTCGCCGCCAAGCATCAGATCCCCGCCATGCTGAAGCAGGGCAAGGGTTCGATCATCTTCACAAGCACGTTTGTCGGCTACACTGTCGGGTTTCCCGGGGCCGCAGCCTATGCGGCGAGCAAATCCGGGTTGATCGGTCTGACGCAAGTTCTGGCCGCGGAATACGGGCCGTCGAACATCCGGGTCAACGCGATTCTCCCCGGTGCCGTCGAGACCACCATGTATAAAGCCGCGAATGAGACGGCCGAGCAGCAAGCCTATCTCACGAACTTGCACGCGTTGAAGCGGATTGCCTCACCCGATGAATTGGCGCGGGCGGCGCTCTATCTCGCCTCCGATGCGTCAAGTTTCCAATCAGGGACCGCCATGCTTGTGGATGGTGGTCTGTCTATCACGCGAACTTGAAAGGCGTTCGCACGCCAGAATCTTTGGAACCTGGTCAGTTTCTTCCTCGATCACTCCTGTCGCGTGAACTGGCTGCTCTACTTCACGTGATCCGTCTCGTCCGACCCGTGATCCGGTCCGCCTGCATGTGTCGTTCCCGAGGCGGCGGCAAGCTCCTTGACCCGCACACGGATTGGTTCGAACGGCCCGAATTTGTGTTGGTCAGTGCTGAAATCGTCGGCGTACGGCCCATATCCCGTATCGATCGGCTTCTGCAGTCGAATCGGGAAGTCTTTGTCGAGGTCGCGCTTCTGTGGACGGATCTTGCTGACGATGTAAGCCGCAACATCGTAGGCCTCTTCGTCGGTGAGCACCGGATTGGTGAACGTTGCCCCGAACGGCATATTGTGCATCGCATAAGCGGCGGCAGTCAGGACGCGGTTCATACCCGCGCCGTTGTTGTAGCTGTCGGGACCCCAGAGCGGTGGGATCTGATAACCAGCACCATATGGAGCACGCTGGCCAACACCGTCAGCCCCCTGGCAGACACTGCAAACATCGGCGTAGACGGAGGCGCCGCG
>Ga0307277_10000008_pt1 | contig 64267 bp, 52 predicted proteins | sample ER_DNA_116_FD_194473 | JGI IMG/M metagenome (GOLD analysis project Ga0307277, IMG submission 194473) | Bulk soil microbial communities from the East River watershed near Crested Butte, Colorado, United States - ER_DNA_116 | ecosystem: Environmental > Terrestrial > Soil > Floodplain | place...
ATGGAATTGCTCGATCGGCTGATCGCGGAGGTGACCTCCCTCAAGGGCGCCTTGCGCACCCTCAAGCTGACGACCTCGATTGCCAAAAACCCGACCCGCGTCTTCCCGCAAGTGATCCTCGAGCTCTCCGACAAGTACGGCGACGCGCCGGCGCTCCTCTCGGATCGCGAGCACTTCACCTATCGCGAGCTCGCGGCGCGCTCCAACCGCTATGCGCGCTGGGCGCTGGCGCAGGATCTGCGCAAGGGCGACACGGTCTGCCTGATGATGCCGGGCCGGCCGGAATTCCTGGCAGCGTGGATCGGCATCACGCGCGTCGGCGGCGTGGTCGCGCTCATCAATACCCACCTCACCGGAACGGCGCTCGCCTATTGCATCAACGTGGTCGGCCCCAAGCACCTCATCGTGGCGGCGGAATTGTTCGACGCATTGGAAGGTACGCGAGCACATATCGCGGGCGAGGCAAAAGTTTGGCTTTACGGCGATGCCGACGCCAACTTCCCCCGCATCGATCGCGCGCTCGACAGCGTCGGCGGCGGCAATCTCGCCGCCGCGGAGCTTCCCGCGCTCACCATCGAGGATCGCGCGCTCTACATCTACACGTCGGGAACGACCGGCCTGCCGAAGGCAGCCAATGTGAACCACTATCGCGTGATGCTGGCGAGCTACGCGTTTGCCGGCGTCATGGACACGCGCCCCACCGACCGCATGTATGATTGCCTGCCGCTCTACCACACCGCCGGCGGCGTAGTCGCGACCGGCGCGCTTCTGGTCAAGGGCGGGTCGGTGGTGATCCGGGACAAGTTCTCCGCGCGCGAGTTCTGGGACGACGTCGTGCGCTGGGACTGCACCTGCTTTCAATACATCGGCGAACTTTGCCGTTATCTCGTCAACTCGCCGCCCAGCCCGAAAGAGCGGGAGCATCACTTGCGCCTAGCGTGCGGCAACGGCTTGCGGCCCGACGTGTGGCCGCAATTCAAGCGGCGGTTCCAAATTCCGCAGATCATCGAGTTCTATGCCGCGACCGAAGGCAACGTCTCGCTGTTCAACTTCGACGGCAAGGAAGGCGCGGTGGGCCGGCTGCCCTGGTGGATCGCCGCGCGCTTCCCCACCAAGATCGTGCGCTTCGATCCGGAATCCCAGCAGCCGGTGCGCGACGGGCGCGGCTTCTGCATCGAGTGCGAGGTCGACGAGCCGGGCGAAGTCATCGGCAAGATCATGAAGGACGCATCGAGGCCAGGGCAACGTTTCGAGGGCTATGCCAACGAGACCGAGACCAACCGAAAGATCATGCACGACGTGTTCAAAAAAGGCGACGTGTGGTTTCGCACCGGCGATCTGATGCGCAAGGACAAGAACGGCTACTTCTATTTCGTCGACCGCATCGGCGACACCTTCCGCTGGAAAGGCGAGAACGTGTCGACCACCGAAGTCGAGGAGGCGGTGGGACGGTTCGACGGCGTTCTGGAGACCAACGTCTACGGGGTGCAAATTTCCGGCCATGAAGGCCGCGCTGGCATGGCCGCGATCGTCGCTAAGGACAACCTCAACTTGACCGCGCTGCACGATTACATCGCCCAGCAGCTGCCCGAATATGCGCGGCCGGTATTCCTGCGCATACGCAAGGACAACGATGTCACCAGCACATTCAAACAGAAGAAGATCAATCTGGTGAAGGAAGGCTTCGATCCCGGCCGCACCGCCGATCCGATCTACTTCAACGATCCGCAACGCAAGGCGTTCGTGCGTATCGACCCCGCACTGTACGAGCGGATCAATTCCGGCGAGCTGCGCCTATGACCGGCGGCGCCGCGTTTGACAAAGCCGCGGCCCGCCCAGCTGACGTGCTTGCATTCTGGCGCGCAGCCGGAGCCGACAAATGGTTCGAGAAGAGCGAGGCCTTCGATCTCGAAGTCAGGCGGCGCTTTTTCTCGCTCTGGCACGCCGTTCGCGCGGGCGAACTGGTGTACTGGGAAGAGACGCCGGAAGGCGCGCTCGCGCTTGCCATCGTGCTCGACCAATTTCCGCGCAACATGTTTCGCGATGACCGGCGCACGTACGCGACTGACGAACTTGCCCGCGGCGTCGCCAAGCGCGCAATCGGCCGCGGCTTCGACCGGCAGGTCTCGCATCCCGAGCGCCAGTTCTTCTATCTGCCGTTCATGCACTCGGAAAACCTCGCGGACCATGAGCTTTGCCTGGAGTTAGCGCGCCGCTACGGCGATGATGAGTTCAGCAAATACGCCGAGCAGCATGCCGATATCATTCGCCGCTTCGGACGCTTCCCGCATCGCAACGCGGTCCTGGGCCGCGCCGCGACGCTGGAGGAGCAAGCCTTTCTCGACAACGGCGGGTTTGCCGGCTGACCGCATGCCATGGCACGAGCCGACCACCGCCGAACAAGTCTCACGGCACCTCGCGGCGCCCTTGCGTTGGTTGACCGCTATTGCCAGATCGCCCGCGCGGCCTCGACGAGGAGCCGCAGCTTCGCGCGCTGGTCCGCCTCGGTGAGCGGATTGCCGCCGGCGCTGCTGGCGAAGCCGCACTGCGGGCTGATCGCCAGCCGTTCGAGCTCGATGTGCTTCGCCGCCTCGTCCACTCGGCGTCGCAAGCTGTCCATGGATTCGAGCGCCGGCGTCTTGCTGCTGATGACCCCCAGCACAACTCCCTTTCCTTTCGGCACGAATCGCAGTGGCGCAAAATCGCCTGCGCGCGACGTGTCATATTCGAGCAGGAAATGGTTTGCCTTGGCACGTGCGAAGAAACGCTCCGCCACCCAGTCGTACCCGCCGTCGGCGAGATGGCGACCCCTGAAATTGCCGCGGCACATGTGGATACCGATGACGACGTCCGCCGGGCAAGCCTCCACCGCGCCATTGATGGCGTCGGTGTAGCGCTCTACCAGCGCCTCGGGGTTGCTGCCGGCGCGCATGATCCGGTCCCGAATCGAGGGATCGCACAACAAGGCAATCGCAATTTCATCGATCTGCAGGTAACGGCAACCCGCCTGCGCCAGCTCGGCGATCTCCTGCCGGAACACCGCGACGAGATCGGCGAAGAACCGATCCACATCGGCATAGGCGGCGCTGTCGGCAAAGTCGGAAAAACGCAGAAAGTGCATGGTTGAAGGCGCGGGCAGCGTGATCTTCGCAGTGCCCGCGCTGACGGTGCGCAAGAACGAGAATTCGTCGACCGCGAGCGGATGCGTGCGGCGAATCTTCCCCGTCGCGTAGGGCGCAGTGAAATCGACCTCTTGGCCCTGCTCGTCGCGAAATTTGAGCAGCGCAGGGCGAACCTCCAGGCCTTCGGCTCGTTCTACGAATCGGCCCCAATAGGACCCACGGCGAAATTCGCCGTCCGTCGTCACCTCAAGTCCGACCTCTTCCTGCAGGCGCACGACGGCGCGGATGCAGTCGTCCTGAATGCGCGCGAACTCGTCGTTTCCGATCTCGTTGGCGGCATGCCGGCGGAACGCTTGCCGCAAGGCCTGCGGCCGCAGCAGGCTGCCGACGTGGTCGGCGCGAAACGGCGGACGGTTATCCGCACGGATGCTCATGCCTCGCTCTCTCCGCGCCTTCCGTTTATCTATAGCTCAATAGGTAGAATTTAACCTGGCGGCGTGGCACAAGACAACTGCGGAGCCGCGCCGGCTCGCGATGGAGATGCGGGGCATGACGGTCGTGCCGCTTCCCTCACGGCGCTCGCGAGCAAGCCCGCGGCGCCGCTCGCCCGAGATCATCGAGGCCGCGGCGCGCGTGTTCGCGCAGCATGGCTTCCACGGCGCGACCACGCAGGACGTCGCCGACGTGCTCGGCATCAGGCAGGCCTCTCTCTATTACTATTTTCCCTCCAAGGAGGGTGCGCTCGAGCTTGTGTGTCTCCAGGGAGTGGCCGGATACTTCGAGGTGGCCAAGGCGATTGCCTCGGGGCCGGGCACGGCCGCCGAGAAGCTCTCGCGCCTGATCAAATCGCACTTGGCTCCGTTGACGGATCGCAGCGATTTTGTGCGAGTGTTCCTGAACGAACGGCAGCACCTGCCGAGCGAAAGCCGCCGGCGGATCGGGAAATGGTCGCGCGGGCTCGAGCGCGTGTTCGAAGACGTCGTCAAGGAAGGCGTGCGGCGCGGCGAATTCCGCGCCGACCTGGATACCCGTCTGGCTGTTCTTGCAATTCTCGGGATGGCCAACGCGGCAGCGAACTGGTACCGCCACGAAGAGGTGCCGATCGAGCGGATCAGCGGCGAGTTCGCCCGCCTTGTCGCCGACGGGGTGAAGAAGCGACGGAAGCCGCGCTCGCGCGGGCGGAGGGTACCTCGACCGGTTCGCTGACGCCGGCCGATGCCGCCAAGTTCTGATACATGCGCCGCAAACTGCGCCTGACGACGCGCAGATCTTGCGCCGGCACCCCTGCGATGGCTCTTCGTTCCAAGGCGATCGCGTGCGGGATCACACGCGCGAGAATCGCCGCTCCCTTCGGCGTCAGGCGGACGACGACCTCGCGGTTGTTGGTGGCGGAGCGGGTGCGGCTCACGAGGCCCATCTTCACCAGGCGGGTGACCACGCGCGACAAGGTGGAAACGTCGATGCTGGTTCTGGCGGCGACGTCAACCTGACGCTGCCCGCCGTTGTTGGCGAGAACGGCGAGGACGCGCCACATCGCAATGCTCAATCGGTGACGGGCAAGCGTATTCTGCCCGAAGTCGATCACCAGCAGCCAGCCGACGCGGTTGATGAGATAGGGAAGATATTCGCTGAAATCGAGGGGACGGTCGGACACGAGATTGAAATTCCTGCCGATTCTTCGCGCGACGCTTTTATGGGCCGCCTTGCGCGATGTCAAAGGCGCTCGCCGCCCGCGCCGCCGCCCGATACGCGGGCCGTGGGCTACCTCGTTAAGTTGCATTTACAACAATTGCAAATGCATCTATAATGGGCCTCAATAAAATCAGGGCCGTACGGCCTGCAACCAAATGGGAGGAGCGCTGTGGACTTCGGCTACTTCACCCTGAGCGACAATCATTACGAGAACAACACGCGGGGGGCAAACCAGTTCGTCGCCGACATCGCCGAGGAAGCGCTTCATGCCGACAAGCTCGGCATGCACTCGGCGTGGATCGGCGAGCATCATTTCAACTCGCTGGGCGTGCTCTCCTGCCCGGATATGGTGCTCACTTACATCGCGGCGCGGACGAAGCACATCCGGCTCGCGCCGGCGGTGAACGTGTTACCGCTGCATCATCCGATCCGCGTCGCCGAGCAATGGGCCACGCTCGATCTGCTCAGCAACGGCCGGGTCGATTTCGCGGCCGGGCGCGGTTACGACCGGCGGGAGTACCTGCCCTTCCACGTCTCGTTCGAAGACAACCAGGGCATATTCGACGAGGGCCTGGAAGTCGTACGTAAATTGTGGGCGGCGGACGAGCGCATCTCGCACCACGGCAAGCACTATTCTTTCGACGACGTGCGCATCACGCCCAAGCCGGTGCAAAAACCGATCCCGACCTATGTCGGATCCTTCTCCAAGCCGTCGATCGAACTGGCGGCGCGGCTCGATTGCGGCGTCATCGTCGCTCCCTTCGCGGCCGCCATGACCTTCGGCGGCTTGAAGCAGGTCGCCGACGTCTATCACGAGAGTTGCGCCAAATACGGCAACTCGCCGCGGCGCCTCATGTGCAGCTATTTCACCCACTTTGCCGACAACCGCGCGCAGGAGGACGCGCAGCGCGCGCGCCAGATCCGCTATTACCGCGAGTGCGTCATTCCCGCGCTGCCCGGCGATCCGAAAACCGCGCCGCCGAGCTATCGCTATTTCGTCGACATGGTCGCGCGCTTGCAGACAGTCAAACCGGAGGACCTCACGGAGAATTCCGTGCTGCTCGGCTCGCCGCAACGGATCATCGACACGCTGAAGAAAGTTGAGGCTGCGGGATTCTCGGAAGTGATTCTCTATTTCAACGTCGGTCTCAAGCCGCACCAGCAGGTGAAGGACGAGATGAATCGCTTCATGGAGGAGGTGGCGCCCGCCTTCGACGGCGCGCACAAGCAAAAGGCGGCCTAGGCAGCGATCGCATTGCGGGGGCGAGATGCTTCACGCGAGCCGAGGGGAATATCCTGCGCGCGGCCGTGAGCGCCGCATGGCGCGGCAACAACGAATTCGGAGGAAACGGCGGTGACCATTCAGCAAAACACCGATCACATCCAGACCACGCATATCGGTAGCTTGCCCCGGCCGCACAACTTGCTCGATCTGATGAAAGCAAAATACGCGGGCGAGCCATATGACGAGAGCAAGCTCAATTCGGTCCTGGCGCGAGAGGTTGCGGACTGCGTGCGCAGGCAGGTCGAGTGCGGCATCGAAATCGTAACCGACGGAGAGTATTCCAAGCCGGGCTTTTTCACTTACATCCGCGAGCGCTTCGATGGGTTCGAATCCCGGCCCAAGCAGAAGCTCATTTTGTTCCAACAGGAGGTCTCGGCTTTTCCCGAATATTACGCCCAGTATTTCAAAGAGGCGATGATGGGCGGCGCCATTCTGCCGATTGTGCCAGTCGTCTGCACCGCTCCGGTCAAGTACAGGGGCGAGACCAAACTACAGATGGACATCGCCAACGTGAAGGCTGCCGCCAAGGCCGCGGGGGTGCCCGACCATCACGTGTTTCTACCAGCCACGGCGCCCTCGGGCGTCGGCATCAATGAATACTACAAGAGCGAGGAAGAGTATTTCCATGCGCTCGCGGCCGAGCTGAATAAGGAGTACCGCGCGATTGTGGCCGCCGGCATTCTGGTGCAGGTGGACGATCCATTCTTGCCGGACATCTTCGTGGAGCCGGGCCTCGACGACCAGCAGAAGAAGCGCAAGGCGGAGATTTACGTCGAAGCCACCAATGCCGCACTCAGTGGCATTGCGGCGGAGCGCGTGCGCTTTCATACCTGCTACGGCATCAACGAGGGACCGCGTATTTACGAATCCAATCTGCCCGAGATCGTCGAATACGTGCTCAAGATCAACGCCGGTTCGTTCAGCTTCGAGGCCGCGAACGCGCGCCACGAACACGAATACCACCTGTTCGAGCGGGTGAAGGTACCCGAAGGAAAAGTGCTGTGCCCCGGCGTCGTGACGCATGCCAGCAACATCGTCGAGCATCCCGAATTAATCGCTGAACGGCTGATCCGCTTCGCCGAGCTGGTCGGACGCGAGAACGTGATGGCGGGGGCCGACTGCGGCTTCTCCTCGCAGGCGCTTTATAAGACCGAAGTTCATCCGACGGTCGTGTGGGAAAAGTTCAAGGCCATGCGACGCGGCGCCGATCTGGCAACGAAACGGCTTTGGAATTGACCGAGCGCAGGCGGAGCGGAGGGACATCTCAATGCTCAAGCGAGTTCTTCTCGGATCGGCAATGCTCGCACTGGCCGTGCATTGCGCCACCGCACAACAGAGGGACGTCAAGATCGGCTTTGTGACCACCCTCAGCGGCGGCCCTGCCGCCGTCGGCAACGACATGCGCGATGCGTTCGAGCTCGCGCTCGACCACCTGGGGCGCAAGATGAGCGGGCTTCCGGTGCAGGTCATTTACGAGGATGACGGCTTGAAGCCGGAGCTCGGGAAGCAGAAGACCGACAGGTTAATCGAATCCGAGAACGTCAATTTCCTGACCGGATACATGATGTCGCACATCCTTTTGGCGTCGCTGAAGTCGGCGGTTGATTCGAAGACCTTCCTCGTCAGCGCGAATGCCGGACCATCGCAAATTGCGGGCGAACTCTGCTCGCCATGGTTCTTTTCGTCATCTTGGCAAGGCGACCAAGTGCCCCAAGCCATTGGCGAATACATGAATCAAAAGAGCGTCAAAACAGCGTACCTGATCGCCCCCAATTATGCGGCCGGCAAGGATGTGATATCCGGCCTCAAGGCCAACTTCCGCGGTCAAGTCCTCGGCGAGGATTACACGCGGTGGCCGGACCAGCTCGATTTCTCGCCGGAACTGTCGAAGGCGCGCGCAGCCAAACCCGACGCGATCTTCTCTTTCTATCCGGGTCCGGCCGGCATCCAGTTTCTCACCCAGTATTCGCAATTCGGTTTGCGGGAGCGGATCCCGCTCTACACCGCCTTCATCATCGATGCGCTGTCGTTGCCGCGGCTCGGCGAATCGGCGCTCGGCATACCGGGAGCGCAGCATTGGGTGATCGACCTGCCGAACGAGGCCAACAAAAAATTCGTCAGCGATTTCAAGAAAAAATACGGACGTAATCCGTCCTTCTATGCAGCCCAGGCCTATGACGCGGCCATGCTCATCAACAGCGGCGTCGGCGCAGTCGGGGGAGATCTCACCAACAAGGACGGCATTCGAGACGCGCTACGCAAAGCCAACTATCAATCCGTGCGCGGCCCGTACAAATACGGCAACAACCACTTTCCGATCCAGAACTTCTATCTGCAGGAAGCCGTGAAAGACGAGGGCGGCTCGTACACTCTCAGGACGATCGACCTTGCGCTGAAGGACCATCAAGATCGCTATCATGACAAGTGTGGAATGACCTGGTGACTTCCACCTGGGCGCCGATCTCGCAAGTAACCAGCTTTGGCGCTGAGCCCATCCGTCTATTAGGCTATAGAATTCGCCTGCTGCCTAGGTTATAGCAGTTTGATCGGAAGCCGCTCGCGGGCGCCGTATGGTCGCAACGCAATTGCTCGATCGCGAAGCGCTGCGTCGCAAATCCGCACCGCTGTTGCTGTGCGAGCGAACGCACACGGCACCGGAAGCAATCGCCTTCCGGTCCAAGCACCTAGGCCTCTACCGCGAACGAACCTGGCGCGAGTATGCAGGGCTAGTCGCGCGCGTGGCACGCGCCTTTGCCGCGCTCGGACTTCGCCGCGGCGACCGGGTGGCGATCATGGGCGACGCCTGCGAGGAATGGGTGATCAGCGACCTTGCGGCGCAAGCGCTCGGCGCCATCGTCTACGGCATCTACCCGACCGCGTCGGCATCTGAACTCGAGTACCAGATGCGCGACGGCGGCGCCGCGCTGTTCATCGCCGAAAATCAGGAATACCTCGACAAGCTCCTGCCGTTCGCCGATCGACTCCCGGCATTGAGCTGGATCGTGGTGATCGACGACACCGCGATGTTCGGCTACCAGCACCCCAAGCTCCGCGGCTATCGTGCGCTGCTGGAGGCGGCCGGAGAGCCGGATCTTGCATGGCTCGAGCAGCAAGCCGCGCGACTCGATGCGGACGCGCCCGCCTTCATCGTCTACACCTCGGGCACGACCGGCGCGCCCAAAGGAGCGTTGGTGAGCCATGGCAAGCATCTCGCGGCTGCCGCCAACATCGTCGATCACTACCCCACCCTCGCGCAAAAGGAGCACCGCACGGTCGGCTATTTGCCGTTGTGCCACGTGCTCGGCCGTGACGTCGCCGTCACGCTGCCGCTGATCTCGCGCCTGGTGCCGCATTTCGGCGAGCACCCGGAGGATCTGCCGACCACCCTGTTCGAGACTGCGCCGACAATCCTATTCACCGTCCCGCGCTACCTGCAGCGGTTCGCCGCACAGGTGCTCCTCGGCATCCGCAACTCCGGCGGCGTCAAGCGCGCAAGCGCGGAGATCGCCATGCACATCGCGCGCGCACACACGCGGCGGCGCTGGAATAGCGCGGCGAGCTTGGCTGAACGCGCGCTCTATCTCGCCTGCCGCGCTGGCGTCTTCGTGCCGATCCTCAACAAGCTGGGGTTTGGCCAGCTCGGACTCGTGGTCTGCGCCGGCGCGCCGCTGCCGCCGCAAACAATGGCGCTCTGGCAGATGCTCGGCATCAATGTTGTCGAGATGTACGGGCAAACCGAGACCGCTGGCGGCATCATCTGCGGCCAGCGTGGGCCGTTTCCGCGCCCGGGCGACGTCGGGACCGTACCGGCGGGTTGGCACGTCAAGCTTGCAAGCGACGGCGAAGTTCTGGTGAAGAGCCCCGATCTCTTCGACTCCTATTGGAACAATCCGGACGCAACCCGCGCGGTCAAGGGCGAGGACGGCTGGCTGCGCACCGGCGACATCGGGGAGTGGAACGCCGGCGCCTTGCGTCTCCTCGACCGCGCGCGCGATTTCATCGTCACGTCCGGCGGCAAGACCATCTCTCCGTCCTTCGTCGAAAACATCCTGCGCGCCAGTCCCTATATCGCGGAAGCGATCGTATTCGGCCACGGTCGCAAATATCTCGCTGCGCTCATCGAGATCGAGGCCGATACGGTGGCGGATTGGGCTCGCAGCCACGATGTGCCCTACACGGGCTTCACCAGTCTCGCCAGCAATGCCGAGGTGGCGCGGCTGATCGGCATCGAGATTGAGAGGGCGAACGGCGAGCTGTCGCGGCCCGAGCAAATCAAGGCGTTTCGCATTCTCCCCAAGGCGCTCGACCCGGAGGAGGAGGGCGAACCGATCACTCCGACCCGCAAGGTGAAGCGCCACCTAATGTACGAGCGCTTCAAGGGCCTCGTCGAAGAGATGTACGATGACCGCGAGCAGCGGCTGATCGCCGCCGGCGCGGTGGAAGTCGCATGAATGCGACCAGACCAGGGAGGAATGCAATGTTGGCACGAGTTCTGGCGGCCGCACTGGCCGCGGCGGCGCTGGTATGTTCGGCCAATGCACAGGACGCCTACGTCATCGGCGTCACCGGCGCGCTGACGGGGCCGGCAGCGGGCACCAACGGACCGCCGATCGAGGGTTTGCGTCTCTACGTCGACCGCCTCAACGCCTCCGGCGGAATCAACGGCAAGAAGATTCAGCTGACCGTGCTCGACGATCAAGGCGAGCCATCGAAAGCGGCGGCCAACGCCAAGCGGCTGCTCACGCAGGAGAACGTCAGCCTGCTGGTGCTTTCGAGCCTCTCCTCGACCTTCGCGCCGGTGATCGCCGAAACGAGGCGCGCCAACGTGGCGCTCATGCTGATGGGCGCGGTCTGCCCGAAGGAGGTCTACCCGCCGGCCGATCTGCTGCAGTTCTGCACCACTGCTTACGCCGGCGGCTACGACAGCCGCGCGACGCTCGCGTTCATCAAGGAGACGGCGAAAGAGCCCGTGCGCATCGGATTTGCGGCGATGGCGATTCCGCTCTCGCGCGGCGAGATCGACTACGCTGAGGAGCAGGCCAAGGCGATGGGCATGACACCGGTCGACAAGGAGGTGATTCCGCCGCCCACCGCTGACTACACGCCGTTCGCGACCAAGCTCAAGGACGCCAACCCGAACTGGATATTCTCCTGGGCGCCGTGGGTCACCCAGGTGAAGACATTCGAAGCGCTGCGCCGCCTCGGCTGGGAAGGCGATTACATCACCTGGGCGCACATCGAGGCCGAGAGCGAACTCGCGCGCCTCAAGGACGGAAAATTCTATGTCATCGGCGCGAATTCGTTGTTTCAGGACAACTTGCCCATCCACAAGCAGATCGTAGAGGAAGCGAAAAAAGCGAATATTCGCTATCCGGCCGAGCAGATGACCGAGGGCTGGATCGGCGGACTGGTGCTTGAAGCCGTTCTCAAGGCCGGCGGCTGGCCGGCCGACGCCGCGAAGGTTCGCGCGGCAATGGAGAACGTGAAGGTCGACACGCAGGGCCTGCGCGGCGGACCGATCGAGTGGAGCAAGGAAAACCACTTCCGAACGCGTCAGTATTACCGCGTCTATCGCTGGGACCCCGCGAAATCGGCGGTCGCCGTGACAAAGGATTGGGTGTCTTACGACGTGAAGTGATGACGCTGCGGGAAGCAGGGACATCGCGGCGCTGCCTCGCGTCGCCTGTGATCGCAATTCCTGCCGGCGTGCACTGACCCTTGCAGCTCATCGCCAACATCACCGTACTCGCCGCGATTTACGCGCTGCTCGCCTGCGGCTACGTGCTCATTTATCGCGTCAGCCGAGTGATGAACATGGCGCACGGCGAACTCGCCATGCTCGGCGCCTACCTCCTATACACGACCGCCTCCCTGTTCGCCGATCATCCCGTCAGCGCGATCGCTGCGGCGCTAGTGCTCAGCTTGACCGTCGGCGTCCTCGTCTACGTCGCGCTGATGCGCAAGATGACCGGACAGATGGTGCTTGCGGCCATTCTTACGACGATCGCGATCGGTATCTTGTTGCGGGGGGTCATCGTGCTGATCTGGTCGGCGTCGCAACAGCACCCGCTGCAGGTGCTCAAGTTCTCCAATCCATCCATCGAGCTCATCGGCGGCGCTCGCATTTCGACTTGCGCGGCATTGATGGTGCTCGCGACGGTGGCGGTCTATGCCGCCCTGTTCGCGTTCTTGCGCTTCGGTCGCTGGGGCATGCGATTGCGGGCGGCCGGCCAGAATCCGCTGCTGGCGGCGCAGCGCGGCATCAATCTCAACGCGATCTATGCCCTCGCCTGGGCGCTCTCGACCCTGACCGGATCGATTGCCGGCATGCTGATCGCGCTCGATTCCGGCCTCGACCAGACCATGGTCGTGATCGGCCTCAAGGCGTTCGCGCCGGCACTGGTCGGGGGCCTCGACAGCCTCCTCGGCGCGCTCCTTGGCGCGGTCATCGTCGCCGCGGCCGAGGTGCTCGCCATCCACTATATCGATCCGCTGCTCTCCGACGTGGTGCCGTTCCTGGTGATCATTGCCACCCTGATCGTGCGCCCATGGGGGCTGTTTGGCACGCGCGAGGAGCTCGACCGTGTCTAGGTCCCCGCGCGCCAGCGGCTACTTCCGCACCAGCTACGACCAGGACCTCGCGCTCGTGCAGACTCGGCTCGAACGCACGAGCTTGGGCGTGTTCATCGTCGCGCTGCTGGCGTTTCCGCTGATTGCGTCTCCATTCCAGCTGGATCTCGCCTGCCAGGTGTTTCTGGCCTCAATCGGCTCGCTCTCGCTCATGCTGCTGACCGGCTATGCCGGACAGATCTCGCTGGGGCATGCCGGCCTACTCGCCGCGGGCGCGTTCACGGTGGGAATCCTGTTCCGCGAGGCCAATGCGCCGTTCTGGATCACGCTGCCCGCGGCGGCGGCGGTGGGAGGGCTCCTCGGCATCATCTTTGGCTTGCCGTCGCTGCGCTTACGCGGCCTCTATCTCGCCGTGAGCACGCTCGCGCTGCATTTCGTCGTGATCTATCTCGGCGGCGAATACGAAGCGCGGCGCGGGTTCTCGACCGGCATCGTCGTCGATCCGCCCAAACTCGGCGGCGTTTCGATCACGGATGCGCGGGCTTGGTACTTCATTCTTCTGGGCGCGGCAGCGGCGACGCTCCTCGTCTGCCTCAATCTTCTGCGCGCGCGCACCGGCCGCGCCTGGCGCGCGCTGCGCACGCGTGAGACCGTCGCCGAAGCGCTCGGCATCGGCGTTGCCTCCTACAAGCTGCTGGCGTTCGTGATCAGCTCTGCCGCGACCGCGGTCGCCGGTGCGCTGTTCGCCTATTACCGCGGCTTCGTTTCCGTCGAGGCGTTCTCGCTCTTCCTCACCATCCAGTATCTCGCCATGGTGATTATCGGCGGCATGGGCTCGCTGCTCGGCGCGCTGCTCGGGGCAATCTTTGTCACCCTCTTTCCCTATATCATCGAAATCGGCCTGCTCGCGCTGCCTGGGGCGCAGCGCCATGCCAGCCTGCTGTTTGCGATGAATTACGCCGCTTTCGGGCTGGTCATGATCCTGTTCCTGATGTTCGAGCCGCTCGGGCTCGTCGGTATGTGGCGGCGCATGCAAAGTTACTTTCTGTTGTGGCCGTTCAAGCACCGGCCGGCCGCGGGATCGCGCGGATGACCGCTGCACTGTTGACGCTCGAAAAGCTCGAAGTGGTGTATCACCGCGCCATCACAGCGGTGCAGGGCATCACGCTTGCGGTCTCCTCGGGAAGCATCGTCGCGCTATTGGGAACGAATGGCGCCGGCAAAACCACCACATTGCGGGCGATCTCCGGCTTTCTCGGCATCGACGACGCGCGCGTCACCGAGGGCGCGATCATCTTCAAGGGCGAGCGCATCGAGAATCGCCCGCCGCACGAGAACACGCGGCGCGGGATCGTGCTGGTGCCTGAGCGCGACAAGGTATTTCCCAATCTCACCGTCGCCGAGAATCTCGCCGCGCCGCTTGCGCGCGCCGGGGCGGCAATGGAACGCCGGCGGCACGAGGCGCTCGCCTATGAGTTCTTCCCGCAACTCGCCGGCTTGCGCCATCGCGTCGGCGGCCTTCTTTCCGGCGGCGAGCGGCAAACGCTGGCGCTCGCCAGCGGCCTCGTCTGCGAGCCCGAACTCCTGCTGGTCGACGAGCTTTCGCTCGGCCTCGCGCCCGTGCTGGTGGAGGATTTACTGCGGCGGCTGGCCGAAATCCGCCGCCGGCTCGGCATCGGCGTTCTGCTCGTGGAGCAGAGCGCAACGGTGGCGCTCGACATCGCCGATTACGGTTACGTGATGGAAAATGGACGCATCGTGCTCGACGGCACGGCCGAGCGCCTGCGCCGGCACCCGGACATCCAGGAATTCTATCTGGGCCGCAAGGGCGGCGAGCGAAGAAGCTATCGCGAGGTCAAGCAATATCGCCGCAGCCGGAGATGGTATGGCTGAGTTGGAGATCGATCGCCTGACGCTGCGGTTCGGCGGCCTGACGGTGCTCGAGGGCGTCTCGCTCGCGCTGGAAGCGCGCGAGCTGTTTGCGCTGATCGGTCCCAACGGCGCCGGCAAGACCAGCGTGCTCAATTGCGTGAGCGGCATCTACCGCGGCGAGGGGGAGATCCGGTTTCGCGGCCGCAACATCGCCGGGCGCGAGCCGCACGAGATCGCCCGCCTCGGGCTTGCGCGCACCTTCCAACATGGCGAACTGTTTCCGCAGATGTCGGTGCTGGACAATCTCCTCACCGGCCGTCATGCGCGCATTCGCACCAATCCTCTTGCCGAGATGTTGTTTCTAGCATCGGTGCGGCGCGAGGAAGTGCGCCACCGCGATGCGGTCGAGCGCATCATCGAGTTCGTCGAGCTCGCACGCTATCGCCATGCGCCCGTGGACGGCCTGCCCTTCGGCATCCAGAAGCTGGTCGGGTTTGCGCGCGCGCTCGCCCTCGAGCCGGCCATCCTGATGCTCGACGAACCATCGGCCGGGCTCAATCGCGACGAGCGCGAGGACTTGGCGCGCTTCATCATGCGAATCAAGCACGAGCTCGGTGTCAGCATGATCTGGATCGAGCATGACCTCGAAATGGTGGCCGATCTGGCCGATCGCATCCACGTGCTCGATTACGGACGGACGCTAGCCGAAGGCGAGCCCGGCGCGGTGTTGACGGATCCGCGCGTCGTTGCGGCCTATATCGGGACAAGCGCACGCAACGCCTGACCGCGCGCCTTACCCCGCATCGCGCAAGCCCGCGCCGCGCTCTTGGCCGTTCACGCCCGCTGCCGCAGTAATCTGCGGATCACCTTGCCGGTGGTGGTCATCGGCATCTCGTCGATAAAGGCGATCTCGCGCGGATATTCGTGCGCGGAGAGACGCGTCTTCACGAAGTCACGGATCTCGGCGGCGAGCGCGTCGGAGGGTGCCTGGCGCGATTTGAGTACGATGAAGGCCTTCACGATCTCCGTGCGCAGCGCATCGGGCTTGCCCACCACCGCCGCCAGCGCCACCGCCGGATGGCGAATGAGGCAATCCTCGATCTCGGTCGGGCCGATGCGGTATCCCGACGAGGTGATGACATCGTCGTCGCGCCCGACGAACTGGAAATAGCCGTCCGCGTCGACGACACCCTGATCGCCCGTCGTCATCCATTCGCCGAGAAATTTTTCGCGCGTCGCATCGGGCTTGCCCCAATACTGCAGGAACATCACCGGGTCCGGCCGTTTGATCGCGATCTGGCCGAGTTCGCCCGGCCGGCAGAGCGAGCCGTCCGCACCAATCACCGCGACGCTGTGCCCGGGCACCGGTTTGCCGATGGCGCCGGGACGCGAAACGGCGATGGCCGCGCAGGAGGCCAGCACCAGATTGCATTCGGTCTGCCCGTAGAACTCGTTGATTGCGATGCCGAGCGTCGCCTTGCCCCATTCATAGGTCTCGGTGCCGAGCGCCTCGCCGCCCGAGCCGACCGAGCGCAGCGCAATGGGCGCCTTCGGAGGGCGCGCGGAGCGCAACATGCGCAGCGCAGTCGGCGGAATGAACGCATTGCGCACGCGCATCTTTGCCATCAACGCGTAGGCCTGCTCCGGATCGAATTTGTCAAACTTTTGCGCCACGACCGGCACGCCGTAGTGCAACCCCGGCAGCAACACGTTGAGCAGGCCGCCGGCCCAGGCCCAGTCTGCCGGGGTCCAGAACCGATCGCCCGGCTGCGGCAGAAATTCGTGCGGGATCTCGATGCCGGGAAGATGCCCGAGCAGCACGCGGTGCCCATGCAGCGCGCCTTTCGGCGGACCGGTAGTGCCCGAGGTATAGACCATCAGCGCGGGATCGTCGGCCGTGGTGGCCACGGGTGTGAATTCGGAGGCAGCGCGCGCTAGAACCGCGTTGAAGTCCTCGGCCCCGTCCGCCGGTCCATCGATCGACCACACGACTTCGAGCGCGGGCGCGGCGTCGCGAACGGCAGCGAGTTTGGCGAGCCCTTGCGCATTGCTGATCAGCGCCCGTGCGCCGGAATCCTTCAGCCGATACGCAATCGCCTCGATTCCGAACAGCATCGCCAGGGGCAGCGCAATGGCGCCGAGCTTGTAGATGGCGACATGGCACACCGCGACAGCCGGCCCTTGCGGCAACAGCAACGCGACCCGATCGCCCTTCTTAATCCCGTGGGCCGCGAGCGCATTGGCGAGCCGATTCGAGGCTTCGCGCAGCACGCCGTAACTCACCTCCTCCACCTTGCCGTCGCCGCGCACGTTGAGAATGGCGGTTCGCGCCGGATCGCTCTCCGCCCAGCGGTCGCAAACGTCGACCCCGATATTGTAGCGCGCCGGGATTTGCCAGCGAAACGAGCGATAGAGCGCGCCGTAGTCGCGCGCGGCCGGAAGGACAGGGATTGCATACATGGCGGCGCAGGCTAGTGATGCAACTCCAGGAAATCCATAGAGGGCTCGCGCACCAAATTCGAACATGTTTCGGCCGCCATTCCGCCCGGCGGAACCGGCCGATTTGATGCAACCCGGCGACCTTCCAGCGCGTTTGTTTCGTGCACAGGACACGCAAGGCGTAGGAGGGAACCATGGATGAAATTACAACCAAGCAATCCGCCACTGCGGAACAGAAGGCCGATCGTCCCGCCGAGTGGCGGCCGTTCGAGGGCCTGCGACGGGAAGTCGATCGACTGTTCGAGGATTTCCAGTTGGGCACTTGGCGCTCGCCGTTCGGACGCGGCGCGTTCGACGTTCAACCGTTCTGGCGCGGCGACCTCTGGAGCAGAGCGCCGGCCGTCGACATCGTCGATAAGGAGAGCGCCTACGAGTTATCGGCGGAGTTGCCCGGCATGGATGAGAACAGTATCGACGTCAAATTCTCCGACGGCACCTTGACCATCAAGGGCGAGAAGCGCGACGAACGGGAGGAGAAGAAGAAAAACTTCTATTTGGCGGAGCGCCGCTATGGCTCCTTCCAGCGTTCGTTCAGCGTCCCGAAGAGCGTCGACGCCGGTCGGATCGAGGCGAATTTCAAGAACGGCGTGCTGACGGTCACGTTGCCGAAGACGCCGCAAGCACGCCAGAACGAGAAGAAGATCCCGGTCAGGCAGGCCTGAGATCGGTCCCTCGATGAGTCTCTAAACGCGCCGGTTCGCCGGTCATCACCGCGCGTGCGCGAGTTTCAGCCTGGCTTTGCGCCGCAGCCGCTTTCCGTTGTCGGCCACGCGAACGCGGCTCTGCCGAAAGCTCGACGCGACATTGCTCGAGTCGCCGCGCTGCTGCACATGCGCGGGGTCATTACCGGGCATCGGCCGGGCGAGCCCATATTTCGCCCCGTGGACGTCGATCCATTTCCAGACTTCTTCCGCATTGGTTCCTTCTACAGCGGTCACGTCGACCGCGCGGCCGTGACCGTAGCCGCCAGTGCGGCGGCTACCGCCATGCAACGAGTTGCCGCCGCGCGCCTTGAAACCGGCGGCGAGGCGTTGGCGATAATCGTCGCGAAATGCGCTGAGCATCGACCAGTGAATGCCGTCGGCATCCATGGCGCGTCCGGCATTGTATAGCTGCTCGCGAAAGCCGGGATCCATGCCGCCGATCACGTAATCCTGGAGCGCCAGGCCCATACGGTTGGCGGCGACCGGGTCCTTCCAGGTGAAGTCGCCGCTTGAATCCTTCTTGATGGGCGCGCGCTGGTAGACCTCCCACAAGTAATCGTCGATCTCGTCGAGAACCACCATCCCGCGTTTTTGGCGTATTTCCGAGCTTTCCGGCTCCACCTTCTCGCGCGACGGAAACGCGACGAAAGCGCCCACCTTGATCAGCGCGCGCTTGATCAATTCGCGTGCCGCGGCGGCGATGGACACTGGCTGCTCGGGATTGACGAAGCGGACGGTTTGCACCGCCCGCGGATAATACGCGCCGGCCTCCTGCCTCTGCTCGGCGGTATCGGTGCCTTGCAGGTGCGCGGGAGGCGACGCCGCGCGGCGATAGACGATGGTCTCGTTGTCGACGGGTTCAGACCCGGTGACCGCCGGCTCGGCGTTCCGGTAGTTCATAATCGCCAACGCCACCATGCCTGCGAGCAGGGCACAGGAGGCTAGCTTAAGCCCAAGCAGGGCATGAGAGAAAATCGCGCTCAATACGACCGCCGGCCCGCGCAACGCACGCGCCATCCCGCGCCTGCGCAGCGTCAGCGTGATTGTCGGGCGATGCGGCGGCGGCGCCACCGCCGGTCGGCGTGGCGCTTGGGGAGGTCGTATGGGAGTTCGTCGCGCCAACGCAACGGCGCGCGAATGTCGCACCACAGCGACGAGCTGTCCCGCCAAAGTGAAGCCCCCCGTGCCGATCACTCTGGGCGAAGATGTCCCGCTGGATCGGCGCGCGCGCAGCCCTCCCCAAGGCGACCACGGCGTCAACGCCCACACTTTCCAGCCAGACGAAAGCGAGTGCTCCCCACCCCGGAAGTAATCCCCAACGGCGGAAGTTGAATTGAAAAATAAGGAGAAAAATTGACCTCGCGGGGACCAATTGGCGGCGGCGGTTGCGCCGGCAGGTGTGTTTAAGACGTCGTACACCACATCTGCCGCGCGTCTATTCGCTTGCGCTCCACGCGGCGCGGAAGCAGCCGCAGCCAGGCTTTGCCTCGCCCGTACGGCCCGCTAAGAAGGTCAGCGCACCCAGCGCCGCCGCCAGCCACGCCGACACGAGCTTCATTGATGACCGAGGAGCCGAGCGCGCGCCGCCCCCCTAAGGGCGACCTCGATCACCGCCTGCTCATTCCGTTCCTCGCCCACGTCACACTGATCCAGACGCTCACACTCGTCATCCGGATCACGACCTCCTACCGCGCGATCGAACTCGGCCTTCCCGTCCTCTGGCTGGGCATCATCGCGACCGGCTTCGCCATAATTCCGGTGTTCACCGCGCTGCAGGTCGGGCGCTGGATTGATCGCGGCAACGACGCACACGCGGCGTGGCTGGGCTCCGCGCTCATGTTCACCGCCTGCATCGGATTCTGGGCATGGCCGCGATCCGCCATCCATCTCCTCGGCTTCTCCGTGCTGTTGGGCTTTGGCCACATGTTCTGCATGGCGGGCCATCAGATGCTGGCGGTACGCGCCGGGGGCAAGCGCAGCCTGGAGACGGCGCTCGGCTACTACATGGTCGCGGCGTCGATCGGACAGGGACTGGGGCCGTTCGTGGTCGGCTGGCTCGGGGGCGCGGCGGCGCTGCCCCCGACCGGATTGCTATTCGAGATCGGCTTCCTCGTCGCCGCCGTCAGCGTCGTCATCGCGGTGTTGATCAGGCCCCTCGCCGGCAAGGCCGAGCATCACCATGGCGGCGATTCCATCCCGATCCGACGACTGCTCGCGCTGCGCGGCTTTGCGGCCGTCATGGTGTCGAGCGTGGTGACCATTACAGCGCTGGATCTTCTGGTGATCTACCTTCCGGCACTCGGCGCGGAACGTCATATCGACTCCAATCACATCGGCCTGATGTTGACCGTCCGCTCGGTCGCATCGTTGGTCTCGCGCGCGTTCTACGCGCGGCTGATCTTCGCCATCGGCCGCGCGCCGCTGACCTTGACCAGCATGCTCGGCAGCGCCGCCGGGTTTTTGCTCCTTGCACTGCCGCTCTCGCTTCCCGTCATGTACGCGGTTCTCACCGGCTTAGGAGTCGCCATGGGCATAGCCTCGACGCTGACCCTCTCCGGCGTCATGTACCTCGCGCCGCCTGAAGTGTGCGGCACGGCACTGACCTTGCGCATGACCGGCAACCGCATCGGGCAGATTGTGTTTCCAGCGCTCGCGGGACTCCTTGCCGCCGCGACCGGCGTGGCGGGGATCCTGCTGGCGCTCGGCCTCGGCCTGGCGATATCGGGCGTCGCCGTCGCGGTGCGCCAACCGACGCCGCCGTCCTGACGCAAGTTCGCTCACAGGGGAGAATGCGCATGGGCGACCCAATCCGCATCCGCATGGGAGGCTACGCTCCGCCAACGAGCGGCTTCAGCCGCGCTGTCAAGCGCATCGGCGACCGGCTTGAGGCCGAATTCGGCGACCGCGTCGAAGTCAAATATGTCTGGAACATCATGGAGTTCGGCTACCGCGCCGAGGACATTCTATGGCTGGTCGAGGACGGGATTCTGACGCTCGGCTACCAGTCCTCGAGCTACCTGACCGATCGGGTGCCGGCGCTCGGCGTCGTCGACCTGCCGTTCCTGTTCGCCAGCGCGCTGTCCGCGCGGGCGGCGATGGACGGCGCGCTCGGCCACGTGCTCGCCCGTAAGATCGAGGAGCGCACGAACTTCCGCATCCTCGGCTGGTTCGAGAACGGCTTTCGGCACATCTCGAACCGCGTACGGCCAGTGCGCACGCCTGCGGATCTCGCCGGTCTGCGAATCCGTGTCCTGCCGAGCAAGGTGCAAGCGCGGACGTTCGAATTGCTCGGCGCGGTGCCCATGCCGATGGATCTCACGCAGGCCATCGCGCTGATCACCGCCGGAGAAATCGACGCGCAGGAGAATCCGCTCTCGAATAGCGTGACCTACGGCGTGCACAAGTTCCACCGCTTCCACACACTGAGCAATCACTTCTACATTTCGCGTCCGATCTTCCTGCATCGCACCGCCTTCGATTCCTGGCCGGCGGATCTTCAGCACGCCGTACGCAGCGCGATAGCGGACGCGGTTGCGTTTCAACGCGAGCTGCACGTGGAGGAGGAAGAGCAAGCACGCCAAGCAATCGCGGCGCAGGGCTGCGAGATCGTCGAGCTCACGGCCGCCGAGCATGATGCTTTCGCCGCCGCGGTGGCGCCGCTGCTCAAGCAGGCGCGGCAAACCTTCGGGCCGGCGCTGCTCGATCTGACCGCCGCGGCGTGAGCGCCGCGCCGCGAGGACGCGAAAAGCGGGTTTAGCCGCGCCGCTCCTCGGGCTCCGCCAAGATGAGCGCCCAGAACACCTTGTATTTGGATTTCGGCGAATAGGCCGCGGCGATGCCCATGCGGGTCGCGCCCTTGAGCAGCATATTGTCGCGGTGCGGCGGCGAATCGCGCCAGCCGGAGAAGGCTTGCGCCAGAGTGTGGTAGCCGGCGCCGACATTCTCCGCCGCAGTGTGCGCGCGGTAGCCGCCCCCTTTTAGGCGGTCGTGGAAGCTGCGCGCCACGTCGTGGCTGAGCGTGTCGCGGCTCGCCATGGCCTGCGCCTGCGCCTCGGCAAGCTTCATCAGCTCGGGATCGATGGTGACCGGGGTCAGTCCGTTGTTGGTGCGGTAGCCGGAGATCATCGAGGCCGCCATAGTCGCGTCGACCTGCGCGTCCTTGGCGGCGAGGCTGCGATAGAAGCTCGGCTCGGTCGTGGACAGGTCACGCTCGCCGATGCAGCCGCAGAGCAGCGCCGCCGCCGCAATAGCGGACAAGCGCGCGCCAAGGCGCACGTAGCGGTGTCGAAAAATCATGCCTATCCCCCCGCTCCCTCGGCATCGATCCTGCACTTACAGGATGGCAGAACCGTGGAAACCATATGGCGGCGGTCAGCTCCCGCCGCGATAGACCGGCGCCGGCTGCGCGAAGAAGCTTTCCAGGATGTGATAGCAGGTGGCGTAGTTCTTCTGGTGGAAGGAGGCGTGCGCAATGCCCGGCATCACGGCGAACTGCTTGTCCGGGTTGGGCAACAATTCGAAGAACTTCAGAAGGTCGGCAAAGCTCGCGATGCCGTCGTATTCGCCGCGCATGATGAGGGTGGGGACGGTGATTTTCTCAGGATCGCAGACCGGCAGATTGGCGCACATATCGACGTAGGTGCCGGTCGGCACCGAATCGTCGAGCGCGAGTATGGCGTCGGCGAATGCCTCGATGACGACGTCATCGGCGGTGCCGGGATGATCGCGCTCGAAGATCGAGCGCACAAATTTGCGGTCAATCGGGCGCCGGTTCTTTGCGCGGAACTCGGGCAATCGTTTGCTGCGCTCGGCAAGGGTCGGCGAACCTTCGCCGGTCCATACCATGGCGTCGAGCGCGAGTCGCGCGACCATGTCCGGGTGACGCTGGGTGAACAAGGCCGCGCGCAAGGCGCCGGACGAAATTCCGTACACGAGAAGCGGGCGTTTACCGCGCAGCTTGTGGATGTAGGCCGCGGCCGCGAAGCAGTCGTCGGCGCCATAGGCGATCGGCGCATTGTTGTCGCGGGTCTTGGTGGAGCGGCCGTAGCCCTCCATGTCGACGCACCAGGTGTCGTAGCCGCGCGCGGCGAAGAAATCCATCACTGAGGAGTCTGCGCGTCCCGGCACCTGCAGGTCGAAGGTCGGTTGCGAGGCCATGGACGAGCCGTGCACGAAGAAGATGCGTCCCGCGGATCCGGAAGGATCCCCGCCGTGCTTGTTCCATAGAAACAAGCGCACATCGCTGCCTTTGTCGGTCCAGTGCTCCTCGCCGCGGATGGCGGCGACAGGTGAAACCGGCTTGTTCATGCTAGGGCTCCTCCCCTCGTTGCGGCGAACGCCATCCAACCGCGCTCATTCCGGCTTTATGCCGTTGGCTTTGATGACTTTGGCCCATTTGTCGATCTCTGCCTGGATATAAGCGCCGAACTCATCGGGGGACATCGCCATTGCAGTTGCGCCCTGCTTCTCCCATGCCTGCCGTACGTCCGCCCGCGTAAGGATTTTGTTGATCTCCGCGTTGAGCCGCGCGACGATCGGCTGCGGCGTGCCCGTCGGTGCCATCAAGCCGATCCAAATCGTCGCTTCGTAGCCCGGAACCCCGGCTTCCGACAATGTCGGCACGCCGGGGAGGATGGCGGAGCGCACCTTCCCGGTTGTGCCGAGCGCTTTGACCCGCCCGGCCTGGATCATCGGCGCCATGCTCGGCACCGAGTCGAACATCATTTCGATCTGCCCGCTGATGATGTCGTTGCGTGCGCCGGTGCTGCCCTTGTACGGCACGTGCAGCATGTCCGTGCCGGTGAGGGTCTTAAAAAGCTCGCCGGCCATGTGATAATTCGAGCCGACTCCGGAGGAGGCATAGTTGAGCGCGCCGGGCTTCGCCTTGGCGAGCGCGATGAATTCCTCGACCGTGTTCGCCGGCACTGAGGGGTGTACGACCATGACCAATTCGGAATTGAGCAGCGACGCCACCGGCACGAAGTCGCGCAACAACTTGTACGACTTGTTGGGGACCAGCGTCTCGGTCGTCGTCTGCGTCGCGGACATCATTAGCAGCGTGTAGCCGTCCGGCGGCGACTTTGCAGCGGCATCGGTGCCGATGATGGTTCCGGCACCCGGCCGGTTCTCCATCACTAATGGTTCGCCGAGCGCTTTGCGCAGCTCCTCGGCCAGCAAGCGCGTGAAAATGTCGGTCGGACCGCCGGCGCCGAACGGCACGATCATCTTGATCGGGCGCGACGGATAATCCTGCGCCACCGACGCCGCCGCCGAGAGGATCGATAACGCCGCGACCGTGATGAGAGACGAAACGCGCTGCGAGGTGCTCATAGGCATCGTTTCATTCGGAACACGCGCGGGAATTGCATGCCCCCGCCCGCGCGGGCCGCGACTTTATGCGATCTGCGCGGCACGGGTCCAGAAAGGAATGGGATCCGCCGCAAGCCCCCCCTTACGGCTCGCTCACCCGCGCGTGTGTCAATTTCTGCATCATTTCCGCGAAAGCACCGGCGAAAGGATGGAAGCTGAAACGGATCACGTGCTGGCCGCGCGGACAGACCACGGCACGAAAGATCACATTGGCTTTGAGCATTTCAGTATCGATCCCGTCGATGCTCGCGCGCCACCACGGCTGCCAGACGTCGTTGAGCAGGAGAATGCCGCCGATCGGCGCTTGGACGCTCACCACGACTTCGGTGTTGGCGTAGCGCAGCAGCCGCGCGCTGCCGGTATTCTCGGCGTCGCCGGCGGCCGGGCCGGGCGAGACGCCGCTCGGCGCCTTCATGAGCAGCACGGTACGGCGCGGATCGACCGGCGGCCAGCCGCTGTGCAACAGCTCGTCGAAATCGGCAACACGCCAGTCCGTCAGCAGCATCACCCGCGGCAGCGCGCGGGGATTCTCGTAGACGTAAGCGTCCTTGGTATGCGCGATGAAATTGAGATCACCCGGCTTGAGCGAGGAGTCGATCTCTTCCACCGGCACCCCGGTGGCAATGAAGCGAACGCCGAGCAGATCGGCGAAGGGCGAACGGTAGGACGGATAAAGCGGCGAGAACACCCGCTGGCTGGGGATGGCGACGGTGTCGCCCACGTGAGTTGCCTCGCGAAACCACGAGAGCCGCAGCGGATTGTGCCCAAACACATGATCGAAGCCTTGGGCGAGCGACAGGTTCGGCCAGTGGTAGTCGATGCCGATGAGTTCCACCCGGTCGCGCCGGTCGGGCGCGACGGCAGCGGCAAGCCGCGCCTTGAGCAGCCGCACCGTCTCGTCGTTCGTGTTCGGGCGCAGCGCCTCGAACTGATCGGCCGGCAGCGCCGTCGAAACATGCGGCGCGTTGTTCCAGCCGAGGTCGACGGCCATGAACGCGGCGATGAGAGTCGCGGCGGCAACGGGCGAGCGAGCATTCATCCGGCGGGCGAAAAGAAGAACCGCGATCGACGCCGCCGTGAACACGACGGCGCTGATCACGGGCACGATGGCTAGAGCGAAGCCGACGACGGAGTAGGCCAGCGCCAGCGCGCCGGCGACCAGCACAACCGGGCAGGCGATCTCGCAAGCGCGCTGCAGCCGGCTCGCCGGCGCCACCGTGCCCGTCAGCCAGCGATGGACGAGATAACCGGCAATCAACGCGACCAAGGCAACCAGCACGAACGTGGCGTCAGCAGGACGGCGGTAGAGCGCGACCGCGGGCAGCAGGTCGTACATCAGCTGGAACGCCGGCGTGTAGGCGCCAAGCGCGTAAAGCAGCACCAGGGCGGCGGCGATGGTGAGCACCCTGATCTCGCCCGCCCAGGCGAGGCCCCGCACCAGGCCGAACGACACCAGGGCGACCATGGTCAGCGCGCCGGCGTAAACGAGACCCATGTTCTGAGAGAGGTAGAGGCCAGGCGATCCCCAGGCGGCGTCCCAGATCGGGCTTTCCGGCGCCCAATAGTCGATGTCCGGGTTCATGGCGCCGAAGAGATCGGCAAATGCGAACTGCAAGAGATGCACGGGGTGGATCGAGCCAGCCGCCGCCACCGCAAAGCTGATTTCGGGGCGGTTCGAGCGCGCCGCCAGAAGCATCGTCATGACGATCGGCGCCGCGGCGATGAGCGTGGCGCTCGCCGCGGCGGCGGCAAGCGGCACGATGCTCGCGCGCACGCGGGCGAGCGCTTGCCTGCCCGCGGCCCAATGCGCCACCACGAAGCCGGCGAGCACATAGAGCGACAGCAGCGCGACTTGATCGCGGCCCACCGCCATCAACCCGGCGACCGCACCGGCCGCGAGCCCTGCCCGCCACGAGGAGCGCTCGAGCGCGCGCGCCAAGAGCCACAGCGCAAGCGGCAGATACGCCAGGCTGATGATCTGGCCGGTATGTTGAATGCGCGCGCTGGCCGCGCCGCCGAGCGCGAACGCCATCGCGGCGACCAGCGCACCACCCGGATGCCAGCCGCGATCGTGGAAGAACAGGATGATGCCGAAGCCGCCGAGAAGAAAATAGGCGAAAGTCACGGCATCGAAGGCGCGCAGGCTGACCGCGGCGTTGGCGGCCGCCAGCAATACATGGAGCGGCGAGAACAAGAGCGACTGCGGATCGGAAACTTGCGCCCAGCCGGCGAAGACGTTGGGAGACCACCACGGCCATTCGCCGCGCGCCAACGAGCTCGCAAGAAACTGAACCTGCGGGAAAAACTGCGATTTCGCATCCCATGGGATTGTCAGGCGGCCGGAAAGCCAGGGCGAGGCCGGCAGCAGGAAGGCGAGCATGAAGATCAACAGCGTGAGGACGAGCGGAAGGCGCCCGGTCGAGATCGCCACTCGCCCGGGAGCCGCCAGCCAGCCAGACCCGGGGCTATGCGTTGCCTGCGCGACGTCATGAGCCCAGCGCGAGCTAGGATCTCCGGCCGCGGACACCATCGGCCCCTTTCTCAGGTCCATTTCCGCTTTCACCTTCCTAAACTCTCGCGCAGCATAGCCGGATGTGCGCGGCCGCGCGTCACCACGATGCCGCACCGCAATGCGACGGGAGTGCGAGGTGGATCATCGCGGCGCGCAGCCCTATCATGCCGCAGAACGCAGGAGGAGCGCCCATTCCATGACGACCACCCCTATGCTGCCGCGGGAGCGCTGCGATTTTTCCGCGATCGTGGACCGGCCGCCGCTCAAATTGCCGGCCGATGCGCGGCTCGTGTTCTGGACCATCGTCAATTACGAAGTGTGGGACATCGGGAGGCCGATGCCGCGTCAAGTCCTTCCCGCGCCGACCGGGGTGCCGCTGCTTCCCGATGTGCCGCACTGGAGCTGGCACGAATACGGCATGCGAGTCGGGGCGTGGCGCTTCTTCGAGCTTTACGAGCGGCTCGGATTGCGGCCGACGCTCGCCATCAACGCGCGCACCTGCGAGGACTACGCCCGCGTCGCCGAGGAAGCCAAGCGCCTGCGCTGGGAATTTATGGGCCACGCCTACGACCAAATGCCGATCCATAAGGTGGAAGACCAGGCGGCGATGATCAACCGCTCGATGGACATCCTCGAGCGCTTCACCGGCACGCGGCCGCTCGGGTGGCTAGGACCGGGCCTGACGCAGACATTCGAAACGCCGGAGCTCCTCGTCAGCGCCGGCGTGAAATACATCGGCGATTGGGTCTATGACGACGAGCCGACGGTCATTCGCACGGCCAAGGGACCGCTCGTCACGCTCCCCTACACCGTCGAGATCAACGACATCGGCATGATGATCATCCAGCACCACGAAAGCGAATACCTCGCGCGGCGTGCCATCGATCAATTCGACCGCCTTTACGCCGAGGGAAAGAACCGCGCCAAGATCATGGCGCTGGCGATCCACCCCTACATCAGCGGCCAACCGCACCGGATCAAATACCTCGAAGCGATCTACGACCATGCGCGCCGTTTTTCCGGCGTGCTGCACTGGAACGGCGCGGAGATTTTCGACTGGTATCTCGCCGCCACCAAGGACGCGAAGAGCCACGTCGCGGCCTAGCCCCGGTTGGGCTCAAGGGCCGAGCGGCTACGAACTGCTCTGCCGAAAAAAGCCGTTTCGAATCAGCCGCTTGAAGGCTTGAGCGAACCGTGCCGAGCGGCGTTCGATGCTGCCTCAAGCCCAACATGTCTTTTAATTAAGTGGGTCGGGGCGGGTCGGGCTGATAGGATGGCGAATTGGCTGGCAGGCGGTTGGGGAAGGCGTGCGTGGCGTTAACGCTAAAGCCCCGTGTCCACGGGGGTCCATAGCGTTGAAACTCGGTCCCATGTTCGACCGGTGGCGCACGCGTGCCCGGGCGGCCGGCGCGGGAACCCTTCGCCCCGTCTTTGTCGTGTTTATGGGATTAACTCTCGTGCAAATGCTGTCCGAGTGTACTTTTCCCACCGCGCGGCCGGACCTCGCGCCCGACATCCCGCCCAAATATGGCGCGGGACAGGGCGAGTCCGCGCCTCCGGCGCTCGATTGGTGGCGGGGCTTTCGCTCGCGCGAACTCACTAACCTGATCGAGGAAGCGCAGCTCGCAAATCTCGACATCGGCGCAGCTATCGGCCGCATCATACAGGCCGACGCGCAAGCCAAGATCATCGGCGCCGCCTTATTGCCCGAGGTCGACTTCGCGGGTTTTGCCGAGCGCTTCAGGAACGCGGGCGCGGGCGTACCCGAGCGGAACCTGTTCCATGCCGCGCTCAACGCCAGCTACGAAATCGATTTCTGGGGCAAGAACCGGGCTTTCTCGCGCGCGGCGCAGGAAACCGCCGTTGCCAGCCGCTTCAACAAAGAGGTGGTCGTGCTTTCGACCATGGCGGCGGTCGGCAATGCCTATTTCCAGGTCCTCTCGGCCCAGGATCGACTGCGGATCAATCAGAGCAACGTCGAGGCGGCCAGCCGGATTCTCAATCTCATCAAGCAGCGGTTCGAAGCCGGCACCGCCTCGCAACTCGACGTCGCACAGCAGGAAAGCCTGGTGGCCCAGGTGCGCGCGAACATCCCCATCTTCGATCAGGCGGTGCGCCAGAACATCGCCGTTCTCGCCGTGCTCATCGGCAAGCCGCCGGTCGAGGTCGTCATCAAAGGCGGCAACATCTACCGGCTGGCGATCCCGCGCGTCACTCCCGGGCTGCCCTCGGAGCTGCTGTTCCAGCGCCCGGACATCCGCGCCGCTGAAGCCAACCTCGCCTCCGCCGATGCGAGCGTCGAGGCGGCGCGCGCCGCCTTTTTCCCGAGCATTTCGCTGACCGGCCAAGCCGGATACGAAAGCAACGTACTCAAACTCCTCTTCACGCCGCAAAACGCGTTCTACAACATCGCGCTCAATATCACGCAGCCGCTGCTCGACGGTTTCCGGCTAGAGGGACAGCTGGAATTAGCGCAGGGAAAGCAGTTCGAGCTGGTGAAGGCATATTGCCAGACCATTCTCTCCGGCTTCGGCGACGTGGAGATTGCACTCATCGCCATCGCCGAGTCGCTGGAGCGGGAACGTCTGCAGCAGCTCGTGGTCAACAGTTCGCGCGAAGCGTTCCGGCTTTCGGAAGCACGGCTGCGCGAGGGCACCATCGACCTCGTCACCGTGCTGCAGACGCAGCAGACGCTGTTCACCGCGGAAGACAATTACTCGCTCGCGCGGCTTGCGCGGTTGCAGGCCGTTTTGAGTCTCTTTCAGGCGCTCGGCAGCGGCTGGATGCCGCCGGGAGCCGCAGCCGGCGTAGTGCAATGACATTCAAACGGCGAATCACGGTGTTCTTGATTGCCGCGCTCGTCATCGCGGCGGTGATTGGCGTCTACTACATGCCGCACTGGCAGCAAACGCTGGCGGCGGTATCGAAGGGCGGCCGCCGCGGCGGTCCCGCGGCGAACGATCCCGTTCCCGTTCTCGCCGCCGCCGCGCGACTGACCGATGTGCCGGTCTATCTCGACGGTGTCGGCACCGCCAAAGCGCTCAACACCGTGACGGTGCGCTCGCAGGTCGACGGCAAAATCGTCGAGATCTCCTTCACGGAAGGGCAGGACGTTCCCAAGGGTTACGTGCTGGCCAAGATCGATCCCGTCACTTACCAGGCCGCCTACGATCAGACCGTCGCCAAGAAAGCGCAGGACGAAGCCCAACTCGCCAATGCCAGGCTCGACTTGGACCGCTACACCCGCCTCGCCGCGGCCAATGCCGTCAACAAGCAGCAGCTCGATACCCAAAGGGCCCTGGTCGCGCAGCTCGAGGCGCAGATCAAGCTCGACCAGGCGGCGATCGACAACGCACGCGCCATCCTGTCCTACACCGAAATCATCGCGCCAATTGCCGGCCGCACCGGCATCCGTCTGGTCGACGCCGGCAACCTGGTGCGCGGCGCGGAAGCGACCGGGATCGTGATCCTCACGCAGCTGCGGCCGATCTCGGTGTTCTTCAGCTTGCCGCAACAAAATCTGCCCGAACTCACCAAGGGCATGGCCGAAGGCGCGCTGCCGCTCGACGCCTTGAACGCCGACGGCAAGAGCGCGCTCGACAAAGGCAAGGTGACGGTGATCGACAATCAGGTCGACCAGACCACCGGCACGGTGAAGCTGAGGGCCGAGTTCCCCAATAACGACCTTCAGCTTTGGCCCGGTCAATTCGTCAACGTTCGCGTCCTCATCGACACGCTGCGGCAGGCGGTGGTGGTGCCCACCGCGGCGATCCAGCGCGGCCCCAACGGGGCGTTCGTCTACGTACTCAAGCAAGGCAACACTGTGACGGTCCGCCCGGTGACGCTGACGCAGCAGGACGATTCACGCGCCGTGGTCGCCACCGGCCTGCAAGCCGGCGAGCAGGTGGTCACGACCGGTTTTGCCCGCCTCACCGAGGGCACGCAGGTCGCGGTATCCGATGCGGAGAACGCAGGCCAGATCGCGCCCGCCGGGCGGGCGCCTCCTGACGGCACACGCGGCCGGCGCGGAAGCGAGAAGGGGAAAGGTAGTCCGAGCGCGGGCCTGCCGCGGGCCGCCACTCCATGAGCGTATCGTCGCCGTTCATCCACCGCCCGATCGCAACGTCGCTGCTCGGGGTCGCGGTGATGCTCGGCGGCCTGCTTGGTTATCTGTGGCTGCCGGTCGCTTCCCTTCCGCAGGTGGATTTCCCCACCATTCAGGTCACCACCCAGCTTCCCGGGGCAAGCCCCACCGTGATGGCTTCGCTGGTGACGGCGCCGCTCGAGCGCAATTTCGGGCAGATCCCCGCGCTCCAGCTGATGACATCCTCGAGCTCGTTCGGCATCAGCCAGATCACGCTGCAATTCGAGCTCAGCCGCGACATCGATGCGGCCGCGCAGGACGTCCAGGCGGCGATCAATGCTTCGGCAGCCACGTTGCCGCGAAACCTGCCGTATCCGCCGGTCTATTCCAAGGTCAACCCGGCCGATGCGCCGATGGTTACGCTGGCGATCACCTCCGACACGATTTCGCTGCGCGCCCTCAGCGACATCGCCGACACGCTGCTGGCGCAGCGCTTGAGCGAAATCTTCGGCGTCGGCCGCGTCACCGTGCAGGGCAATATCCGTCCTGCCATCCGCATCCAGGCGGACCTGTCTCGCCTCACCAATTACGGCATCTCGCTCGAGGATGTGCGCAACGTCATCATCGCCGCCAACGTCGCCGGCGCCAAGGGCGCGCTCGACGGCGCGCACCAGTCCTACACCATCGCGGCGAACGACCAGCTCGCTGCGGCCGATTCCTACCGCAACATCATCGTCACCTACCGCAACACCGCCCCCGTCCTGCTCCGCGACGTGGCCGACGTCGTCGACGGGCTCGAGAACAGCAGGGTCGGCGGTTTCTATCAGGGAATGCCGGCGGTGGTCGTCGACATCCAGCGCCAACCCGGCGCCAACGTGATCGAGACGGTACAGCGCATCAAGAACGAGCTGCCGAAACTGCAACGCTCGATGCCGGTCGGGGCGACGCTCACCGTGGTGCATGACGCCACCGCCAGCATCCGCGCCTCGGTGCGCGACGTGCAATTCACCTTGATCCTCAGCATCGCGCTGGTCATCACCGTCGTCCTCATCTTCCTGCGCACCATCCGCGCCACCATCATTGCCGGCGTCGCATTGCCGCTGTCGATCGTCGCGACCTTCGGCATCATGTGGTTCTGCGGCTTTTCGCTCGACAACCTGTCGCTCATGGCGCTGACGATCGGCACCGGCTTCGTCGTCGACGATGCCATCGTCATGATCGAGAACATCGTGCGCCACATGGAGAACGGGGAAGGGCCGTTTCAAGCCGCGCTGCGCGGCGCGAGCGAAATCGGCTTCACGGTGATCTCGCTCACGGTCTCGCTGATCGCGGTCTTCATCCCGCTCCTGTTCATGACCGGCCTGGTCGGCCGCATGTTCCGGGAATTCGCGCTCACGCTGACCATCGCGGTGGTGACCTCGGCAGTCGTTTCGCTGACCTTGACGCCGATGATGTGTAGCCGACTGCTGCGCCACCAGTCCGAGGCGCCCGCGAGCGCCGGTATCGGGCGAATATTCCACCGCTCGGTGGACGTCTCGGTCGAGCTCTACCGCCGGAGCCTCGAATGGGTGCTGCGCCACGAGGGGCTGACGCTCATCGTCACCGGCGCCACCCTCATCGCCACGATCTGGCTCTACATCATCATTCCCAAAGGATTTCTGCCGCTCCAGGACACGGGGCTGATTTTCGCGGTCATGGAAGGCGGCCAGGACATCTCGTTCACCGAGATGACGCGCCTGCAGGGGACGGTCGAGGACGCCATCCGCAAGGATCCGGACGTGACCGGCGTCGTCTCCGTCATCGGCGTGACCCCGATCAACGCCACGCCGAATGCCGGGCGTCTCGCCATCACGCTGCGCTCACGCGACGAACGGCAGACGCCCGTGAACGCGATCATCGAACGGCTGCAGCGCGCGGTCTCGGCGGTTCCCGGCGTCATCGTCTATTTCCGTCCGGTGCAGGACATCCAGATCTCGACCCGCCTGAGCCGCGGGCAATACCAGTACACGCTCACCGCGACCGACCCCAAGGAGCTCAGCGACTGGGCCGCACGCTTGACGCAGCAACTGCAGCGGTCCGAGGTGCTGCGCGACGTCGTCTCGGAAGCGCAAGACTACGGCCTCGCCTTAGATATCCAGGTCGATCGCGAAGTGGCTGGGCGGCTTGGCGTGTCCATGCAAACCGTGATCGACACCTTGAGCGACGCTTTCGGCCAGCGGCAAATCTCGACCATCTACGGTCAAGCCAACCAGTATCGCGTGATCCTCGAGGCGAAACCGGAATACCAGAACGATCCCACCTCGCTCGCGAAGCTCTACGTCCCTGCCTCCGGCGTTCAGGCGGTGGCTCAGCCCACGTCGTTGACGTCGACATCGCCCACGGTCGTCCCGACGGTCTCCGGCGCCGCGATGGTGCCGTTGAGCGCAATCGGTCGCTATCAGCACACCACCGCCCCTTTGGTGGTCGCGCATCAGGAGCAGTTCCCGGCGGTGACGCTCAGCTTCAACCTCGCCCCCGGGGCGGCGCTGAGCGACGCGGTCACGGCGATTTCGCATGCGGAGGGCGAAATCGGCATGCCGAGCTCGGTGACCGGCAGCTATTCCGGCGACGCCGCCGAATTCGCCAAGTCGCTTGCCGGCGAGCCCTGGCTGATCCTGGCGGCCGCGGTCACGATCTACATCGTGCTCGGCGTGCTCTACGAAAGCTTCATCCATCCGCTCACCATCTTGTCGACTTTGCCGTCGGCCGGCGTCGGCGCGCTGCTCGCGCTGATGCTCTACAAGCAGGACCTCTCGGTGGTCGCTCTCATCGGCATCGTGCTGCTGATGGGCATCGTGAAGAAGAACGCGATCATGATGATAGACTTCGCGCTCGAAGCCGAACGCAAGCAGGGACTCTCGCCGCGCGAATCGATCGTGCAGGCATCGCTGTTGCGGTTCCGTCCGATCATGATGACGACGCTTGCGGCGCTGTTCGGCGCGATTCCGCTTGCGTTCGAATCGGGGACCGGCTCGGAGCTGCGCAACCCGCTCGGCATCACCATCATCGGCGGACTGCTGCTGAGCCAGTTGTTGACGCTCTATACCACCCCGGTCGTCTACCTCGCGATGGAGCGCCTGAAGTCGCGGCTGAGCCGCCCGGCGCCGCTGCAGACCGAGCTCGAGCTGCCGGATGAGCCGGAGCCGTCGCAGCACCCGGCGGAGTGACGCCATGAGCGGCGCGAGCTTTTCCGAACCCTTCATCCGCCGGCCGGTCGGCACCACGCTGCTCGCGGTCGGCCTGCTTCTGGTGGGCGCGGTGGCCTATCGTTTCCTGCCGGTCGCCAGCATGCCGACCGTGGATTTTCCCACCATCAGCGTCACCGCCAGCCGGCCGGGCGCCGATCCGGAGACCATGGCGGCGACCGTTGCCGCGCCGCTCGAGCGGCGGCTGGGCGAAATCGCCGGCGTCACCGAACTCACCTCGCGCAGCTCGTTGGGCAGCACGCGCGTCACAGTCCAGTTCGATCTCGCCCGCAACATCGATGGCGCCGCGCGCGACGTGCAGGCCGCGATCAACGCCGCGCTCACGGACCTGCCGGCCGACCTGCCATCATCGCCGGCTTTCCGCAAATTCAATCCGGCGGCGACGCCGATCATGATTCTGGCGCTCACGTCCAAGAACCTTCCGCCGAGCGTGCTCTACGACGCGGCCGACAGCGTGATCGCCCAGCGGCTCGCCCAGATCGAAGGCGTCGCCGAGGTCACCGTCAATGGCGCCGAGCAGCCCGCCATTCGCGTTCGGGTCGATCCGATCGCGCTCGCTTCGATGGGCTTGTCGTTCGAGGACGTGCGCACCGCCATCGCCAATGCCAACGCGGTGGGACCGATCGGCGCGTTCAACGGCGCGGAGCGCGCGGTCGCCATCGCCTCCAACGATCAGATTCGGACCGCGGCGGAATACGACCCGATCGTGGTTCGCTCCGCCAACGGCACCGTGGTCAGGCTTTCCTCGATCGCTTCGATCGAGCTCGGAGTGCGCGATAATCGGGCTGCCGCCTGGTTCAATGGCCAGCCCTCGGTGCTGCTTGTGATCAACAAGCAGGCCAATTCCAACGTGATCGAGACCGTCGACCGCATCTACGCGCTGCTGCCCGAGATCAAGCGCTGGATCCCGACCGGCATCGACATTTCCGTGCTGTCCGATCGCACCCAGACGATCCGCGCAAGCGTAAAGGATATGCAACTCACGCTTATCGCGACCATCGTTCTGGTCATGCTGGTCGTGTTCGTGTTCTTGCGCCGCGCGGCGACGACCTTCGCCGCCGGCGTGACCGTTCCGCTGTCGCTCGCCGGCACGTGTGCGATGATGTGGCTCGCCGGCTTCTCGATCGACAATCTGTCGCTGATGGCGCTGGCGGTCTCGGTCGGGTTCGTGGTCGACGACGCCATCGTCATGATCGAGAATTGCTTCAGCAATCTCGAAAAAGGCATGTCGCCGTTCCGCGCGGCCATCGAGGGCGCGCGGCAGATCGGATTCACCGTGCTCTCGATCAGCATTTCTCTGGTCGCCGCCTTCATCCCGCTGTTGTTCATGACCGGCCTGGTCGGCCGCGTGTTCCGGGAATTCTCGGTCACGCTCGCCTTCGCTATCGCCGTCTCGACCGCGGTCTCGCTCACCGTGACGCCAATGATTTGCGCGCATTTCGTGCGCAAGCCGCCGAGTCCCCACGCCACCTGGTTCGACCGGACGGTCGAGCGCGTGTTGGGTGCACTGGTGCACTTCTATGGGCGAAGCCTTGGCGCCGTGCTTGACCACCGCGGGCTCATGCTGCTCGTCATGGCCGCAACGTTGGCGATCACGGTCATGCTCTACGTCCGCACGCCGAAGGGCTTTTTCCCGCTCGACGATACCGGCCTGATCTACGGCGGGACGCAGGCATCGACCGAGGTGTCGTTCCCGGCGATGTACGACCTGCAGCAGAAGGCGGAAGCGATCGTGCGGGCCGATCCCGCCGTCGCGAACGTCGGCTCCTCCATCGGCACCACGGGCTGGAATGCCTCGGTCAACCGCGGCAACCTGTTCATCGGCCTCAAGCCGCTGGCCGAACGTGGAGGGCTCACCTCCCAGGCGGTAGCCAACCGGCTGCGGCAGAAAACTGCCGACATCCCCGGGCTTCGCCTGTTCTTCTTCCCGATGCAGGACGTGCGGGTCGGCGGTCGCCAGAGCGACGCCACCTATCAATTCACGCTGTGGGATAGCAACTATACCGAACTCGTGGATTGGGCACCTCGCGTCTTGGCGAAGATCCAGACGCTGTCCGGACTTGTCGACGTTTCGACCGACCGCGACCAAGGCGGCTTGCAAGTTAAGGTGGCGATTGATCGAACCGCAGCTTCACGGCTCGGCGTGCGCGTGCAGGATATCGCGAATGCGCTCAACGATGCATATGCCCAGCGGCAGGTGTCGACGCTCTATACTCAGCGCAACCAGTATCGCGTCGTTCTCGAAATCGAACCCCGGTACCAACGCGACCCGACCGATCTGACCCGCATCTACGTCAGCGGCGCCGGCAACACCCAGGTTCCGCTCACGGCCGTGACCACGATAGAGCGCGGCCTCTCCCCGCTCGTGGTCAACCACCAGGGTCAGTTTCCCGCTATCACCATCAGCTTCAGCCTCGATGAGAACACGCCGATCGAAGAGGCGACACGGCGCATCGATCAGGCGATCGCCGAGCTGCACATTCCCGACACGCTGCACGCGGAATACGCGGGTGATGCGCGTGCCTACCGCACCTCCATCGGCGCGCAGCCGCTCTTGATTCTGGCGGCACTCATCGCCGTCTACATCGTACTCGGGGTGCTGTACGAGAGCCTGGCGCATCCGCTGACGATCATCTCCACCCTGCCCTCGGCCGGACTCGGCGCGCTCCTGGCCCTGCAAATTTTCAATACCGAGCTGTCGCTGATCGCTTTCATCGGCATTATCCTGTTGATCGGCATCGTCAAGAAGAACGGAATCATGATGGTCGACTTCGCGCTGGAAGGCGAGCGCAAGCGCGGCCTGACGGCGGAGCGCGCGATCTACGACGCCTGCCTCGAGCGCTTCCGGCCGATCATGATGACGACCATGGCGGCGCTGCTCGGCGCGGTACCGCTGGTGATCGCAACCGGACCCGGATCGGAACTGCGCCGGCCGCTCGGCATCACCATCGTGGGCGGGCTTATCGTCTCGCAGATGCTCACCCTTTACACCACGCCGGTGATCTACCTCCTCCTCGACAAGTTGCACCGGCGCCTATGGGGGGAGCGCGTACATCGCGAGCCCGGCCATGTCTTGCGATCCGCCGCGCGGGCGCTGCGGCCGTCGTGACCAGCGGCAAGTATTAGTCGTGCAAGAGATGATGGCCGCTCGAGCGCCGCAATAACGCCTCTGTCCCTCTACCCCGTTTTCGCTATCGGCGGCGGCAGGTCGGCGAGCTCCTGCGCATAGGCCTGATCCATGCGCGGGGCGAGGCCGTGCTTGGCGAGCTCCTCGGCGAATATTTTGCGCACCGTCGGGGTCTCGTCGGCATAGTCGATCTGATCGCCGCCGAGACGCCGGCTGATCCAGGCCTTGGGCACGCCCTGGGCGTTGCGGATAGCGACGCCCTCGTGCTTGAAGGCGAGATAGCGCGCCGGGGCCGTGCCAGCGTTGAAGTGCTGGTGGAACCACATGTTCGGCGGCACGATCAGCGTGCCGACCTCCCAATCGTACTGCTTCGGCGCGTCGCCCTCGGGCCACATCAGCGAGTAGCCCTCGCCCGATAGGATGATCACGTGCGCGCCCGGACCGTGCGCGTGGCCCTTCTTGTAGGTACCGATCGGAAACTGGGAGATGTGGCTGTTCATCGAGCCCTTGGCCATGTTGAAGCGGATGTGGCCGCCGCCGGCACCGCGCTCCTTCGCGCTGATCAGCGGCAGGTTGACTGCGTCCGCGACGAAATTGGTGACGAGGAGGAGGCCCTTCTGCTCGCCCTTGGCGCTGAAATAGTCCGGCTCCCCGTTGAAGCGGTTCTTGAAGTCGTACTCGCAATTGAACACAAACTCGGCGTCCTCGTAGAGATTGATCACCGGCGGCGCATTGGTCACGGCGACAAAGCGCGCCGGCGCCTGCCCGGAGCCGTTGAAGTGCTGGTGCCAGCAGTTGAGCGGGATAGCGAACATGGCGCCCGCCTTCCACTCGAAGGTGATGCGCCGGCCGGCGTCGTTCCACACGCTGGTCGAGCCGCGACCCTCGAGCACAAGGATCATCTCCTCGAACAGCTGTCGCTGCGGCTCGAGCTTCTTGCCTGCCGGGATTTCGCACACGTAGCAGTCATTGGATGTGCGCGAGGCCTCATGATTGATGTAGACGCCGCGCCCGCCGCGCCGCGCCCACGGCTTGAGCTCGACCGTGCGCAAGTTGCGCACATAGTGTGCGCTGATGATGTCGAGACCTTCGCCACGGACCCAGCGCAGATAAGGCGTGTCCTTTTCGGTGGAAAATTTCTTCGCCAGCCCTTCCGGGACGATGGCGTCCTTGCCCATGCCTTGCTCCTTCCGGGTGTCGCCAATTAGCCGTCAAGTCATCAGAAAAAGTAGAGCGCGTCCTGAGTGCTGATCACTGATGACTGATGACGACGCATTTATCCGCCTTCATGCGCAGATAGATCGAATCGCCGGTCGGCGTGCGCAGCGAAGGGTGCGCTTTTGCCGACAGCACAACATCGCCGACCTTGACGCGAAAATCCAGGTAGTCGCCGAGGAAATCCTTGGCGTCGATGGTGCCCTTGCAGACATTGTCGCCGTCGCCCGCCGCCGGCGGCGCTTCCGATAACTCCACGTCCTCCGGCCGCACCGACACGATGACGGCGGCGTCCTTGCGCACGCCCTCGCTCGCATGCGCCTTGATCTCGCCCATGGCGGAGCTGACGACGCAGCGACCGTCGGCGAACGCGGTCACCGTCCCGCCGATGAAATTGGTCATGCCGACGAAATCGGCGACGAACCTGTCGACGGGCTGCTCATAGATCTGGCGCGGCGTGCCGATCTGGACGACTCGACCCTCGTTCATCACCGCGATCTCGTGCGAGAGAGCGAGCGCTTCGCTCTGGTCGTGGGTGACGTACACCGTCGTGAGATTGAGGTCGCGCTGCAGCCGCTTTAGCTCCGAGCGCATGCGATCGCGCAGCTTGGCATCAAGGTTGGAGAGCGGCTCATCGAGCAGCAGGATCTGCGGCTCCATCACCAGGGCGCGCGCCAGCGCGAGTCGCTGCTGCTGGCCGCCGGAGAGTTTGGTGGCGTCGCGCTCGAGGAGATCGTCGAGCGCCACCGCGCGCAACACCCGCATGACCCGCTCGCGGACCTCGGCCGTGGCAAGCCCGCGCACCTCGAGCGGAAACGCGGCATTCTGAAAGACGTTCATGTGCGGCCAGATGGCGTAGGATTGGAACACCATGCCGAAATTGCGCTTGTTCGGCGAGACGAAGATGCCCCTCTCCGACGAATAGACGAGACGTCCGGCGACCTCGATTTCGCCCGCACTCGGCCGCTCCAGCCCGGCGATGGAGCGCAGCGTCGTGGTCTTGCCGCAGCCCGAAGGCCCGAGCAGCGTGAACAGCTTGCCCTCAGGCACCTCGAACGAGACGTTCCGCACCGCCTTGACCGCGCTGCCGCCCTCGTTGGCGTATTCGGTGAACAGCGATCTGACGCTGAGAAGGCCCATCCTCGCGTTCTTCACGTTTCCGCAATTCCGAACCGCCGGCCGACGAGCTGCGCCAACATCACGAGCACGAACAGCGCAACGATCAGCATGACGCCGAGCGCCGAAAGCTCAACGTACTGCCCATTCTGCCACAGCTCCCAGATCATGATCGATACCACCTCGGTACCGGGCGAGTAGAGCAGGATCGAGCTCGACAGCTCGCGGATCGAGACGATCATGACGTAGATGAAGCCAGCCAGCAGCCCCGGTTTTAACAGCGGCAGCACGACGCGGCGAAAGGTCATGCTCCACGACGCGCCGCTCATCGCCGCCGATTCTTCGAGCTCTTTGTGAATCTGCAGCATCGAGGCCGAACTGTAGCGCATGCCGTAGGGCAGAAAGCGCGTCACATAAGCGATGAACATGATCCACAGCGTGCCGTAGATGCCTATATCGACGTAAAGATAGCAGACCATGATGGCGAGCCCGAGCACCAGGCCGGGAAAAACGAGCGGCAGCGACGCCAGGTTGTCGAGCACCCAGCGTCCCGGCACTTTGGTACGCAGGACGATCCATGCGATGACCGCCGATACCAGCATGACGGCGGTGGCGCTGCCGAGCGCGAGCACGACGCTGTTCCATACCGTGTTGGCGAATTGCGGATAATCGAGCACCGCTCGATAGGAATCGAGGCTCAGGCGGCGGAGCGCCGCCCAGGACGGTGCGCTGTAGAATTTCTGCAGCGAGGACCAAACCAGCACGAGGAACGGCAACAGCACGATCACGATGAAGTAGACGATGAAGATCGTCGCGGTAAGATAGCGCCCGCGGCCGAGATCGATCGTGCGCGGACGAAAGCCTTTTCCAGTGATGGTCGAAAATCGCCCGCCTTGGCTTGAGAGCCGGGACTGCGCGTAGATGCCGAGCGAGGTGATGAGCAACAGCGTCACGGCATAGGCGGCGGCGAGTCCTACCTCGCTCGGATATTGATGGATCGCTTGATAGATCGACGAGGTGTAGACGTGAATGCCCACGGGCAGCCCGAGCAGCGCCGGCACCTCGAACGATTCGATCGCGCGCACGAACAGGATTAGCAGCGCCCCGAGCGCCGCCGGCCACGCCAGCGGCAGCGTGATGCGCCGCGCGATCTGCGGCACGGAGGCTCCGCTCATCGCGGCTTGCTCCTCGAGCGCGGGATCCATGGAGCGGAACGCAGCCGTCATAAGCAGGAAAGCCACGGGCGAGTAGTGCAGCCCATCGACCCAGATCATCCCGGCCATGGTATAGACGTTCACGAACACGGTATCAGTATCAAACAGCTTCTGCAGGCCGAGGTTGATGAGCCCAATCTTCGGGCTCCCCAGCAGGATCCAGGACACCGTGAAGAGAATGCCCGGGATCACCAGCGGGATGATGGCGAGCGCGAAGAACAGCGTCTTGAACGGCGTGTTCGTGCGCTCGTTCATCCAGGCGAGCGTGGTGCCGACCACGAGCGAGAGCGCCGCGGCGCCGACGGCAAATTGCAGCGAGTTGATGAATAACCGGGCGTTGTCGCTGTTCAAATAGGCGGTACGGAAATTGTCCAGCGTGAATTGCGCCGGCGCCGCCGCCGTCTGCGGCGTGAGAAAGCTCTGCCAAAGCAGGAACACGAGCGGCACGAGGGCGAGCCAAATGACCAGCGCGACCGCAACGCCGATCATAAGCCATTTGGCATCGAGCCGCGGCGCGACAGCTGGCAAAGGAGCGAGGCGCCCGGCTGCGTCGCTCACTGCAGAGACTCGCGTGCCGCCGATTCGGTCGGCTCCCTCTCCCATAGCGAAAGGGATGGGGTGAGGGGTTGTGAGAGGGATGGGGTGAGGGGTTTTGGCCGCTCAGTTTTGCCGGCAACCCCCTCACCCCAAATGGAAAAAGGGAGCGCACCGAGGGCGGGGCGGTTCCGGCGCACCAGACATAGCTCAGCGGCGATCATGATCGTGATGATGGTGATGCCCATGCTGATGGCCGTGCCCGTGATCATGGGGATGATCCTCGTGATGATGAATGCGCTGGGGCGGACGGCCGCGCCGTGGGTCCTCACTGAATAACAGTGACTTGATAGTCACCGGCACGGTGAACGAGGGCATCCGAATGCGCCCGAGATCGATGTAGTCGAAATCGCGCAGCACCAATCCGTCGATTGCCAGGATCTCGCTCTCAACCAGCAGCTCCTCGCGCAGGATGGCGCCCAACGTCTGCGCCACGTCGCCGTCGAGCATGAGGTAGAGCGGCTTCTTGCGCTCAATGGTGGTGGCAAGTCCGCGGCGGACGCCCTCGGCGAACGCGAGAATGCGTTCGTAGGAGGGCGCACCCCACCAGCGCAGCGCGAGCGCCACTTCGCCCTCGCCCTCGATCAGATCGAACGCAGTGAAGTGCGCGCGGATCGCCTTGGCGAGCTTGTCCGGCTCGATCGCCTCTTCGCAAGCATAGGGCGGCTGCAGAACCTGGAGATTGCGCCGCGGCAGCAGCTCGCCGGGTTTCGAGATGTAGCTGGTGTTGCCGCTGAGCTGCACGCTGTATTCGGAGGCGCCGAGCGCGGTGGCGCGAATGCACTCCCCGGCGGGAAGAAGCGGCCAGGGCAGCGCGCCGACATCGATCCGCGCGCGGATCGCGCGGCCGAGCCGCTGTCCCATGTCGCCGAAATCGCGCTCCTCGCGGCCATAGACGTATTCGCCGACCCCGCCGGAAAACATTACCCCATCGATACGGGTCAGCTCGCCGATCGGATCGGTCAAATAGAGATGCTCGACGGCGGCGGGCACCGGACGCTGCGTGAGCGCCGCGACGAGCAAATCCGCCATATTGCCCGCGAGCTTGTCGAGCTGCGCGGGTGAGACCGCCTCGCCACGCCCCCAATGCAAGCCGGCCTGGCGGGCATGAAACCCTCCCGCCGGATCGAGCCGCACGATGCGGCCGGCCTCGTCCATCACCTGCAGGCGGCCGCCGATATGCAGCGCCGCAGTCGCGATCACGTCGCCGTTCTCGACCATGCCGAGCTTGGTGGTGCCGCCGCCAATGTCGATGTTGAGGATGCGCTTGCCCTCGTCATACGAGACCTTCGATGCGCCCGAGCCGTAGGCCGCGAGCATCGATTCCATGTGGTGGCCGGCCGCGGCGGTGACGAAGTCGCCGCGCTGCTCCGCGACCAGCGCGGCAATTGCCTCGGCGTTCTCGCGGCGCAACGCCTCGCCGGTGAGGATGACGACCCCGGTGTCGATATCCTGCGGCTCTACCGCCGCCGCTTTGTAGGCGGCATCGATGATGGCGCCGAGCGCGGCGTCGTCGATGCGCTCGTCGCTCGCATAGGGCGTCAGCGCGACCGGCGACTGGAACAGGGTCTCCCGCGAAACGACGTAGTACCGGCTGGTCAGGTCCTCGCCATACCGGCGCAGATTGATGCGGGAGAAAATGACTTGCGTGCCGGAGGAGCCGATGTCGATCCCGACCGTCAGCAGCTGCACATGGTCCTGGATCCATATCGGGTTGTCTTCCAGCCGCTCGTTGGGATCCACCTCGAAATGGTCGTGATCGTGATCGGCGTCGCCGTCATGCTCGTGAACGACGTCCTGGCCCAGCAGATGATCCGCGAGCGTGTGGCTGCGTTTCTGATCGTCGGCCATTGCAACGTGCTCCCTGCAGCGCCTTCACACGGGCGCCGTGCCGGACGGGGCGGTTATGACACGGCGCATCGAGCAGCGTCAAAATGCAAGCCGTTTGAGGTAGATCCCTCGCGGGCAAGCGATAGCGCTTTCGGGCTGCGATCGGTTCGAGCCCCGGACGCGAATCCGCTGGAGCGGGCGCGAGGACACGATGACAAGAGCGATCGGGCGTGGCAGAACAGCAGAAAAGTGCTTTCGCAGAGAAACGCCGTGCTGGAAAAACTCCAAGCCCCTCGGGGTGAGAGCTTCAATGCCTACGATCGGCCGCATGCCGACTTGCGGGAGTTCATCGCGCGGGCGGAAAGCGCGGGCGAGATCGTGCGCATCAAGGGCGCCGATTGGAAGCTCGAAATGGGCACGCTCGCCGAGATCGTCAACCACGCCCGTCCCGAGCCGCCGGCGATCCTGTTCGAGGAGGTGCCGGGCTACGGAAAGGACATGCGGCTTCTCTCCGGCGCGACCAACTCTTCAAAGCGGCTCGCGATCGCGCTCGGCCTCCCCGTCCCCGGCCATCCGCTCGACGTGGTACGCGCCTATCGCGAGCGCATGAAATCCCACCGCCCGATTCCGCCCAAGACCGTGGCGAGGGGACCGGTGCTCGAGAATGTCGACCGCGACGGCGCGGTCGACGTGCTGAAATTTCCGGTGCCGCTTCTGCACGAGCACGACGGCGGCCGCTACATCGGCACTGACGATCTCGTCATCATGCGCGACCCGGAAGCGGACTGGGTCAACGGCGGGACCTACCGCGTCATGGTGCAGGACAGGAATCACGTCTCGCTCTGGATCTCGCCGGGCAAGCACGGGCGGCAGATTCGCGAGAAATACTTCCGTGCCGGCAAGCCATGTCCCGTGCTGATCTCCTGCGGGCACGATCCGCTGCTGTTCCTTGCCGGGGGTAACGAGCTCAAGTTCGGGCTGTGCGAATACGACTATGCCGGCGGCCATCGTGGCGAGCCGTACGAGATCTTGCCGAGCGAGCTCCATGGCCTTCCCATGCCGGCTCACGCCGAGATCGTGCTCGAGGGCGAGATGGTCGAGACCATCAAGGCGCGGGAAGGACCATTCGGGGAGTTCACGGGTTATTACGCCTCGAGCCCGAGCGAGCAGCCGCTGGTCGAGGTCAGGCGCGTCTATCACCGCAACGATCCGATCCTCGGCATCGCCTCGCCGATGCGCCCGCCGTCGGACTTCTCCTTCAGCAAATGCGTGATGAAGGCGGGAATGATCTGGGACGAGGTCGAGCGCGCGGGACTCTCCGGGGTCGACGGCGTGTGGGTGCACGAATTCGGCGGCGCGCGCATGTTCAACGTCATCGCCATCAAGCAGGCTTATCCCGGCCATGCGCGCCAGGCCGGCCTGTTGGCGGCCGGCTGCCAGTCCGCCTCCTATCTCGGGCGCTTCGTCGTCGTGGTCGACGAAGACGTCGATCCGAGCGACATGTTCGACGTCATGTGGGCGATATGCACGCGCTGCGACCCCGCAAACGACATCGAATTCGTGCGCCGCGCCTGGAGTGGACCGCTCGATCCGTTGCTCGACAAGGCGAGCTCGACCAATTCCCGCGCCATCATCGATGCCTGCCGGCCGTTCGAGCGCCTGGCGGATTTTCCCCGCGTTGCGCGGGCGAGCCCCGAGCTGCGACGCAAGGTCCAGGAAAAATTCGCCTATCTTCTCGCCAGGATCGGATGCGCCTAGCACGCACCGGCGAGACGACCGACGATGAGCACCCTTTCTTTCGTCAGGGCTCGGGCATAGCGCGTCGGAAGACGCGCGTGAGAGCGCACGCGCATGCCCGGCCATCCACGGCTTTACCGTCGCCAGCCACGCCAAAGACGTGGATGCTCGGCATAAAGCCGGGCACGCCGTCGACCGAATTGTTCCAGCACGGAGGATCAAGCCATGCCTGACGCTTTTGCCGAACTGCGCCATGAACTCGCCGTCGCCAACCGCATTCTCGCCAATGAAGGCATTATCGACGCGTTCGGCCACATCAGCGTCCGCAATCCGAAGGATCCCAAACGCTATTTCATTTCGCGGCATCGGGCCTCAGAGCTGGTCGAGCCCTCCGACATTCTGGAAATGACGCTCGATTCCAAGCCGGTCGTGCCGACGAATGTGCGGCTCTATAGCGAGATGGTGATCCACGGCGAAATCTACAAAGTGCGGCCGGACGTGAATTCAGTATGCCACCACCACGCCCCATCGGTGCTTCCGTTCTGCGCCACCGGCGTGGAGCTCGTGCCGCTGTTTCATCTCGGCGGGACCCTCGGGTCCAAAGTGCCGTTCTGGGACAGCCGGGATGAATTCGGCGATACCAACCTGCTGGTGAGCACGCCGGAGGAGGGCGCCTCCCATGCCCGCGCGCTCGGCCCGCACTACATGCTGCTGCTGCGGCGCCATGGCGCCTCGCTTGCCGGCAAATCGTTGCGCGAATGCGTGTTCCGTTCGATCTACACCACCCGCAACGCGGAGCTGCAGCTGCGCGCACTGGCGATCGGAGCTCTGGGACCGCTGTCGCCGGGCGAGGTGGAGAAATGCGGCGGCCACAACCTCGGCCCGCGCGGGGTCGAGCGGGCGTGGGAGTATTGGGTTACGCGGCTGCAAAAGGCGGAGGCCATGTGGGCGGCCGCCGGACTGCCGCGGATGAAGGAGCTCGGCAGGATCGCGCGGCCGCAAACCGCCGGCCTGACGCCGGCGCGGTCGGCGCCGCGACGGGTGGCCCGCGCCGCGAGGAAGACCCGCGCAAACCGCCGGTGAGGTCGACGGCGTTAACGTTTCGTTAACATCGCTGGGAGCTAGAATCGCGGATTAACGGCCGCCGTCGTGTGGATGCGGGGCGCGCTTTGAAAGCGGCAACACCGCGGCGAGAGATTTCACAAAGAGTTCACGCGCGGCGCCCGATTGTCGCCTAAAACGATTTGTACCCGCGCTGCCGCACGAAACATCGGGGGAACACGATGCAAACAAAGCGAACTTACCAGGTGCAACATTGGCCCAACGGCCAATGGAATCCTGAGCACAACTGGCGCAAGGTCGATGCCGGCAGCGAAAAAGAGGCGGCAGAGAAGGTCTGCGGTCTGCCGTTGACCGAGCGCGGAACGCTCGCGCAGCTTCGCGCGCGGGTCCTCGCCTTCGGCGATCTCAAACAGCGCAGCGCTACGTCATTTTACGCCGCGAAATAGATCGCAGGCCTGCGGCTCGGTCGCCAGCGCTAGCAGTCTCTCCCAATTTTCCCTTCGTTTGAACCGTCGCCGGCGGCGTCTGCCGACGCGCGGTCGAAAGCCCGCGCGGCGTGCGGACGGGAGTAACGCCATGCTTGGCGCACCGCGCGTGGCGCTCGCGCCCACACATTCCGGATCGCGAGAACCAAGTGGCGGGGCCGGAGCGTTGCGCGCTTTCCCGTTATCCCGTAATGACAGCCCACAAGGCCAATTCACAGTGTGTTTGCAACGACGGCTGGCGCGGAACGCCATCGCGCACCCGTTTCCAGGGAGACGCCGGAATGACGGGGATGTACGATCAGGTGCGGCCCGGCATCGGGCACAATCAGCCCGAGGAATATGCCGAGGAGAAGAAGCACGAGCGCTGGGAGCGCTGGGCCAAGAAGCGTACCTTCGTGCGCGCGCTCGAAGGCACCTACAGTCATCTCTACAAGGCGCTCCTTGAGGAGAAGCGGGTCTATCCGTCCCGCGACGTGCCGTGGAAGGGCGGCCCCGGCCAGTTCGGCAAAAGCGTCATCAGCCCGCAAGCGACCAGCATCGTCCAATCGATGGAATCGCACATCGAGGCTTACGCGCCGGGCGCCTACGGACAGAAGCACGGCCACCTCAACAGCGCGGTGTTCTACGTGCTCAAGGGCTGCGGCCACGACGTGCACGACGGCCGCCACATCCCTTGGAAAGCCGGCGACGTGATGATCGTCGAGAACGGTTGCGTGCATCAGCACTTCAACGACGATCCCAACGAGGAGGCCATTCTCCTGGTGTTCAAAGCCAAGCCGCTGTTCCTCTTCATGCACCTCCTGTTCCAGAAGATCGTGGAGTGGCCCCCCGAGAAATTGCCGCCCGGCCAGGACTCCTACGAACCGCCCGCCGATATTTAAGGAGACGCGCGCATGTCGTTCGAAGACAAAGCCCAGGCATGGTCGGGCTCCGCCAATTGCACGTTCCATGCCGACGACGTCGCGGCCTCGCAGAATTTCCGCAAGCAGTACGAGACTCTGGCCAATGTCGTCAAAGCCGAGGAGATGCCGTGGGAGCGTTGCCCCGATGGCTTGATCAAGCATCTCGTGCACCATCGTCTGAACACGCGCGAGTGCTGCGTCGAGGCCTATATGCAGTTCCTCAAGGCCGGCGAGCGCTCCGGCAAGCATCGCCACATGTGGGAGGAAATTATCTTCGTGGTCGAGGGCTCGGGCTACGACCTGCACTGGGACATGAAGTTCGATTGTCTCGATGCGTTCAAATGGGAGTGGGCCGAAGTGCCGAAGAAATTCGAGTGGAAAGAGGGCGATTACATCTATATTCCGCCCTTCACTACGCACCAGCACTTCGCGACCGCGGAGACTCGGCTCATCATGATGAGCAACCGGATCGTCAAGGAGATGGGCTTCGACTGGTTCGATCAAGTGGAAAGCGCGCCGGGATTCGAGGCGAGCCAACAGTCAGCGCGGTGAGGCTTGACGCGTTGCCGCCGCGCGCGTTCCGTTGATATGGCATGATGGATCGCAAGCGCGCGCAGATTGAGGAACAGACCGGGCGAGGCAAGCCGGCCAACTATCGCGGCTGGCAGTCCGACGTGATCGTCGATCTGATCAAACGCTACCGCTTCCCCCACATCACGCTCAATCCCGGCGCGAGCTTCCGCGGGCTGCACGATTCGCTCGTCAATTACGGCGGCAACGAGCCGCCGATGATGCTGTGCCAACACGAGGAGATCGCGGTGCAGATCGCACACGGCTATGCCAAGGCGACCGGCCGGCCGATGGCGGTGATCTTGCACGACCTCGTCGGGCTGCTGCACGCCTGCATGGCGATCTATTACGCGTACATCGACCGGGCGCCGATCTTCATCATTGGCGCGACCGGTCCGATGGATGAGGGCAAGCGGCGCCCGCACATCGACTGGACGCATTCGGCGCTGGTTCAGGGCAATGCCGTGCGCGACTACGTCAAATGGGACTACCAGCCGACCTCGATCGAGGGCGTGCCGGAAAGCTTTGCGCGCGCCTTTTCGATCATGACCACCGAGCCGCAGGGCCCGGTCTATATGTGTTACGACGCGGCGCTGCAGGAGGCGCCACTCGCGGCGAATGTGCCGCTGCCGCCCGCCGGCGCGGCGGCGACGCCGGCGCCGATGGCTCCCGATCCAGATGCGATCGCCGCGATCGCGGAGAAGCTGCTTGCCGCCGAGCATCCCCTGCTGCTCGCCGAATATGCCGGCCGGCGTGCGGGCGGCTTCGAGAGCCTCGTGGCGTTGGCGGAGACCGCCGGCGCGGCGGTGTGGGATGTCAACAGCGCGCTCAATTTTCCCAACAAGCACCCGCTGTGCCTGAGCATGGACCAGGCATCGCTCCGCCACACCGATCTGGTCGTCGGTCTCGACGTGAATGATTGGGAGAAGCAGCTCACCGAGCTCGACAACGCCACGCGCACGCGCGAACGGCTCACGCCGGCATCGTGCGACTTCGTCGAGATCGGCTTCGGCGAGATCAATATCAGCAAGTGGGCGTTCGACTATTGCCGCATGCAGCCCTGCTCGATCCGCGCCTTGGGCGATACCGCGCTCGGGATTCCGCAGCTCACGCGGCTGTGCAAGGAGCGCGTCGCGCGCGAGGGCAAGCTCGCGTCCCGCATCGCCGAGCGCAAAGCCGCTATCGCCAAGCGCCACGACGAAGTCTGGGCAAAATGGCAGGAGGAGGCGCGGCGCAATTGGGATGCCTCTCCGATCACCTTCGCCCGCCTGGCGCTTGAAGTCTGGGAGGTGATCAAGAACGAGGACTGGGTGCTCACCGCGAACACGCTCAAGCACCAAGTGCGCAAGCTCTGGGATTTCGACAAGCCCTACCGGCATCCCGGCGCCGAGCTCGGCACCTCGACCCAGATCGGCATCTCGCTCGGCGTGGCGCTCGCGCACAAAGGCACGGGCCGCGTCGTGGTCGACATCCAGCCCGACGGCGATCTGATGTTCGATGCCGGCGCGCTCTGGATTGCCGCTAAATATGAAATCCCAATGCTCGTCGTCATGCACAACAACCGCGCCTACTACAACGACTGGGAGCACCAGATCCGCATGGCGCGATTGCGCGGGACCGACGAGTCCAAGGCCCATATCGGCATGGACCTGTTCGCTCCGGAGCCCGACTTCGGCGCGCTGGCCCGCGCCATGGGCTGTTACGGCGAGGGCCCGATCGACAAGCCGCAGGACGTACGTCCCGCGCTGTTGCGCGCGCTCGCCGAGGTCAAGAAGGGACGGCTGGCGCTCGTCGACACCATCACCCAGCACCGATGATTAGTGCGCCCGCTACGCCGGCTCCAGGCCCTTCGCGTTGAGTAGGCGCGGAGATTCCGCCGAGAGGAATGCCAGCAGCGCCGCCGCAAGGCTCGCCTCCTTCGCCGCCGTCAATACGCCGCCCGAGAAGATCGTGATCTTCTGCAGCGGGGGCGGCAGCGGGCCGACGATGTCGATACCGGCGACGGGCAGAAGCTCGCTGATCTGCTGGATGCCGATCTCGGCCTCGCCCTTGGCGACGAGCTCGCCGACCGGCGTGCCCGCATCCGGCATCACGATCTTTGCTTTCATCTCCTCGGCGATGCCGAGACGATCGAGCACCGTGGGAAAATAGATGCCGCTCAAGCCGGTCTTGGAATGGGCGACGTTCTTGGCCGCAAGCAGCGCGCGTTTGAGCGCCTCCGGCGAAGCAATGTCGGGCCGCTTGGCACCCTTGCACACCGCAACCCCGATGCCGGAGCGGGCGAGATCGACGCGGCTGCCGGGTTTGACCTTACCTTGCTTGATGAGGTCATCGATCGCCTCGGCGGTCAGAATGGCGACGTCGCCGCCGCCACTTTCGAGGTCCTTGAGAAGCGCGAGCGTCGATCCCCAGGTGACCGCAAGCTTGGTGTCGCGGGCGCGCTCAAACGAAGGGATGAGCTCGAGCAGCACCGACTTCACGCCGTTGGTGCAGAGAATTTGCATCGGGCGATCCTTTCCCAAATCGTTGCTCGTTGCCGCGGGCTAGGCCAAGATGCCACTGCCAGCGGCATATCGGGCGGCGGGTGTGGAGAACGAGCAGCGTTTCTTGTCAGAACCGCATCGGCGCTCCGACGCTCAGGCGGTGTAGGGCGCGAGGAAGGCACCGCTTCAAATCGTTCGGTACACTCGCGGTCTCTTCGTCAGAAGCGCCAATCCTTTATTTTCCGCAGCGGTGCTGTCAGCCGCCACGACCGCGACTCGTACGTCTCTTGCAAGGTCCGCTCCAACTCACCCAATTTGGCGTCGCGCTCCGACAACTGCTGCTCCAGCTGACTTATTTGCGCGGCCTGTTGCCTGCGCGAGGCATCCCTGTCCGCGATCAGCCGTTCCAGTTCAATCACCAGCTGTTCCAGCCCCTCTCCCGTTGCGCCCGCTTGCGATGTCGAAAACCGCATCACGGAAAGCCAGCCCGCAAGCGGCTCCCCAGCGGCATCGAGGCATGCGAGCCGCACCCAAAGCCGTCCGTCGTGGAGACGCGTCAGGTCACCCGGGACAAAAGCGACGAGCAAGGTGCGTCCCGCCTCGTCGCGGGAAAACCGCGGCTCGATGGGACGGCCGCACACCTCGACCTGTAGCCGGTGCTCCAGCTCGGAGGGATACGCGATCGTGACATAAATCGCACAGTCAAGGCCAGGCGTGACGCGGACGAAAATAGAGGCCGCCTGCGCGCCTCCGAGCCATCGTCCGGAAATCTTCTGGCCGGGATCATGGACGGGAGGTCCCCATCCGATCCCGATGAAAGGACCCGCAACGTAGATGTCACTCGGCCCGGCAGGTGTGTCGAGCTTCCGGAATGCGTCCCAGCACGCTTGATCGAGCGCAGGTAGCGCCGCGAGTTTCAAGCTGTCGATTTGCTCGCTCATTTCCACGGGAAGATCGAGCTCCCGCAGCGTGTGCCTGATGCTCGGAAGGTCCAAACGGTTCTCGACGCAGGTCCGGACCAACGGCTCCTCTGGATAATCACTCTCGCGGTGACTTTCCGGCAGCTGTCCCGAAGCGATGAGGACGTGCTTGAGTTGCGGCGACAAGTGAAACCCGCTCTCGTCGAAGACGCGCCCGAGGTTGCAGACGCGGCAGCTTGCCAGATTGCGCTTCCGCCGCAGGCGGCGATAGACGTCTTGATTCCAATACCGGTCGAAACCCTCGTCATCGGAATAGACGTCCTGGAGCAGCGCTTCCTCGCTCCACTGACAGCAGGGCGCGCTGACGCCCGAGCGGCCGATGTAGGCAACATCGAGGGGTTCGCGGCAGCGGCTGTCGAGATCGATGGCGCTTTTCACGCTGGTGAGGAACCGAGACGCATCGACCCGGATGCCGAGCTGGGTGCCAAGCACGCGTGCCGCGTCGATGGCCTCGTTGTAAAGATCTCGGACCCCATACAAAGACCAGTCCACGATGTTCGGATGTACCATGATATTCGTTATTGTCGCGTGCGAACTGCCCACTCGCTGGACGACATAAACGAAGTCGATGATATCCTCTATGTTGTGCCGATGCGCGATCATGTTGAGTCGCACGCGCGGGCGATCTTCGGCGGGCAGCGCGGCAATGAATTCCGTGATGTGACGAAGGTGCAGCTCCCACCTTTTCTCCGGATCGACGCCGCGCTTGGCCAGGTGCGGGAACATGTCGCGCATGTGCGCTTCCCCGTTGCTGGCGTTCAGCGAAATGGACAACCAATCGAGATGGCCCGCGAACCACGCCGCCTTTTCCGCCGTCAGGGCGGTGCCGTTCGTGGTGACGCGAACTAGTACCGTTGGGTTTATTCGATAGAGCCACTCAAGGATTTGGCGCAATTCCGGATGGAGCAGCGGTTCGCCAATGGAGCTCGACATGCTGAAGTACTTGACGCTGCTCAGCACCTTCTCGAGCTTGGTGAGCTTTTCCAGCGGGACGAATTCGCCTCCTTCGATGTTGCGCGGACAGAAGAAACATTTAGCATTGCAATAGCTGGTCCAGTCCAGAAAGACTTGCTCTGGATATTGCGCAGGGGTTTCGAAGGAAGGCGCTTCCCTCGACCGCGCTAGGGCTACTGGCTCCGCCATCGAGTTGCCCCTCCGGTCCCACTTTCAATCCACGGCGCGTCTTTCTCAGAGATCGGATCTCTACTCCGCCGCTCAAGTGGTGCGAAACGGCGGCCAGCGCGAGGAGATTGGACTCTGACGAGGACGCTAATCCCGCCGATACTGATCCAAGATATAGGCTTGTCCAAGCGCGTGCACGAACTTTCGGGCGTTGGTGGAGAGAAACTTCATAGGGCGATTCTTTCATAGTTCCAAATCGTTGCTCGTTGCCCCCGGCTGGGCCAAGATGCCATTGCCGGCGGCAGAACGGGAGAACCCGCCGCCGCATGTCGCGGCGGCGGGCGTGGAGATGCGACCATGGACAGCGAAAGCGCACGCATGAGTTCCGCCGCGGAGACCCGCTTTCGGGTCGATTACCCCAACTCCAAGGCGCGCGTCGTCAAGGTGGTTGCCCTGGATACGCCGAGCGAACGCGTGGTCAAGCGCGTTGCCCAGCAAGCGTGGCAACGCGCGACGTTCTTCACCTCGATCAAGTTCGAGGGCGCCCCGCGCGGCGGAGAAAGCTGGTCGATGCAGGCGTGGCTCGGCGACCTCGCCGGGCGCACTAAGGCGCTGGTCGAGGAGGTGGCGGGGGCTGACCTCGTGGTGATGGTGTCGACCGCGGGCAGCAGCGCGCAGGCGGCCGCCGTGATCGGCGAAGCTTGTGCCGCGCGCAAGGTGATGACTATGGCGCTGATCATCGGCAGCGAACAGCAATCGGACGATGCGCTGTCGAAAACGCTGGCGACCTTGCGGCCTTACGCATCGATGATCGTCATCGCCAACGGCGACGAGTACATCGAGGAGATGCTGTCGGCGCTGCGAGCATGAAGGCGGCTGCAAAAGTCATGCTTGCGTGCTGCCGCCATCGCGCCGTGCATGCGCAGGGAGGGCGCCGATGAGCGCGCGCAGGATCGTCGTTGTAGGCGGCGGACCGGCGGGCGTCGCCGCAGCGCTCGCAGCCAAGCAACAGGACAGCGCCGCCGAGGTCGTCCTCATCAGCGACGAGCGGCAGGAGCCCTACGAGAAGCCGCCGCTGTCGAAGGCCGTGCTCACGGGCAAGGCGCTGCCCGAGGATGCACCGATCGCTGGGCCGAAGGGCGTTGCCGCACACGGCGTGCGCCTCGCGCTTGGCAGCGCGGTCAAGGCTATCGACCGCGGCGCGCGCACGGTGGTGACAGAGGCGGGCGTGCGCATCGGCTACGAGGCGCTCGTGCTCGCCACCGGGTCGATCAATCGCGTGCTGCCGCTGTTCCCGCCGGCGCGCAGCGGTATTCATTATCTGCGCACCGAGGCGGACGCCCGCGCGCTCAGGGTGCGGCTGCATCAGAGCCGGTCGCTTCTCGTCGTCGGCGGCGGCCTGATCGGGCTGGAGGTGGCCGCCTCCGCCGCGGAGCTCGGCGTCAAGACGAGCGTGATCGAGGTCGCACCGCGCATCCTCGCGCGGGCCTGCAACACGGAGCTCTCCGCCTTGATCCACGAGCGCCACGCCACGCGCGGCGTCGATCTCTGCATCGACATCACCCCGCGGGAGTTGCGCGAGCTTGCGGACGGCCGCCTCGCGGTCGAGACGCAGCGCGGCACTATCACGGCCGATCTCATCGTGGTCGGCGCCGGCGTCATGCCCGACGATCGGCTGGCGAGGGAGGCGGGGCTCCCCGTGCAGGACGGCATCATGGTCGATCGCCGTGCGCGCACCGGCGATCCAGCCATCTTCGCGGCCGGCGACTGCGCGCGTTTTCTTGGACCGCACGGATCGCTACGGTTGGAAAATTGGCGCCATGCCCAGGAGCATGGGGCGATTGCCGGCCGCAACGCCGCCGGCGGCGATATAGCCTATGCGGCCGTGCCCTCGTTTTGGTCGGAGCAGCATGACATGTACATCCAGGGCGTGGGCTGGCCATCGGCGCAACCGAGCGGGCGCGTGCGCCGGCCGCTCGCTGGCGGCGCGGTGCTCATGTTCGAGCTCGACGGGCCGCGTCTTGCCCAGGCGTGGGGGATCAATGCACAGCGCGAGATCGCGCTGGCGCGGCGCCTGATCGAGCGCAGCATCCCGATCGATGCGGGAGACCTCGCGGATCCGAGCATGCCGCTCGCGAACCTGCTCAAGGCGAAGGTGTGACAGCGCATCCCGCGATCACGATAAATCCATCGCCGAGACGCCGCCGTCGACGAACAGATTGGCGCCGCCCGTGAACGGGGAATCCTCGCTCGCTAAAAACAGCACGGCCTCGGCGGTTCTTGCGGTTGGCCATGTCGCAAGCAAGCCGGCCTCGCGGGACTGCCGCGAACATGGTAGGAACAAATGCCAAGAAAAACGGATGTGGCCATGACCGCGCCGCTCAAGACCGTGGAAGCATCAAACATCGCCGTGCTGATGCACGAAACCGCCGCGCGGGCGAAAAGTGCCGCGCGCGTGCTCGCGCTCGCGCCGACGGCGCAAAAGGATAGTGCGCTCGCCACCATGGCGGCAGCGATTCGCGCCCGGCAGGCGCAGGTCCTTGCCGCCAATGCCGAGGACATGGCCGAGGCGAAGGCCGCTGGCGCGACGGCGGCGTTTCTCGACCGCCTAGCCCTCAACGAGCGGCGCGTCGCCGCCATGGCCGAGGCGCTCGAGGTCGTGCGGGGGCTCGCCGATCCGGTCGGCACGGTGACCGAGCGCTGGACGCGGCCGAACGGCATGACCATCGAACGGGTGCGCGTGCCGATCGGCGTCGTCGGCATCATTTACGAGAGCCGCCCCAACGTCACCGCCGACGCCGCCTCGCTCTGCCTCAAGGCCGGCAATGCGGCGATCCTACGCGGCGGCTCGGAAAGCTACCGCTCGAACCAAGCGATTCACGCCGCGCTGGTTGAAGGCATGCGCGCGGCATCACTGCCCGAGGCCGCGATCGCGCTCGTGCCGAGCCGCGACCGTTCCGCCGTCGGCATGATGCTTGCGGGGCTCGACGGCGCGATCGACGTGATCGTGCCGCGCGGCGGCAAGAGCTTGGTCGCGCGCGTGCAAAGCGAGGCGCGCGTGCCGGTGTTCGCCCACCTCGAAGGCGTTTGCCATGTCTACGTGGACAAGGCGGCCAAGCTCGACATGGCGCAGACGATCGTACTCAACGCCAAGATGCGACGCACCGGCGTGTGCGGCGCGGCGGAGACGCTGCTCGTCGACCGTGCCGCCGCGGCGACGCACCTCAAGCCGCTCATCACCATGCTGCTCGACTCCGGCTGCGAAGTGCGCGGCGACGAGACGGCGCGTGCGGCCGACCGGCGCGTCAAGCCGGCGACCGAACAGGACTGGTCGACCGAGTATCTCGATGCCGTCATCTCGGCCAAGGTGGTCGACGGCGTGGATGGCGCGATCAGCCATATCGAGCGCTTCGGCTCCCATCACACCGATTCGATCGTCACCGAGGATCGCGCCGCAGCGGAAAAGTTTCTCCGCGAGGTCGACTCCGCGATCGTCCTGCACAACGCGTCGACCCAATTCGCCGACGGCGGCGAGTTCGGGTTCGGCGCCGAGATCGGCATCGCCACCGGCCGTTTCCACGCGCGCGGACCGGTCGGCGTCGAGCAACTGACGAGTTTCAAGTATCGCGTGCGCGGCTCGGGGCAGATCAGGCCGTGACCACATCGCTTGCGCCGTCGCAACCCCCTCCCGCCCGGGCAGAGGGTCAAGCGGCGGTGCCACGCATCGTGCTGCCTCCGCACGCCCCAGGCATGCGCATCGGCCTGTTCGGCGGCACCTTCGACCCGCCGCACGAGGCGCATCTCAGCGCCTCTTTGCTGGCGATGAAGCGGCTCGATCTCGACCGCGTGTGGTGGCTGGTAACGCCCGGCAATCCGCTCAAAGACACGCGCGGGCTAGCTCCCCTCGCGCAGCGGATCGTCGCCGCTGGCGCGCTGGCGCGCCACCCCCGCATCGACATCAGCAGCCTCGAGGCGCAAATCGGCACAACATATACCTACGAGACCATCGCCTATTTGCGCCGCCACTGCCCCGGTGTCCGCTTCGTCTGGATCATGGGCGCGGACAATCTGCGCAGCTTCCACCGCTGGCAACGATGGCGCGGCATCGCCGCCGTGGTGCCGATCGCGGTCGTCGATCGACTAGGTCCTAGCCTCTATGCCAACGCCAGCCCGGCAGGCCACGCGTTCTCGCGCGCGCGCATCCCGGAAACGGCGGCGAAGTCTCTCCCTTACCGCAAACCGCCGGCCTGGGTTTACCTCCATGGGCTCAAATCGCCGCTGTCGTCGACGGCCTTGCGCGCCGCCCGTCATAGAACTGATGCCAAAGCGCCACAGTATGGGGATTGTGGAACGGCGGCAGGTTGAAACCGTTAACCGGCCGTGCCTATCTTAGGCTTGCTTCGCTTCGCGCGGGGCGATGAACGAAAGGAAAGGACCCCTGCTGACACCTGCAGTCTCTCGCGCTGGCGCCCACAGCGCCGCCGAACCCATCTCCAAGGTGCGACCTGACGCCGAGGAGATCCTTCGCCTGGTCCTCGCACGCCTCGACGACATGAAGGCCGAGGACACTGTCACCATCGACCTCACCGGCAAATCGACGATCGCGGATGCCATGGTTGTGACCTCCGGCAGGTCGAACCGCCATGTCGGCTCGGTCGCGGATCGCGTGCTCGAAGACCTGGCCGCGGCCGGCGTGCCCGACGCGCGCGTGGAAGGCATGCCGCACTGCGACTGGGTGCTCATCGACGCCGGCGACGTCATCGTCCACGTGTTCCGGCCCGAAGTCCGCGCCTTCTACAATCTCGAGAAGATGTGGGCGTCGACCGGCCGGCATGGGTGGCGGGCGAGTTAAGGGTCCCGGCGGTATCGCTCGGGGCGCGTGAGCGGCTTGAGCCGATCCATGATCCATGCGTATCGTCACGCATGCGCATCGTGGTCGCCGCCATCGGCCGCTTGAAGCAGGGTCCCGAGCGCGAGCTTGCGGAGCGCTATCGCAAGCGCGCGGCCGACGCCGGTCGCCGCGCCGGCTTGAACGCCGTCGACATCGTCGAGATCAAGGAGAGCCGCGCCGGCGATACCGCCCGGCGCATGCTCGAAGAATCGATCGCCGTCGCCAACCTCATCCCGGAGCGCGCCATCACCGTGATCTTGGATGCGCGCGGCGAAAGCTTGAGCAGCGAGGCGTTCGCCTGGCGACTGCACGAGTGGCGGCAGCAGGATAACCCCGCGGTCGTCTTCATTATCGGCGCCGCCGATGGGCTCGCGCCGAGCCTCATGGAAAAAGCAAGCCTTGCCATCGCCTTCGGCGTGGCCACCTGGCCGCATCAACTCATCCGCATCATGCTGTTGGAGCAGCTCTATCGCGCGGTGACCATTCTCGCCGGACACCCCTATCATCGCGCCTGAATTCGCGGAGAACACGAAGAAATTCACCCGGGCGCGTCTTAATCCGGCGCCAATCATGGCTAAGTATTGCCGTTGGAACCGCGTGTGCAAAACGAGTTGATGTCGGTCGTGTCGCCGTTTCCCGTCCTTGCCGCGCTGATGCTGGCGGCTCTCGGCCTTTCCCCGTTGGGGTTTACCGCCGCGTCGGCCCAAACGCCCCGCCCGCAAGCTCCGGCCGAGGCTGGAGACCTCGATGCGATCAAGACGCGCGACCAGGAGCTCGAGGCGCTGCGCGCCGCGCAACGAAGGACGCTGGAAAACGAGGCGCGGCTCAAGCGCGAGATCGAATCCATCGGCGACGATCGGCGCAGATTCAATCAGCAGCTCATCGACACGGCCTCCCGGGTGCTCGCCGTGGAAGAGCGGATCGCGCAAACGCAAGCGCGTCTTGAGCCGCTCGACGAGCGGGAGCAGGCGCTGCGGACCTCGTTAGAGCAGCGCCGCGGCGTGATCGCCGAAATATTGGCGGCATTGCAGCGCATCGGCCGCCGCCCGCCGAGCGGGCTGATGATGCGCGCCGACGACGCGCTGCAATCGGTGCGCTCGGCGATGATGCTGGGAGCGGTGCTGCCCGAGATGCGACAGCAAGCCGAAGTGCTCGCAGCGGATCTTGCCGAGCTCGTGCACCTGCGTCAGCAGACTGCCGCCGAGCGCGACCGTCTCGCGCGCGACTTATTCGTGCTCGCGGACGAACGTCAGCACCTCTCGGTGTTCATTGAGGAGCGCCAGAAGCGACTGGGGGAGGCCGAGCAAGCGCTCAGCGAGGAGCGCCAACGCGCGGCGCAGTTGGCCCGCCAGGCCGAAAATCTCACGCAATTGATCGCCAAGCTCGAACAGGGTCTCGACACCGCCGCCCGCGCGGCGCGCACGGCCGCGCGAGCGAGCGAAGAAGCCAAGGCGCCGGGCGGGCGGCCCGACCTCGCCGCGTTGAAGGATCCCGGGCGTCTCGCCCCGGCGATTGCCTTTGCCTCCGCCAAAGGCACGCTACCGCTGCCGGCCAACGGCGCGCGAATCAAGGAATTTGGCGCCGCGGACGGCCTCGGGGGCACGGAAAAGGGCGTATCGATATCCGCCCGGCCTGGCGGCCAAATCACGGCCCCGTGCGATGGATGGGTGGTTTATGCGGGTCCTTTCCGCAATTATGGCCAACTCTTGATCCTTAATGCCGGCGGCGGATATCATGTCCTGCTCGCTGGGATGGAACGGATATCCGTTGATTTGGGGCAGTTCGTGTTGACGGGTGAGCCCGTCGCGGTCATGGGCGACGGAGCCCAATCGGCCGTTGCCAAAGCGGGCGGTGTAAGCCAACCCGTACTATATGTGGAGTTCCGCAAGGACGGGGTACCCGTCGATCCAGGCCCATGGTGGGCCGTAAACGAAGGCCAGAAGGTTCGCGGATGATGATGCGCAAAACTTCCCTGCTTCTCCTCGGTGCGGCGGCCGGCGTAGCCGTGACGCTGATCGCAACTTCGCCCCGCATCGTGCTCGATGGGGCACGCGCACAAGCGGCCGCCGCCGATACCTACCGGCAGTTGAGCCTGTTCGGCGACGTCTTCGAACGGGTGCGGGCGGATTATGTGGAGAAACCCGACGACAGCAAGCTGATCGAATCGGCGATCAACGGCATGCTGGCCGGGCTCGATCCGCATTCGAGCTACATGGATTCCAAGAGCTTCCGCGACATGCAGGTGCAGACCCGCGGCGAGTTCGGCGGTCTCGGCATCGAGGTGACCATGGAGGACGGCCTGATCAAGGTCGTCGCCCCGATCGACGAGACGCCGGCTGCCAAGGCCGGCATCATGGCCAACGACATCATCACGCACCTCGACGACGAGCCGGTGCAGGGGCTCACGCTCAACCAGGCGGTCGAGAAGATGCGCGGGCCGGAGAACTCCAAGATCAAGCTCAAGATCATGCGCAAGGGCCAGGAGAAGCCGCTCGAGGTTTCGATCACCCGCGCGCGCATCCAGGTCCGCTCGGTGCGTTCGCGGCTCGAAGGCGACGACGTCGGCTTCATCCGCATCACCCAGTTCAACGAGCAGACCACCGAAGGCCTGAAGAAGGCGATCACCGACCTTGCCGCCCAGGCCGGCGACAAGCTCAAGGGCTACATCATCGACCTGCGCAACAATCCCGGCGGATTGCTCGATCAGGCGATCTCGGTCTCCGACGGCTTCCTGGAGAAGGGCGAGATCGTATCGACACGCGGGCGCAACGCCGAGGAGACGCAGCGCTTCAACGCCCGCTCGGGCGACCTCACCAAGACCAAGCCCGTCATCGTGCTGATCAACGGCGGCTCGGCTTCGGCCTCGGAAATCGTCGCCGGCGCGCTGCAGGATCATCGCCGCGCGACGGTCATCGGCACGCGCTCGTTCGGCAAGGGCTCGGTGCAGACCATCATTCCGCTCGGCTCCGGCAATGGCGCGCTGCGGTTGACCACGGCGCGCTATTTCACCCCGTCCGGCCGCTCGATCCAAGCGAAGGGCATCTCGCCCGATATCGAGGTGCTGCAGGACGTGCCGGAAGAGCTCAAAGCGCGCACCGACACGCGCGGCGAGGCTTCGCTGCGCGGCCACCTCAAGGCCGAAGGCGACGAGCAGACCGGCTCGCAATCCTACATCCCGCCGGATCCGAAGGATGACAAGGCGCTCCACACCGCGCTTGATCTCATTCGCGGCATTCAGAAGAACTCGGCTTATCCACCGAATCCGAAGACCGCGGTCCCGAACTAGGCCACACAAGACATCGAACCAGCGGGGCGGCCCACGGGCCGCCCCGCTGCTTTCTGCGAGGCTCGATTCGCGCCAAGAGCGCCGCTATGGATGGCGCCTGCGCCCCACCGCATCACGCGCCGAACGAGAGACAGAGATGGCCCGCCCCGAATCCCTTCCCTACCGCCCCTGCGTCGGCACCGCGGTGTTCAATCGTGATGGCCGCGTCTTCGTCGGCCGCCGCATCGACGGGCCCGAGCATGTCGACGAGCTTCATGCTTGGCAGCTGCCGCAGGGCGGCATCGATCGTGGCGAGGACGCCTGGCCCGCGGCGCTGCGCGAACTCTACGAGGAGACCAACATCCGTTCGGTCGAAAAGCTCGACGAGATCGCGGAAGAGCTCTGCTACGACATCCCGCGCGAGATCCTCGGCCGGGCTTGGAACGGCAAATACCGCGGACAGTGCCAGAAATGGTACGCGCTGCGCTTCACCGGCGACGACGGCGAGATCGACATCGCCCATCCCGCCGGCGGCCATAAGCCGGAATTCGTCGAGTGGCGCTGGGAGCGGCTCTCCAAGATCGTGGAGCTGGTCGTGCCGTTCAAACGGCAGGTCTACGCGCGCGTAGTACGTGACTTCGAGAAGTATGCGCGCAAGCGGGACTAATGTCCCAGCGCGGTCTGCAGGGCGCGTAGTCGGTCGAGCTTCTGCGCGAGCTTGTCGCGCGTCCAGTCGTCCTTCTCGTCGGCGACGTCTTCCTCGGTGTCCTTGATCACGCCGGCGAGTTGCGCGACATCGAACTCGTCCACCGGCACCGCCATGTTTGCGAGCACGGTAAGGCCGGTCGGGCCGACCTCGGCGAAACCGGCGTCAACCACGACGCGCAGCGTCTCACGTTCGGCATAAACAACCAGGATCCCCGGCCGCAGCGTGGTGACCAGCGGCGCGTGCCCCGCCAGCACTCCGAACTCACCCTCTGAGCCCGGCACGTCCACCTGATCGACCTCGCCGGAAAAGAGCAGCTTCTCCGGCGAGACGAGGTCGAAGTGGAAGGTAGCCATCGCTCAGCTCCGTTTGTCGCCCCGTCACCCCGGCAATGACGCCACGCATCCCGCTCACGCCGCTTCCGCCGCGAGCTTCTTGCCCTTCTCCACCGCCTGCTCGATGGTGCCCACCATGTAGAATGCCGCCTCCGGGAGGTGGTCGTATTTTCCCTCGCACAGTCCTTTGAAGCCGCGGATGGTGTCGGCGAGCTCGACGAACACCCCGGGCGAGCCGGTGAACACCTCGGCGACGTGGAAGGGCTGCGACAAGAAGCGCTCGATCTTGCGCGCGCGCGCGACGGTGAGTTTGTCCTCTTCGGAAAGTTCATCCATGCCGAGAATAGCGATGATGTCCTGCAGCGCCTTGTAGCGCTGCAGAATCTGCTGCACTCGCCGGGCTACGCCATAATGTTCCTCGCCGACGATCATGGGCGAGAGCATGCGCGAGGTGGAGTCGAGCGGATCGACCGCTGGATAGATGCCCTTCTCCGCGATCGAGCGCGACAGCACGGTGGTCGCATCGAGGTGGGCGAAAGAGGTCGCCGGCGCTGGATCGGTGAGGTCGTCGGCGGGCACGTAGATCGCCTGCACCGAGGTGATGGAGCCTTTGGTGGTGGTGGTGATGCGTTCCTGCAACGCGCCCATGTCGGTCGCGAGCGTCGGCTGGTAGCCGACGGCGGAAGGAATGCGGCCGAGCAACGCCGACACCTCCGACCCCGCCTGCGTGAAACGGAAGATGTTGTCGACGAAGAACAGCACGTCCTGGCCCTTGTCGCGGAAGTATTCGGCGACGGTGAGGCCGGAAAGGCCCACGCGGGCGCGCGCGCCGGGCGGCTCGTTCATCTGCCCGTAGACCAGCGCGCACTTCGAGCCCGCCGCCGAGCCGTTGTTCTTCTTCGGGTCCTTGTTGACGCCCGACTCGATCATCTCGTGATAGAGATCGTTGCCTTCGCGGGTGCGCTCGCCGACGCCGGCGAACACGGAATAGCCGCCGTGCGCCTTGGCGACGTTGTTGATCAGCTCCATGATGATGACGGTCTTGCCGACGCCGGCGCCGCCGAACAGGCCGACTTTGCCGCCCTTGGCATAGGGGGCGAGCAGATCCACCACCTTGATGCCGGTGATGAGAATCTCCGATTCGGTCGATTGTTCGGTGAAGGCAGGCGCCGGCTGATGGATCGGCCGCTCCTCATCGTGCGGGACCGGACCGGCCTCGTCGACCGGATCGCCGATCACGTTGATGATACGGCCCAGCGTGCCATCGCCGACCGGCACCGCGATCGGTTGCCCGGTATCGGTCACCTCCTGCCCCCGCACGAGCCCTTCCGTCGTATCCATGGCGATGGTGCGCACGGTCGACTCGCCGAGATGCTGGGCGACTTCGAGCACCAGGCGATGGTCCTGATTCTTCGTTTCGAGTGCGTTGAGGATCGGCGGCAGATTCGTCTCGAAATGCACGTCGACGACGGCGCCGATGACCTGGGTGACGTGCCCGACTGGATTGGCCATGGATGGTCCTTGTTATTGCACCGAGATTAAGAGTTGCTCTGGCCTTCATACCGCTTCCGCGCCGGAGATGATCTCGATCAGCTCTTTGGTGATCATCGCCTGACGGGTGCGGTTGTAGGTCAGCGTCTGTTTACGGATCATTTCGCCGGCGTTGCGCGTGGCATTGTCCATCGCGGTCATCTGCGCGCCGTAGAAAGAGGCGGCATTCTCGAGCAACGCAGCGAAAATCTGCACCGAAATGTTGCGCGGCAGCAGTTCGAGGAGGATTTCGTCCTCATCGGGCTCGTATTCGTACACGATGCCGTTGCCGTTGCCGGCGTCGCCCTCGAAGACGGGCGGGATGATCTGTTGCGCCGTCGGGGTTTGCGCGATGATCGACTTGAACCGCGAAAAGAACAGGGTGCAGACGTCGAACGCACCCTGTTCGTAGAGGCGCAGGATCTTGTCGCCGATGCCCTCGGCGTTTTCGAAGCCGAGCGTGCGCACGGCGCGCAGTTCGACGCGCTCGATCATCTGCCTCTCGTAGAGTCGGCGAAGCTGCTCGTAGCCCTTGCGGCCGACGCAGAAGAATTTCACCTCCTTGCCTTCGGCCATCAGCGCATTTGCCCGCTCGCGCGCGAGACGGACGATCGCCGAATTGAACGGGCCACATAAGCCGCGCTCGGCGGTGCATACCAGCAGAAGATGCACGCGGTCGCTGCCGGTTCCGACCAGCATCCGCGGCGCCGAGCCAAGATCGCCGACACCGCCGGCGATATGGCCGAGCACCTTCGCCATTTGGCGGGCATAGGGACGGGCGGCCTCGGCCGCGGCCTGCGCGCGCCGCAGCTTCGATGCCGCGACCATCTGCATGGCCTTTGTGATCTTCTGCGTCGCCTTGGTGGCGGCGATGCGCACGCGCATGTCTTTGAGGCTGGGCATCTTAAGTCGGATGACAGGTAAAGGACGGCGGAGGACCAGGAAGCGAGCTTCGCCTCAGGCGCCGATCATCGGCCGTCGAGCATCTGTCGTCTGTCCTCCGTCTTCGCTTTTGTGCTCATGCGAAGCTCTTCGCGTAGTTGTCGACCGCGGCTTTGAGCTTGGCGGCGGTGGCATCGTCGAGATCGCGGCTGTCGCGGATTGCGGTGAGGATGTCCGCGTGCTGCGTGCGCATGAGACCCAGCAGGC